>Ga0164297_10002906_pt1 | contig 16462 bp, 12 predicted proteins | sample GEODES058metaG_FD_113539 | JGI IMG/M metagenome (GOLD analysis project Ga0164297, IMG submission 113539) | Dystrophic lake water microbial communities from Trout Bog Lake, Wisconsin, USA - GEODES058 metaG | ecosystem: Environmental > Aquatic > Freshwater > Lake | place: USA: Trout Bog Lake...
CCTCTGCAGCGAGCCCTCGATACCGCCGGCCTCGCACTGCCCGGCATGGTGCCCACCGTTAAGGAGTCCTTCATTGAACAGGACTTCGGTTCCTACGAGGGGACGCCAGTCCAGGACGTCGACCCGGCGGTCTGGTCGGCCTTTTTGGCCGACTCCTCGCACCGTCTCGGCGGGGGTGAATCCATCAATGACGTGGACGCTCGCGTCTACGCCGAACTGGACGCTCAATTGCGGGACACCTCGTCGCTCTTGCACGAGCAGAGTCGCCACTTGCTCATTGTGTCGCACGTCTCACCAATTAAGTCAGCCATGACCTGGGCGCTCGGAGTGCCGGGATCAGTGGCGTGGCGAACCCGTCTCGATAACTGTTCGATTACCGCTCTGGGGTCGCGTCGAGGCGTGGCGAACCTGCTGCACTTCAATCTCATCCCTCACGAGCAGTTCGCCGCTAAGTAGGCGGAGCGCTACTTAAGGGCCACGTAGACGGCCCAGAAGTGAAGTCCCGCGCCGAGCAAGGTGCAGGCGTGAAAGAGTTCGTGGTAGCCAAAGACGCGGGGACTGAGCCGCGGTCGCTTCGTGCCGTAGAAGACCGCACCAATGGAGTAACTGAGACCACCGGCCACGACGAGGGAGAAAACTTCACTGCCTCCACCGCGGTAGATCTGGGGCATGACCGCAACGGCAGCCCAGCCCACCACCAGGTAGGGCAAAGTGTTGACCCATTTGGGGGTGTCGAGCGCCAGCTGGCGGATAGCGATGCCCACAGCGGCACCGGCGCCAATGACGATGAGGAGCACCAGTCGAATGGTGCCGTGCATGGTGAGTCCGGCAATGCCGAGGTAACTTCCCGCAATGGCCAGAAAGATGGCTGAGTGGTCCGCCCGGCGCATGGCTCGACGCGGACCAGGCTGCCACTGAATGCGGTGAAAGAGGGCGCTGGTGGCCATCATGGCGGCGACACCACCGACGTAGCAAAGGACCCAGGCCACGTCGGCCGTGGTGCGCGCTCTGGTGAAGAGCAGTGGACTGCAGCTCAGCAAGACAACCACACCAACGAGGTGTAACCACCCTCGTAGTAGTGGCTTGTGGTGGGGAGCACCATCACTCGTTGAGATTGTGCTCATGGGTCCACCTTAGGTCCGACGAAAGAACGCCCTCCGAGAATCAAAAAGGCCCGCTCGTTCCGTAGAACAAGCGGGCTCTTAGTGAATGGTCCCCCCAACCAATAATTAAAAATTACATTGCTCCGCCGACCAAAGAGAACTTCGAATTCCTTGAAATTTCGGTATTGTGCACAGATTCACATGACGAGCATGGGTCACGCAGGGCCAAAATGCCGGCACCGCGATGTTCGCTTAGCGCAACGCTGCGCTCGCCAACACCACGACCTCGTCGCACCACTCGAGCACGGCAGGATCGTGGGACACGACAATCACGGTCGCTGGCACCTGGCGCAGCGTTGTTAACACGAATTGCGTCTCTTCGTCGCCGAGTCCGGCCGTGGGTTCATCGAGGAGCACAATGCTGGGACTGGTCGCCAGGGCGCGGGCGAGCGCGACTCGGGCCGTTTGGCCGGTCGAGAGACCCTCGAGGTAGGTGTCAGGGGTGAGTGGCAGGCCCAGTTGTTCGAGGAGGTCGCTGTAGTCAACGGTGATGGTCCGGCCCATCGTCAGGACGTCGCGGACGTAGCCTCGCACGAGACCAGGCGCACTCGGAACGTAACTGAGGTGGCGACGAAGGGCCTCTTCCGACAGTGAAGTGAGGGCGACCCCACCAATAGTGATGCTGCCGCCCGTTGGTGCCTCGAGGCCACTGAGGGTGCGTAGCAGTGATGACTTACCAGCACCGGAGACGCCGGTGATGCCGAGGTGCTGTCCAGGGGCGACTCGAAGAGAACTACTCGCCAACAGCACGCGACCACTCTCGCTGAGGGTGACGTCCTTCAGTTCAAGGGTGGTGTCGAGAGGCCACGGCTCAGATCCGGCGCTGACTTCACGAGAGAGTTCATCCAATCGAGCACCGGCACCGAGTACGTGCACGGTGTTTTGAATGCAGGCAGTGATCTGGACGAAGCTGTCAAAGCTGGCAAAGCACACCAGGCTCGCCACTACCGTCCACACGCTGGCGGCGTGCACGCTGGGTACGAGCAGCAGCACCGAGCAAAGCCCACTGAGTGGCGCGACGACGCGAAGGAGTCGACTTCGCCGGTCGAGTATTCGTTCGCAGTCCTCCAGGTGAGCCACGGCGACACGAAGTCGCTCGGCCAGGAGCGTCTCACTTCCCATGAGGAAGAGTTCGGGTCCGCTGCGACTCGACTCCACTACGACGGACTGCAAATGAGCTTTGGCTTCGCGCCGTACACGGTCACGTTCGTGCAGCGGCGACAACTCACGAAGGAGGACCGCGCACGTGAGGAGCTGGAGGACGCCGAGCAACACGACGTCACGAGCAAGGCTGGTTCGGGTCGGTAGGAGAGCCAACACGACGTCACTCGACAGGAGAACGACGACGGCTTGGAAGAAGGGCAACACGCCTCGAAGCCAGAGCCCCTGCAACTCATCAGTGTCAGTCAGGGCCCGTTCGAGGAGGTCCCCCGAGGCGTAACTACGCCAACGGGCGAAGTTCCACGACCCCACGCTCACGAGAAGCCACCGTCGCCACCGTCGCACTGCTTCAAATCCCAGGCGGTGGGAACTCGTGCGCTCCACGTAGCGAAGTGGCGAGCGCAGGAAGGCAAAGATTTCGATAACGATGAGTAGGACGGCCACGGCCGCTAGTCCCGGTCGCTTCGAACTCTCGACGAGAAGGCCAACCGCTCCAATCAGGAGACCGGCGTTGACGAGTGCTCCGAGAGCCCCCAACACAAAAGCACGAAGGAGTGCCGTGGTCGAGGGGCGCGAACGCTTGAGCCAGGTGGTGAGGGGAAGCGACCTAGCCACGGCTAACCTCCACCACGTGAGAGGGGGACAGCATGCCTTCATCGACGGCCGCCTCAATAATCGTGAGCTCTGGATGCACATCAAGAGTGCGTCGCACCGCCGCAACAGACGCGGCATCAAGGAGTCCACCGAGGTCATCGAGGACGAGTACCGACACACCCTGGAGCAGCGCTCGGGCGATGAGGAGGCGGACGCGCTCACCGTCAGAGACGCCGTCACCACTGGGGGCCACGCGGTACGAGAGATCGCTGAAGCGCTCACCGAGACCGAGTTCGCCCACGACGTTCGCCAGCTCCTCATCACTGGCGGAAGTGTTCAGTACGAGGTTTTCACGGAGTGTTCTGGCGAGTAGTGAGCTGGCTGCTCGTACCACGCCAATGCGCGCCTGCGAACGGGCCACCGAGCCACTGTGGGGCTGCTGCCAACCCACGAGCACTGCGAGAAGGGTGGATTTACCACTTCCTGAAGGCCCTTTGACGAGCACGCGCTCGCCCCTGTTGACCATGAAGGTCAGGGGAGTTGAGTCAGTGAAAGTGCGGAGATCAATCGCCTCTACGACAGCGGTGGTGCTTGTTGGTGAGGTAGGTGTGGGGCGTTGGACGAGAAGTTCACGGGCCTGGACGGCGTTTTCTTGCCGGTGGAACTCTTGGCCAAAACGGCGAACGTGTAGGAAAATGTCGCTCGTGACGAGGACTGCAGTGAGAGCCCGCAGTAGCGAAATCTTTCCCTCGAGGAGACCGAAGCCCACCACCATCGCCACGAGACCAATCGATACGCCACTGAGGAACTCGGTCACCAGTGAGGACTGCATGGTGACGGCAATGGCGCTGGCGGCGGCATCGTGTTCGGTGCTGGAGATTGCCTCAATTTCCGATGCACCGTACTGCAGTGCTCCGAGGGCGCGGAGTTCAACGCTGTGACGAAGGAGCTCGAGTTGGCGTCCTTCTAGAACGCGGCGTCGCTGCTCGTAACGACGCGCAGCCTCTTCTGACTTTTTTCCAGCGCGTTGGTACATCGGGACTGAGAGCGCCATGAGACCGACGACGACCAACACGCTGAGCCAGCCTGCGGCGACGAACACCACGACAACGCCGAGCATGATGGCGCGACTTGCCCACATCAGTAGGTTGAGGGCTGGCGCCTGTGCGGCGCTCTCAATCGCCGAGGCCAGGTCGCCGCGAGCCTGTTCTTGTTCGGCGCGGGGGAGACGAAACTGGTCGACGAGAGCGAGCCGCCACTGGCGCTGGAGTGTTCTTTTGACCCCATGCGCCCACTGATCGAGCAGCGTTGTGGTTACCCACCGCGCGGCGAGGACGCCGCACAGCCAGAGCGTTCCTCCACTGAGGTGCTGGCGAGTGAGGAGGACCAGGCTCCAGGCAAAGGCCAGGTCAAAGGCGAGGGACGAGACCGCACTGACACCTCCCAGGAAGAACGACGAGCGAGCAAAGGGTGCTTTCGTCGACGCTGAGGGGTTGGTCACCCCTCAAATCTAACGGTCCAGGAAGTGGTGATTTACAAAGGGTCGTCGCGGTGAGGCAGCTGCCGTGCGGGTCCGCACAGCCATTCACGTAAGGCCAACGTGGCTCGACAGTCGTCTTCGTTGTACTCAAGGATTCGGGTTCGTGACGCGAGTGCCTCCTCGGAAGAGTCACGCACCGCTGTCTCGTACCACGTCATTGATGCTTCGCCACTGGGGTTCTCATCGCGCCAGGAGAAGCCAGTGGCGGTAGCGAGCAGTTTTAGTCCCAGCGGGCCTTCGGTTTGGATCTGGTTCTTGGTTTGCTCGTGCAGGTCAATCCACTCAGGCGGCGTCTGCGTCCAAAACGCCTCGAGGTCACTCATGGTGGGGCCACCCGGCAGCGGCGTGCGCACCGCGCGGGTCATGGCACCATTCTCGGCCTGCGCCCAGAAGCAGTAAGCAGTGAGACTCCGTCCTTGCTCCTGGCAACGACGGCGAATGTCTTGGAACCACTCCCAGAAGTCCGCGAAGATTTTGGCTTCGGACTCATCGTTAAGGTCGCCCCACTCGACGAAGGCACGGTAGCCCTCAGGGACTCCTTCAGTGGGAACGCGAACGGTGACGTACGCACCCCAGAGATACGTGGCGTCGTTGTAGGACTCCATGTCCACGTCGATTTCAACGTCACCACGTGGGCAGTGCACGTCGTCAGGCGCGACAATGCGAAGCGATGTCCCTACGACGTGGGCCCGAGCACGGTAAATCAGTTCCTCGAGGCGTTCAATAGAAACCGCGAGTCGCTGTTCCACGGCGGCCTCATCGTCCAGGACGGCGTTCTTGCGGGTGTTGCGGGCCACCACGGGATTTAGGTCTGCGAGTTGACGACGCGTCTCGATGCCGTGTGAGCGCAGGAGGGCCTGTTGGTCGCGTGACGTGAACCGGGTGAGTGAGACGTCGTCCTTGGCGGTGAGTTCGGCTTCACAGTGTTCAGCGAACTGACAGTTCAGGCAGTCGCGGTGCCAGTAGGGAGCGGTGGGGAACTCGCCTCCCTCGCGCGTCCACCGATCGACACCCTGAAGGACTTCTATTCGCTCAGCAAAGAGGGCATCGTAGGCCGACAAATTGCTCTTGGGCAGTGTCTCACTCGTGAGGTCGAGCCACCACAGTCGCCGACTGCGGTCAATAACAGCCCCCCGACACGATGCATCGGCGGCGCCGTAACTTTGCAAAATCCGCAGCGCCCCACAGAGCAACAGTGCGTCACGTCGAACGGTAGCGGTTGACCGCAGTCCCAGACCTTCAACCTGGACGGCTTCGGTGGGGAGAATCCGCTGGGTCGTTCCCTCGAGAAGGTGGCGAGCGGTCGAAGCTTCAGTGAGTTCGTGATTCTTAATGACGAGTGGCGCGTACAGGAACTGGTCGTTGCTGCGACCAACGCGAATAAAGGCGTTCACCGTCGTCGTGCGTCGAGCCTCACGGTCAGAGAGGCGAGGTTGCAAAATCAACGGACAACCAGAGCGAAGGAGCTCTTCGGTGTGTTGGTAACTCGTGGCCGTCACCGCATCGGGGTGATGCGCGGCGAGCTCAGCGAGCAGCTGTCGACGCAACTCTTCTGCCTCATTACGGCGACGGTCTTGCTCGGGTGATCCTGGCGACCGCATCTGCGAGAAGGGTTCGATGCGGCTGAGGGCTACCTGATGAATGCAGGCATCAATCTCGGGACCACGAAGCGGACTTGTCACGAGGTAAGAGCCTAGGACTCAGAGGGACCCTCGGAGCGCCAACTACGCCAAAGCGACGCGTACTCGCCGTTCAGTGCCACGAGTTCATCGTGAGTACCAAGTTCGGCAATGGCGCCCTCAATGATCACGCAGACGCGGTCGGCGTCGTGAGCAGTGTGCAGGCGGTGCGCAATTGCGATCACCGTGCGCCCTTCAAGAACGGCACTCATGGAGCGCTCCAAGTGACGGGCGGCCCGAGGGTCGAGGAGTGCCGTCGCTTCATCAAGAATCAGTGTGTGGGGGTCGCTTAAGACCAGTCGAGCAAGGGCGAGTTGCTGGGCCTGGGCTGGTGTGATGGGGTAACCCGTGGTGCCTAGTTCGGTATCGAGACCTTCAGGCAGCGCCTCCACCCACTCGAGGGCATTAACAGACGCGAGGCACCGACGAAGGTCATCATCCGTTGCGTCGGGCAATGCGAGTGCGAGATTCTGTCGCACGGAACCAATGAAGATGTGATGTTCTTGGGTGACGAGCGAGACGTGCTTGCGCAGAGTGCTGAGGGGCATCGTGCCGAGGTCTTGTCCGCCCACCGTCACCGAGCCGGCGCGCGGTGCGTCGATGCCAGCCAGGAGGCGACCAATGGTGGACTTTCCAGCACCCGATGGTCCCACGATGGCCAGGCGCTCGCCGGGCTGAATGGTGAGTGACACACCTTTAAGAACATCTCGTCCGGTGCGGTACGAGTAGAACACGTCACGCATCTCCATGAGGTCACTCGCCGGCTCTTCTCCCTCGAGTGGGCGGTCATCCTTCACTACCGAAACACCCACGAGTCGGGCGAGCGAGGTCTGGCCTACTTGCAGTTCGTCGAGCCACATGATGATGCGGTCGAGTGGGTCATTGATCTGGACAACGTAGAGCGTGACTGTGGTGGCGGCTCCGAGCGAGAGCGAGTGGTGCAAGCACAGCCAACCACTCCACGCCAGCGTGATCGCCACCGCGAGCGCAAATGCTGTTTCCACGGTGGGGAACCAGTTCATGCGCATCACAAGGGTGTAGAGCTCGGAGAAGTAGGACTCGTTGAGGTTTTCCTCGACGCGACGCGCCTGACGAGCATTGAGGCGGTGGGCGTCAATGGTGCGCGCACCTTCCGCGGTCTCAGAAATCGTTCCCGAGAGTGTCGCGTAGCTCATGCGTTCGCGACGATAGCCCGCGGGGGCGTAGGTCAAGTAGTACTTCGTTGAGAAGTAGAGGAAGGGAATCGAAACCAGGGCACCAACACTGGCCTTCGGGCTCACGAGGAGCATTGCGACCAAGGTGAGCAGTGCCTGGAGAAGTGCTACCAACCACTCGGGGAGAGCGAAACGGACTGTCCGGGCGAGGGCCTCGACGTCATTGGTAGTGCGACTCAAGAGGTCGCCAGTTCCGGCGCGCTCTACTTCCACGAGCGGGAGGGCGAGCACACTGGCGAGGAACTCCTCACGCAGGTCGGCGAAGATTGATTCACCCAGAATGTAGGAACGCTTGCGCCCCAGGTAGGTCAACAGTGCGTACGAGAGGGATGAGGCCAACAAAATGGCGCTGTAGTGCGTGATGTTGGCGCTGGTGAGTTGGTGGTCAGTGGCCAAGTTGGTAATAAGGCCAATCACCCAGGCCGGAACGAGCGCTGTGATGGCCGCTAGGGCGTAGAGCCACAGCATGCGCGCGAGTTGACGCTTGTGTCGCGTCACCAAGTGCCGTGCGTACTGACGGACCTGCGACAGGCTGGCAATGGGAAGAGCACTCACGAGGCATCCTCTCGAAGCACAATCTGTCGGTACGCATCCGATGAGGTCAGGAGTTCGTGGTGCGTTCCATGAGCCACCTGCTTACCGTCGATCACAACGAAGATCTCGTCCATGGCTTCAAGCAGTAACGGCGATGTCGTGGCGATCAGGGTCGTTTTACCTTCACGAAGTGCACCGAGTCGCATGGCGATGCGCCCTTCGGTGTGGGTGTCCACCGCTGAGGTCGGTTCGACGAGCACCAAGACGTCGCTCCGGGTAAGGAGGGCCCGAGCCAAACTGAGTCGCTGGCGCTGCCCACCAGAGAAGCTACGTCCCCGTTCCTCAATGGTGGTCTGAAGCCCATCATCGAGTGCGTCCAAGATATCGAGTGAGCTCGTGGCGTGGAGGGCTTCGAGAATTCGCTCGTCACCAACCTCGCCGTGAGGAACAAGTTCGCTGCGTAGTTCACCGGAGAAGAGGCGTGGTTCAATCTCGCTCATCACGACGTGCGAACGCAGATCACTCACGCGGTACTGATCGATAGGCACGCCATTGAGAGACACGCCTTCGCACGTTGGCACGAAGCGAGCCAGTCGGTCGCACACGTACATTGCTTCGTCGGGCGTGGCGGTAACGAGACCGGCGTAGGCACCAGCGCTCAACGTGACGCCAGTTTCATCATCACTCAGTTGGTGAATCTGCTCGGGCCAGGCCACGGGCTCTGCCGGGTCGGTAATGGCCGGAGAGATGGTGAGAATTCGAAGAACACGCCCGGCCCCAACGTAGGCCCGCGTAGTGGCGATGACGTACTCAATGGAGGTGCGAAGTGGTGTGGTGAGGAAGGTCGCGTAGCCGAAGAAAGCCACCAACTGACCAGCCTGAAGGGTGCCATTCATGACGTCTCGTGCGCCCAGGTAGGTGATCGCTGCGGTGAGAAGTGCCGGCAGTAGTACCTGACCAGACTCGAGACCGGCCTGCGGACCGGCGATACGCCACCCGGTCACCTTCACTAATTGACTCTGCTTGGTGTAGTTGTCTCCAAAGACATCTTCGCCACCAATACCGCGAAGGATACGAAGTCCAGCGACGGTGTCCGAGCCGAGTGCGGCGAGACGACCCGCGGCTTCACGCTGAGCAGCCTGACTGGCGTGAAGCGGACGCATGAGTGGCGTGGTGAGTGAAGCAAGGAGTGGAACACCGAGGAGAACGATGAGACCGAGTTGTAGTGAACTCGTGAGCAGGATCACTGAAACAACGAGCCAGGAAATGATGGCTCCGGCGAAACGTGCCAGTACGTCGTACGCACCACCAATGCGCATGGCGTCAGCGGCAACGGTGTTCACAATGTCACCGGCGGGAATCTCGTCGGTGAGGGCCGTGCCAGTTGCGGCGACGTGGCGACCAATTGCTTGCACGGTTCGGTACGCGGCGTTCATCCAGTTGGTGACGGCGAGTTGGTGGCGAAATGCTCCGCACACCGCCTGAAAGAGACCGAGCCCAATGACAATGCCCGTCCATCGGTAGAGTTCCGCGGCCGAGTGTCCTTGGATGCCTTTGTCAATGGCCTGGCCTACAGCTGCCCACATCAGTGCTTGCGAGACCATCCAGCAGATGCCAAAGAAGGCGTTCAGCACTAACCAGATTCGCTGCTCACGGGCCACCCACATGAGGTAACGAAAGGGCGAGCGGGTGTCCGGTGCCCCGGGGTCCTTTACCGGTAGTTCGCGAAAGGGCAAATGGAGCACGAACCAGTATTCCAGTTACGGACCCTCAGCAACGAATCACCTTGATTAAGGTTTTGTAGTGAACGAACTCGATCCCTGCCCCCAGTGCAACTGCGTCAACACCTACGAGATGGGGACATTGCTGGTCTGCCCCGAGTGCGCCCACGAGTGGGTGCCAGGACAAACTGATGAGAGTGACGCTGATCCGGTAATCCGAGACGCAGTCGGGAACATTCTGGCGGACGGTGACACGGTCACCATCATTAAAGATTTGAAACCCAAGGGGAGTTCCAAGACGCTGAAGGTCGGCACACGAGTCATGAATATCCGCCTCGTTCCTGGTCCTGGTGGTCACGACGTGGAAGCTCGCGTTGACGGCTTCGGTGACATGTACCTGAAATCTTCAATCATGAAGAAGGCCTAAGCCCTTTCGGGCGGATGGTGAGTCGACCTGTAAGCGGGGTTCTGTCCACCTTCCTTTCGGAAGGATGGGCGGCCATCCATCTCAGCGATCTACCTCGGGAGTGCCTCGTTTGAGCGAGGCATGCGGGCCACGCGCTCCCACGTTTGATCTTGCTCCGGGTGGGGTTTACCTAGCTACCGAAATTGCTCCCGGTACTGGTGCGCTCTTACCGCACCGTTTCACCCTTACCTGTTCCCAGTTGCCCGGGCCATCGGCGGTCTGTTCTCTGTGGCACTGTCCTGCACGTCACCGTGACTCACGTTTCGCGAGCACCCTGCCCTTTGGAGCCCCGACTTTCCTCACCTCACCTTTTACAGCGAAGTGCGGCCACCCAGTCGGCTCACCATCCTCCTCAAGTCTGACACAGGAACCCTTGGGTCTCAAGAGGCACTTCTTTGTCACAAAATCCAAGTAGCCTCGCCTCGTGGTTCCAGAGCAGACTTCCGACCAGGCGCATATTCATGAAGTTGGTGAGTTTTACCAACTGCTGACGGCCCAATTGGAGAGCGCCTACGGAAAGCGCAACCCCCAGTGGGTTCGTGGTGAAATCGCCAAGGTCTACGAAAAGGGCCATATCTACGTCGACCTAGTTGACGCTGGCTCCTCCGCATCTGACACCAAGCGACCCATGCTGGGCACCCACTGCTGGCAGGGACCGTGGGCACCACTGAAGCGCAAACTGGCCGAAGAGGGAATTGTCCTCAAAGCTGGCATGGTCGTGAACTTCTTTGGGTACGTCGACGTCTACGCGCCCCAGGGAAAGATTGGCTTCACCTTTACCCAGATTGACGTCGAGGGACTCCTGGGTGACGCTGCGAAACGTCGCGCCGAACTGATCGCCAAACTACGCGCCGAAGGTCTGGACCAGACCAACAAACAAAAGCCAGTACCCGCTGTGCCACTTCGCGTAGGCCTCGTAGCGAGTGCCGGCACTGAAGGCTTTAGTGACTTCACGGGACAACTGCTCCGCTCGGGATATGGCTTTTACATTTCTCACGTCCAAACGGCGGTGCAGGGTGAAGCGGCCCCGGAACAAATCGTCAGCGCCCTCCAACAACTCGATAACGGCGACATCGACATCATCTGCGTCGTCCGCGGTGGTGGCTCGAAGGGCGACCTCGCGTGCTTCGATGACGAACGAGTCGCCCGGGCCATTGCCACGAGTTCGACCCCGGTCTTCACCGGCATTGGCCACACTGGTGACGAAGCAATCGCCGACATCGTTGCTCACACGCACGCCATTACGCCAACCAAGCTCGGTGAAACGGTGGTGGACATCGTGGAACTTTGGCACCAGCGCAACGTCGTTGCGCCAGCCCGGTCACTCCTCATTGGTGCCACTGACCTCTTGGACGAAGCAACGGTGTACCTCGCCGAACGTCGGCGCACCATGGTGTTCGCCGTTCGCGACCGACTGCGTGGTGAGCAGCGTCACCTGGCCAGCATTCGACGTGGTCTGCTCCTCCAGGCTCGCCACGTGACGGCTGGCGCCTCTCAACAACTCGCCAGCACCAAGCAACTCCTCAGTGCCTATGACCCCAAGAAGCGCTTGGCGCAGGGGTGGTCGGTGGTGACCAATGCGCAAGGCCAGGTCGTGAAGAACCTGGGCGACGTGCGCGTGGGTGAGGGCATTCAAATTCTCCTCAGTGATGGCACTGTGGAATCGACCGTAAACGAAAAGATTGGAGCTCGTCATGAGTGATACACCTACCTGGGATGAAGCAACTAAGGAACTGAACACCATCGTGAGTTCCTTTGATGAAGGTGAAGTGTCGGTCGACGACCTCTTCCAGAAGCTCGAGCGCGCCACGGCGATCATTGAGATGCTCGAGGCTCGACTCACTGAGACCGAGGCCAAGGTGGAGACACTCACGCCTCGCATCGCGAAGGTGGCAGACGAAGAATGACCGATCGGCTGTACTTCCGTCAGCTCCTCGCGGGACGGGACTACGCCGTAGGCGACCCCGTGGCTCGCCAGATGCTGAACTTTGCGTACGTGATTGGTGACCGTGTCACTGGCGAAGCCTTGCTCGTTGATCCGGCCTACCGGCCACTCGAAATGGTCTCACTCGTAGAAGAAGACGGACTTCGTGTGGTGGGGGCGCTCGCTACCCACTACCACTTCGATCACGTCGGAGGCTCCATGCGAGGTATGGCCGAAGTAGCGGGGATTAGTGAGCTCCTCGAACAAGTCGACATTCCTATCCACGTCCAGCAGCCGGAAGTTGAGTGGATTGAAAAGACCACCGGCGTTTCGTCAGACGCCATGGTGGCGCACCTGTCGGGTGACATTGTCACGGTGGGCGAGGTGGCCGTCACCCTCATTCACACCCCCGGCCACACCCCGGGTTCGCAGTGCTTGCTGTTTGAGGGCAACCTCCTGAGTGGTGACACCCTGTTTCTTGAGGGCTGTGGTCGAACGGACCTTCCCGGCTCGGACCCGAGCGAGATGTACACCACGTTGACCCAGCGGCTTGCGCCAATACCGGACGACACCCTGCTCTTTCCCGGGCACCTCTACGCCCCGAAGGGGAGTGCGCCAATGAGTGAAGTCCGTGAGTACAACTACATATTGGCCCCCTCCACTCGCGAACAGTGGTTGATGCACTACGGTCGCTAAATGCTTTCGTCACACGATCACGTAGTTGTTGTTGGAGCCGGCCTCGCTGGATGGCGCTTTTGCGAAGCCTTGCGTCGCGAGGGTTTTGCCGGCGAACTCACGCTCATTGGTGATGAGCCCCACGCTCCGTACGACCGCCCGCCACTCTCGAAACACGTCCTAAGTGGCAAGTGGTCACTCGAGCAGACAGTGCTCGCCAAGCCCGAGGCCCTCGAGGCCACCAACGTCACACTCCGGCTGGGCAGCCCCGCCACGTGGCTCGATGTCGCGACCAAGACAGTCACGCTGAAGGACGGCACTGCCGTTACCGGAACGCACGTAGTGATTGCTACGGGTGTTCGTGCTCGACTCATTCCCTTTAGTGCTGACGAAGATATCTACCCACTTCGTAACCAAGCGGACGTCACGCGACTCCTCGAACACCTCGAACGACTGAGCGAAGGTGCCACGGTGGCCGTGGTTGGAGGCGGCTTTATTGGTGCAGAAGTCGCTACAGCCCTAAAGGCCCGGGGGCTCACACCGGTCGTTCTCGAAGCGGCACCGCTTCCTCTCATCTCGGTACTGGGCCCGACGGTGGCCGAGTGGCTGTCGGGACTCGCGCCACAGCACGAGATAACCCTTCGCCCCAACGCCAAGATCACCGACATCTCGTATAACGGCGACGGTTTTAGCGTTCTCTTCGCTGACGCCGGTGACCTCGACGTTGACGGCGTGGTGCTTGGGGTGGGAGCAGAGCCCAACACTGAGTGGCTACGCAGTTCCGGACTGGAACTCTCGAACGGCGTCGTGGTCGATCTGAACCTTGAAGCCGCCGAGGGCATCAGTGCCATTGGCGACGTAGCGAATTTCCTGTGGCAGAGTCCCACCGGGGAAGAGCGGGTGCGCATTGAACACTGGCAGGTAGCGAATGATCACGCCAGCCAACTCGCCACGTACCTGACCACGGGCACCGCACCGGCCACTATGGTGCCGTACTTCTGGTCCGACCAGTACGGCAAGAAGATTCAAATGCTGGGTCACCCTAAGCCCACTGACGACGTGCAGCTAGTGAGTGGCAGCGTGGAAGAGCAGAGGTGGGTGGCACTCTATTCGCGTAGTGGCGTCGTGACCGGCGTGCTGGCGCTGTCGCAACCACGAGCACTCATGATGTCAAAGCAACTGCTCGAATCGCCAACGTCGGTTGCTGACGCCCTTGAGCAGAAGCCCTGGGCCTAGAACGTCACGCTCGAGAGTTCGGGAATCGTCTTTTCAGCTCGTGCGACGGTGTGGCGCCAAGCCACGCGCAGCGCAACGCGCTCTTCGTCAGTCGTAGTGGGTGTGAAGACCTGGGCGGGCTGCCAGAGTGCTTCAACGTCCGTAAGGCTCAACGCGTCAACGCTGACGAGGGCCATGAGTCCCGCGCCGCGCGTCGTGGCTTCGCGCTCGCTTGACACTTCAACGCGAAGACCGGTGAAGTCGCTGAGTCGCTGGACGAAGAAATCGTTGGCGCTCATGCCGCCGTCGACGCGAAGTGATTCGAGCTTCGTGCCGAGTTCTTCCTCCGCCGATGCCACGAGGTCGGCGCCACGTTGAGCAATCCCTTCCAATACGGCGCGCACCATGTGGGCCTTAGAGGAACCTCGAGTAATGCCGTAGAAACCACCACGTGCGCCAAAGTCCCAATAGGGAGTGCCGAGACCGTTGAAGGCTGGAACGAATGACACACCTTCGGTGCTCGTCACCGACGTGGCAAGTTCCTCGGTTTCTTCATCGCTGGTAATCAGCTTCATGGTGTCGCGTAACCACTCAATGCACGATCCGGCCGAGAGCACAATGCCTTCGAGCCCCCACGTCACTTCGCCGCCACTACTACGAAGCACCGTTGGGAAGCAGCCGGTGGCGTAGCGCGTCATCTCGGTTGGTCCGGTGGTTCCTCGCACCACGTCGAGCATGGCTCCGGTGCCGAAAGTGATCTTTGCACCAGAGGAAACGCAGCACTGTCCAAAGAGTGAGGCCGGTTGATCGCCAATGAGTGCGGTAATACGTGGCGCACCCTCGAGCGCCGTCGCTCGGCCGTAGTCACCGCTTGTGCTGACGATGCGAGGCAGCATGCCTTCGTCAATCTCGAGGGCGGACAAGACCTCCGGATTCCACGTGGAGGCGTCGGCGTTCACGAGTCCATTCACACCAGCGTTGGAGTGGTCGGTGACGTAGACGGCACCCTGGCTAAGGTGCCACGCCACCCACGTCTCAATCGTGGCAAAGCGGAGTTCACTAGACGGCCGCCCCGAAGCGCTGACCAGCCACTTCAGTTTCGTGGCTGACTGGTTAGGCGCTAGTCGGAGACCGGAACCTTGCAAGACGAGACAGTCAATAACCGTACGGAGGTCCTGCCAACCGAGCGCTGGACCCACCGCACGGCCAGTAGTGGGGTCAAACACAATGGTGGTGGCACGCTGGTTGGTGATACCCACCACATCACACACCCCACCGTCGGTAATCGTGCGGGCGCTGAGTTCGAGGACTAGGGCAATAATTTCCTGAGGGTCAAGTTCTACTTCACCCGGCGCCGGTGTCGCTACCGTTAACTTCTGTTGGTGAACGTGCTCGAGTGATCCGTCGACACTGACAATGCCGGTACGAACAGACGTCGTTCCTACGTCAATACTGAGTGCCCTCACCACGGTTCACCGCCGAGTCCGAGTGCGCCTGGGTTGAGGATCGCTAAGGGGTCGAGCTGCGCCTTGACACCTTGGAGCACCGGCCAGGCGGAGCCCAGTGCTTCTGGCATGAAGCGGGCCCGATTGCGACCGACACCGTGATGGTGACTGAGTGCCCCACCGTGAGAAAGAACCTGGCGCGTCGCCACGTCCCAGGCGTTTCGGTAGAACTCTTCGGTGTCGCCAGTGGGGCGTCCGGCGAATGTGAAGTAGAGGCAGGCTCCATCCACGTAGGCGTGTGACTGGTGCACCGAGGCTGCGAGCATGCCCGGGCACGAGAGGAGCGAGTCGATGACGTCGTGGTGCATCGCCGAAAGGCTCGACCAGGGGCCAGCAACTTCAATGGTGTCCACGACGATGTTGTTGCGCCACAGTGGCGCGAGTTGACTGACGTTGTTGCGGTGCGAAAGCCAGTGATCCACGAGTCCACTACTGAGTGGGCTCGCGTCGGCACACTCCTCTTTGACAATGGCCATGAACGCCGTGACAATCAGTTGATCGCCTTCATCAAGAACGATGAGGACACTGCCGTCAATGTCGAAGCTTCGCTTGGACTCCGTCTCGTCGTAGAGACGTAAGACGGCGGGGTGTGAGCCACGTTGCAACATCCGCCGGCAGGCGTCGAGACCCTCGCCAAACGTGGGAAAGTTGTACGCCGCCTTCTGGCTGAAAGGGGCGAGCGGGCGCATGACCAGTGTTACTTCGGTGATGACACCGAGCGTGCCCTCAGAACCAACGAAGAGTGACAAGAGGTCGGGACCAACGGCTTGGCGAGGACCCCGGTCACCCACGTGCAGCACCTCACCATTGGCGAGAACAACCGTGAGGCCCCGTACCATGTCTTCAATTTTTCCGTAGCGATTGGAAAGCTGACCGGCGCCTCGGCACGCCACCCAGCCACCAACGGTGGCGAGGTCAAAGGACTGGGGGAAGTGGCCAACGGTAAAGCCCACGTTGTTAAGAGCCTCTTCTAGGTCCGGTCCAAAGATGCCCGCGCCGACCGTCACGGTGCCCGAAACGAGGTCCATGTCGATGACCTCGCTAAGGCCCGTGAGGTCAAGGGCGATGCCA
>Ga0164297_10002907_pt1 | contig 16460 bp, 8 predicted proteins | sample GEODES058metaG_FD_113539 | JGI IMG/M metagenome (GOLD analysis project Ga0164297, IMG submission 113539) | Dystrophic lake water microbial communities from Trout Bog Lake, Wisconsin, USA - GEODES058 metaG | ecosystem: Environmental > Aquatic > Freshwater > Lake | place: USA: Trout Bog Lake...
CTGGCGCTCATGCAGTCCGACTTCAGCTGCTCCGTGTGCCACGGACTGGTGGTCGCACCCCACATCCTGGCCTGCTCGCACCGCTTCTGCGGCAACTGCATCATGGAGTGGACTGAACGAGATAACAACACATGTCCCGAGTGTCGCGTGCAGATAAAGCAGCCGCCCGTGCTGGAGCGTGGCTTGGTGCGCTTCTTGTTGTTTGGCGAAGCAGCTGCCTTGTGTTCTGACCCACCGCGCAGGACGAGCTTCTGTCCGCCGTCGCTGAGGGCCTGCCGCGCGAAGACGCAGAGGAGCGCCATCTGCGCGTGTTCGACTGGCTCGAGCGTGGACAAGCAGACGCTGTGGAGGCTACAGTAGCTGCCCTCAAGGCAAACCTGGCCTCACCGGCGCTGCAGGAGCGCGGAGCTCGGGCGCTTGCAACACTGACACGGACGGAGTCAAGTCGGGAAAGGGCCGGACGTGCCGGCGCAGTGGAGGAGATCGTGGCGACGATGCAGCGACACATGAGCATTGTAAGCATGATGGAGGCCTGCTGTTTGGCGCTCTTCTACATGACCTGCGGTAATGCTGATAACAGGATCAAGGCGGGCAGCACCGGCGCCATAGAGTGCGTCGTTGCAGCGATGCGTGCGCATGCTGGCCATGCAGACGTGCAGAAGTACGGCTGTTGTGCGCTCGGCAACATGACCTGCGACAACGCAGACAACGCCATCAAGGCGGGCAGCGCCGGCGCCATGGACTGCGTGGTGGCAGCGATGCGTGCGCATACTAGCCATGTAGGCGTGCAGGAGTCTGGCTGTCTCGCGCTCAAGAACACGACCTTCGGCAATGCCGACAACATTATCAAGGCGGGCAGCGGCGGCGCCATCGAGTGCGTGGTGGCTGCGATGCGTGCGCATGCGGATAACGGAGGCGTGCAGCAGTGGGGCTGTGGTGCGCTCAGCAACATGACGTCCGACAATGCTGACAACAGTATCAAGGCTGGTAGCGCCGGCGCCGTGGAGTGTGTGGTGGATGCGATACGTGCGCATGACGGCAATGCAGGCGTGCAGGAAGAAGGCTTCGCGGCGCTCGGCAACATGACATACGACAACGCTGACAACAAGATCAAGGCGGGCAGCGCCGGCGCCATAGAGTGCGTGGTTGCTGCGATGCGTGTGCATGCCAGCAATTCAGGCGTACAAGAGCGCGGGCGTGTGTTCCTGGATAGAATGGGGTACGCCATGCAGTGAGTACGGACCCGCGCGCGCGCCTAGTGTGACTAATCCACTACAATGTCACACGCGTCTGCACGGCAAAACCCAGATCTGGTGCGTCATCATCAATGCATTGATGTGCCGCCATTGCTGTCGCTGCTAGCACTTCCCTCGGCGGCGCGACAATGATGTCAGCGGCGCCATCCGCGGACCACCAAATGGACGGGTGCACGCACACCGCTGAGTCCGCAAGCACGCCCACTCCGATGCCAGGCTCAGCTGCAGGCCATGACCCGGTTGCGGCCTTCAATCCACTCCAGCCGGCTGCTCCGCCACCAGCGCGGATAATGAGTGGGAGGACCACGGCTTGATGTGACTCATTGTGCTCGGGTGCTGCACCTAACAACGCGACTCCATCGCCCACACCAGCTATGCAAGCTCCGCACAGGCTGCGCAGCCACAGTGCTGATGTGAGGCCGATGCTTGCACAGCGCATGGACACGTCTCGAATGCGGCTCTCCACTGCAAGTGCGTCCTCGTCTGCAAGCCTTGGAGCGCTGAAATCAACAACGATGCATTTAGCCTCTGACAGCATGACCCACTCATCATCGCAGATGCTGCCGTCCGCTGCGGCAGCAATCACCTTCCATGACTGCCCCGGGGCGTGTGCAACGGCGGCGGAGATGATTGCCTGGCATGCAACGCTAGGTGTGGACCCGCCGTCGAAGACGAGACACACTGCATGCGGCAATGCTCTGTGTGCCGGATCTCGCCATCCACAATGCTCCGCCTCCATCTCGGCAGCAAGTGCGCGGGTGGTCAGCACCTTGGCCATGACGCCGCCGATAACGGCAGCGGGAAGCACCGAGAGAGCGCTTCCGAGGAGGAATACAGGGCCAGGCCGCAAAGGTGTGCTGATGCGCAGCGTTTCTCTTGCGGAGAAGCGAATGCGGATGTGCAAATCGCCCGGCGGATGATCCCACGGGTCCCGCGGGTCCGGCATGCCTTCACCAGGGAGAACGTGGTCGATGAAGCCGCCCTGTCCGCCGGCCGCAAGGCTTGGCAGCAGCGCGGAGCCTGCGACCACCACGGCAGAGCCAGCAAGTGTAGTAAGCGCCTCGCAGTACATGATGTCGCGCGCATCCAGCGGCGCCGCCATCCGCACAAGGTCGTTAGCGCCTTCTCGTCGGTACAGCTTGTGCGGCTTCTCGAGCAACGTCACGACCACATCTCCAGGCAGCAGATCGCCCGTTTCGCTGCCGGCGTCTTCGTACAGGAATTTATGTCCCGATGGCGTACCCCTGCGCACGATGACGTGGAACGTCTTCTGCTCCTCGACGACAGTGCCGCTGCCATCGACGCTTGTGCGGATTACGACGCACCGTTTCGTGCAGCCTCTGTGCAGCTTCTCCAACGAGACGCGGATTTCCGCAGCCAGCGGCGGGTGCTTCACGGTCCGACGCATGCCCTCGCGCCGGAGCTTGGCGAGCTCCCGCATGCCAGCCATCATGGCCGCAGCCTCCTCCTGGGTCAGGGGCTGTCCATTGGCTGCAACAGAAGGCCCGCCTTTCTGCAGCTGCGCACGGACGCGATCATATGAAGCGCGCCGCCTCTCGTCACTGAGCACATCGTATGCCTCAGCCAATGCACGGAATTGCTCCGCTACCGCATCTCGCGTCTCATTGTCTGCGTTGCGAAGCTTGTCGGGATGCATGGTCAAAGCAAGGTGCTTGTAAGCTTTGCGTATCTCCTGGCTGCTTGCCAGTCGATCAATGCCGAGAATTGCGTAGTAGTTCTTCTGCGGGTCGAACGTGTGCAACACACCCCGTGCCTCATCCTTGTCTGGCGCCCACCGCTTCTCCCGCTCTCGCGCTTCCGCCTCCCGCACAGCGCGCGGCTTATACGCAGCGCCTTCTCTCCGGGCGCGCTCCGCTTCTTCGGCAATTTCGAGCGCTCTGCCGCCCAGGCATGTGAGAAGTCAGACGGCTACAAGGGTGTTTTAAAACACGCGCGACACACCGCTGCTTTGCTGCAGCCTCGTCGGCCTCTTTAATGAAGCGATGGTAAGCCGTCGGGTCTACTATCTGCAGTAAACGCCCCGCTCGCCGTCAAAACAAGGTGAATGACAGTCCACGTCCCCTTGCCTCGTGTAGCGTTTGTTGCTCACTTGCGCGCGCCAAGGTTTCTTTCGCTTGGCGCAGGGAGTAAGGCCGCACGCACTGTCAGTTTCCCTCCGTTGCTTGCACGGCTCAGGCGCCGTGCGTTGATCTCGGCGTTTCGCTCAGCTATCGACTTCGTCTCATCGCTGCGTGTGAGGAGCATGTAAGGCACGAGGCGTGTATGCAGCGACAGTCTGTACGTACCTGAGCACCAGCCATCCTTCGCTCATCGCCGTGCTTCTTTCCCTTCAATTCATCAAGGCTCCTGCGAACTGAGACACGTCACCCTCACACCGCTTCCCTCGTGGAAGCGCTTTGACGCCATGTCCGGCGAAACAGAGGTCCAGGCCCCGCCGCCGCTGACTGGGGGCGCTGCCGTGCTGGCTAGACTCAGGCGAGCGGCTCCGGCGCAGCCACCACCCGCAGTTGAGGAGACGCCCCCACAGCTCTCAGGGAGCGCCGCGCTGCTGGCCCGCATGCGCAGAAGCCGCGCTGTGAGTGGAGAGCCCGGGGCGGCGCCATCAACCACTGGGTTGGACTCAGCTGCGGCTCCATCGACAAACCACGGCGGCTTTGACGGCTCTTTCTGGCTCTTCTACGGCGGCGAGGCGTCCACGCAAGTGGCACATGACTTGGCCACCGAAGCGCGGGCGCATGGCCTTGTGGCGAAGGTGCTGCCCATGGACAAGTTCAGGGACGCTAGCTTGGAGAGGTGCGTGCCAGCGACCAGCACGTGCCCCCGTTCAGCGCGAGACAACGCTAACTCGACTTGCTGCAACACACAGCGAGAAGCGGGTGGCTGTGTTTTTGGTGGAGACTGTGGAGAACGCACAGCCTCACGAAGCTGCAGGCGCCTGCGTGCGGCACTTCAACCGTCGCCGCAAGGAGGCTGGTGATGCGCAGCGGCCGCTCGCGGGTTTGTTGACATACAGCGTGCTTGGTTTGGGCGACACTAATTTGCTTCTGGACAGACAGACGACAACAGCCAAGGATTGCAACCAGGCTGCATCGACTCTGGATGGGGCGCTGCGCGCACTTGGCGGTACTCAAGTGCACCCCCGCGGAGAGGCGAATGACGCAGTGGGTCTCCAGGAGGGTGTCAAGCCGTGGGCGCAGAGCTTGTGGCCAAAATTGAGCGCTCTGAAGCAGCAACAAGCAGCGACGACGGACAGCGCATCGGCCAGCCAGACGCCTGATGTGACCATTCTCTTCGGCAGCCAGACGGGGAACAGCGCGGAGATCGCGCGCACGCTGTGCGCTTCATGTCCTGGCCATGGCATCCAGGCGCAGGTGATGCCCATGGACGATACAACGCCAGCTGCTGTGCTTCATCCCGGGGCTGTCCTCATCTTCGTCGTCAGCTCCACAGGCGATGGTGACCCGCCGGATAACTGCGCTCGCTTCACCACGGGATTGCGGCGTCTGAAGGCTGAGCCTGCTGGGGTGGGTGTGCAGTACGCTGTGCTTGGTCTGGGTGACCAGAACTACACCAAGTTCATGGCTATGCCTCGCTTTTTCAGCGCGCGCATGGACGCCATTGGCGCGACGGCGTTCTGTGCCCGGGGAGAGGCGGATGAGACAGAGGGCCTGTTCGAGGCTGTCGACAAGTGGACCGAGCAACTGTGGCCGGCTCTCACTGCTGCCATTGCAGATGCAAGTAAACGACGTGAATCAGTACAAGGCGGTGCTGTCATGGGGGATGCAACAAATGTGCTCCCTTCTGCAAAAGCACAGCCAGTGCCGGTGGTACAACTCGCCGCCAATGGCGATGCGGATGGCGTTCCTGCACTCGTCCCATGCCGAGTCACTGCCACCTGGCTGACGCCTGAGCAAGCAGCTGCGCAGGGTGCATCCGTGGGCGATGGGCGGCCTACACAAGGGGACGGCAGCAGTCCCAGCTGTGCCTTCTACGCTCGCCTCGGCCCCGACGCGCGACTGCTTACTGCACCATCCAGCGACCGAGTGGTGATGCACGTGTCGTTCGATGTGTCGCAAGCAGGCGACGCGCTGCGAGGCTTCCAACCTGGAGACAGCATCGGCGTGTTTCCAGTCAACGCAGAGCACGAAGTGACGGCGCTCCTTCACCGCCTGAACGTCACCGACGATGTCATTCTAGTGCTGCAACCCGCCGATGCGCTACCGCACATCTGTCGCGGAGGCTGCGCTGCTGTGCGAGCAGGCGATGCCCTGCGCCATTGCGTCGAGATCTCAGCTCCGCCGAGGAGGGCGGTTCTGCGGCTCTTGGCGGAGCATGCGAGTGACGCGCTGGAGAAGCAGCAGCTCCTGCGTCTGTGCTCACGCGCGGGAAAAGATGCGTATGAGGCAGAGGTGGTCCGTAACCGCGCAACGTTGTGTGACATCCTCGCTCGCTTCCCGTCATGCGCTCCGCCGTTCGAGGCGGTGCTTGACGCTCTGCCACCACTCATGCCGCGCATGTACTCCATCGCGTGCGCGCCTGAGGCCAGCGCGGACCGCCCATGTGTGGCCTTCTCTCTGGTACGCTTTCCGCCATCCACCAACGGCGTCGAGCGCACTGGTGTGGCCACTGGGTACCTGCATTCACTGGTGCAAAAGCAACTTCAAGGCCATGCCGGATCTGTCCCGACAGTGCCGATCTTCATCCGAAGCGGTGGTGCCTTCGCACCGCCCTCGGAGCTAGAAACGCCTGTCATCATGGTCGGCCCAGGCGCTGGTGTGGCGCCCTTCCGCGGCTTCCTGCAGCGTCGGGCGGCACGTGGCGCGGTGGGTAGCGGGAACGCGGACTGGTGGCTGTTCTTTGGATGCCGCGCAGCGGTTGAGGATTATTTGTACCGCGATGATTTCGAAGGATGGGCATCTGACGGCACGTTAAAGCACCTGGTGACTGCATTCTCTCGAGAAGCACTGGCAGCAGACGGCAGCAAAGTGTACGTCCAGCACCACGTGCTGCAACACGGCCAGGCACTCGCTGCTCTTATCAAAGGCAGCGATGCTCAGCGCCCGGCATATGTGTACGTCTGTGGAGATGGTAGCGGCATGGCGAAGGGTGTGCATGCGGCACTGCTGGAGATCTTGCAGCAGTATGGAGACATGTCTGCCGATGCAGCAACTGCGTGTCTGAGCGACATGACCAAGGCGGGGCGCTACGTGCGTGACATCTGGAGCGCGTGAAGGGAATAGTTTGTAATGTCATAGTCTAGAGGACACCCACGGGGCGTGTTGGACAAGGCTGCGGGGTGGTGGCAACGACGACAACCCCGACAGGGCCATCGCGAGTCGCAGTTCTTGATGCAGGAGCTGCAACGCAGCAGCAACGCCCGCCTGCCCCCCTAATGCAAGCGCCCAGATCATCGGCCTTCCGACTAGCACTGCAGTCGCACCCAGTGCCAATGCCTTCAATACATCGGTGCCTCTACGTACGCCGCCATCCATGATAATAGGCACCCTGCCCCTGACTGCGGCGACGATGCCCGGCAGCGCATCTATAGCGGCAGGTACGGAGTCCAGCTGGCGCCCTCCGTGGTTGCTCACACAGAGGGCGTTTACACCGGAGCGGACAGCAAGCAGAGCGTCGTCAGGAGTGAGGATGCCTTTCAAGATGATGGGCAGCTTCGTGATGCCTTTCAGCCATGCAACAATTGACCATGTGAGCGTCGCATCAATCTGGTTCACAAAGAAGCTGGCTATGCCGCTGCCATCGGCGTCAGCCACTGTTGTCTGCGGAACCTTACCAACATACGGCGCCAAGTTTGCGAATTGGACGCCAGAGCGTAATTGAAACTTGCTCCGCTCATCAGCTTCGCGTCTTCCCAAGTATGGTGCGTCTACAGTCACTATAATCCCCGCATATCCCGCTTTTTCAGCCCTCCGCACGAGAGCCTCTGTGACAGCCCTTGTTCGGAAGACATAGAGCTGGAAGAACTGCGGAGGAGCAGACCTCACAGCAGCAACCTCCTCGATAGAGCGCGTTGAGAGCGTCGACAAACAGAAGCCAATACCCGCGGCTGCAGCTGCCCGTGCTGTAGCTAGCTCTCCGTCATCGTGAGCCATACGTTGCGCAGCCATGGGCGCCAGGAGAACGGGAGAGGACAGCACGTGACCGAGCAGTGTCGTCTGCATTCTCACCGCGGAGACGTCAACCAGCATGCGGGGGCGCAGCTGCCAGCGTTGGAAGGCCAGCTCATTGTCTCGAAGCGTGGCTTCGTCGTCGCTGCCACTGCGGAAATAGCCGAAGGCTGAGGGGTCCTCTATGACGCGCTGTGCTAGACCCTCTAACTGGCGCAAGTTTGTAGCTCCGTGCAGCGCCGCGGACGCCATCGTGAAGAGGAGAAGAAATAGTATCACTTCACAGTGTGGGGTATGATTCGCGATAGGGTCCGAGTCAGCAAACCTCTGCCCCCAAGAGCTCGACCTCTTTCCTTTCGCCGCGCCGATTTCTCTTCTCTCCAGCCAACATGTTGCGACGCCTGTCACAATTGCACCGCTGTCTTCCAGTGTCGCGATTGGTGCATGATGTCGCTGATGTTACCAAGGAAGCAGCCGCGACAACGCAATCTGCAAGCCACAAGTTCGGGCCATCCGCGCAGTGGATAAGTGCAGGTATGATGCTGCGAATGCGCCGCCCCAAAGCAGCACAGAGCGTCGCAGGCCGCTGGTCCGAAGGCTGCCTCACTGTGCGTCAAGACGAGTCCTGCATGCAAGCTGTACGGTTGATGGCCGCTAACGACGTCGGGTGTCTAGTCGTCCTTGACCCTCTGGCGGAGACTGTGACGGGCATCATCACGGAGCGCTGCTACAGCAGGGAGGTCATTCTCAAAGGTCGGGACAGCGACACCACAACCGTCGCGGAATGCATGAAGCGCGACGTCGTGTGCTGTACTGTCGACGAGAAGCTGAGCGTCATAGCGTCCGTGCTAAGCAAGCACAAGATCAGACACCTGCCAGTGCTGCACGGAGCCACAGGCATCACGGCGGAGGAGCATGTACTGCGACTGCACACGCCAACGATGCATCTGAAGGGCGTCTTGTCCATCAAGGACGTGGCGTTCATGCTCTTTTGCCTGGTTCGAAACGAGCTGCAGGGCCGCGGGATCGGCAACATAACCGTGGCCGACATGATGCCTGACCGCAGTCTGGGCGGTACATTGCCTGTCATCAACGCCGGCAGCACAGTCCTCGAGGCGATTGGCCAGATGGCAAACACAGATCAGCACGCGCTGTGCGTACTGGACCACGACGATGGAGGCCTAGTCGGCATCATCACAACGCGGGATTACATCTGTAAGATGAAGGTGCACGGGCGGGAGAGCGCAAGCACCAGAGTGCGCAGTGTCATGACCCCAACGCCGCAGTGCGCGTCGCCGGATTTCACCCTGGACGATGTTCTGCAGCTGTTCACCACATTCGGCTTCCGTCACTTGCCTGTAGTAAGTGCCATAATGCCGGGTCACGTAGCTGCCCGACCGAGCCTGCACCCGCACGTTGTGGGGCTTCTGTCAATCAACGATGTACTGCGAACCATCTGCGCATGGCCGGACAGACCGCTGCACTGGCCGTGCGGCCAACAGCCTCTAGACACCGCAGTGTGACGCATTCTGAAAGCCAAACAACAGCCAGCTCATGCGCTTTCATCGCCGGAAAGAGTACAACGCCGCGGCGCGCCCATGCATCGCGTTCCGCTGCGCCCTGGACGCCCACTCGGAGCGATAGATGGTTTCATGCAAGTGCACGTCCCGCACATAGCTCGCAACCGCTTGAGCTGCGTCAGGTCGACTGATCGTCACCCGAAGTCCATCAATATCGCGCGGATAGTCCTCTGCAATTCGCTGTGACAGAACACCACTGCCGTATATGCGCTGCACTATGCGGGTGATTGCGTCTGTGCCACCGCCACCGTCTTCACTCATCTTCTGCTCTGCATCGGCAAGGCGCCTCGAGGCCAGCACCGATCTGCGCGCAGACAGAATGCCGCAGGCGCATCGTGCTGCGGCGTACACTGCAAGCGCAAGAGCGATGGCTGCGGCACAGGAAGCAGCAATCAAGGCTGCGGGCGGCAGGTGAAGCGGGAGCTTGGCCCACGGTGAAATGGACGCTGGCGCCACCGGTGGGGCCACAACAGTTGTGTTTGGCGCCTGCGCGAGTAAAAATGAAACGCCAAGAGCAACCTCGGTGGCGCTCACGGTGGCATCCAAGCTGGACGTCACAGCACGCACGCCACCCGCAGCACGCTGTTTCGCATCTTCAACTGCAGCGGCAATGCCTGCCGCATCCGCATCTCGCGGAAGCAAGGCTACCACAGCCACGGTGATGGTCGCAGGAACTGCTTGGACTTGCAATGCGCTGCGCCGATGTCCAGTCACAGAGGCATTGCTGCTGGCAAGCTGTGCGCATCCGGTAGCGCCATAATCGATAGACACTGCACCAGGCGACACGCTGAACGCAACTGCTAGGTCGGCGGTGAGGTATGCGGCCAGTATTGTGCATGGTGCTGCACTCAATGCTCCTGCATTAGCAGGCCAATTCCTTGACGGCACACCCGCACTGGGCGTGACTGCAATAGTGAAGCGCACCAAGCTTGCGCGGGTGTCGTTCTGCAGCACGAATGGCGTGACAGGCACCGAGCATGTGGCTTGACCAGGCAACACAGTCGTCGCGTTGCCGTTGCAAAGCGCGCAGCCCGAGTTATCCGCCATGGACGCTGTGCCCGTGCCGCATGGATGACAGGCCACCGCGCCAGGGGCACTAGAGAACAAGCCAGGCGCGCAGCGCGTGCATGTCAAAGCTCGCGTAAGGGGCGTGAATGTGCCCGGGGCACACAAAGCGCACACACTCGCATTCGCCACCGCCGCAAAGCTGCCGGGCTGGCAATACACGCAGCCGGAAGTGTTGGCTGGCGCCACCGGGTACGCCAGCATCGGCGCCGGCGGCGCCTGCGGCGATGCTGGATGGCCAGGAGGGGGCGGCGCAGGTGGAACAAACACCGCGGGGGGCGGCGATGGGCTTGGAGGCCGCCGCGGTGCAATTGCCGTGCCTGGCGGGCACGTCGCCCGTGGCACGCCGAAGAGGGACAGCACTGGCCCAGAGCCGTCGAGCGGCACCACCAAGCGGTTGCTGCTGGTTGTGCTGTTGCCGGTCGAGGGCATGTACACGCTTCCATGGACGCCGTCGCCGGATAAGCTGACGCCCATCCACAGCGCACTTATCGCCGGGATGGCATCCCACAGCACCGTCACCGGGATGTTCTTCGGCGTCACGTCACGAGGGGGCCACACAAGAGTCCCGGCGGCAGGTGCAAAATGCACGCCCGCTGTTGCGGAGCCATTAGTGAGGACGTAGCTGACCTGCGTCTCTAGTGCCGAGCTACCCACAACAGGTGCCACGGCAATAATGCCCGTCTCACGCGCGTACGCGGCACCCGGTCGGGGCACTCCAAATGCCGGTGCTGGGTTACTGTTTGCAATGACCAGCACGGCAGAGCTATTGCCTGCTGCGTCTGGGTCACCACCAGTCACGGAAGCAGCGGTGAATGAGATGGTCAAGCTGGTTGTGGGCCGCTGCTCGGTGGTGCTGGGCACGCGCAATACCAACGTCTGGGGCCCACTCGACCCAGGCGGCCACGTTAACGTCGGTCCAGAGGTGTTAACTAATGTGTAATCGTACAGCGCCAGCTGGTTCAGCTGCGGCGCAGCCACTGCCTGCACACACCGCGCAGGAGAAGGCGAGGTGTGAGTGCCAAACAAGCCATGGATGTAGAAGCGAAGCAAAAAGAGTCGCACCGGCGTGTATCCCCCTCCTCCACCCGTGAAGCTCAGTGTCACCGCCACCGGCGCTGTGGAGGTGCCGTTCATGGTGACCACGACTGCAATGTCACTGCCGGATGTGCTGTTGCCGAACAATGTCCTCGTTGCCAAGCTCACTGTCGGGCCGTGCGCCGTGTAGGTTGTGTACGACGTCGCATTCGATGCGGAAGGGCTGCTCTGCGTGCCATTGGCTGCTGATGCGCCGTGGAAGTCGACACCATTGAAACTGAGCAGCACGTTGTGTTGCCCTTCCAACAGGGGCTGCGTGCCGCTCGCATTGCATGCCAGCGCGGTGCCGTTCACCGTCACGAAAGCAGGGAGGATGACAGTGACGCCGGTAGCGACATGGCGCAAGGAACAGGCGAGGACCGCTTGCTGGTTGGCCACAAGCTGCCTCATGAAGAACGTTTGCGAGGGGAACACGGTGAAGGGGACGACCCCGTAGCGTGGTCCACTCGCCGGCAGAGACAGCGTCACGACAGGCGGCGGGTAGTACGTGTAACTCAACGTGCTTGCAGAGCAGCTGTTCCCGGAGGCGAGAGACACGGTCACTGCGGCCACTATTCCCGACAAACCAGCTGGCGCGGCGCAAGTGCCGTTGACAGCGATCACAACAGTGGTGTCTGTGAGGTTGGCAGTGGGCGGTGTCAGAAAAAAGCCAGCACACGACACGTGTTCGTATTCTAGATATCGCAGCGACGCACCTCCGTAGCTGGGGACGAACGAACACGTGAGTGTCGACGAAGAGCTCAAGCTGGGCAAGCCGACAAGCGTGACAGTGGTGCCGCCTGTTGTTGGCCCGCAGCTGGGGACAAGAGCTGTCGTGCATGGTGGTGTAAGAAGCCTCCGACGCAGCTGCGGTTGCTCAACGGAGCCGACAGGCATGTCGAGAGCTGCATGTGCTCTTGATGACAGCGGGGCATTGAGAAGCAGCAGCAGCGCAGCAAGGAGACACCTGCGAAGCCTCCTCATCTGTGAAGTCTGTTGTCCACCCGGACGGGTGGATCTCGTGCCAGCGGCGCCCATCGCGCCCGCCCCATCGACGCCGCCACCTCGATGAGCGAGTGAAATGGCGAAGGCTCTTCACACATCCACGGTGGCACGGCATGCACACTGAACTCGCTTCGCCAGCGCACCGCCAATGGCCGCGCTGGAGCTGACAGGCAGCTTGCTAGTCGCAGGCTGCTATGAGCGCTTCCTCTTCGGTTTAGACACGGGCGCCCCGACTGCACCTGCGTTGAGGAAGGCACGACAGCGTTTGCCTTGCGTCCAGTTCGACGCCTCACGTGTGCGCCTCCAGGTGTTTACACTCGAAGCTCATCAAAGTGCCGTCAAGTGCCTTGCCTCAGCGGGTGGTTTCATCGTCAGCGGAGGCGCAGACGACCTCGTAAGGTGCCTCCCAGAGCCGCCACACAGCTCTGCTTTTCCACTCTCCCCGTTTCTGACTCGTTCACTGCTGCGTCTACGTCTCCGCACATACAGGCTATGGGACGCACGACGAGACTTCTTCGACTTGGGCTTCCTGGCGCACCACGAGGGAAACGTCAATAGTTGCGCATTACACCCAGTCTCAGCCTCCGCAGCGCCGAGCCACTTGCTATCCGGCGGAGACGACGGCGACCTAGTCATTTGGTCTGCTGGCTCCAGATGGGACAAGCTGAAAGCGCTCAAGGCGCACAAAGGTGGCGTCGTTAGCGTCGCGGTGCATCCAACCGGCAAACTGGCGCTGTCGTGCGGCCGCGACCGGGGCCTTCGGTTGTGGGACCTCGTCAAGGGGCGATGTGTCTATAAGACCAAGATGGCAACTGAAGGACAGGAGCTCGCGTTCCAGCCTGGAGGCGCAGCCTATCGCTGTGTTGCCGGCCAACACGTGGCATGCTTCGACATGGCTACGGGTGAGTTAACTGCGACATTGACGCATTCAGCGCGTCTGCTGTGCTCCGCTGTAGCTCCCCGGGGTGGCGCGCTGCTCACTGGCGGCGAGGGGCGCGAGTTGTGTGCTTGGGACGTGGTGTCGGGACAGCAAGTGATGTCCATCCCGGATGCGCACACGACACGCATCCGAGGCATCGCTGTGCCGTGGACAGCTGATGATGGGGGCGATGGCGATATGGTAGGACCAGCTACGGTACCCGTGCATGTAGCCACAGCAGGCAGCGATGGATGCATCAAGCTGTGGGATCTCAGACACAGCGCTGCGCCGCTGAGCAGCGTTGACACACGGGCGCGACTCACGTGCTTGTTGGCATGTCCACCGGGCGTCGCTGGCCAGAGACTGGCGGCACGATCAGCTGCAGTGGGCACCGGCGGTACAGACAAGAAGAAGCCTCGTGCGCGCGTCGCGCTAGAAACACAGCCTGAGACTGCGCCAGCCCGCACTGCCGCTGAGGACCGTGATAAAGGCACTGCGTGGTGGGAGCGTGGTGAGAAAGGGCCGAAACTGAGTGCGCTCATTGCTCAAAAGCATGTGGAGCGCCAAGAGCAAAGGCGTAGAGCAGCTGGCGTGAACCTTAAGGAGTTAAAGGCGCAGCAGCAGCAGAAACAGCAGTCGGGTGGAGATGGCGGTGGGAAGCGGCTGCAGGGAAGAGATGAGGGTCAGCACCGCGGCCGGAACGAGAGCAAGAGCGGCGGTGGAGGACAGGGACAGAAGAGGCCACGATTTGACGCAAATCGCGCAAAGTAATCTGCTCATCCAAAATGCTATCGCGCAGCTGTCTGCGCTCGAATGGTCACCTCTTCAACGTTTGGCACTTGAATGGCCTCGCTCGTGAGACGCAATTCGCGCGCCATCTTGTCCGGGAAGTGGCACGTGAACATGTTGCGCGCAACCACAATGCGGCTCATCAACTGCTCGCGTGTCGTCCATCGTGGCAGATACACCGTGCTGCCGGCGCCCCGACGGCGGCCAAGGCGAACGAGGTGCAGTAGCCTGCCGGGTGGATATAGCTGCGCGACAGGCAGACCAGCAGTTGCAGAGCCAGAACCACTGTTCGTGCCAGGAGAGACGCTCCCTGCAGATCCAGCTGCGCCCATCCGTGTGGATGCAACGCTGGCGCTATATCTCCGCATCGCCTCCTCCACCTCAGCGCCGAGCGTCCCATAGTTGGTGCTCCCGTACATAACCTCCCCTGCACGCAGCTGCGGCCCCGCCACCGCGGCTCGACGCAGGATTGCGAATTTCGGGAGCTTCGCTCTCGCGGCACAGGTCATCATCTCGTCGCGTAGACGCTCCAAGTTTGGCATACTCAGGCGGCAAATGAAATCGTTGCCCAGAATGACGCTGGTGCACCAACTTCCAGACGCCTCCGCTAGCGCCTCCGACAGCAAGCCGCCGGGAGGCGAGAACGCCCACACCTTGAGGTTGGGATACTCTGGCCGAAGCATAAGGCCAACTAATGTGGCGACGCCTGCGCCCAAACTGTGCCCTGTGAGCACTAGATTCCAGCCCTCGCCAGCAGCTTCCATGGCGTCATGCAACACCCTGTGTCTGCAGATGTCAGAGTGCAGCACGCGCGCGCAGCCGAGCACGCCGCTGTGCGCGCAGCTGCCAGGCGGGATGCCAGCTGCAGAGCCCAGGACGGTGCCGTCAAGGCCAGCGGGCTCGTACAGCAAATCCGTGATGCAGTCTGCGACCGACAGCGTGCCTCGAACGCTCAACACAATGCTGCGTGTGCGGCTGTCGCGGGCGATGAAGTAAGGGAGGGCGCCCAGGACGCTGTTCTGGAAGCTCATGTGCAAAATGTCGTCCTCATCTAGGTTCGCGAACCGCACAAGCGCAGCCACATCTGCAGCGTCTACCGGGCCGTGCGGCCCGCCGAGCGGGTAGCATCTCCGCCAACACGCCTGGCGCCGCCGCCCAGGGTGGCGCATGCCACAGCCGCAGCACAGATCGCAGACGCCGCACCGCGGGTTTGCCCACACGTAGAGGGGCCATCCGTAAGGCGCCAGCGCGAAGTTGCTGAAATGGGTGGCGGTGGAGACGACTGCATCGAGGCCGGGATCACGGCCACGGGCGAGCTGGCGCGCAGCGAGCGAGCCAGGACGCAGCATTGGCGGCGTCGGTGGTCTTCCAGAGCCTAATTTTGAGCCTGCCGCGACTCCAAACCGAGACGGTGACGCCGCGGAGGACGAGGTGGGAGCTCCGGTGCCTCCGAGGAGGGGCTGTGTTATCCCTGTTCCCCCTCTGCCCATGCCCCCCATGCCCAAGCCCCCGGCGAAACGACCCAGCATGGACGGCGGTCCAGGCGAGATGGCGCCAAAACGGGCGTCTAGACCGCCACCAGACGTGATTGACAGCCCGCTCTCTGACCCATCTCCAGCATCCGACCCCTCCTCGCCGAGACTGCTCGCACTCGCTGCCGCAGTCATTCCCCCTGACGCGCCGCCGCCTTCTTGCCCAGCAGCTGACGCTGGACCGGCTGGCGCGCTCAGCCCAGGAGCTCCCCCACCGGACGCTGCTTGATGGAGCGCCGCCCACTCCGCCTCTTCCCGTTTGCGCGCCTCCTCTGCGTGGCTGATACCTACCAGCACCAGTGAGGTCGCGAAATCAGAGGCCACGAAATCAATGTGCCTGAAAATGCGGGAGAAGGCTTTCGCAGCGTCGCTCATGGGGTCCGTGTCGCTTCCCACGAGTCCAGCGACGCCAAACACTCGGAGGAGGCCACCCAGGAAGGCAAGGCGCTGTCTCCACGACTCCTCCGCTTCAACGCCGGAGAACATGTTGAAGACGGACTGCACCACGAGCAGGGTGCAGAGCAGGACGACCCAGTTGCCGAGCACGACCACGAGGACGGCGTTGCGTGCGCGGTCGCCCGCCATGCAGCTGACGCGGCGGAAGAGGTCGGATTGGACGCCGAGGATGACGCCGAGCACGGACATGGCGATGTCCACGCCGGTGATGACTAGGTGTATCAGCAGCAGCCGCGGCACGTGTGCTCGCTCCGACACTTGCAACATGGTGCCTGTGTGTGAGACGCGTGCAGACACGAGTCACGCGTGAGTGTCGAGAGGAGGCGCGAGTGCGCGAAGGGACGGGTCGTCAACAGCCGGGCGCACGCACCTTTCATGGAGTGCTGATAGATGAGCGCCTCCACCACGAAAGCCGCGGCGAAGACGCAGATGACGCCCATCATGTAGATCTGCGTGTGTCCACGCCAAGTGCAGGTCAGTGCGCGGGTGAGAAGGCCGGCAAGTTGACACAAAGCAGGGCAGTGTGTGCTCTCGTCGGGCACACAGGCTCTCCCAGCGTCCCAGGCACGCACCCCGAACGTGAACCCGTGCGGACAGGCGTGCAAGTTCTCGGAAGCGCCTGTGTTGGAAGCAGC
>Ga0164297_10002909_pt1 | contig 16457 bp, 16 predicted proteins | sample GEODES058metaG_FD_113539 | JGI IMG/M metagenome (GOLD analysis project Ga0164297, IMG submission 113539) | Dystrophic lake water microbial communities from Trout Bog Lake, Wisconsin, USA - GEODES058 metaG | ecosystem: Environmental > Aquatic > Freshwater > Lake | place: USA: Trout Bog Lake...
GCACCGTGCCCGAGGCGAGCGCCGCACTGGACGGAATTTCTTTTCACTACGTGCCGCTCATTCAATGCTCGTTCCCGCACGCCGACCCGCACGAACTGACGAGCTTTACGCGCCGCAACGGTTGGCTTGAGCTCACGCTCGGCACCACGCGGCCGGAAACCGGTTTGCCCTACGGCGTACCGGCACGCCTGTTGACGATTTACTGCGCCAGTGAAGCCGTGCGTACCCGGTCGCCGGAAATCTATCTCGGCAAATCCGTCCACGAATTCCTGCGCCTATTGGACGTTCCCGTCACCCGCGGCGAACGCGGCAACCTACGGGTCTACGCCAATCAATTGCTGCGCCTGATTCACTGCACCTTGTCCATCGACGAAAATATTCGCGACGCGAGCGGCCGAAGCGGCCTGCATATCCGACAGGCACTGTTCGCCGATGAAGCCCGCCTGTGGTGGGACGAGGACGCGACGGTCGGGCAGGGGAGCACGCTGCAATTGTCCTCGGTCTTGTTCCAATCGATCTTGGAACGATCCGCACCGCTGGCAACGTCAGCGATCAAGGCGCTGCGCAAGAGCCCTATGGATCTCGATGTGTATGCCTGGCTCGTGCATCGGCTCTTCCATCTGAGCAAACCCAGCACTGTCACGTGGCAGCAGCTCTCCGATCAGTTCGGGCATGCGTACGCCGAGCTACGGCAGTTCCGACGCTTTTTTCTTGATTCACTCGCGCGCGTGCGTGCGGTCTACCCCGAAGCCAATGTGAATCTCGTGGACGGTGGCGTGATGCTGCTGCCGTCGCGACCGCATTTGGCGCGGCGCACCAAGCCACGCTGATCGACGCGCTCGCGGGTTACCCCCCGTTGCAACTCTCACGCAAATTTTGCCCGCGCGCGTGCACCGCACGCAAAAAATCGTATGAATTCAGGCACTTTCACGCGCTAGATCAGGCGGCGTTACATCTCTCACGCCCAACCCTTAATCGATTGATTAGAAACGAATTTCCGTCTGACTCCGTGAGAGTTGTTGACAGGATTCGGCGTCACATCTCGCGCGGGCTACCGTCACAACTCCCGCACGGTGGCGTAGCAACACTCGTCGACAGCCGTCACAACTCTCCGGAAAATCGTCATTTTCTCTATTTATTACAGTAGGTTACATGTCCCTCCTGTAGTTCCTATAATTCCCTGTAGAAAGATCCTACTGGACGGTAAAGAACGAACCGAAAGGGGAGGGGAGGCAGACCCGACAGAACCCGGCGTCGCCCCCTCGAATTCATCGATGATGCATGGCATCCAAGAAACTGACGCCGTACGAAAAGTGCTCAGCGCAACCGGCAAAGCCGGCATACACCGTGGTCACATCGATCGCCCGCGCCTCGCCGTCACTCAGAACATCGAAACCGAAACCCGGCGTACCGAAGAGTGCGTGTTCGCTCAGACAGCCACCGCACTGATCGCAGTGGTTGTAAAAGTAAGGCACGGATCCGAAAAACGCCGAGCGTTGGCGGTAGAAGAACGACACTTGCCGTAAGCGCTGCGCCACCGAGACATCCAGGCTCGTCACGAAGGACAACAGCGTGGGATCGTCGGATCGTTCCCACTCGTCCTCGCCGGGCCCGTCACCCAACATCCGAACCTCGTGTCCGGCGGGAAGAACAATCCCGTGCACGCGCGCCTCACCGGCGCAATGCTCGCAGGTGTGACGCGTCTCGAGCAGAAGGTAGCTGTGCGCGCGGGCGTTCACGCTCGCACTGGCCCGCGACCATCCCAGTAACGGTGTCGGATCCGTATCGGGCGGCACATACCAACGCTGCCGCTCCGCATCCCAGCGCGCACCGAGGCGGCGCGCACGATCGCGCTCTGCAAAAGGCACATCGAGATCCAATCGTCGCACGGCACACTCCACCTACCGACAAGGTCCAGTGAGTGTGCAACGGGTCGCGGTCAAACCGTCTGTCGAATAATTGCCCTTTTTGTGCAAAAACTCGTAGGTCCCCTAAGATTCTTAGATGACCTTCGCCTTGCGCGGTCCGGGACGATGGGAAAATCTCACACGGGCGTCGAGCACTTCGACATCGATCTGCGCTGCGCGACCGCGGTACACCTCGGCCTTGAGCCACTCGCTTTCCGCTTTCGCAGCCTCCTTGGTCACGATGCGGGACCAACAGCGCGACGGAGCGTCCCACCGGTAGCCCCGCTCGCGTAACAGATCTTTCGTCTCAAACGCGGAGCCCGTGGCCCACAGGCGGAGTAGGGGTTCCGATGACGCTTCGAGAAGGCGCCACAACCCAGTCGCGCCCGATACCGGCAACGGTCGGGCCAGTATCTCCAGCAACGCCCGACAGTCGATTTCTGAGCGATGCGCGTCGTAAAAAAAGCCGTAGAGAAAACCCAGATATTCCAACTTCGTGCCCCGCACCGCCTCGGCGCTCCAGGCGATCTGCGCGTGCGAGCAGGCGAACGGCAAGGTTTCGAAGACGTCCAGTCGACGCTCCAGAAACGGACGATCAAACGCGGCGTTATGGGCAATCACGAGCGTGGCTCCCGATACCACCTCCGCGACCCGCGCATCGTCAATCCGCCGTCCGCTCACCATCGAGTCTGTGATGCCGTGGATTTCCGTGGATTCCGGCGGGATGGGAAAGCCGGGGTCTTCCAATCCTGAGTATGTATCAACTATGCGAGTGATACGACCTGTCGCGGTCTCGTACTCAAAGCGCAACAGCGCAATCTCGATCATTGCATCGGTGTCGAACCGACCCGTGGTCTCGGTATCAACCACGACCGCGTGCGCGGTTACTCCGGTCGCCGGAGGCCCAAATTCCTGGCGGATCGCCAATCGTCGAATAACCCGGAAATCCGGATGCGACGCGAGTAGGGCTGCGGCGGCCTCGAGGGCCGCTGGATCGACTGTGTTCATCGGATCTCCCATAAGTAGCGCTGCAGGGTAAACGCGCGCGCGATACCCGTCGAGAAGATCAGAAGCAAGACCGATATCCAGCGAAACGCACCAAATATGCCGCTCACGGTGCCTGCGCTGACGGGTGGATTCTCTCCCTCCCAACCACGGAGGAAGACGATGATGAAGACTCGACCCATAGTGACCCGTGCCATCCCAGTGCTCGCGCTGGTGGCCGCCCCGGCGTTTGCCCAAACCAGTCCGTTCTCCACGGGCGCGACCGCCTTTCAGACCGACCTACTCACGACACTCACCCCAGTGGCCGTCATCGCCGTGATGGCGCTCGGCGTGGCCGCTTGGTTTAACCGCATCAGCTGGGGATGGGCCCTCGGCGGTGCGATGGGCATCTTGCTGGTGTTCGGCGCGCCACAGGTCGTGACCTGGGTCCGCACTCTCGGCGGGGTGTGACATGAATGCGCCCGCCCAACGCTCAGCGGTCGGCACGGACCTCTTGTTCGTCGGCGTCACGCGCCCAGCCCTACGATTTGGCGTGCCCTACGCCGCATTGCTGGTCAACGCGCTCGTCACGCTTGAGTTGTTCCTGCTGACACGTAACTTGCTCAGTCTGGTTGCAGCGCTGCCCATACATGCCTTCGTTTGGGTGCTGTCGGCATCCGAACCGCGCTTCTTCGAGTTGCTCAAGGTGTGGGCGTTGGTGCGGGCGCGGGCGGCGGGCGGTCGCGCGACGCCGTGGTCGGCCCTGGCTTACGGTCCGTTCGGCTCCGAGACAGCCCGCGGCGCAGCGCCGTTCATTGCAGTGATCGGTGACGCGGCATGCTAAACCCAGCCCCACACCCCAATCACGATACGGTACCGATCGCCATCGCCGTCCCGTATCGATTACACGTCGCGCCTACCGTGCTGAGCCTGCACGGCGGTGCGTACCTCACCGCCTGGAAATTGGGCGGCCGTGCATTCGAATGCCTTACCGACGCAGACATGGCCGGCGCGCACGAGCGACTGAACGTTTTCCTGCGCAACATTGCGACGCCGGAGGTCTCGCTGTGGACGCACGTGATCCGCGATCGGGCGAACCCCCTCGATGTGGAGGAGCCGAGGAGTGGTTTCGGTGCACGCGTTGCCGGACGCTATCGCGTGCGTCTGTCGCGTCAGGCCTTGATGAGCAATGATTTGTATCTGAGTGTGGTCTACAAGCCCTCCGGCCTCACGCGTTACACGCCGCGACGACGTAAGGCCGAGCAGTCCGACGAACTCGCCGCCGCTCTTGCCTATATGGCGAATCTCTCGAAGACCATCGAGGCCAGCCTTTCAAGTTACGAGCCGACTGCGTTGGCGGTGTATACGAGGGCCGGGCATCGTTATTCGCGCCTGCTCGAATTCTTGGCTCGCCTCGTCAATGGGGAACGCCAGCCCATCCCGGTGACCGGCACCCCGGTGGCCCGCGCACTCGGCGCCAGTCGCCTCTTATTTGGCTGGGAGACCCTCGAGTACCGCTTACCGACAGCGTCGCGTCTCGGCGCGTTCCTTGGCTTGAAGGAATACCCGACGCCGACACACGTCGGGATGCTCGATGCGCTGCTCGCCGCGCCATTTCCACTCGTCTTGACGCAGAGCTTCACGTTCCTCGGGCGCAACACAGCACTCGGCCTGCTGGATCGTCAGGCCCATCGACTGGGCAATGCAGGCGACGCCGCGGTTTCGCAAGTCGTCGCGTTACGCACCGCGATCGATGCCCTCGCGAGTGGCGAATTTGTCATGGGCGACCATCATCTCAGTCTGCAGATAATGACCGAGCCGTTTACATCGGACGACGCGCCACTGCAGCGTGTGGCGCGTTTGCAGGAATCCGTTGCGCGGGCGCGCTCGCTGCTCGCCGACGTTGGCTGTATCACCGCGCGCGAGGACTTTGCCGTCGCGCCGGCTTTCTGGGCTCAATTGCCGGGCAATGTCAGCGAACGCCCCCGCGTCGCGCCGATCACCAGTCGCAACTTCGCGGCCATGGCGCCGATGCACGATTATCCGAGCGGGCGCGCGGAGGGTAATCATTGGGGCCGTTCCTTGGCCCAACTTCGCACCCGGGCGGGAACGCTGTATCACTTTTCGCTGCATGCCAGCGATCCGCGTGACCCGAGCGGCGGTTCGCGTCGCGATACCGGGCATACCTTTGTCTGCGGTCCGACGGGATCGGGAAAGACCGTTTTCATTGGCTTCCTGGTCTGCCTGCTCGACGCGAATGGCGCGACGCAGGTGCTTTTCGACAAAGATTGTGGACTCGAGGTGTTGGTTCGCGCGTTAGACGGGGTGTATCTGCCCCTGCGGCGCGGTCAGACCACCGGTTGCAATCCGCTGCAGATCGGCGAGGGAGAACGCGAGCGGGCGTTCTTGCGTCGCTGGTTGCTGATGCTGATTGAGCGTGCAGGGCGCGGCGTATCGGTTCGAGACGAGGCCGAGTTAGACGACGCGCTCGTCGGTCTGTTGGCACTTCCGCCGCACGCCCGTCGTCTCTCACGACTGCTCGAATTCTTGGATCCCACCAATCTCGATGGTCCGCACGCCCGACTTCGGCCGTGGTGCGAGAGCGCCGGTGGCCCGCTGGCTTGGGCCTTCGATGCACCGACCGATGCGATCGGTGGTCAGCTGCAGGCTTCCCGGCTCATTGGTTTCGACATGACCGAGATATTGCAAGATCCGCTCGTTCGGGCACCGCTCACCGCGTATCTATTTGAACGCATCGACGGGCTGCTCGATGGACGTCCGCTCGTGGCATGGATCGATGAGTTCTCGAAACTGATCGGCAGTGACGAATTTGCGGAACTGGCCGCTGATGGGACGAAAACCTGGCGCAAGCGCAACGGGGTGATGGCCTTTGCGACTCAGAGCCCGAACGACATTTTGCACAGCCGCGTCGCGCGGTCCTTGGTGGAACAGACACCCACCAAAATTCTATTCCCAAACCCGGATGCCGCGCTGAACGACTATGTCGAGGGCATGGGCTTGAGTGAGCGCGAATACCAACTGTTGCGCACCGAACTGACGCCCGGCTCCCGACGCTTTTTGATACGCCAAGGCCGCGACGCCGTGGTGGCCGAACTCGACCTGCGAGGCCTCGAGGATGAACTGCGCGTGATCTCCGGTCGCACTGCGACCGTCGATGAAGTGCGCGCGCTGATGGAGAAATACGGCGCCAGTGCGTCGCAGTGGCTGCACTACTTCATTTCCCCCGACACAGAGGAGAACTCCCCATGACCCCCCGTACGTCCATCGTGGCCGCGTTCATCGCCCTGAGCGCCTATGCCTTGTCACCGCCCGCGCAGGCGCAATTTGCAGTGATTGATGTGGCCGCCGTCAATCAACTCGTGCAGCAGATGAGTGCCTGGCAACAGCAACTCATGTCCATGCGGTTGCAATTGTTACAGATGGAACAAACGCGCATTGCGCTCACCGGTTGGCGCGGGATGGAAAAACTCCTGCCGCTCACACCGACCGATCGCAATTACCTGCCGATGGACGCAGCAGGGTTGGCGGCGACCACGGCGGGTACGGGCACCTACAGCGTATTGTCGTCGAGCATAAATCAGTATGTATCAGGAAATGCCGTACTGACGGCCCAAGATCTAGCGCAATTACCGCCCGCCGATGTGGCGCGCTTGTCGGCACTGCGGCAAACGATCGCGATGCGCCAAGCCATGATGTCCGAAGCCTACGCCCGATCCAGCGATCGCTTTGCCGCACTCAGCGTACTGATCACGACGATTGGAACCGCGCCAGACGCCAAAGCGGTCGCCGACCTCCAAGCCCGCATTGCCGCAGAGCAAACGATGCTGCAGAACGAAACGGCGAAGATCGCAACCCTCGATCACTACGCGGCTGCGCAGCGCGACGCCGATGATCTGGCGACTCGAGAGGCGATCGTCAAAGGTCATGGCCGATTTGCCACCCGGTTCATTCCCACGAATCCGGTGCCGTGATGTTCTTCCAGGACTTTTGGACGTGGCTTGATGCTCGCCTGACGAGTTACGTCAGCAGCCACGCGGCCACCCTCGCCGGTGCGTTGGAACCCGTTGCGGGCACGTTAGGCGTGCTCTACGTCATGTTCTGGGGATGGCTGCATCTGCGCGGTCAGATCGAAGAGCCGTTCATGGAGGGTGTGCGGCGCATATTCAACCTATTCATTGTCTTTGGCGTTGCGTTGCATCTGTGGGCCTATCACGACGTGCTCATGGCGATTTTTTACGACGGCCCGACCGATCTCGCTGCGGCTCTCGTGGGTGCGCAAAGTCCGGTGACGCTCATCGATACGATCTGGACGCAAGGCGGTGCGGTGGCGGACACGTTGTGGGGGAAAGGCAGCCTGCTCACCGGTGACGGTGGCTTCTATATCGCCGGTCTCCTCGTGTACTTACTGGTGGGCTTTGCCTGCTTGTACACGTTGTTTCTGATTTCGTTGTCAAAAATAGCGCTCGCGGTGCTCCTGGCGCTCGGCCCGCTGTTCATTTTGCTGACGCTCTTTGATGCCACGCGCCGGCTATTCGATGCGTGGATCCATGAACTCACGCATTACGGACTCGTGTCGGTGCTGACGGTGATGGTCACGGCCCTGCTACTGGACTTGCTGTCGACCTACGCTGCGCAGACAGCGGCCCGTGGTGGGGACTTGCTGACCGTGGACGCCTTGAACCTCGCGCTGGCCGCCGGTCTGATCATCCTTGTGCTGCTCCAAGTGATGCCGATGTCGGCACGGTTGTCGGGCGGGTTCGCGCTGGCCACCCAAGGTGTCGTGGACCGTGGTGTTGCCGGTCTGCGGCGTGCGGTCAGCACCCTCGGTACCCACGGCTATGCCGCTTTGACCACGCCGCTTCCAGCGGCTTCGTCCCCCTCACTCACCCCCTCCTTGAGGAACTGATCATGACGCTACGCCTCTGTTTGATGGTGTGCACCGTGTGGTGCGCCGCTTGTACCCACCAACCGCCGCAACCTTGCTCCGGACCGTTCGAACCGGTGAATCGACCGACGACGGAGGTGGGCCATGGCTGAGAGTGACCTGTATTTCGAGGAAGCGCAGCGCTGGCTGCGTGATGAACGTCACGTCGACCGTCGCCGGGTCCGCATCGCCATCGGATTCGCGGCGGGCGCGCTGACGGTGGCGGGCCTGATGGCGACCGCACTCGTGGTCGCGCTGCCGCTGAAGCGCACCGAGCCCTACGTCGTCCGGGTGGATTCCGGGTCCGGGATTGTGGACGTCGTGCCGCGCTACGTCGGTGATGCGGATTTGCCCGAAGCGGTGCTGCGCCATCTGCTATCGGAATACGTCACCCATCGCGAACGCTACGTGGCTGCGCTTGCGGAAACGGACTATGAAGAGACGGGTGCGTTTCACACGGCCGCTATGAACGAGGCGTGGGCGCACCTGTGGGCCAAGTCCAACCCGGACTCGCCGCTGAACCGATACGCAGACGGTACGCGCGTCACCGTACAGATTCGTTCCATCGCCTTCCTCAAGCGTGATGAGGCGGGTGATGTGGCGCAGGTGCGTTTTCATCGTTCGATGCTCCCTGCCGCCGGGGCACAGGAGAAAGTCGATGATTGGGTCGCGACCATCGGTTCGACCTTCGCGAAGCCTTCCGACGACCTCAAAACCCGCACCACCAATCCCCTTGGATTCAAAGTGCTGGAGTATCGGCGCGAGCCGGAGGTCATCGATGCGCCGTCCACCGATTCGCACGGAGGTGCGTCATGAGCTGGCGTCGCTGGATGATCGTCACGACCGTGGCCGCTGCGGTGGCTCTACCGTTCGCCAGTCGCGCCGATGACGATGAACGCGTGCGCCACGTTGACTACGAGCCCGGGTTGATACTGCCGTTGACTCTGTTCGTGGGTTATCACGTGCATCTGGAGTTCGCGCCGGACGAACACTTCGTCAATTTGGGAGCCGGCGATTCGTCTTTGGTGGATGCTGCGGCCGAACGCAATCATTTGTTTTTGAAACCGCGCGCGGCCTCGGCGGGCACCAATCTCACCATACTGACGGACCGGCGCGTGTATTACATCGACTATCGAGCCGTCGCGCGCGCGCCCAAAGCGGGCGAACTCGTATATGCGGTGCGATTTCAGTATCCACCGCCACCACCACCGCCTGCGCCCCCCACACTCGCGGCGCCTTTGGTACCGGCCCCGCGGCTCGTCGTCAACGAAGATTACCTCTATGCAGGACCCAAGGATCTGAAGCCCACCCGTGCCGAGGACGATGGGGTCATGACGCGGCTGAGCTTTGGCCGCTCCACCGAGTTGCCAGCGGTCTACGTGGAAAACAGCGATGGCACTTTGTCGCTCGCCAACACGCACGTGGAAGGCGCCACCGTGTACGTGCATCGGGTGGCCGGCCGCTTGTCCTTACGTCGTGGTGGGCTCGCCGGCTGCTTGGTCAACCAAGGTCTGGATCGCAGCGTCGTAGCGCCCGCCAACGGCACGATCGATCCCGCCATTGATCGCGTGTTGAAGCGGGGTGCACTGTGACGGCGCGGGGCACGGTGAAAGGTGAGCGGGCGGATGCCATTGCCGTTCCCGGCGCGGCCCGGCGCGCGGCGACCTATCGCATCCTGTTCAGTGCATTCCTCGTGTTGTCCGGGATCGGCGTGATGGTCGTGTACTACTGGCACCGACATCACCCGCAAGTGGCCACGGCGAACCACGGTCGCACGGCGCGCGGTGCTGCGACCGAGATGCGGTTGCCCAAGCTCAACCCGACGGTGGCGGCGGGTGAGGCGCCCGCAGGGACATCCGTCGAGACGGCGCCCGTGCCGATGGCGGTCTCAACCGGAGCGCCGGGTAGTCCGCCGGTGGGTAGTCCCGCACCGTCTGCCGTGCCACCCGTGCCGCCCTGGCCGTTGGCCTCGATCCCGAACCCCGCAGCGGCCGGCATGGGTGCGCGAGTGGCTGACGGCGGGGCGATGCCGGTGCGTCGTGCCGCGAGTCCTGTGTTGCTCAGACCCGTGACTCCGGTCGAGCCGGCTACGACGGCGCCGACGCCCGCAGCGCCGACGGAGGCGTTGCCACGACTGCCGGTCAAGGTGTTGCACGCGGCAGCGCTGCCTCCGCGGCGGTTTTTGCTCGCACGCGGATCGTTCCTCGATTGCACGTTGGAGACCGCGGTGGATTCCACGTTGCCGGGGCTGGCGACGTGCCTGCTGTCGGGCGACAACTACGGCACCGACGGTACCGTGGTGTTATTGCCGCGAGGCTCTCGGTTGATCGGTGAGACCCATGCGGATGTGCGTGCCGGTCAAGCCCGTGTGGCCATCACGTGGACGGAGGCACGTACACCGGACGGTCTTTATATTCCGCTCGGTGCCGCCGCGACGGATGCGCTCGGTCGTAGCGGTGTTCCCGGTGCTGTCGACCGCCATACCGTGGACCGCTTCGGTGCGGCGGTCATGTTGTCGGTGATCGATGCCGGGGCGAGCGCCCTCGCGAATCGGCACCAGACCGGGACGGGTGTCGTCTACAACGTGCAAGGCGGGAGGGACGTCGCCACCGAGGCGCTCCGGGACTCGATCCACATTCCACCGACGATTCATGTCGAGCCGGGTGCGCGCGTGGACGTGATCGTCGCGGCCGATGTCGACTTCTCCGATGTGTATCAGTTGGTGTCGCATGGGGACCGCTGAGCATCGCGACCACGAAAGTGCGCTGACGACGTACACCCGTCCGCTGTTGCGGTGGCTCGGGGACGCGGAGGTGACCGAAATTTGTCTGCAAAGACCCGGGCAGTTGTGGGTCGAACGGTCCGACGGTTGGCATTGTGTCGATGCGCCGTGGGCGACCCTGACCTGGGCGCAGCAGTTTGCACGGCTCGTCGCAACGCGTACCGAGCAGCGGGTCGGCGCGGAAACACCGTTGTTGTCGGCGTCCTTGCCGAGCGGAGAGCGGTTGCAGTTTGTTCTTCCGCCGGCGACGACGGCAGGGCGGGTGGTGTTGTCGATCCGGCGGCCGAGTACGCGTATGTACAGTTTGGACGATCTTGCGCGCGGTGGTGCCTTTGGCGGGTGCGCGTCGGTGGCGCCCTTGAGGGCGGGCCACACGGCGCTCGAGGAGGCCTATCGAGCCGGTGCGTGGCAGCAGTTCTTGGCGCTCGCGGTCAAGAGTCGTCTCAACGTATTGGTGGCTGGGGCGACCGGATCGGGCAAGACGACACTGACGAAAGCGCTGATTCGCGAGATTCCCGCGGGCGAGCGCCTGATCAGCATTGAGGATGCGGCCGAGTTGGATCTTGCTTCCCATCCCAACGCGGTGCACTTGTATTACTCCAAGGACGATCAGGGCCGATCGCGCGTCACGGCCAAGCAATTGCTGGAAGCTTCCCTTCGGCTGCGACCCGACCGCATCCTGCTGGCGGAATTGCGGGGTGAGGAGGCCTACCATTTCTTGCGTAACGTCAGCTCCGGCCACCCGGGGTCCATCACCAGTGTGCATGCCGGCAGCGTTGAGCTCGCGATTGAGCAGGTGTCGCTCTTGGTCCGCGAGTCGAATGCCGGTCGCGATTTGTCGTTGGCCGATTTGCGACGGCTACTGCATGCGGTGTTGGATGTGGTGGTCTACTGCGCGCGCGAGGAGGATCGACGGGTCGTACGCACCGTGTGGTGGCGCGACGCCCTCGCCAACGGATCGGGGTATGCTGTCCCTAGGACTTCGGAGGACGGCGGATGCTGCGGTTGAATAGCGTTGATCATCGGCGGATGCGTTGGAAAAACGGCAAAGGTGAGACGATTGAGGTCGCTGTGGAACCGCCCAACGCCACGGTTGATACCTTTGAGTGGCGCGTCAGCATGGCCGCGGTGGTCGAGGACGGGCCGTTTTCGTGCTTCGACGGTGTCGATCGCACCTTGGCCGTACTGAGTGGCGGCGAACTCGCGTTGCGCATTGCCGAAGCCCCGCCGGTGTCTGTGCACGCCGCAGGTCCGCCGCTGTCCTTCCCCGCGGACGCGCCGTGTGAGGCGCGCTTGCACGGCGAATCGGTCACGGATCTCAACGTGATGACCCGTCGCGGTGTGTGGCAGCACACGTTGCGGCGTTTGCCCCTGGCGGTGACGATCGCGCAGCGTGCACCGGCCGCCGTACTGGTGGCAGCGCCCGATGTCGCCACCGTGAACGTGGAGGGCGCGGTGGTCAAACTCGGTCCGCAGGATGCGTTACGGCTGCCGGCCGGTTGCCAGATTGTGCTGCTCGCCGGAACGGCATGGCTGGCGCAATTTGAACGAGCCACGCTGCAAGGCCGACACGACGCTCCGTGAGCAACGCGGCGATGCACGGCCCGGGCTGACGCTAACCGGCACTGGCGCTGTGTGGGAAATCCGGTGTGCCACGCCGCGAGTGCCAGTGTTTGACCGCATCCCACGCATCGGCAGCGGTTTCCGCGTAGGCGATCAGGTCGCGCTCGTGCGGTTCGATCAAGCCTTCCGCCACCATGTGCTCAAGGTTGATTAATCGGTCCCAGTAGTCGCGCCCGACCAACACCACCGGTACGGGCGGCATCTTGCGGGTTTGTACGAGCGTGAGCGTCTCGAACAACTCGTCCAGTGTGCCAAAACCACCGGGGAAGGCGACGAGAGCGGCGGCACGCCGCATGAAGTGCAATTTGCGCATCGCAAAATAGTGGAACGACAGGCACAAGCCCGGACTGATGTAGGGATTCGGCTTTTGTTCGTGCGGTAGTGTGATGTTCAGTCCCACCGACACCGCACCGACGTCAGATGCGCCGCGATTGGCCGCCTCCATGATGCCCGGCCCCCCACCGGTCATGATGACCACGCGATCACCTTGCGGGGTGGGAGGCAGACGGCCGACGAGACGCCCGAACTCCCGCGCCACGTCATACCACTTCGACAGTGTCGCGCGTCGCTCGGCTCGGGCGAGCGCATCGCGCAACGTCGGGTTGCTGGGATCCGCCTGCCACGCGGCCTGCGCCGTCCGCACGTCGGCAGCGGCCCGTTCGGTCTCGACGATGCGCGCGCTGCCAAACACCACGATCGCGTGACGCACGCGATGTGCCGAGAGCGCTAATTCCGTCTTCTCGTAATCGAGACCGAGACGAATACCCCGCAGTTCGTCCGAGGCGAGAAACTCAAGGTCCAAATCGGCGCGTCGGTACGCCGAACTCTGGACGAGTGCGTGTACGCGCTCGTCCGGGGTGGCGTCGGGCGGCACGCTCACGATTAGGCTCCGAGCGCCTTTGGCAAGGCGGCGAGGAACGCGTCCGTCTCGTGTTTGAGCCCGATCGACACGCGGGCCCACGTGTCGTAGCCGTCAAAGTGGCGGCCCACTTTGATGCCGTGGGCCAACATCCGATCCTGAAACAGTTTGAGGGGATTACCCGTGTCAAAAAACACGAAATTGCCCTGCGAGTCCGCGCGCGGCAGGCCTCTCGCGTCGATCGCCGCATGAATCCGATTACGATCCGACACCAACGCCGTGCGCGTCTGCGCCAGGAAGGCATGATCGCCAAGGCTCGCGGTCGCCGCTGCGATGCCGGTGCTGTTGGGATAGGTCAGTCCCCACGCCGCGACGGTCGGTGCCGTGTCGGCATGAGCGATGGCATAGCCCACGCGCAAACCGGCGAGGCCGTGAATCTTGGAGAACGTCCGCAGCACGAGCAAATTCGGCACCTCCTGCACGAGGTGATCCACCGAACCGGCCTGCGGATCGTTCACCAGGTGGATATACGCTTCGTCCACGACGACGAGTACGTGCGGTGGCACCGCTTTAATGAAGTCCTCCAAATCGCTGCGCCGGACGACGGTGCCGGTTGGGTTGTTGGGGTTACAGACGTAGACGACGCGGGTCTGCGGGCCGATGGCGGCATGCATGCGCGGCAGATCGTGCCGGTGCTCGGCATCGACCGGGATCCCCTTCACGGTGAGTCCCAGTCGAGCGCCGAACGCGGGCAGTTCTTCGTAGGTCGGTACGGCCGCAATGAGTTCGCCACCCGGGCCGGGGTGGGCGCCCATCAGCGCCGAAATCTTGAGCAGTTCGCCCGAACCGGTGCCAATGATCACTTGCGCGGGGGCGACGCCGTGGGTGGCGGCCAGTGCGACGCCGAGCGCATCGACCTCGCTGTCGGCGTAGCGCGGCGCCCGCACGATGCTGGCGAGGATGGCTTCGCGCGCCTTCGGCGATGGGCCGTAGGGGTTCTCATTGCCGTCGATCCGGATCAATCCGTCCGTGGACGACGGATGGGGGTTCGCTACATGGCCGCGCTTCTGGGCGTCGGCCCCCGCGAACGGTGCCGCGGCAAACAAGGCGGCAGCCCCCATCAGTGCACGGCGGCGCGACAGGCGGGGCAGTTCGAGGACGGTGGACTCGGGGACGTCGTGGCTCATGGCATTCTCCCTAGCAGAACCCGGACGCTACCACGGGCCGGGGCATGGCGTAACGATCCGCCGGCACCCATCGCCTGTTTTCCATCAAGGGCGCGCGCAGGACGACCGACGGCGCAGCGCGCGGGCGCGCGAATATTGCGATGATAGGCCTCCAATTCCGCCCGCCGGCGCTCCGTCGGACAGGCGGGTCGATGACTGCAGAAGGAAGAGCCATGCGTGATCTGAACCGTTCGTGCCCACTCGGCCGGAGTGGCCTGTCCGTCGCCCCGGTCGGTTTTGGTATGTGGCGTATGGTGAGCGAGGATCTGAACGCTGCGCTCGCGGCGGTTGACGCGGCCCTCGATGCGGGCATGACGCTTTTCGATACGGCGGACATCTATGGCCTCGGTACGTCGCTCGGGTTTGGAGGGGTCGAACGCCTATTCGGGCGCCTCCTCAACGCGCGGCCGTCGTTGCGGGGAGAGATCGTGCTGGCCACCAAAGGGGGGATCACGCCGCCGGTGCCGTACGACTCGTCGGCGGATTACCTCGTGCGCGCCTGCGAGGCGTCGTTGACGCGGCTGGGTGTTGAGGTGATTGACCTGTATCAGATACACCGTCCGGATCACCTAGCCCATCCCGCGGAGGTGGCTGCGGCGCTGGAGCGACTGCACCGCGACGGCAAAGTGCGCGCCATCGGCGTGTCGAACTACACGGTGGCACAGACGCGGGCGCTGATGGCACACCTGTCGCTGCCATTGGCCTCGGTACAGCCTGAATATTCGCCGTTGTATTTAGGACCGCTGGAGGACGGCACATTGGATCTCGCCATGGAGCAGAACCTGGCGGTCTTGGCCTGGTCGCCGTTGGCGGGCGGCCGGTTGATGGGCGGCGGTGCCACCGATCGCGAGCGTGCCGTGATTGCCGCACTCGATGCGCTGGCGGCCATTCACGGGGTGACGCGAGCGAGCGTGACGGCGGCATGGGTCTTAGCGCACCCGAGTCGGCCCATCCCACTGATGGGCAGTCAGTCGCCCGAACGGCTGCGTGTGCTGCGTGAGATCACGTCGACCACTCTCACGCGGGAGCAGTGGTACACGGTCCTCGTTGCGGCCCGCGGGGCGCCGATGCCCTGAGATCGGACCCCCAAAAGGGCTGCCGCTAACGATCGGTGAGACGAGGCGAATGGGCTCGTTGCGAGAGCGCGTCGCCGACCGCACCGGCGAGTCAGTCGCGAATCAATAGAGAGCGATATCTGGCAGGAATTCGTTCAGTCGGTTAACGGCTCTCGACCGGGATCTATCGCCAACCAGAGCAAACCGGCTGTCGTTGCAAACGCAGTACCGGTGATAAACGCGCCATCCCAGCCACCGTGCCCCGATAGCCAGCCGACCACGGGGCCGGCGATGATTCCACCGATGTTGCCGAAGGTGTTGAGGACCCCGGTGGCGGCACCGGTATCCGCACGCGCGACCCGCATGGTGGCCGCCCAATAGGGCCCTTCGTTCAGTTCCACCGCCATGAAGGCGATGGTCAACGTCAGCACCGCGAGATACGTGGTCGCGATGTGGATCGTGGCGAATAACAACAGACCAGCCAGGGGCAACGTGATGACGGGTAGCAGCCGCAAGCCCCACCGCGGGCCGAAGCGCTGGGTGAAGCGATCCCCGAACTCACCTCCGAGGCCGGCGCCGATGGCCGCGCCGATCCACGGCATCGCCCCTGCAACACCGCTCTCCAGCCCATCGAGATGCCGCACCTCTTTCAGGTAGATGAACGACCACGACGAGAGTAGGTAGAACGCGTAGTTCATACACATATACGACACGGCAAGCCGGATCACGTCGCGGTCGGACGCGATTGTCCACAGACGCACCAGCGTGAGCGGCGGCGGAGGCGGCGGGGGTGGCGGCAATTCATCGAGCTCCGCCGGAGTGACGTTTGGGTGTTCGCGTGGCGTGTTGCGCGCGTAATGCCACCAGCTCACGGTCAACAGGAGACCGGGGGCGGCGAGCCATAAGAGCGCGCCTTGCCACCCGAAGCGTGACTGTAAATAGACGACCAACGGCGCGGCGATCATGCCGCCGAGATTCATGCCGGTGGAAATGGTGCCATTAATGAACGACCAGCGATTTTCCGGAAACCAGACCTGCCCCACGGCCGCCACGAGCGGGAAAATGGGTCCTTGCGA
>Ga0164297_10002910_pt1 | contig 16455 bp, 8 predicted proteins | sample GEODES058metaG_FD_113539 | JGI IMG/M metagenome (GOLD analysis project Ga0164297, IMG submission 113539) | Dystrophic lake water microbial communities from Trout Bog Lake, Wisconsin, USA - GEODES058 metaG | ecosystem: Environmental > Aquatic > Freshwater > Lake | place: USA: Trout Bog Lake...
ATGATTGACGTGTTCAGCAAAAATAAATCCGGAATATTTGAAAAGTTGACTATGAACTTCCGAAAGCTCCGCTTGCCAAGTTTCCTTCCGGCCTGCGCGGGAATTTTCGCGGCAATGTTGAATTTCTCCGGTGCACAAACGATTCCCGCCGATGCCTGGGAAAATCCGCTGGTATTCGAAGTCAACCGGATGCCGCCGCGCTCAATGACTTGGCCGTATCCGACGGCCGCGTCCGCTGCCGCTTCGCCCGGCGCTTTGAAAAATTCGCCGTGGCTGCGCTGCATCAGCGGCGATTGGAAATTCAATTGGGTGAATGAACCCGCGAAAAGTCAGGTCGGTTTTGAGTCGCTGGACTTTGACGACCGAAATTGGAAAACCATTCCCGTGCCGGGCTGCGTGGAATTGTTCGGCTACGGGACGCCGCTTTACGTCAACTATGTTTACCCCTTCAAGGTTGATCCGCCGCGCGTCATAGGCATACCGCCGGCGGACTGGACTTTTTTCGCCGACCGCAATCCGACGAGTTCGTATCGCCGCTGGGTGGACGTGCCGAAAGACTGGACGAAGCAGCGAGTTTATCTCCACGTCGGCGCGGCGGGTTCATGCCTGAAGGTCTGGGTCAATGGCCGGTGCATCGGTTACAGCGAGGATTCGCGGCTCGCGGCGGAATTCGACATCAGCGCCGCCGTGCATCCGGGCAAAAATCTCGTCGCGTTGCAAGTGCTGCGCGTTTCCGACGGAAGCTATCTCGAAGACCAGGACATCTGGCGCTTAAGTGGAATTTTCCGTGACGTGTTTCTGTTCACGCGGCCCAATGTGCATCTGTGGGATGTGGCCGTGGAATCCGAACTCGACGGCGCGTTAAGCAACGCCGCCGTCATACTCCGCTGCCAAATTCGTAACGATGAAAACGCGAAAGCGGAATCGCTCTCAGTGCGGCTGACCTTGCGTGATCCAAACGGCAAAGCTGTTCCCGGATTTCAGATTGATTCATCGCTGACCAATTCGCTCGCGGCTGGAAGTGGAATCGAGTTGCTGTCCGCGCCGGAAATTGTTCACGCGCCGCAGAAATGGTCGTTTGAAACGCCGGCGCTTTACACTGCGGTCGTGGAATTATTGCATGCTGGCAAAACCGTTGAAGCCGTGGCGATGCGGATTGGTTTCCGAAAAGTGGAACTCAAGGACAAGGAATTTACGCTCAATGGTCGCGCGCTGAAAATTCGCGGCATCAACCGGCACGATTGGAATCCCGTCACCGGTTACGTCGTGGACGAGGCGACGATGCGCGAGGACATCCGTCTGATGAAACAGGCCAACCTCAACGCTGTGCGCACTTCGCATTATCCGAATGATCCGCGCTTCGTGGAGTTGTGCGATGAAATGGGCCTGATGGTTTTGAGCGAGGCGGATTTGGAATCGCACGGGCTGTCGTATCACAAATGCGTTTTGCCCGGCGATTTGCCCGATTGGCAGCCGGCGTCCGTCGAGCGGATGCGGCGGCTGGTCATCCGCGAGCGCAGTCATCCGAGCGTCGTGATGTGGTCGCTCGGCAACGAGGCCGGTTACGGCACGGCCTTCGACGCGATGGCCGCGGAAGCGCGCCGGCTCGACAGCGAACATCGTCCGCTCCACTACGCCGACATGAATGCGCCGTGCGAAGTGGACAGCTCGACTTACCCGACGCCGAAATGGCTGGAGCTTCACGTGCAAGGCAAGGCCGTGCGTGTCGGTGAGCATGGCGAAACGGAGATGTTCCGCCAACACGGAAATTATCCGTCGGGCAAACCATTCTTGATGAATGAATTTGCCTGGGCTGGCGGCAACAGTGTCGGCAACTATCAGGATTATTGGAACGTCATCGAACGCAATCCAATGCTCATCGGCGGATTCATCTGGGACTGGGCTGACAAAGGGCTGGCGGCTTCGGTGGTCGCGGGCAAAACCGTTCCATTTCTCAGTATCAAACCCAGACTGGCCAAGCCGGCTTTTTATGCCGTGGGCGGCGACTTTGGCGACAAACCAAACGATGGCAATTTTGTTCTGACCGGTTTGCTCGACTCGGATCGCACCCCAAAACCGGAATACTTTGAAGTCGCCAAAGTGAACCAGCCCATCCGGGTGCGCGCGGTGGATCTGGCTCATGGAAAAATCCGCGTCGAAAATCATCACACCTTCACCGATCTTAAAAACTTTGTTGCGGCGTGGGAATGGAGTGACAACGGCGTCGTGGCTGCCAAAGGACAACTTCCACCGTTGACATGCGCGCCTGGTGAAACTTGCGAAATCACCGTGCCGCAAGTGCCGGCTGAAAGCGGTGGCGAACGCTATCTCACCGTTCGGTTTGCGCTTGCCAAAAAAACTCCGTGGGCGGATGCAGGTTTTGTCGTCGCGTGGGATCAACTGGCGCTGGATGCTGCTCCCGTTTTGCCCGCGCCGGAAATGAAACTGGGAGAAGTCACGATTGACCAAACGGATCAAGCCGTCATCATTGGCAACGCTTCATTTTCAGTTCGCATCGGCAAGCAGAGCGGGATGATTGAAAGTTTGTGTTACGCCGGTCGTGAGCTTTTGACGAGCCCGCTGTATCTTTGCTTTTGGCGTCCGCCGGTGACGAATGATCGCGGCTGGAAAATGCCGGAGATTCTAGGCGCATGGCGGGACGCCGGTGAAAAGGCGACTGCCAGCAGCGTTAACGCGTCGAAAAATTCCGACGGAACGATTGTAGTCTCAGTCGAGGTCAACATCCCCGTAGCTTCCAGTCACGCAACGATGAAATATGAAATTGATGCTGCCGGAAAAATAATCGTTCGCGCGTCCGTCACACCCTTGCCGCTTGGCGAGTCTGCGCCGACGAAAGAAATTCCCCGCGTCGGAATGCAATGCGGCTTGATTTCCGCGCTCCACAAAATCGAATGGCTTGGGCTTGGCCCGGACGAAACTTATCTTGACCGAAAGGATCCCGCGCACTTCGGAAATTTTCACGCCGATGCGCTGTCGTGGAATCACAACTACCAACCGCCGCAGGAAACCGGCCATCGCAGTGAAGTGCGTCGCGCGGCTATCACATCACCGGCTGGTCAAGGCTTGGTGGTGCGTGCCATCGTCGCGCCGTTTGGTTTGAATCTTTGGCCGTGGACGGCCGCTGATTTGGCAGCGGCCGTCAAACCGCAACTGCTCATGCCGCGTGATTTTCTCACGCTTACCATTGATTCCGCGCAGATGGGTCTTGGCGGCGTGCAAGGGTGGGGCGCACGGCAACTCGACAAGTATTTATTACCAGTGGATAAAACGTATCCGTTCGCGTTTGTGCTCGAACCGTTAACCGACGAACGCAAATCAAAACCATGAACCAGATCAATCGTCGCCAATTTCTCGTGCTGGGCGGCAGTTCGCTGCTGGCCTCGCAGTTCGTGACGTTTGGTGCGGATGGCGACGCGCAATCGGTGCAGGGCGATGTCTGCGTCTATGGCGCGACGGCGAGCGGCATCATGGCGGCAGTCGCGGCGGCGCGGGATGGTGCGAGCGTAATCATCGTCGAACCGTCGCGCTGGCTCGGCGGCATGACGGGCGGCGGGCTGATGCACATTGACTGGGACGCGAGCAGGCGGTCGGCGGTTCGGCGCGCCCGATTCTGAAACGCGATTACAACGACGCGCAGTATCGCGCGGCGTTTGCGGCGTTGCTCAAGGAACATTCCATTTCCGTAATTTTCGAGCATCGCGTCGCCTCGGTGCAGCGCGAGGGAACGTCCATCAAAAGTATCACTCTCGATTTCGCGCCGCCGGATAAAGTTGGTTGTCCGGTTGCGCAGGCGAAGACGCGCGATGCGCGGCGCGTAAGTGCGAAAGTTTTCATTGATTGCAGTTACGAAGGCGATCTCATGGCGCGGTCGGGTGTGAGTTACACGTTTGGCCGCGAGGCGCGCGACACTTACGGCGAATCACTCGCGGGCGCGCAGGCGAGCATGACCGTGTATGACATTGATCCTTATGTGAAGTCCGGCGATCCGAAGAGCGGACTGCTGCCGATGCTCCAAGACACGCAGATGCAGCCCGAGGGCAGCGCGGACAAACTCACGATGGGCTACGGATTTCGCTGGAAAATGGTCGAGGATGGCGAGCGGCTGCCGATCAATCCGCCGGAGGATTATGACCCGCGCACGTTTGAGCTGTATCGGCGTGGTTTTCAGAACAAGGCAAAGATCGATGTCGGCCGACGCATGAGAAAGCTCGGCGAGTTCGAGGAATGTGGCGGACGGATTCATTCGGTTGGCGCTGGCAATCTCGCCCGCGCTTTGCTTGCGCCGACGAATTACGGTAGCAACGCCGGTTATCCCGATGGCGATTACGCGACGCGCACCCGCATCTGGAAAGCGGAACAGAATTTCATGGCCGGCATGACGCATTTTCTCCGCACCGATCCGTCCGTGCCAGCTAAGTTGAAGGAACTCGCGCTCAAGATTGGTTTTCAACCCGGCATTTTTGACGAGACGAACGGCTGGCCGCATCAGCTTTACGTTCGCGAAGCCCGCCGCATGAAGTCCGCGTATGTCATCACGCAGAAAGATCTCGCGGGTGAAGCGAATCCTGACGATTCCATCGGCCTCGCGTCCTACGGCGTGGACGAGTGGCCCTATGCGACGCACGCGTTTAATGGCAAAGTCGCGCTGCAAGGGGGCTTCTACTCGATGCTTTACCTCGAAGAAGCGCACCAAGGCATCTACAAGATTCCGTATCGCGCGATCACGCCGAAGTCGGACGAGTGCGTGAATCTGCTCGTGCCCGTCTGCATTTCCGCGAGCCACATCGCGATGACTTCGATTCGCATGGAACCGGTGTGGATGATTCTCGGCGAATCCGCCGGTGTCGCAGCGGCGATGGCAGTGCGCGAAAAGGTTTCCGTGCAGAAAGTTGAATACCGTGAACTGCGGGAAAAATTGCTGGGCTTGAACCAGAGGCTGGAGCGTCCCATCTGATGCTGATGAATATGAAACTATTCATGCTGTTTTTCACCTGTTCGCTGTTCGCTCGAACTGGGCTGGCGGCGGAGCGCGCTTCGTCTGTTGAATTGAAACCACTGTTCAAATGGGCGGACTCGTCGCGACTCGGCCGACCGTTGTCGAAAGACCCCAGCGTGATCCGGTTTGGCGGACGTTACCTGATGTATTTTTCGTTGCCGCCTTTCGGCACGGAACTGGCGCAGACCAACGCGCCGAAAGGATGGAACATCGGCATCGCCGAAAGCACGAATCTGATGGACTGGAAAAAAGTTGGCGAACTGCGGCCCGCGCAAGTGTGTGACATAAATGGCTTGTGCGCGCCCGGCGCAGCAGTGCTGAACGGCCAGGTGCATCTGTTCTACCAGAACTACGGAAATTTTCCGAAGGATGCGATTTGTCACGCCATCTCGGCGGACGGAATTAATTTCCAGCGCGATGAATCCAATCCGGTTTTCCATCCCACCGGCGATTGGAATAACGGACGGGCGATTGATGCTGAGGTGTTTCCCGACGGCGACCGGCTGCTGCTGTATTTCGCCACGCGCGACGCGACCGGCAAGACGCAGGAACTTGGCGTGGCCTCCGCTCCGATCAATTCGGATCTCAGCCGCAAGACGTGGGTGCAGCTTTCTAATAAGACAATTCTGAAGCCGGAACTGCCGTGGGAAACCCGCTGCATTGAAGCACCCACGGTCACGAAACGCGGTGACCATTTCGTGATGTTTTACGCAGGCGGTTTCAACAATGATCCGCAACAAATCGGCACTGCGACTAGCAGGGACGGCGTGAATTGGACGCGGCAGTCGAACACGCCGTTGTTGCCGAACGGCACGGCGGGTGAATGGAATTCCAGCGAGAGCGGCCATCCGGGATTTTTCGCGGATGACAACGGTCGGAGTTATCTTTTCTTCCAAGGCAACAACGATCGCGGAAAAACCTGGCTACTCTCGTGCGTGGAACTCGAATGGGACGGTTGCACACCCAAACTTAAATACCCACCAAACTCAAAATGATCATGACCAAAAACTTTTTTCGCCGGGGATGCTGTTGCGCTTCGCTGCTGATCGCCAGTTGTGGATTCGCGGCGGAACATTTCTTCACGCCGCCGGAGTTGCCGTTCATCATCGAGCCGAAGGAGCAAATCAGCACGCTCACGATTTCAACTGGCCCGGTGGAAGCGGCGCAACAACTGATCAATTCCGCGCGCCCAACCAAATCCAACGCGGTCTTGGTGATCCACGTTTCCGGAAAGTTGATTGTGGGCAGCACTCCGCTGCGACTGGGTTCGCGTATGTGTCTGATTTTGGATAACGGGGCAAGCATCACGGCTGCGGCAAACGCCACTGCCAAAAGCCTCGTGCAGATTGAAGATGCGGAATTCGTTTCGATTTCTTCGGGCAGTTCGGAGCGGGGTGTGCTAGATGGTCAGGGCGTCGCGCTCACTGGAATTACAGTCGGCGGCTGTGGCAAGGTCAACATGGATGATGTTTCGATTCGCGGTTGCAGTGTCGGCGCGATTTCCTACACAGGACGCGATGCGGCGGCGGTCAACGATGCGGGCAGTTTTACGCGCTGCTTCGTGCAAGATTGCGGCAATGGTTTGGTGGCGACGCAGACGGCGGGCTTCATGTGTCTGGATAATGAGTTCCGCAACAATCGTGGCGCGGCGGTCACGATGACTTCGCAGCGCAGCGTCATCGCGGGGAATGATTTCATTCGGAATAAAACTGGCGTCGTTAGCGCGAGCGAACGCGGCGTGGTGGCGCGGAACTTTTTTGATGGAAACAAAAGTGCGATTAAACTGAAAGCGGCGAGCGCAGGCAATCTCGTCAACGGCAATCGCAGTCGCGGCCCGGCCGGTGAGCTTTTGGTTGGGGGTAAAAACAACGAGATTTTTGGGAACGATTTACTGGCTTCGGCCCAGACCATTCCAGGTAGTGAAAATAATTTATTCGTCAACAACGCTGGCTTGAACCTGGAAATGGCGACGCCGCTGCCAAACTTTTTCAATCCGCCCACGTTTAACAACCCGCATTCCAACAACGTCATCGTTCCCGGCATGGGTCGCTTCGATTTGACGATTCTCGGTGCGACCAACCGCTACCAGCCGGCGGATTTGGCGGCGGCACAGGAAGGCTTGCAGAAAGCGCGCGTAGAACATTCAAACGATGTCGTGGTGTTGCGGCTGCAAGGAAATTTTGTTTCGCATCAACCGGCCGGCTTGGAAATTCCGGCAAACACTTGCGTCATTTTGGATGGTTCGATTCGCGCCGATCCGGGCACAGCGCGGGATCCAGTTTATGGAAAGGGCGAGCCGATCACACAAGTCGTTCGCTTGTCACCGCAGGGTCATTGCTCATTTTCCGGCGGCACGTTGGATGGCGGTCATCAAGTTTCGCATGGCATCAGCGCGACCAACGAATGTATCGCGTTGATTGAAGGCGTGAGCATCAAGGGCGCGGTTCGGGACGGCATTCGCACCAAGGGCCGCGAGTCGGTTTGTCCGCTGTTCATCAACGGCTGCACCATCGCGGACAGTGGCGGACGCGGCATCTGGCTGCATGTGGCGGGTAATGTTCACACTATCGGCCACACCTGCGTGGGTAATCAGCAGGACGGCATTGATGTGGATGCCCATGCGAATGACTGCAATGTGCTGTTCAATATCTGCAACGGAAATCGCCGACATGGAGTTTTCATCGAAGAAGCGGTTACGAACAATCTCGTGTTTGGCAACCTGCTTTTGGGCAACAACCGGTCCGGCATCCATGTTTGGAATGAAGAGGTGGTTGGCAACACCGGTCCGAACATCATCGCCGCGAATCTTTGCCGGGGAAATGTGAAAGGTGTCAGCGTCGGTGGACGGGCCGGCGACCGGACGGCGGGCGGGAATTTCTTTTTCAACAATGTTTGCGTGGGTAATCGCGATCTGAATTTGGTTTCCGGAAATTCCCACGCCACGAATAATTATTTCTCGCAGTTGGTCATCGTTGGCGGCGCGGAAAAATCTGGCGGGGCTTTCAACCAGGCCAATTTGATTTTCAACGCACCGGTGTCACAATAGAAATTATGGAATTAAAACGCCGTCAGCCGATTCTCGCAGGTCATCAAAACTTCTTATTTGGCGATGGTTCTGTTAGCAGGGTGTTGAAAAAGCCATGTTTTTTAAAATCGACCATCGAAATCATTGGGGTTTTCGTATGAAAAAGTGTCCAAAAAATCGTTTTTCAACAGCCTGTTAGCCAACGCGGGGGTGAATCCGGATTAATGTCAAATGGCGGATATTTAATCCGCTCTTGGTTGTAATCGGAACCAATCTGGGAGAAAGTCATCATCGAAGCCAAACACCAGTGTCGCCAAAACTAAAAACATTTATGTCAGTTAAATATAATTGCTCCATCAAGAACATAGTCGTTCGGAAGGCTCTCTCGCTTGCAGCAACCTTCGCCGCCATCACGGCAGTGCAGGCCGCGCCGTTTGACTGGATCGGCACCACGACGTCCAGCGCTTGGAACACGGCCGCCAACTGGTCGCCAAACACCTCCGTCCCCGGCAGCGCCGACTGGACCTTTTTTGGTGTGAACCAGACAGCTGCCACCAACATTATTGATCTCGGGGGGCAATCCATTCTGCTTTTTTCTTCCGCGTCACCTGGTGCTCCATACGCCACCGGCCCAATAACCAATGCGCTTGAGTTCGGCAATCTGGGAGGCGTGACCAGTTGGACAGTTCAAAACGGCAGCATCGCTCCCAGCAGTGATGGCTTGATTAAAATTGACACCAATGTCACGGTGAATCTTTCCAACTTTACCAACAATGGGGTAGGCAGATACTCTCAATTGGCGAATGGTGCCACGCTCAATATTGGCTCGGGTTGCTTGAACAATTATCGCCCCGCATTTTTTGGGTTAAGCAATGCGACTGCCACGGTCAACATCAACGTCCCGAATTATAGTTACACCAATAATTGGTATGTGGGTGCGCCCAACACTGGATCAACCAACAATTATGTTGAAGACTTGACGGTTAATATCAATGCCAATCAAATCCTTCCCGGGTTTCCGACCTCCGCCAACAACGCTGACGTCAACATCGGCTGGGCGGCCACCGGTCATGACAGCAAACTGGTAATTCGGAACGGGGCGGCTTTTAGCACCGCAGGCCGCACGATTATTGGGGCGCCTGCTGGCAGCACGAACGCTGGCAATGGTCATCTGGTCATAGGTGATGCAACGACCACGGGCTATTATACGAATAGCGCCGGAGCGAATAGTTATTTTCGCGTTGGCATCGGGGCGGGAACTGCGACGATTGACGTCGTCAACGGCTCTTTGACAATGAAACGGGGCGAAACAAATTTCCTAGCGTATGGTGGGACCAATGGATCGAAAACGGTAATTAATATTTATACGAATGGCACCATCATAACGGCCGGCAGCTTCGCTTTGCAGACCGGTGCAACCCCGGGCAATGCCGTCATCAATTTCAACGGCGGTGCGATCGTGGCGAACAGTTCCTCATTGTCGAACTTATTTGATTCATCGGTGACCGTAAATCTTCTGGATGGCGGCGGGACTATTGACACCAGCGGCAAGACGACAATTGGAATGAGTGCTCCAATTCTTAACGGCGGCACCGGAGTGGGGGTTTTGACGATTCGGAACAGCAACCCCAGCTCCACGGGAACTGGAAAACTGACGTTTACCAAGCAGAACACTTACACAGGACCCACCTTAATCCAGAATACATACCCCAATACGGTTTTGGCATTGGCCGGCACGATAGCGCTTACGAACAGCTCGATCATCAACCTCAATTCTGGGAATGCTTACTTGGATGTGTCCGGTCGTGTGGATGGGAAGCTGACTGTGGTCAATAACCAGAAATTAATGGGTTATGGGACGATTATCGGTAATACCGTCATCCAAGCTGGCGGCACATTACAACTCGGTGGCAATTCGACTTTTGGTCAGGCCATTGGCACTTTGACGAACAACGGGAGTCTGACTTTGTCGGGGAAAACGGTGGTTTCGCTGGACGAATCAGCGTCACCCTCGAATAGCGCCATGGTCGTCAGCGGCGTTATTACCAATACCGGTGGGGCGACCTTGGTGGTCACCAATCTTGGCCCAACCCTCAACGTGGGGGACACCTTCTATGTCTTCAGTCAGGGCGTCTCCAATGGAGTGGCGATGACAATTATTCCGCCGACCGGTGTAACCCTTGCAAATAATCTGGCTGTGGATGGCTCCATCCAAGTATTAACGGTTACACCTCCGGTCAATACAACGCCTACCAACATAACGGCAACGGTCACGGGTGGCGGAAGCACTTTGACGCTCGCTTGGCCCGCCGATCATACGGGTTGGCATCTACAGATCCAGACGAACTCCTTATCGGTTGGGCTAGTCACGAATGCCGCTAACTGGGTAACTTTGCCGGGATCGCAATTGGTAAATTCTACAAACTTGCCAATCAATCCGGCTAATGGCGCTGTGTTTTACCGCATGGTCTATCCCTAAGTGATATGACATTCAACCTCCCTGCGCCAACGTTAGGAGGCGTGGGGAGAGTTTGCTCAAAAAATTGCCTTAAACAACATCCGCCTTAACGTAAAAAATATGCGCCGCCTACAAGTCCAACATTCACGGTTCCATCGCTCAATGGGGTTCACGCTGATTGAACTACTGGTAGTTATTGCCATCATTGCGATTCTGGCGGCCATGCTGTTGCCAGCTTTGGCGAGTGCCAAGGAAAGGGCCAAACGCATCCAATGCCTGAACAATCTGAAGCAAATTGGGCTTGGTTTGACTATTTATGCCGGTGATAACAGTGACCAGCTATTCACGCCTCATTTGGTTGCGCCGACTTTGCCTCATCGCTACAACCTGCACGCTTTGGATGATACTTCGGCAACACAATCCAAATCTGTAGGTCTTGACCCGACTCAAACCAACAGCGCTGCCAGTTGGGTTTGTCCTGAATTCAACGGTAAGGGATTGATCGTCTATAATGCAAATGCGACGCCCGTTCCCCAGTGGCAGATTGGTTATGAGTATATGGGCGGGATTGATTCCTGGAACAACTCGGCTGGGACGTTTACTTCCCTAAGTCCGGTAAAACTAGGCAATGCCAAGCCCGGTTGGACGCTGGCGGCGGATGATATTGTGCGTGGCAACTTTGGTGTATGGTCTTCCGGTAATCCGGTTCACAAGCGCAGCGGGCAAGCTTTTTCAGATGGCGGCAACACGTTATCAGCGGACGGTTCAGCGACGTGGATTAAAATAGAGAAAATGTATAAAATCACCACCTTTAGCCCTGGAACTTACGATTGGTTTTTTTATCAGGACGACCTCTCCAGCATCCCGGATACTACCTTGGCAACTCTGAAATTTCCGAACTGATTTATTTCTCATTTCGCGATATTGTCCTGTTGGACTAGAGCCATCCGTGACGCACAGTGCCATAGACACGGATCTAAGAAAAATATGAAAACCAATTACGACAATTCGATCCTGAAAACAAAGCACCTTCTTATCCTGTTCGGACTCCTCCTGACATTATCAGGTTGCAACCAACAAGGCGGCGCGACGGTCAATGGGAACCCAGTGAAACGGCTGCATTTGGTTTTTGTCGGCCGGACGCCCGATGATTACTGGTCGTTTGTCCGGTTGGGTTGTGACTACGCCGTGCATCAACTGGGGGATGTGGATCTGGACTTTCGTTTTCCCGCCGAGCGCACGGCGGCTGCGCAGCAGGACCTTCTTCAAAAACTCGCTCAGGCCGGTTTGGACGGTATCGCCGTCAGTCCGCTTGAAGCCGATAACGAAACAGATTTTCTGAACACCATCGCCGCCCAAACCCTTTTGGTATGCGCGGACAGCGACGCGGAAAAAAGCCGTCGCGCCTGTTATATCGGGACGGACAATCTGGCTGCCGGCAAGCAGGCAGCGGAATTGCTCAAGACGGCGTTGCCCCAGGGCGGCAAAATTATTCTATTTGTCGGCTACGCAAACGCACAAAACACCAAGGAACGACTGGCCGGCATCCAAGACGCATTGGCCGGATCCAATATTCAAATTGTGGATACGCTGGCGGACGGGGCCGAAATCACCGTGGCCCAAAAAAACGCGCAAGAGGCGATGGCCAAGTATCCCGACTTGGCTGGAATGGTCGGAATATATGGCTACCATGGCCCGGCCATCCTCACCGCCGTCCGGGCAGCGGCTAAAGCGGGTCAGTTCAGGATTGTTTGCTTCGATGGTTCCAATGAAACACTGGATGGAATTGCCAGCGGCGATATCTATGGCACGGTTGCACAAAAACCTTTGGAAATTGGCTGGCAAACTATCTACCGCATGGTCAAATATCTTCGCGGGGACAAGTCGGAGTTGGCCGGTGGAAAAATCCTGATTAAGACCCAAACCATTACCAAAGATAGTGTCGTGCAATATCAAGCCATGCGGAAGAGCCTGCTCGCTCGCCCGCCGAACGAACATCCGTGAAACGGAGTGAACCCATACCAAATTGACCACCGTGCCAGTCATCTCTGCTGAACGGTGGTAGGATGGCAGTAGGTCGTGCTGGCCCAAGCTATAAAATGGAGTTATACCAAAAAACCTTTATCAGCTTAGGTCTCGGGTTGGTTTGGTTTGGCATTCCCTTGGCCACCACGTTTGCCGGTCAGGGTGTTGGTCGGATGCTTTACACCGTCCCCAACAGTTCTTTCATTGAAAACCCTGCTGGCGATAGTGCGGTAAAAACAATCAACGATACTTCAGGTTCGATTGCCACGCTGCAAACCCTCCTCAACAATACCCGTAGTTCGTATCCGACCAACATCATCGTCATCCGCCTGACGAATGGCGCGACGTATTGGGTAAGCAGTGCTGGCCTGGTGCTCGGATCACACGAATTTCTGGTAGCCGGCGGCGCGGTTATTAAGGCGACAAATTCATCGGTGAGCGTGCCGCTGATACAAATCATCTCTGGTTCGACCAATGTGTCGGTCGCCGGTGGATGGCTCGATGGCAGCGGAGCAAATATTAATGGCATTCTCGCCCCGACAGTCAGTCGCGTCAACGTGGACCGCGTGACGGTTTTGAACTGCGGGCAGGAAGGAATTTTTCTTTGTGGAAACGGCAACACCAATTACGACAATGAACTGACCGTCACCCGTTGTGAAGTTTCCGGGTGCTCCAGCCGAACTGGCATTAATATCACCAACGCGACGCAAGCGGCCTGTTTGGAAAATTATTGCCATAACAATGCCATCGGAATTGGAATTGGCTGTGCTTACAGCACGTTTGCCAACAATGTCTGCAACTTCAACTCAACAGGCATCTATTTTAGTAGCGGCAACGACAATGTGATTGCGAATAATACTTGCAACTATAATGGCACGGGGATTTTTGCGGACGGGACGAACACGATGATTGTTTCGGATTCGCTTGGCAACAACGCTGTGGCGGGAATCAATTCCAGCGGCAGCAAAAACATCTTTTTGGACAATCTGTTTACTCCCGGCAACGGCACGAATTTTGTTAACGGCGGTTCGGGTGACAAAATCGTTGCTTACAAATCGCCGTTGAGCGCGCCCGGGCAGACCTATTTTTATCCGCCGCTGATTAACGACCAGCACACCAATGTCATCGTCAACGGCATGGGCCGCACCGATTTGACCATCAACTCGACAACCATTGATAACGTGCAGGCGCAATACAGCAGCGCGGACGCCGCCAATCCAACCAACGTCATCATTTTGCATCTCAACGGCACCTTCACCGTCGGTGCGAATCCGCTGATGCTTTCGTCGAACAGCTGTGTGTTGCTGAACGGAACGATTCAAGTTAATGGCTCTACCACGGCCACTTCGGTTATCAGTGACGACGGAGCGGCACCGGCGAGAGTTTCCATTTCGGGCGGCATAATTGACGGCGGCAATAATACCAATATAGACGGCATCTCATTTTTAAGCGGCTCGATGATTCAAGTGGATTCGACGCGCCTGCAAAATTTTGCGACTAATTTCACCATACGCGGCGCGTCGGATGTGGTGCATTTCAACTCTTGCGGAACACCCATCATCGTGACCCGCTGCACCATTACCAATGCTTCGGCGCGGGGCATCTGGTTGCAGCAAAGCAGCGGCAAGTGCCTGATTTCCGACAATGAAGTCGTCAAGACTGACATGTATGCGGTGGATTGCGACTCTTACACCAGCGGTGCCGTGGTGAAATTTAATTATTTGCACGATCTCTACGAGGATGGGGTATTCATCGAGCAAGCCGCGTCGCATAATCTGGCGCTGGGCAACATCTGTAATAACTATACCAACAAAGGCGTCAACCTTTACAACAACGCCATCACGAACAACCCGGTTCAATACAACAGCATCATCGGCAACTGGTGTCTCGGCGGCAATGGCTTGCGGAATGGATCCACTCCGGCGACCAGTTTCACTTCGCACAATTTCTTTTTCAATAACACACTGGTGAACGCAGCCATCCAGTCGCAGAATTACGGCTCTCAAAATTATTATTCGCAGAATTATCAGTCCGGCACAGGTGCGACGATTAGCACCAGCGGCACTGGCGCGGAAACTTTTTTCAATCCCCCGGACGTGGACGGTTATATCAATGTGCAGGACGCGAACAGTTTTCTCTTCGCAATCGTAACCAACGCCTCAACTGCCAACGGCGCAGCAGTCATCATTGGCTTCACAAATTCATTCGGCAGCGACCAGTGGCAGTTGATCCCCACTGACAGCGGCTATTTCCAGATCAAAAATAAAAACAGCGGCAAGGACATGAATGTAACTGGGGCTTCCATGAGCAGCGGCGCTCTGGTTTCCCAGCAAACCTTTGGCGCATTGAAAAGCGACCAATGGTTGCCGGTTTCTGCCGGCAACGGCTGCTACAATTTCATCAACCGCTTGAGCGGATTGTATCTTGATGTTACCGGCAGCAGTGTAATTCCGGGAGCGCAGTTTGATCAGCAGATTTTCAACAGTGCCCCCAACCAGCAATTCAACCTCAATCCCACCGGGCTGATTCCGCCGCCAACTAACTTGAGCTTTGCTGTCAGCGGCGCGACGCTTCAGTTGCAATGGCCGCCAAATTACACCGGCTGGGTGTTGCAGTCGCAGACCAACAACCTGAGCGTTGGACTGCGAGCCAATTGGACGGATGTGCCCGGTTCCGGGCTGACCAATCAGTGGTCCGCATCTCTGCAAGCAACGAACGCCGTCCTGTTCTTTCGTTTGCGGTCGCCCTAGATTTTAGCGTAACCAATTGAATGAAATTCTGTGCGCTAGTTTTGAGTTTGTCCGCGTTGTTTGTGCCGCCCACAATTTTTGCAACTGAATCATCGTCATTGTCCGGCATCTACCCCCAACTCGCCATGTTCAATGACGAGGGTGAGTGTGGCACGGGCGCGGTGATGCCGTGGGCGGATCGACTCTGGATTGTCGCTTACGCGCCACACCGTCCCTTTGGTTCGACGGACAAACTTTATGAAATTACGCCCGGTCTAAAACAAATCATCCGGCCCGAAAGCGTCGGTGGCACGCCCGGCAATCGGATGATCCATCGCGAGTCGCAGCAATTGATCATTGGGCCATATTTCATTGACACCAATCGCAATGTTCGCTTCGTCGCGCCCAAATTCATGCCGGGCCGACTCACGGCCAATGCGCGCGACCTTGACGATCCTGCGGACAAAATCTATTTCGCCACGATGGAGGAAGGGCTTTACGAAGTGAACGTCAACACACTCGCCGTCACCGGACTTATCAAGGACAACAATCCTTCCAAGCCCGGACAGACTGCTGAAGCGAATCCCGCAACGGTTACCTCAACTTTGCCTGGTTATCACGGCAAGGGACTTTACTCCGGTCAAAGCCGCGTCGTTTATGCGCAAAACGGCCAGCGCGGCACGGCGGCGGAAACCGACCCCGCCACGATCAGCGGCGCGCTCGCGGAATGGCGCAAGCCGGGCGAAGACTGGCAGCTTGTCCGCCGCAATCAATTCACGGAGGTCACCGGGCCGGGCGGAATTTACGGCAACGAGCATCCGGCCACCGATCCGATTTGGAGCATCGGCTGGGATTCGCGCTCGCTGATTTTGATGTGCCTCGATCGCGGGACTTGGCACGGCTACCGATTACCCAAGGCCAGTAACGCCTACGACGGCGCGCACGGCTGGTTCACAGAATGGCCGCGCATCCGTGACATTGGCGAGAAGGATTTGCTGATGACGATGCACGGCGAGTTCTGGCATTTTCCAAAAAACTTTTGTGCCACCAACTCCGCCGGCATCGCGCCACGTTCAACCTACTTGAAAATCATCGGCGATTTCTGCCGTTGGAACGACCGCATTGTCATTGGCTGCGACGACGCGACGAAAATCGAGGTGAAGCGCGTGATGAAGGGCGAGCTTGCGCAGGCGGGACAATC
>Ga0164297_10002913_pt1 | contig 16441 bp, 12 predicted proteins | sample GEODES058metaG_FD_113539 | JGI IMG/M metagenome (GOLD analysis project Ga0164297, IMG submission 113539) | Dystrophic lake water microbial communities from Trout Bog Lake, Wisconsin, USA - GEODES058 metaG | ecosystem: Environmental > Aquatic > Freshwater > Lake | place: USA: Trout Bog Lake...
AAATCTAGGGCGTATTCACGCCGTGCCTTTGTTCGACCACGCAAGAGATCCGCCCATGCGCCTCGAAGCACTGCGCATGCACGCTCTGACGTCGCGTACATGGTCACTGCTAAGGCAGCTGCTTGCCGAAGTGGCGCTCCCATCGCGGTTGCTACCGCATCCGCAGAGCGCACTGCCCAAATCGCCTCCTCACTATCATCGTCGTGGTCAGCTCGGGATGGCAGTGCCATGGTACTTGGCACGAGGCCCAATTGTCCAGCAACAAACAGCAGTCGGTCACCGATGCATACAGCTTGTGCGTAGGGACCAATACATGCAGGGGCCCAGCCGCTTATGCTTTGCACATGCATGACTTTCCGACTGGGGCGTTGCGTGCAGGAAGCGGCATCCGGTACGAAGACTGTAGCGTCCACAATCACGCTGCTGCCACCAGCATGTGCAACGCAAGCACGTGATGGAGGTGCATGAAGCGGCACAATGGCCACGTACGCGGCGTTTGCAGCCGCGAAGTGCGCCATGTCAGGCAAATATAGATGCACGAATGCAACATCACTCCACGTGACCGCGCTATGCACGCTGCCTAGTCGTCCAAGGGCGTCTGCAATCGCCGTCAGCGCAGCCTTAAGCGCGAATGCAGTGCCGGCAGCGTCGGGACGAGTGCAAGTCGCTCGTGCTGACAGCGTGGCTGTGCAACCATTGCCCCGGCTGCCTTTGCAAACCGCCACATGCACCTGTTCGCTGTCTGCTGCTAGCTCTGCATACGCGGAGCTGGGCACTGCCGGAGTCGCCATCACGGCGACGCTATCAGCGTCAACGTCGTCAACGTGAATGATTTCAACAGCAGGTATGGCATCGCCTCCAGGCTTCAGTTCGACATGCCATTCCTCAACATGAAGGTGGCCAACATCCCCACCGGCGGTGCTCATGCGCGTGGCGTCCAAAACAAGTCGGCCGCGAGTGAATGCAGGGCAGTCTAGAACCAGAGTTTCGTACTCACCTCCTTCGCCCGCAGCGTGGCATCCGTGCTTCACATGAAGTCGTGTAAGCAGCGGCAACATGTCACTCAGTGATGAACCCAAATGGTCTGCAGGACGTAAGCCGAGTGCCGCTACTTTGACCAGCACAGCCTTCATGCCTGCTTCACGCACAACATCGTGCATGTACGCGAGCTGATTAAGGCGCCACAGCGGTGCAAGCGATGTCAGGCCTAGACTAGAGGCTACAGATTCAACTCGCAAGCGCTGGTAGTCCGACAACAGGGCACCGCAACACACTCCCCCGAGATCAGGAGTGCGTCGCTTGGCGTACGCCAGAAGTGCACGTAAGTCCTCCACCTCGTCTCCTGGACACGGTGCGCTGTACGCGAGTTCTAAGTGCAAGGAGCTACCTCGTAGGCGGCGCCGCAGTAGAGGCAGGCCTGTGCATTGTGCGTAAGCCTTCACCACGCCGTGCCCCACTGTCTGGAACATGTGGCTGTCTACTTCCTCTACAACCGTGTCGGACGGGTACACATTCGCTAAGAGAACGACCTGTTTGATGGAAGAACAAAGGCGGTGAGAACGACTACACAACAGCGTTCAACTCTCCATGTGCACGCACTTCATGGCCAGCGTCGCGGACACGCTGCAGACTCATGAATGAGTCCTTGCCGCCAGAAATGAGGGCTACAACCTTCATATTGGAGCATACTCAGTGCTCTTGGCGAGGGCTGACGAGTGTGAGGGACTTGACTTAGCGCTGTGAATTTTGCAACACAGTGTGCCATTTCAAGCCATCAATATGGGTGTGTTCAGCTTGTTTGCCAGCACAAGCTGCGTCCTTGTCAGCTGAGAGAGGTACATGACCAGCAAGACATCTTGCACCGCATCCCCAAACAAAGTGTCAAATGACGCGCGAGGCAAGCGCGGAACAGCAGCCACCGCATCCACCAGCTTCCTTCCCAGCGCAGCGTCAGCCTTGATCTTGCCCGCACACACCGCGTCCGTATAATCGTGCGCAAGCTCCAGCAGTGCATGCAGTCTGCGGACACTGCTAGCAAGACCCGCTGCGTCGCTGGGCGGCGCAGATGCTTCGGCGCTGGTCAGCAGTGGCATGCCCACACGATGTGCGTCCTCATAGCGATGTTGCACTGAGATTTCCACGAAGGAGGTGCCGACGACGTTGTCCTTGACGCTCAGGGCAGAGCCCACCCAGGCGCGGATAGCGCGCCTTTGGTCCAAGAACCCGGTGTCGAATTCGAGGAGCACCGGGTGCGCGCACTCGCGGTCGTAGAAGTTGTGGATCAGCGCGTCCGTTTCAGTGAGGACTCCCCCAGTGCTATACCAGCCCACAACCACGTCCGTGGGGCTCACGCGGCTGTGCAAGTCCAGCATCTGGCGGTGGTACTCGATGTCCAGAGCCACCTGAACACGGACAGAAGGTGAGTGGTTCGCGCGACTGGGCGCACAGCAACAACGCATGAGCCGCCAAAGAGAGCGGCGTGAGTCTCTGCGTTCGCTCACGTGCCTGGCCTCCGCTCTCGTTATGTGGCACTGCGTAGCTGTTCTTGATCTCCACGGTTCCGTCGGGAGACACGCTGGAAGGGGACACGCGGTGTTTCGCGCACGAGTGAGAACACAGAGAGAGAGAAAGAGAAGTTCGGGGCGCCGTCCAGCGCCGCAGGGGCACTCACCAGCCCAGCAGTGTCCCGATAACGCGTTCTTGTCCCTCGTTGCGGCGGATGAAGCTGTCGCACACGGAGAAGAGCGCCTGTGGACAGCGGAACAGGGGCAGTTCAGATCACAACCTGGCCTGACACCTGCGCGCGCGCCTTGCGGCAGCCACGCACCAGCGGGTGCACCGCGGCAATCCGCCCTTCCTGGGCACCAGCCAGGGCGAGCGTGGCTGCAGACATAGAGCTTGCTGAGCAGATATGTGCTTCTCCGAGAGCGCGTGTCTCTTTGATTTTTTTGCGTCATTTTTGTGTGTCGTCCATTTCATCAGAGGCCAAGCGCATCGAACACGCTCACTGGCTCTGCACCAGCACCGCCGGCGGTGTGCTGCGCTTCCTGCGCGGCGGCGACAGGAGATGCGAGGGCATGCTGAACGCCAACATCCGTGCCGTCCACCCACGCCAAAAGCGGCGGCGCATCGGGTGTGAACACATCCACTTCCCGGAGTGTCCGCTTCTTCGTGCCCGTCTTGGGTGCCGCCGACGATGGTCGCTTGTGAGCAGGCTGCGATGTGTGTCCCCCATGTGCGCCGTCCACAAGCACCGCCTGGATCTTGGTCTTGTCGCGTGGCGTACGTGTGCTAATCTTCTTGCGGTCGCCAATGGCCGCCTTCGCGTGATTCACAGCCTGCATCGCCGCCTCTGGCGTTGCCCAGTTCAGCTTGTTCGGGTCGGGCTGCACACCATCCTGGGCACAGGCCTCCCTGTACTTGGCATCATACTCCGCACCAGCCTCCTCTGGCGTGTGGAATGTGCCCAAGTAGTTGTTCTTGCCCGCACGCCACAGGAAGCTCTGATACTTGATCTCCTCGGCGCACTTCTTCGGCCTCACGCCTTTCAGCTGCGAAGCCGCAGCAGCAATCACCAGCTGGCCTCCCGCCGCGCCATCACCAGCGCCGCCTGATGCAGCAGCGGCTGCGTCGACTTGGACTTGCGAAGCCACTGGCGCACGGCACATGCGGCACAGCTTTTGGCGGGACATCAGTTGAGAACCACAGTGCGGGCACAGCTTCATGTTCGGCGCGAACGATTTCCGGAAGCCAGTGCTTGCGCCGTAGGTCAGAAGGCCCTGCATGTCCACATCCATCGTGGACGCCACCACAATCGCGCGGGTGGTGCCTTCCTCGCCTCCCTCACCGCCTGCGTCCCCCTCCACCTCCTCGCCTTCGCCCCCGCCGCCCTCAGCAGCGGCACCGCCATTCTCCCGCGCATTGGGCTTCTTATACGCCGATGAAGTCTGCATCATGCGCAGCCGCTCCCCCATCTGCAGCTCAGCTTCAGCCACAGCGGCGGCGGCGATGTCGTCAGTCAAGAAGTTCAACTTTGTTTCAATGCCACTGCTGCGCACTGCTTGCAAGCCCCGCACGCAGGTGTCATACGCCCGTGCTGCAGCTTCAGGTGTGCTGAAGCTGCCGATGAAGACGTTCTTGCTCTCGAAACTTGTCTTTGCTTGCCAACAGAAATGGCTCTTTTTCACCACTCCGTGGTACCCGGACGCAGGCAGCACGTGCGCTCGAGGGCCACGAAGGGGACGATGGGTAGTGGGCGGTGCAGGTGGCACAACGCCTGCAGCGTCGTCTCCAGCCTTCGGAATTGCACACACAGAGGAGTCAGACTCAGACTCACATGCAGTCTTTGTTTAGCCTGAACACACGCAACGCGCCACAGCCTACGTGCGCAGAACAGGGTGTGAGCTGCGCAGAGACCGTACCTGGTCTGCAGGTGGACCAGCCGCGGGTGTAGGCGGTGCAGGGAGTGCAAGCACAGGCTTCTGCTTGAAGGTGGCCTCCGCCAGCGTGCGGCGTCGCAGCGCGTGCCGCATGCGCTGCAACGCCGAGAAGCGCACAAGCGTCATGTCGTCGTCAACGTCAGCCGCCTGCGCGCCTTCAGCGCCCGCAGCCTCCACTGGCTCCTCGTCCTCTGCAGCTGTGGGAGCACTGTGAAGTCAGCGGCGCATCAAAACAGGCTAATTCAGGGCGCAAACGCACCATCTGGCGGGTCTCCATGGTCAGCAGCCTGCATGGTGCCGGCGAGGGGCGCTTAATTGGTTCGCTCGACACGCAAGCACCCCTCGGCAACTCCTTTGTGCAGCCATGACGGAGGTGGAAGCGCCGCTACGCCGCAGATGGGGCGTCACACCGGACAGTCCTTGCGAACCATTTGCATTTGAGGGCAGCTTTGACGGTGTTGCGCAGGCAGTGGACCACAACCCAAGCAGCCTGTGGAGTAGCAGCTCCTGGTTCGCAGGCGCTGTTCCAGCCACACACGCGACCAGCCAGCGCTGCGGCGAGGCTGTGCCGACGCTGCCCACCTCGTGCAAGGACACGCCGGGCGGGGCGGCGTCTCAAAACAGACTCACAGGTTCTGTGGCAACATCGTTGCGCCAGCCTTTTGCGCCCACGTCGTCCGCACGGACGCTGTCTGAAAGCGTCATGGCTTCCGCGCGCGATGATGTTCCCATGTTTGACGTTACAACTGGACGTTTGGGCGCGCCGAGCGCGATGTTTGCAGGGCGCGGCCAGAGGCTGGTGCCAACTGCCAGCCGCGACGACGGGTGGACATACAGGCACGTTGTCAACCCTCGCAACTGAGAAGTGCATGTCATATTAACACGCCTGTGGACTTTGTTTCTCGCTGCAGCCACGAGGCTGGCGCGTGGGTGTCCGCAACAGGCGCCCGCCTCTTGTACCAAGCCCCGCTCACGCCGCCGCCGCCAGACACTGCTGCATGTCATGGAGCTCCCCGGCAGGCATGCGGTGACCATGAAATGGACGCGCATCAATGCGCTGTGGATGATATTGCAAGGGCGGCGCGCCTGGCCCGCTTCAACATGGTGGCAGCTGCACCGGAGCGCATGCATGAGGAGGACTCTGTTCAACAGCCGCTGCAACAGCAAGCTCATGTGCGCTCACGGAGGCGTACATCATCGTGGCGGCATGACGGCACTGTAGTGCAAGAGGAGCCACCATATAGCAGCGCAATGTCGCCGTGCGTGTGGACTCCATTCCGGCTCCGTTGTGGCACTATTATTTACCTTGATGCTGGCGATGTCACGCCGGAGATGGCCGCTGCCTGGTGCGAGGGCACGCAGCCATGGCCACTGATGTGCAGTCTGTCGCTCGATGCAGGGCCCCGGATGCAGGGTCATTTGCCGCGCCACATGCCTGGACCGGAGCTTCATGATGGCATGATGCTTGCACAAGCAAAGCTCGAAATCAGGGCGTGGGTGGTGGAGCGATTGGCGGAGGAACAGGTGAATGCAATCACTGCGCCTGTCGTCGACGAGGATGAGGTTTGCGTGTTACGCCGACAGCTGGACGCTGCGCGTGCGTGGGCAGCACGGCTTGAGAACGCGCTGCATGCTGCGGGGGTGGCGCTGCCGTCAGACAACTGACTCAGAGTTATGTCGGTCAGCATCAGCCCCTCGCAAATCGCATCTTTTCAATATTTCACCGAGTCATGCGACGCGCCGCTGGGCGTGTGACCCGTCGTGCGGCGCCGTGCCTGGCACAGGCCCTGTCTGGCGCACCTTCCCGGGAGCTCTGCCCTCTGTTCAGCGCTCATCAACTGCACTCTGTGACGCATGCGCACGACGCTACTACACGTGCAGACACACGTGCAAGCAGGAGCCCCGGCTCGCCCGGAAGTTTGCTCTCGGGCCGCCGGCAGTTGCACTTGGCTGGCGCTACGCGTGAGGAGGCTGTTGTTGGAGACGTGACTTTCGGGGTAGAAACTGGCCGCCTGGCACGCTTGGCGGATGGCGCGGTCGTGTGCGACGCGGGCGGCACGGCCGTTCTAGCAACGCTCGTCTGCGAGCAGGACGCCTCAAACGACCGCGATTTCCACCCGCTTCAAGTTGACTACCGCGAGCGCAGTGCTGCCGGAGGGAAAATCCCCAGCACGTTCACTCGCCGCGAAGGAGCCCCCAAGGATAGGGAGATCTTATGTGCTCGGGTCGTGGATCGGTCCCTGCGTCCTCTCTTCCCGTCCGGTATGTATAACGAGACGCAGCTTATCGTGAACGTGCTCTCTGCCGATGGGGCGCATGACCCAGACGTGCTTGCTATCAATGCCGCCAGCGCGGCGCTGTGCGTGTCTGCAGTGCCGTGGAGTGGCCCAGTGGGTGCAGTGCGCGTCGCGCTGATTGACGGCGCCCTGGTGCTTCATCCGCGCCCGGAGGACCTTGAGCGCGCGCAGCTGAGTGTGCTCTATGCTGGCACTGAAACGCGGACGCTGATGATCGAGGCATCCGCTACGGGTGATGGTGTTTCCACCGACGCATTTGCTGGTGCCCTGCGAGCTGCACATGCTGCAGCTGCGCTTCTAGTGCCCCCACAGCGTGCACTCGCAGCACGCGTGGGTGTGGAGAAGCGTGCGCCACCTCCTGTGGCTGCGCATCCCGCACTTCTTGTCGCTGTCCATTCGCACGTCGGCGCTCAAATAAAGGAGCTGTTCAGCACCGGGGCTGCATTAGATAAGGCGGCACGTGCGACCCGGCTGAATGAGCTGCGCCGTTCTATTTATTATGACCCGCCAGTTGCTTACGCAGCTGCCGTCAAAGCAGCCACACCCGCGCAAAAGGAGGCAACGTTCGACGCTGTGTGCTCCACCATTGTGCGCGACTTGGTGCTCACACACGGCCGCCGTGTGGATGGCCGTGCGCTGAACGAGCTCCGCAAACTCAACGCAGAGGCTGGTGTGCTGCCCTTCGTGCACGGCAGCGCCCTGTTTGAGCGTGGCGACACGCAGGCGCTAGCCACAGCCACCATCGGCGGCTTGGAGGATGCGCAGCGACTTGACAGCTTGGTGGGACCCGCGTCTAAGCGGCTCATGCTGCACTATGGATTCCCGCCATTTAGCGTCAACGAGACGGGCAAAATCAACCAGCCTTCGCGGCGAGAGATTGGTCACGGCGCTCTAGCTGAGAAGGCGCTTGCTGGCAGTCTGCCGCCGAGCGATGTGTTTCCTTTTGCTGTTCGTGTGAACAGCGAGACGCTAGCTAGCAACGGCAGCTCCTCCATGGCGGCTGTGTGTGCCGGCAGCATGGCGCTCATGAGTGCCGGCGTGCCGTTGGAGCGTCACGTCGGCGGAATCTCGATGGGGCTGATCATGGAAGAGGATGGCATGGGGCAAGTGAGTCGGTACCGGCTGCTGACCGACATCCAAGGCCTGGAGGACCATCTCGGTGATATCGACTGGAAACTGGCAGGAACGCGGACGGGTATTACCGCCGCGCAGCTAGATGTCAAACCTGCTGGCGTGCCGTTGGACATCCTGATAGAGGCGCTGCAACCCGCGGAGGTGGCTCGCAGCAAGGTGCTCGATGTGCTGGAGGCCGCCATCAGTGCACCCAGCGAGAACGCGAGCCCTACTGCGCCGCGGTTCGCCTTTGTTCCGGTGCCAGCGACCTCTCTGGGCCGCATTATTGGCCCTCAAGGCGCGACGATCAAGGAGATGGAGCGCCGCACATCGTGCAAGATCAGCGTCCATGATGACAAAGGCCCTGCTGGCGCACGGGTATCTGTCTTCGCCCCGGATGCGGCCTCCATGGAAGCGGCGCAAGCGGCTCTAAATGCAGTCATTTCCGGAGGCGGGGCTGTGGAGAGACAGCTCACTGGCCCGCCGGCTGAAGTTGGGAACACGTATGCGGGCAAAGTGGTCAGCTTGAAGGACTTTGGTGCGTTTGTGGAGCTTCCCAACGGAGAGCAGGGCCTGTTGCACGTCAGTGAGGTTAGCCACAACCGAGTGGCGCGGGTAGAGGATGCATTGGCCATGAATCAGGAGATCCAGGTCTCGCTCCTCGCACGGGAGAATGGCAAGCTGCGCCTCTCCATGAAGGCGTTGCAATCGCCGCCGCCGAGACGGGAGCAGCGAGTGGTGGTCGACAAGCGCAAGTGACATGGCCATGCTTTCTGCCTCTCGCCAATACGATTCTTTCCAACTCTTTCGCGTGACGTCGAGAGTAGCCCCGATGGCGTGCTTCACGCACACGGCGCGGCAGTTCAGAGTGCACGGCCACCAAGTTGTGGCTTCACTGCGTCGCTCCACGCCCCGGTCGCTTACTGTCAGCGCGACTGCGCAGGCAGCAGCCAGCGAGTCGCCAGTCAAGATGGTCGGCATCTGCGGCAGCCTGAGGTACGACGAAAGAGACATGCCACAGGTGTACCACACCTGTTGACCCACGAGCGTCCTGCCGCAGGGCGGCCAGCGTGAATATGGGCCTGCTGCGGGCTGCAAAGGCCCGTCTCCCGCCTGGAGTCACGTTGGAGATAGTAGACATTGACCTTCCGCTGTACAACGGCGACGTCGAGGCCAAAGGCATCCCAGCGAAGGTGGCCGCGCTGAGAGAGAGTGTAAAGGCCGCTGACGCTGTTCTTTTCGCGACGCCTGAGTACAACTACAGCGTGACTGCTGCGCTAAAAAACGCCCTCGACTGGTGTTCCAGGACACCGAACGTGTTCAACGACAAGCCAGCAGCGGTTATGGGCGCCGGCGGCGGGGCTGGGACAGCGCTGTCCCAGGCGCACTTGAGACAGATTTGCATCTACCTCAACGTCCATTTCGTGAACACACCAGGGGTTGCAGTCAATGCATTCGCGCCTGGCAATTTTGATGCCGCTACTGGAGACCTGAAGAATGAGGACACGAAGACCCGCATAGGTGACCTTATGACGGCACTCGCTGCTTGGACGCGCCGGTTGCGTCATCATTAAAAGAACAGAGTCTTGCGGCGTGCTAAACCTTTCGTCTCCTTTGGCCCCTGTGTCGTTGCTGCAATTGCGCTGTCATCCTGGGTGGCGCCGCCACTGCTCCACGGCCAGAGAGTCGCGCGCCGCTTTAATGCGCCCAGACGCGCCCACGGACCCGTAACATCAGCAGACATGCAGTACTCTCCCGCATCAGCGCCCGCAGTATCTCGTGGGCGGGCACCAATCGCCCGCTTCGCACACAGCGCCTCCACTCGATGGAAAAACGACGCCTTGAATGCCGCAGCGGAGGCCAGCTCGCCGCCGCTTCCGTTCATGGCCTCTGTGTCTTCATCAATGTAGTTGAAGCTTTGGGTCAGCGCGTTCCGGCGCAGGAGGCTCTTTCTTGGCGTGCTTTGCGATGGCCGCGCTGATGAAGGGGACACAGCAGAAGCGGCATCATCGCCGTCATCTGCAGGATGCTCCGTCGCGTTCGCGGCCCAGGTGACGCTCAATCGTCGGGCGCCAGCTTTGCGCATCGCAGACAGCAACGGCGCCTGCATCTGGTGCAGCACCGCAGCGGCAGCAGGCAAGATGCTGCCTAATCCGGTGGATTCACCACCGGGAGGTGTATCAGAGAAAGTTAGGCCCGTCTGTGCGAACGGTGACCACACCCCCACACTTAAAATGCGGTTCAGCAGCTGCGCCGGCACATTCGCGAAGCCGTACTCCTGGCGGATGCACGTCACAATGCGTGTCGCTGTGGCGCTTCCCGTCGAGGTGGCCAGCTCGCACGCGACAGTCAGCATCTCTGCCGCGGCTTCGAGCACTGCGGCGGGGGCGCGCAGGCGAGACAAGTGGCTGCGGAGCGCATCCACATCCGACGCGATGCAGAGCCGCGCAGCTTGCGCGATGTCATCAGGCACAATAGGCGGCAGTGGTGGCGCCGCGCCGCCGCCTTCACTGGTGGTACAGCTCACCAGCGGCGGCCCGACGAAGAGCATTGCTGCGTACGTGACTGCCGCTCGCTTCGTGCATTCCGTCAGCAGCGCGTCCATAAGTGGCGGCAGCAAGGCCATGGTCAAATCGCCGATGTAGTCATCCAGTGTGGCGAGCGCGCTGCGCAGTGGCGAAGGCATTGCGCCGTTGTTCTTCGCCCAGCGGTCAGGCGAGAAACATCGCCAGAGGACGGACTCCACATCCCAGAACATGACTTCGGATAAGCGGTACACGCAGCCTCGAGCGACAGCGTCGAAGGCGGATACCAACGCGGTCACGCGCTCCCGGATGCGGTACTCCTCTGCTGCTGCGCCGCCGTCGCCCAGCGCAGTGCTCCACAGTGATTCGCCGCCACTGCTATCGCCACTGCCCGTGCGGCGAGACGCACCGCGCCGTGCGAATGGCTGAGCGGTAGCACTCAAGACGCTGGTGGGGGTTGCGCATGGGCTCATGTCCACAGACACGTGGCTCTCTGATTCGAAGCCGCTGTTCATGGAGGATGCTGTCGATGGCCGCGAGTCTGGTACTGCAGCCCCCTCGAGGAAGCTGTGGAAATGGTCCTCTGCGTTGCGAGCAGCGGCGTACGAGTCGTTGCATGTGGTCAACAGCTTTTCCATGGCGCCAACTGCAAGGTCGCCCTTCGCATCGCGCACGACACTGCGATGCTGTGCTGCCAAGCTGGCTGCATAGCCGTCCAGAATGTCGAGGTGAAGGAAGGCGAGGGGCGCCACGAGCCGCGCTGCGGCACCTGACGATGCCACCACTGCCTGCTGTTCGTGAATCAGGCGGAAAATGTCCACTGGCGCAGATGACAGTGACACTGCGGATGAGCTTATCAAGTTCTGCGGCGGCGGTGGTGCTGTCGCCGCGCTAAGTCCTGCATCAGAAACCTCCACGGCGGGCGCGCAATGCGCTAGGATGTTCGCCACCCACCGCCGCAGCGCGTCCCCGCATCTGCGCAGATATTCATCCCGGACAGGTCGCAGCGCAAGCGCGAAGGGGCCGTCATTGCTCCATTGCTGCACGGGGCCAGCTTGGGTGGACACCACCACCACAACAGGCTCTGAATCCTCTGGTGACGGATGCTTCGCCGGCTCCACGGCATCCACCCAGGCGAGGACTTGAAGCAAGGAGTCGTTGCTCATTGACGATGCTGACGCTGCCAGAGCGCGCAGGTAGTGTACCACTGCGTCCGTGGTGATGGCCGCCACTTCCTGAGCTAGATTCCATCGTGGAGGGAAGCACTTTGAAGACACTGTGTTGAACGTACAGCACGACAAGAGCACTGCGTCTGCGCGCGCTAGCGCGTGTTGCACGGCTTCGGCGTCATCCAACGCCATCGTGGAGTCCTCAGCACTCACCACAAGCAGGGCGGCATCGCATTGCTCTTTATACGCGTGCCGCACAGCTGCAGCGCACAAGCTGGCCAACGATGCGCCATCACCAGTGCCATCTTCCTCATCCGTCGCGTGCATGATACCAGACCGGACACTCTGCTCGCGCAAGGCGCTTGCCGCAGCATCGTGCACCTCCGCCAACTGCGCGCATCGGACCAGAAGCTGAGGACATGTATGAGCTAAGCGGCTATGGCGCCGCATGTGCGTGAGCATCAGAGTACGCAGTTGCGTCCACGTCGATCGAAGCTCGCTCGCAATGTGCTGCATTGCGACGCGGACAGAAGCAGCACGCGAGGAGCTTGAGACTTCCATGCCGCTGCCGCTATGATGACTCGACTCCAGAGTCGCGGCTGCAAGCAAGCCTTGCGCATCCAGTTGCGCTAAATCAGCATACAGCTCCTCCAGGTCATCGGCTGCTGTGGGCGATGCACTATCAGCTGATGCGATGCGGGTCTGCAACGCTGTCAATGCGCGCGGCAGGTCGCGCTGTAAGCTGCGGACGGAGCGCGCCACGAGCGAGGTGTTCACTTGCGCAGCGCTGAGGTGCTGGAGGAGCCGTAAATGAGGCTCCCCGTTGTCGTCTGCGCCAAGGCCGACTTCCTGGCAAATGCGGTCCACATCCTTCGCAATTGAGCTCAACCCACGGGCATTGCGTGAAGTGAAGTGAAGTGAAGTCATGCATGTCGAAAGCTGCTCACACTGGGACTCTACGCTGACTGCAAGCTCGCTCATCGCAGCCCGGAGCTCCGCCTCCGCGCGCGCGCGCAGCTCCGGAAGGAGAGCGTCGAGCTTCGCAGGGTCTGTCAGCTGAGAGGCAACAAGCGCGATAGCGCCAGAATCAGCCTGAACTCGAAGTTCCGACGCCATGTCCACACTGTCAAGCGCTGCTGGCAGCGACTGCGCGTGCGATGCGTCCTCGTCGCTCAGCGTCGCCGACGCGCTGCATGGAATCCGCGCGCGAGAGCGTCGCGGCATGACTGCGATTTATCGGAGCGGCCGAAGGAAATCCTTTCCGATTTGTATGGTCCGAGCACAATTCTTCCAGAAGTGGGACCCTTCGGCAAATTCTGTTGCTGCCGCAGTTTTAAGCGATAATGCAGGCGTGGCTGGGCGGCGCGAAGGCGCGGCTGAAGCAGGCAAGCCAGCGAACGAGTGATGATGCCTTTTCTGGACCGAAAGACACCGGCGCACTTGCACTCACGCTCCGCCTTGGTATTCCACAGGACACAAAGTCTGTGGCGGGTCGTCAAGCAGCATACTTCGAGCGCCGACGCGCAGAGATGGCCCAAGCGCAGGGCGGTGGCGCGGTGCTTCCAAGCGGCGTACCTGCAACAGGAGCCCCTCCAGCTATCGCGCCGCCGTCAGCAGTGCCGCAGATATCTCTCGATGTCATCGGCTTGCAGTACTTGCTAAACCGCGCCGCCGCGAAGAGCAATGTCGCGATAGCGCAGCTTGCGTTACCAGCACCGTGTGGTAACCAGCAGCTGCTTGCACTGCCCGCTCCAGGAGATGATACTCGTCCAGAGGCGGCGGAGCAGCAAGCCGCGTACATGCAACGCGGTTTTCCAGCTGCGAGCACACAGCCCGTCCGCGTGGCTGAGCAGGCAGTTCATCGCACAAATAAGCGTCCACAGCCTATGGCGGCGATGATGATGAGCGCTTTCGATGACGATCCGTCGGCACCCTGCGGCATGATCGGTCATGCTGCTCATGAGCCGCTGATGCCACTCCCGCGTCTGCGCGTCGCTGTGCCTAATGCGCCACCAGCAACTGTGGTCGCGCCACCAACGGCTGCAGAGCGCGTGCCTGTGTTGGTAGTGACGCTGGACGAGTCAAATTTCAGTACGCCACCGGATTCGCACTGGCCACCAGACCCGGTCGCGGATGCCGACAAGGCGCTCGATGCGAGTGTGGTTGCGCTGATTGACGACAGCGGCACCGGGATGGACGTCGATGTCATTCCTTCCGCAGCAGCAGCAGCATTCATCCCTCACACAGACATTGCTGCCTTTGACACAGCAGCGCATGCGCATCGCCACGCTGTGCGCAAGGGCTTTGCAGCAGATCTGCTGTCCCTTGGCTTTACAGACGATGACGATGATGATGCCATCGGCGGTGACTGCAGCCCACGCGTGGCGCCACTACATGTTCACATGCACAACCCCCACGGTGCAGGCGGCGCTGCAGAAAAAGCAGCAGCTGCCGCTTGCAACGGGAAGGAGGACGACGACGACATCAGCCTCCCCGTGGTGACAGTCGCGGAAGCGAACGCAACAGTGGCTGCACTCAGCGAGCTCCTGAACGGCGAGGAAGTGGCACGTCCGCCACCAGCAGTCCTGCCTCAGCTCCATGCGCTGGTGCCTTTGGCAGCTCCACAAGATGCTGTCGGCGGCGGCGACATCGTCATGGACTGTGAAGCTGCAGACACAGTGGCGGCGGCGGCGGCGGCGGAGGCAGCGGAGGAACCAGCACTGCCGTCAGGTGAACCACCGCCGGATGTGACTCTGCCTCCATTGCCGGAACGTCCGACGCGGGGCAAGCGCATGGTGGCCCTAGCGCTTCAGCATGCAGGTGCTCAGGCGCCGGCACAGATTCAAGATGGCGGTGCCGCAGAGGTTGGCATGCTCGAAAGTTATACTCTGCAGATGCACGCAACACTCGCCATGGTGCACAGCGCCGCGTGAAGCGTAGACGCTGGATGAGACGATGACAGCAGTTGAGCTTGCGAAGCAATACAATTAGACTTCTAAGCAACAGCAGTAACAGATTCATCGGAAAACACCTCCTTGCGGATTATTGTATACTGGACGGCCCATCTGAACGCCTCCAGATATAGAGTCCGAGTATCTAAAGTGGCCCTGCGGAGCTGAGGGTGCACCAACACCAGACTGTGTCTGCCATTGCTGGCTCTGCATCAGCTTCGCCTGTCTTCTACGGGCGCCGTAGGAGTTCGGCGGCGGTGGGCAGCAGCAGAAACCAGTCCACCACATGACTGCGACCAGTATGAACACCGAAGGCAGTATCACGGCTAGCGCAATTGTGACTTGCAGCTTTGTCAACTTGCTGCATTTCTTGCATTGAGGGCTGCCCTCACTGTTAGCCACGGCACACCAATCTTTGATGGTGCGGCCACTCACCAGCACCGAGGCAGCTGCGTAGCCGCTGCCCGCAGTAGCCGGTGTGTAAGTTCCAGTCAGCGGCAGCGAAACGGCCACGTACGTGGGCACTCCTGTGCACGGGCTCGTGCTTGAGCCCGTGCCAGAAATGCTGAGCGCCCAAATGCCGAGCGCGACTGTCGAGTTCGCGGCAGGTGTCATCTGGGCACAGCCGAGGGAGGTACACACGCATGACCCGTCCGCGTTCTGGCCACCCAGTTGAGGGTTGCTGCAGCCAGACGCTGTCCACGAGGAGTTGGCACAGAACGTGAAATTGTACTGCCCTTGGATGGTCTTGCTTGTATAGCACGGCCGGTTGTCTGGTGGTGGCGAGGACGGCGTGGGTGAAGACGAGCCTGCCGCCGGTCTCAAGGCCAGCACAAGGACCGCAGCAGCGACGTTGAGCATCTTTGACGGCATAAGTTGGCGGAGCAGTGAGACAAGTCAAGCAGCGCCTAGGAGCTGGACTGCAGAGACTGCCTCTGAGATCCGCGCTGCACGCACAGCTGCGCACAGCCCCGAGGTAGGCGAGGCACTGGTGGAGTTGTAGAGATCCACCTACGAGCTGCTGGGTCCGTGGGCGGGGCACTTGCGGAGGAGGGGAGCAGTGCCTAGCACAACAGTACGGAGAAAAAAGAGCTACAGCTTAGCTACCCGGTACGCAACCCACAGAACGGCCCCTCGCCACTGCTATGTCATCGCCTGGTCTAAACCGGCGTGTGACCGCGCTCGCACTCGTCTGCTCGGCGCTCCCGGTCGCTGCAGTTGCCTTGAACGTGTCAGTGCCCACCGGACAGTATAGTCTGTGCAGCACCACACCGGGCGTGGGGCCGAGTACTTTCGGCGGACAGGTTATGTGCAATGGCCAGACGTACTGGGTTGCAGATAACGGCAACAACTGCGCAAGTCTCGCTGTCACGGGCACTGGATGGTCTGTTGTAACGCCCTGCGCCCCCTTTGGTGGTGCGTCCAGCTGCCCCGACTGCCAGTGTGCGTGCGCAACTGTCTGACTCCCCTGGGTGGCACGCACAGCGGCGCTGCACAACGCCAGCGGGATGTGTCTCACGTGCTTCCAGGATTCCACACCAGCGGCGCTGTCTGCGTACTGCACCTCCGTCGGGGCGACCAGCAGCAACGCGAACGCCTGCTGCGTGAGTGTTGTCCAGGAGCGCATGACTGGCGCGACAAAGCTGTCTGCTTCTTGCAGCGCCTGTCAACGCGACGGCATTTGCCCGACGAGCAACAAGAAGTACGAAGGCATTAGCAAGGACTTGAAGCTGGCAGTGTGTCAACCTGGTGGCAATCCTGACAACGATAATGGCGGCCAGCGGGTGTTCTGGTGCAAGAACAACGGCTTCGGAATTGTGGGAATCATCGTTGGATGCTGCATTTTCGTCACGATCGTCATCAGCGTCGTGTCATGGTTCTTCTGCCCATGCTGCCCATACCAGAAGAGCAAACGCGCGCAGTTTGGCCTGCCGTATGCGGGCTACA
>Ga0164297_10002915_pt1 | contig 16440 bp, 8 predicted proteins | sample GEODES058metaG_FD_113539 | JGI IMG/M metagenome (GOLD analysis project Ga0164297, IMG submission 113539) | Dystrophic lake water microbial communities from Trout Bog Lake, Wisconsin, USA - GEODES058 metaG | ecosystem: Environmental > Aquatic > Freshwater > Lake | place: USA: Trout Bog Lake...
CGGGCCACACCATGGGGCTGACCAGTCAACAATGACTCCAACATGCGCAGCCAACAATTGGCGCAGCTGCATTGACCCCCCAGTCAGCTCCACAACTGCACCGTGCCGACTTGCCACCGCCTGCTGCTGGGCCTGTTCCTGTTGCTGTCTCTGCGCGCGTCGCATCTCCAACCCCCTCGCGATGGCAGCATCAAGCACACGCTTGCTCTCAGCCTCGGCAGCAGCTGCCTTCACCTGCTCCTCTGCGGCCTTGCGCGCTGCTGCCTCTGCAGCTGCCTTCGCTGCCGCAGCCGCTTTGCGAGCCGCTTCCTCCTCCTTCGCCTTCGTTGCTGCGGCTCGAGCCTCTGCTTCCGCCTGCTGACGGGCTGCAGCTGCAGCGGCGACACGGGCAGCTTCTTCCGCGCTGCGTGTCCAAGAGAGGCGACACACTGTCAGCACAGCGAGTTGATGGAGGGTGCTGATGTGCGTGTACAACGACGAGACACGCACCGCACTCGCTCTTGAGCGTCATGCACAGCGCGCTGCCTCGCAGCCTCCTCTTCCTCTTTCGCGCGGCGGGCAGCCTCCTCAACAGCACGACGCTGCGCCGCTTCTTCACGTCGCGTCGCCTCTGCAGCAGCTGCCGCTTCAGCCCTGGGTCGTTGCTGCTCGAGGTGCTGAAGAAAGGCATCGAAGCGCGCAACAAGAGCCAACACCTTGGCTGCTGTTTCTGCGTTGTACACGCGCCTGTCCGGGTTGGTCTCTTTTGCGTTTGTTTCCAGCTTGCGCACGTTGGACGCAATGGCGGAACTGTCAGTGGCAATTGCGTCGAGTTCAGCCTTGCTGCCTGTTGGGTCGGTGTCGACCAGCGTCCATGAAGCCAGGCGAGCTTCAAGCTGCTCGATTACAGTGGCTGTTCGCGCGAAGAGCGTCATGCGGCAAGACCACAGAGGGACGACAAAAGGTCTCAGCGATGGAGACTCAAACTGGCTTGTTGGACAAGTTGCTCCCATTTTGAATACAGCTTGAGCTGCCTGACTCCAAGCAGAGACACGCTGCCGTTTGCTCACCACCTGGTGGTGTTCCCGACATGGTGGGTGGCAAGAATCGACGGCTCTGTAAGCGCACGGAAGCTGCATTTGCGCTCCGTCGGCGGCAGCGGCCAAGGGAAAATGAGGCTGCTTCGCCTCTTCCCAAGCCAGCGTGCTCAGGTCACCACGGGCGAAGCCCACTCGCGCACACCGGTGTGAGGTACCTCATTTATTTTTGACGTCTTAAATTCGCGCTCTCACTCTGCACTTTCCCATTCCTCACGAACGCCCATAGGGTCGAAGGAAAGCTGACGACAAACTCGTGAGCTAAGCCCACCCTTTTTGCCTCAGCATGCCTCACGCAGTTACTCCATAGCTGCAGGTAGAAGCGCATGTGCTCACGCGGTTGCAGATCTCTTTCAGCTTGAGCATATGCCCGTGCAATGCGCGCGTTCGGCTGCTCAAGGTTGTCATCGAGGGCTTTTTTGAACCACTCTGAATCCCAAAAGTTAGGCTCCACGCTCGCGGCCATCTCATCCAGCAGTGCCTCCGCCGACGTGTGCTGCTTGCTAAGAAGCTCTCCAAACGCACGAAAATCATCGCGCTCTGTAAGCGAAAGCATCGTGGCGCTGGGGTTGTCCCTTGTCAAGAGCTTGCCGTCACCATCGAGGAGCGCCTGGATGGCGCGGCTCACCAACGGGGAATCCAGATGCACTTCAAGTCCCGTCTCTGAGAGCTTTACGAGCTCGTCTTCCAGAAACGCGGACACACCACGTGGGACAGCGCGCTCTGAAACACCCGCAGCGCTGTTGAGCAGTTCGAGCATGATCTTGCGTTGCCCTTCGTTGAGCGTGTCAAGCACCAAGCGGTAGTCTTCCACAATCTCAGGATAAACCTTGGAGGTCAACGTCTTGACACAAAAGGCCGAAGCGTCGGCCGGACGGTCCATACGCAGCCACTCGTTGCAGAAGAAGACGAGCGCGGCATGATGCTGCGGGCTCATGTGAAGCAGCTGCTGCGGGAGCTCAATATCCAGGTACTCACTACGCAGTACCTCCCAAGCCTGCAGCTTCACAGCATCAGGCACGCTTGTTGGCAAGTGCACAGTGGGGATGTGTGTGAGCAGCGAATAGCCGTTGACGGGGCAGAGCGCGATATTTGCCCAAAACAGCGCCATTTTCGAGCCAGTAAGGACCCAAATGCAATGCAACGGGCTGCTGCCCACCAGTGGCTTGAAAGCACGCCGCATCGTCATGATCTCTCCCTCGTCAAGAACGCGATTCGTGCTGCCGTTGGCGCTCACGACATCCTTTTCCAGCAAAAAGAAGTTCTGCACCTCGTCCAGCAGGATGAAGGTTGGACGGCTGCAGGGAAGTCGGAGCACAAAGTCCCGGAGCTCGGCGGTCACAGTGCAATATGCACGCAGTCCCGTCTGAAAGTGTGCAACCTCCTGAATGCCTTGCCTAGCGGCCAGTAAAACGAGCTCGTCCAGCAACGAGCACAAGAAGCCCGCCGCGCCGTTCCGCCGGTCAAAGAGAGTGGTGTCCACGTGCCACACGCGCGCCTCTGCCTCTCGGCCGACGCCAAACATCTCATCATCGTGCAGCAGTGCAGGGATGACCTTGGTGAGGAGCAGCGACTTGCCCGTTTTGGGTGCGCCGCTGATGAAAAGGGACAGCGCGGCATCTTCGCCAACACGGTTGAAGCCGCGCTGGCGCAAGCCAAGGTCGCTGATCCAGCGCTTTAAGCGCTTCGTAAGAGCAAGGTCTGGGTCAAAGAAGAAGGTACGCAGCAGCTCGTTGGAAGACACGCCGCTTCCCTCTGGATGGAAGTAAAACACCTCAGGACAGGTTGTTGAGGGAACTAGTGCTAGCACTGGTGCGTCCACCAATCGCCTCCCCATATCTGCGTGTGAAGCAGCTCAAGTGAGAGGGTAGCGGTGAAACAAAACAGTGCGCGGGGAGGAGAGGGGGAAGCTCTACGCACCTGCCACCAACCAGCTGCCGTCCGTCACGCCCGCCTGCGCCAGCGTCTTGCGAGGCTGGAGCACAGCGGAAGAGGCCTCTTGCTTTGACGTTGGCTCCTCTTCGCCAGTGTATGACAAGAGGCGCAGGCTGACCAGCGAGGGTGTCACATCGAGCTTCTCGCTGGCCACCCAGCGCGCGATGAACTCGTCCACAGTACTCGTCGCTCGAACCTGAAGACTTGCCGTGTACCTGGCATGTGGGACGTCAGTGCGCTTCACCCACAGCGTAAGGCCGCCAGCTTGGGCACCACAAGGCGAAAGAGACGTGTTACTGTCAAAGCACACCAAGCCGCCAGGGCACCCTTCAAGCGTCTGGCCCACACCTGGGGTGTCTCCGTCGTGGTCATCACAGCCTCGCGTCAACAGGTAACCTGAAACAAGCAGTACGCGCAGCGGGCAAGTCACAAGCTTCCTTTGGCCTGCTCCTGTCCTGTCCTGCAGTGCTTGCGCGCTGCGAAGAGGCGTGCGATAAGACCTCCACAGACCGGACAGGTAAGACAAGGTCACGGTGCCGCGGAGGCAGGCTCTTTGTTTGCATCCCGGGGGTACCCGGTACACCACGGTAACCGTTACGGTTACCAGTGGTACGGTACCACTGGTAGTGACTGGGATTAATTTAATACGAGCGCTGGCAGCATCGCTGTCACACAGACCCACCTGCTCTGGGGCATCGGCGGGAATGTGCAACTGCTGCAATGCGTACAGCTGGGCCACCCAGCGCGCCTTGCCCCTGCTGTTGTACCCCCCCGGACCAAGATCATCTCAGATGATCGAGTCGATCTCGGTCGTCTCTTCAGATTCAGTTATTGCCTCATCACTGCACGCACGCATACGCTATTGCTTGTTTGCTTTGAGCCATTCGCGAATCGCTTTGTCGTTGTCCGACAGTTGCCCATCTGCGCGCGCTGAACCTGCTGCGAAGTCCAGGTAGTCACTGAAATTGCGGCGATTGTAGTCGTCCAACCTCTTTTTGCGACGCTCTTCGCGCTGCTGCTCCGAGCGTGCCAGCAACTCCTTCACGAAGGGCGATTGCGAAGTATCGACGTCAGTTGGGCCAAGAGGTGCAGCTGATGAAGGCTGATGTCCGAGCGATACAGCTGCTGCTGCAATGCCGCCCATGATGAGAGCTCTGCGCCTGCACATGGGTAGCGTCTCAACTCTTTCAAGGTGTGAGGTGCGAGGTGCAACTGCCTGTACAACAGGCGCTTGGAGCACAACAGGCGAGCGTGAGCCCAAAAACGCCATCGCCGTCTGCTATTCTGTAGGTCTAAGTAAGTAGGATGCGAAGGGGGCCCCGTGTGCGCGTTTTCGTCCACGAAGCGTTTTCGTCTCACGACACGACAGGAGCCCTCGTGATCGCGCTGTGTGGTGCACAGCGCGTGACGCGCTAGATCTAGTACCCTAAAGCACTACTGTGGGCTGTCCGGGGGGTTCCCCGTTGCAACTGCACAGAGATGGGCGCCAGATCCAGTCGCAAGCGCCTTCCGTGCAGAAGCTTTTCTCTGCTGCTCGCAGCCCTGTCGCTTTTGCTGGGCACTACCTCTGGCGCACTGCTGGCCATCGACTACGGCAGCGAGTGGGTGAAGGCGAGTCTGGTGGCGCCGGGGCGGACGCCAGTGAGTATTGTTCTGACAGAAGCCACAAAGCGCAAGTTCCCGGCCGCGGTCGCGCTGTCCGGCGGGGAGCGCACTATCGGGGACGAGGCGCTGGCTGCGGTGACGCGCTACCCGGAGCGCACGTACCTGCGCGCTCGGGACATGTTGGGACGGCGGGCGAATAGCACCGTGCTCGCGGCACAGCTTGCTGCAGCTTATTTGCCGTACACACCACTGCAGGCGGTCGACGGACGGGGCACCATCGCTCTGCGCACAGCCGAACGCACACCGGCGGAGCGGCAGACGCTGACTGTAGAGGAGGTGGCCGCCAGTTTGCTTCAGAACGTGGCACGGTGTGCCCGGAACCAGCTGCCTGCAGGCGCGCCGTCACTGCGCGACGCAGTTATCACGGTGCCCCCGTACTGGTCTCAGGCTCAGCGTGCGTCACTGATTGACGCCGCGACGCTGGCGGGCCTGAACGTCTTGTCGCTCGTCACGGAGCCCCTGGCTGCCGCCGTGCAATACGGCATCGACAAGGCGCCTCAAGCGGAGGGTGTTGTCGAGCACGTCGTGTTCATCGACATCGGTGCCGGCAAGTCGTCGGCAGCGTTGGTGGCGTACAGCAGCTACCCGTCTCGGGAGTCAAAGGGCAAGTTGGTGGGCCAGTTCGAGGTGAAGGCTGTGTCTTGGGATGACACCGCGGGCGCGGATGGGTTGGACCTCCTCATCGCAGAGCACTTCGCGAAGGAGGCGAACGCGAAGCTGGGTGGCGGCGTCGATGTGCGTGAGAGTGCGCGTAGCATGGCCAAGTTAAAGAAGCAGGCCAAGCGAACAAAGGAGATCTTGTCCGCCAACGCGGAGGCGCCGTTCAGCTGCGAGGCGCTGCACGAGGACCACGATTTCAGGTCAAGCATCACCCGGGAGACGTTCGAGAAGCTGGCGGCGCCGCTGTTTGCGCGCATGGCTGCACCTGTGCGGTCTCTGCTTCTCACGGCTGGCCTAACGCCGCCTCAACTCACCGCTGTGGAGCTCATCGGCGGCGGGACTCGCGTGCCTGGCGTGCAGGCGGCTCTGGTCAAGGCGCTGGGCGGGCGGGCGCTGGATAAGCACCTGGACGCGGATGAGACAGTCGCCCTGGGCGCGGGCCTGGTGGCAGCCAACCTGAGCACCACGTTCCGGATGCGCAAGTACGGCGCCAGCGATGCCGCCCTCTTTGGCATGACTCTGCAGCGCGAGGGTGGTGGAAGCGCTGGTGCGGGCGTGCATGACGACGGCGGAGATGGAGAGGAGGGCAGCAGCCCGCTCAATGGCGGCGCAGCTGGCGGCAAAGTCCTCCTCCCGCGCGGCAAGCGCCTCCCTGCCAAGCGCCTCGTCTCCTACGGCAACACCACGGCTGATTTCCGGCTGACGGCGCGCTACGACGCCCTGACAAGCGAGCAGCTGCCCCCGGCCGCAGTGGCTGACGGCGGAGATTCGGGGCACATCGCGATGTGGGCCGTCTCTGGCGTCACGACCGCCCCAGGGAAGACGCACAACAGCACTGGCAAAGTGACTGTCACCTTCACGGTCGGCCGCGACGGCATCTTGGTCCTTGACAAGGCTGAGCTTGGTGTGGAGTTCCTGGAAACCTTCGACGAGTTGGTCCCCGTTCCGCAGAACGCCACGTCTAACGCCACATCGAACGCGACCACGACCATCCCGAGCCCTGCAGCTGGCAACAATACCAACAGCACAAACAGCACCAACGCGACAGTGCCAGTCCCACCGCCGCCTCCTGCCATGATGAAGGTGAAACGCACCCGCCTGCGCTCCAGCCGGGTGCCGCTCACAGTCACGCTCATGTCATGCCCAGTGCCGCCGATGAGCCCGCAGCAGCGTGCTGCAAGCACGACCAAGCTGGCGGCATTGCTGGCGGAGGACGAGGCGCGGGCAGCCACTGGAAAAGCGAAGAGCAGTCTTGAGGCGTACATCCTGCGCATGCGCGATGCGGTGGAGTCGACTGATGGGGATGAGTTCAGTGTCGCCTTGCATGCTGTGACGACTGCGCCGCAGCGACAGCAGTTCCTGAAGGCCCTGGGGGAGGCTGAGGAGTGGCTGTACGCGGACGGCGCGGACGGCGACGCAGACGCGTTCACGAAGAAACACACGGCGCTGCGTACCATGGGAGATCCCATGGAGCTGCGCATGGCGGAGCAGTCGGCACGGCCAAAGGCAGTAGCGGGTGCGCGAACCGCCCTTGCCAATGTCCGCGCAGATGTCGCCACCTGGGCGGAGAGCCGGGCGCATATTAACGCGACTGAGCGCACGGGTCTCCTGGCTGAGGCGGATGCCCTGGACACTTGGCTCACGGCTGCGGAGGCGAAGCAGGCAAAGACGGCAGTACACGATCCACCGACTCTGTTGAGCTCTGACATCGCGAACCGTACAGCCACGCTGCAGGCGTCTTACATGCGCCTCAAGCGCAAGCCGGTTCCTAAGCCGCCGCCGCCGCCAAAGGTTGTGAACGCGTCTGCTGCCAAGGCTGAGGCAGAGGATGGAGCAACGCCGTCGCCCGCTGCAGATGATGGGCGCTCTCCTTCCGCTCGTGGGGATGAGGGCAGCGCCGAAGGCGATGCTCTGTTCGGAGAGGAGGGGGACGAAGCGCAGGGGGATGTGCCCGCGACGTCTGGGCACGACGAGCTCCGCAAGTGAGTGAAACATGCCTCGTTCTCTCTCTGCACGTTGTGCGATGTCGAGAGTGCATTCATACAACACGAGAAGTGCGTCTCTGAGCATGCGGTCTTCAGGTGTTTCCCGCCGCACGCGTGCTCCCAAATCTCAAGCGCTGCAAGAACTGGGACACTGCCGCCACGATGCTGAAGAACCAGCGGAACAGCTTTTCTACGATTGCAGTCTGCCGCCGCTCACGCAGCGCCTTGCGGTTCGCCTCGTCCAGCGCCGCCTGAGCTGCTGCTCTCTCCTCCGGCATGGCCAGCGCCAGACGAGCTGCAGGTGCCCACTCCCTCGCCAATGACCACGGCACCTTCAGCCGGTTGGCTAGGCCGCGAATGAGCACCGTCGCTCTGCCGACAAACACAAGCGACTGCGGGAAGCTGGCCACCTGCGCCACCGGAGAGTTCGCACTCAGCTCGTTGCTGTCATAGCCACCAGGCAATGTGCGCGCAGCCGTTGAATCGAACAGCCACATCGCAAGCGCGGCACCAACATTAACAACGTCTGTACACTCCAGCTTAAACTGGACGCCCAGCTCAAGTGCTGCGTTCGAAAGCGGGTCAAGCTGCACGGGGCACCCATTCTCGGTGTCGGAGCCGCATTGGTCGAGCAAGAGCATGATGTTTGCCAGCTGCTTGCGCAGCTCCTCCGGCAGGCGCTTTGTCTGGCCAAAGTCGATGAGCGCCACGGACCCATCGGTGCACAACATGATATTTCCAGGATGCGGATCGCCGTGGATGAATCCTTCCTGCAGCATCATTATAGCATAGGCGTCTGTGAGCGAGCGTAGGAGCTTGCGCGCTACCACTTTTGCGGCGGGGCTATCCGGATTCACACCGCGGCGCTTCATGTCATCAGCAAGTTTGCTCAGCGGCGTGCCGTCGACGAAGTCCATGACCAGGCATCTGCGCGTCACCAGTCCAGGCACTGGACGCGGTACTCTAATGGGAGGTCCTCCAACGGCCGCGTCCATGAGATCAGCGACGCGTGTCATGGATGCTGCTTCATGCTGGAAATCGAACTCGTTACGCAGCTGTGTCTGAAGCTCGCTGAAAACAACGTAGTAGTCAACGGCAACGGCGCCTCTAAACCTGCTGCTCAACGCAATCAAATTGGCAATGTCGCCCAGCATTAACGGCTCGACCGCGGGGCGCTGTACTTTGACTGCCACGGTCTTCCCCGTGCTGCGTAGCACAGCGCGATGCACTTGCGCCACGGACGCGGAGCCCAAAGGCTCTGAGTCAAAACTGCTGAAAATCTCGCTGAGCGGCCTCCCGAACTCTGATTCGACAACTCTAACAAGGAGAGCGCCGTCCATGGGCGGCGCACTGTCCTGGAACGGTGCAAGCTTCTCGCAGTATTGTGAGGGGAAAAGGTCGGGCCGCGAACCAATGAGCTGCGCGCTCTTGCTGTAGAAGCCACGGAGCTCGCCGATGGTGGAGCTCACCACGTTGGAGCCCTGCTCATGCAACTCGTTCCACGCTGCTTCGCGCTTGGCCGGCGGGAACAGGGTGTCTGCCCCTATCGCTCTGAACTGCGCTTCTAGAAGCAGGTAGCGCAGGATGACAGGCAGCACGGAGGTCCAGAACTTCAAGGAGCGGTGAATGCGCTGCGGCAGCGTCAGTGGCTCCGGCCAAACAACCTGAACAAGCGCGGGCTATGGAGTCAGGCCACAAACAAACAGGCACCGCAAACAGGGGAGTACCACGCCGCTCTGCCACGGACCCAAGGACGTGCCTCTGTATCTGTGGACGCCGTCTCCCATTCTCGCCACGCGACTAGATCTCCCCCGCGCGCTGTGAGAGGCACTCGGTCGGTCGTGGCCACTGCTACCGTGGCCGCTGATGCGAGCCGTGCAGCAACGCGCCCGCTCGGCCCCAGTTTGCTACGCGGCCGGCGCACGCTCGCCGCCAGCCTCTTGGTACTTCGCAGGACAGCCACTCGGCGCCCTCGGCGCCCTGGGAGCTGCAAGCGTGAGGCTTGAGCTTCCAGGGAGACCACAGCCGTCATGTCGCTCCGCAAGGCCCCCCTGCGCAGACGCTGCTCTCGCAATCGAATCCGCTGCGCAGGATGGAGAGAGGACCGGTAAAGGGACGCGCGAACGAGGAGAGAGATGCAAATGCCAGCCTGGCACGGACCGCACCGTTCTCGAGGCGCACGCGCACACGGAGTAGGGGCGCGCGAACTCTATCGTCGGCGCCACGGCGCCCGGCCATCAGCTATGGCCGGGCATGAAGTCGCCTCCTCGCCTCCTGCAGTGGAAACGCTCTGGGAGCAGAGCGGTGGAAGCGGCGACGCTGCCGTGACCGCGCTACTCGACACTATCGCCGGTGGCAAGCTTGTAGATGAGGTGCGCGTGCTGCACTGACGTCGAGAGTCAGCTACAGGCGCTACACTGCACTTGTGCTTTTCGTGCACGGGACAGCACTCGGCTCCTCTCGAGTTGCGCTCCTGCGCTGGTGTCGCCCTTCTGCAGCGGCCTCAGTCGCTCTGGCCTGAGTGGCCACCCAGGGCGCGGGACGCGTGTGCGGGCCCCGGGTCGTGGGTGTTCGTCTTACGCCAGCGAACGCTGACAAGCACCGACCTCCGACTCGTCTCGTGCCCGCAGCGCCTGCCGTGTATACGAGACCCAGACGCGTTATTACAGCTCCTAGACCCGGCATTGCTGAGCAGGTTGCAAGGCGCGTCGCCGGGGGCCGCGGCCGTGCGTTCACCTCGCAGTGCACAACTCGAAACTGACTCCTGCCTGTCTTGCCCTGGCTACAAACCTGCGCGTCACACAGCGGAAACGCAGCTGCGAGCAGTAGACACACTGACGCACAAGTTTTTCAAGTGCCTGTCCAGTTTAGAAGCGGCTCGCCAAGCGGGTGTCCACGACCGCGTGCTGCAGCTCCTCCTGTCACCTGTGCCGGCTGCTGGGGCCACCCCGAGAGCGAGTGAGAGCGACTCTGCCGGAGGTGGTGCTGGAGAAGAGCAAGCGCGCAGTCTGGGCGCACTTCTTGGCGCGCTGCTCGCGCACCACTGCAGCGTCGGGCAGCTTCGACATCTGTTGCTTCTTCTACGAAGCGAGGCGCCAGGTGGAGCGCCTTACGCGCATTTAGCGCTCTTGGAAGCTCTAGAGTGGGCTGCAGTGCCCCCGCCTCCGGGCCCCAGGTCGCGCTTCAGCTTTGGGGGCCCAATAGCGCGCATTGACCTCGGCTGTGTGGACCCGTTCCCGGAGGATTCGCTCACGCTGTGGATGTGGATCCGTCTGGAGCCGGGCACTGGCGGCAACGGCAGCCTCGTGCCTGCGAGCATGGGCTTGCTGTCCATGACCAACGACACAGCCACCGGTTTGGATATCTCTCTTGAGGCGTCTGGACGGCACGTAGTATTGCGCACGTACAGCCGCGGCGCTGTTGACTCCGGCGCAGCGGCAGTTACATTAGTGCCCGGCCGATGGCATTCGCTCTGTATTGTCATGGAGCGACGCACGCTGCTCAGCGACCGCGCGTGCGTGTACTGCGATGGCTTGCCTGCGCCTGTGGTAGTCCTCCCCACGACCGTCATCTCGGATGCAAGCTCCGGACCGACACAAAGCACTGCAGCAGCCGCACAACCGCAACTCACAACATCAGCCGTTGGGGATGCCTCGACGCCGCATGTCGCTGTCGATAGCAATGATAACACAGATGCTGGCGGCAGTGCTGGCGGACCGACTGTGCTTGCGTTGAAATACCCGTCTGCAAAAGGCCTTGTCGGCGGAATGACGCATTGCTCGATTGGCGGCGCTTCCCCGGGGAGGTCCAGTCTCCAAGGGCAGCTTGCATGCTTTGCCGCATTTGCAGTGGCGGCAAACGCGAAGGAAGTTGAGCAGTTGCATGCGGCTACAAGGGGCCCTCATGCTGCATTGGAGCCTGCTTTGTTGGGTGTGCTTGGAGGCGCTGCAGCAACCTTTGGTGGCGGTACTCTGACGCCACTGTTACAAGGCGGCAGCGTTCCTCCGCCTGGATCAGTGCCGCCCCAGCAGCAGCTGCCGCCGCCGAGATTGCTCTCTGGTCGGCGCGGTGGCCTCGTGCTGTGCTTAGACCCGCGAACTGCAGATGTCGTGGCGTCAAGCACACAGAGCAGCAGCGCTGATGCCGTCGTCAAGGTGTACCATGTCGGCGGCGCGGATGGCGCCCTTCGTCCAGCAGAACTGGGCCCGTGCACCTCATGTGTGGTGACCACCACCTTCGGAGAAGCTCTCGCAGCTCTAGGCGGCCCGACTTGGCTGCTGCCGCTTCTCGTAACACCTTCATTAGCGCAAGCTGCTGCTGCTTCGCGAACACATGTCCATGCTGGCTTGAACCGCAGCACCTTGACTCCTGCCCAAGCTGCTGAACTGCCTGTACCTGCTGGCGGTGCCGGCTTAGGCGTCCTTGAATTTGCGACATGTGTATCTGTGCTGGCGGCGAGCCTGGAAGAGGAGGCGAATCGCGAGGCGTGGGCAAGCTCCAACGGGACCCACACGCTGGCAGAGCTACTCCATGGCTGCCCTGTTGGTCACCTCTCTTCACCGCTTCTGGCCGCCTGTCGCCGCCTTGTTGCTGCACTTGCGCCTAGACACGATGCGCACGTCCAGGCGGCCGTCAAGCTGCTGTTCGACATCCCACTGTGGGCACGAGAAGGCGGCGCCGTTGCAATGGCCCACCTTCACGCGCTAGCAGCGGAATGGCTCCCTCGCCAAGGGAATGGTGGTAGTGCACAGAGCAGTGGACCTGTGCTCACCGCACGGCATGTCATCCGAGGCTTGGCAGCCACGCCGCGGAGCACTGCTGTGACAGTCACCGGCAGTGGCGCCACTGCGGGCGTCTCTTACCGGGACTCCATCCTTGGATTGTTGCAGCAGCTGCTTGCTTGCGATAGCGGCACAACACAAGACATACTAGCAGCTCTCACCTGGCATGAGCATGGCGGTGGCAGCTCACACGCCTCTCAAGGAGCCGTCCACATTGAAGGACTCAGTCACGAGGAGCACTACGCGCTCCTAGAAGATGCATTAGACGCGCTTCTAGCTGTTGCGGAGCGCCAGCTCGGCGCACCGGCTGGAGGTGCACCACCCGGGCCTTGCGCAGCTGCTCTTACAGTCGGCGGGTGCGGCGTCTCCACCGCGCTCGCTCTCCTCGCCGGAGACTCGACGCCCTCTACGCTCCGAGCTGGCGCTCTGAGACTGGCGCAGCTGAGCTTGGTCGCAACTGCGACGGCATCAAGTGTGGCTGTTGATGGATCAGCAGGCCTTTCGGGGTCAGACGCATCCGGCGCAGGAGGACAGGCTGGTGGCAGCAGCTCCGGTGGTGGAGACAGCGGCTCGGTGTCTCAATCCGCTGCGAGCAGCGCATCTGCGAATGCGAATGCGGGTGGAAGCAGCAGCAGTACACCCCCCGTGTGGCTCCCGTCCACAGGCGCAGAGCCTCTGTGCGCAGTCGCCCGTGGCGACACTGCGAGTGGCTTGTGCTCGGCACTGGTGGATGGCTGCGCAGCCGGCGCAGAGGGAGGAGTGACGCTGCCACTGTGGGATGCTCTCTGCCCCCTTCTCTTGGAAGGTGTTGCCGGTGCGCCGGTGAGGCCATTTCCCGCGACTGGCGACCCTCCGAGTCGGAGACAGAGCTCTAATACAGCTCACCTCATGGCGCTGGGCGGAGGCACAATGGGAGTAAGTGCCGCCAGTGCTGGATCAAGCCCGCGAGGGAGCTTGGATCTCAACCACGAGGAGGTTTCAAGAGTTAGCCAGATGTTGCTGAACGCGCGCATTGGCACTGCTGCTGCCATCACGAGCAGCAACATGGTCGGCGCAGATGCATTTGCGGGCGGCTATGTTGCTCCCAGGGGGGGAGGATGCCGCGCTCTTCCGCTGGCAGCCCCACCTCCGCGACGACTGCCTGGCGGTCACACCGCCAAGCTCGCAGGCCCCGCGTCGGGCGCACTCGTGCCGGCGCTGTTTGCGTTGCGGAATGCCACCAACGCGGAGGTGCGTCTTGCCGCAGCAAGAGACTATGCCGCGGTGCTCCTCACCGCCACGCCTGCAGCAGCTGTAGCCAGCCGTGCAGTACTGTACAGTCAGTCTGGTTGGGCGGAGGCACTCCTGTCGCTTGCGCTGTGGCCTCTACCCCAGCACAGGCGCACGAGTGTGGTCTCTTTCTCGCTCCAGGCACCGGCGCCTGCTGTTGCTGCAGCGCTGCAGTCTCCACCCACATCTGACGACGCTTCGTCGGCGTCGGTTGAGGATAAGAGCGGAGAGCAGCACGCGAGTGCGGGTGGCGACACACCATCACAAGCACCTGTAGAGGACGCCACTCCTTCATCGCTTCCCGCCGCAGCCTCAGTGGCCTCACGCCCGCTGCCGTTACCTCAAGGTCCTCTTGGTGCTGCCGCAGTGGCTCTGTGGCGAGACAAGGTGACGCCGACGCCAGTCCTTCCGTCCAATGCCCCGTTCACAGAAGATGTTGCTTGTGCCTGCTTGCGTGCGAGTGGACCACACCCGCTCCTCTGCGCACTGCGCGCTCCGTTTGCAACGCCGACTCGACGAGCGGCACTCATCACCGCGCTCAGTGGCGCGTTCGCGAACGACCCGGACGTGCTCATTGCCGTGGCGCATGACATCCTGGTGGAGTGCGTGGCTGCAACTACCGCATCTGCCATGTGTCGCGACGCGGGTTTGCCTGCCCCAGGTGCAGCAGGGAGCTGGGCGCATCCGCTGGAAAAGCTGCGCGCGTCTGTGGAAGCTGCTTGCGAGTGCGCACGGGCTTGCCGCACTGCTCGTCGCGATGTCGCTCGCCTTGTGTTGCTCCGCACTGCGGCACATGCGCGGGCTCTGCTCGATGGTGGATGGGTCTCCGCCGCTGTAGCTGCGGATGGCGATGAAATGGCGGCGGATCAGAGCTCAGATTACGCTCCTCCGATGCCACCCTCTGGAGACGACGCGAACGCCGCGATGTCGACGCCCGCAGCTCTGCCGCCACGTAGTGCGACATCATCCACATCGTTATCGCCTGCACAAGAGCTGAACGTGCGCGCGAATCTCCTCGTGCTGGGCAGCTTGTGCTTGGACGAGCTGGACACCGTCGAGGGCATCGTGTGCCCGCCGCCAGTGCATCCCGACGTGGACTTGCCGCCCAGCATCGCGCTTGAAAACTCGCTGGTGGCAGCCACGCGCTGGGTGTGGCGTGCCAGCGCGCCGCCGCTGCCAAGAGCGGCCGGCGGAGCAGCCTGTCCGCCGTGGCTGGAAGATGACCGGCACACGCAGTGCGGCGGTGCAGGCTGCACGCAGCAGTGCGTGGCAGGACGGAGACACCACTGCCGTCTATGTGGCGGTCTATTCTGCGCGGAATGCAGCCCAAACAAGGCGCTTCTCCCCGAAATGGCGCTCCTCCAGCAGCGCGGCTCTGCCCCCCATCGCGTGTGCAACCCGTGCATGGATGCGTCCGCACCGCTGCAAGGCGTCCTCAGCAAAGGCGGCGCGCTCATGCCAGGCGCGTTGCGTGCTGCGCCTGCATACGCGGCGCTGCGGTCACTGGTGGCTGAGGTTGAGGACCGATGCGCTTGTGCACCCGGAGCCCCACCTCCTGGGCCTGCAGTCAGTGCAGTCGCCATGTGGCTTGTGCGAGCAGGCATGGTGCGCCCTGAAGCAGCTGCTGGCGCACCGGCAGTGCCTGATGCAGATGCGAGCGTTGTGGGAGGTGGCCAAGATGTGCAGGTTGCACCAGCGCAGGTGATCACGCCAGCTGCTGTTGTTACCGCACCTAGTGGAGACGCCGGGATGGCAGCGCATCAAGCGAGCAGTGGCGCGGACGATGCCGCACCCAGTGCGCCTCCAGCCAGCGTGCCCACTGCAGCTGCTCCGTTCATGGTTGAATCCGAGCCTGGAGACGCGCGCGCAGCACGCCAGCAGCTTCTTCGATGGACGCTACTCCGTCTCTTTGCCGTCCTGTCTTCAACGCTGGCAGCACGTGATGCGGCCGCGCTGCCGGGAGGCGACGCTGCGCAAGCTGCCCGCCTGAACAACTCAGCGCTGCATCTCTGCGGCTTAACTGCGCGTGTAGCACGCGCAACTGACCCGCTAGATGAAGGTGTGGATGATGATGACGCGTACGTCGTGTTGCTCGGAGGTGGCGCAGAGGGCAGTGGCACTGCTACTGGACCTGATGGTGTCTCCTCCGGCGCGCCATCCGATGCCGCGTCGTCTACCGCACCATCGACAAGCGCATCATCCGCACCGGGCCCGCTCATCTCGAAGACAGATACAAGCGGTGTGCCTCTCCGTGCTGCCTTTCAAAGAGCGTTTGCAGCTCTAGGCCGCGGTGATGCGGACTGCATCTCCTCCGCCGCTGCGCTCGCCTCCTGTGATGCAGGCAGACTACTTGGCATCCCTGCATTCGGACCGGTGCGCAGTAACGCATGGGCTGCCGCGGCGCGAGTCGCCCGCGTGGTCCGCTTTGGCCGATCGAGGCGTCTCGTCTTGGAAGCGTGCATGCAGTTTGATTTCCTGGACGCGCAGCGCAGCCGAGCTGCATCTGATGCGCGCCTGGCATCGAATACTGCTGTGCGGGCGCTGTGTCGCCTTGCAGCAGGCGCATCGTACGACGAGGCGGCAACATTGATGGGCGGCAATTGCCCCCAGCCACAGCTGTCAGCCTGGCATGTTGCTGGACCATTCGCACCACAGCGCACTCCGCTTGCAGCAGCAGCGGGCGTGTGTGCAGCCGCGCGGGCGTTGCGTCGAATCGCTTTCTCTGCTGGTCCGTGGGCGCTCAGTCGGTCTGAGATGCGTGAGGGGCGCGCGTTTTGGAGACTCGACTCATGTGAAGACTCCCAGCGCGTGCGTCGCCGCTTGAAGCGCTACGCTCACGGGTCCACTCATGCTGGGGCAGCACATGCAAGCACGGCTGCTCTGATGGCCGCTGCTCTTGCGGCCGGAGAGCTGGACTCCCTCGGAGGCGGGACTCCCACTGGTGCTGATGGCAGCATCGGCGACGCGCAGTTCGACGACGGCGGAGATGGGCCCAGCAGCCAGACAACGTTGTACGATGACCCCACCTCACCGGCTCCATTTGCTGGAACTCTGCGCCATCCGCCGGGC
>Ga0164297_10002916_pt1 | contig 16432 bp, 11 predicted proteins | sample GEODES058metaG_FD_113539 | JGI IMG/M metagenome (GOLD analysis project Ga0164297, IMG submission 113539) | Dystrophic lake water microbial communities from Trout Bog Lake, Wisconsin, USA - GEODES058 metaG | ecosystem: Environmental > Aquatic > Freshwater > Lake | place: USA: Trout Bog Lake...
GATTTTCGAGCTGGCGATGTCAGACACTCTCAGGCTGATATTAGCAAGGCAGAGAAACTGCTCGGTTACAAGCCCTTGCATGATGTGCTGCAGGGACTTGAGGTCGCCATGCCTTGGTATACGCAGTTTTTGCGTTAACGACACTGGGCTGGCGGCTCTTGATTAAATTTCGAACGCGTTTTTCTGCTATTCATCAAGACCATCAGCGTATTGCACGCGCCGCCGGTAGAGTGGCTTTTTTTCTAGTACTTGGCAAACTTGCCGGTGCGCTCAAAGAGATGGCTGTTGCCTATCGATACGGTATTAGTCCACAGGTAGACGCCTATCAGTTCACCATGACGCTTGCGACCTGGTTGCCGGTAACGATCGTTGGCGTTCTATCTGTCGTGTTGATTCCCGTGCTTGTCAGTTTGAACAAGAAGTCAACGATAGAACGCGAAACATTTCTAGCAGAATTTCAAGGTTGGTTAGTTGTACTGGGCCTCGCTTTAGCGGTCGCCACTTGGTGCGCATGGCCGCTACTATTGGCGCATTCTGGAGAATCGCTAAGTTCTGAAGTCCAGGGGATGAGCCAGAGTCTTATGTGGGCGTTTGCGCCAGGTGTTTTATTTACCCTGCTTGCCGGCTTTAGCGCCGCGAGGTTGCGAGCGCATGAGCGTCACGTCAATACTTTGCTGGACAGTGTGCCCGCACTTATTACTTTGATATGGGTCCTTGCTGCGGGTAGTGGCGCTGGAATCGGTCCGCTAGTTTGGGGGACGTTGATAGGGTTAGCTGCGCAAGCTGTCTGGTTGGCGTGGTTGGCTGCGCGCGCCGATAAAGGTGACTGGGCTTTACCAAGGCTTTCTTTTCGGTCAGATCAGTGGCCGACATTATTTAATGCCCTAGGCATTATGTTGATCGGACAGATCGCGATGAGCTTTGTTGGGCCGCTTGATCAATATGCGGCAGCACTTGTGGGCAACAATGCGAATGCCACCATGGGCTACGCAACGCGTTTATTGTCTTTACTATTGGGTGTTGGCGCAGCCTCGGTCGGCAGGGCAGCCTTGCCGGTGTTGGCTGATGTCCAAAGCTCAGGAGATCCGGCTCGGGCGAGGTCGATGGCGCTAAAGTGGTCGGCTCTCATGCTGGGTGTAGGTTGTGCCGTTTGCGTGGGCGCTTGGATACTCACCCCGCTGGGTGTGACAATCTTATTCGAAAGAGGGGCCTTTACTGCGCAGGATACTCAAGCTGTCTCCGCAGTTTTGCGTTGGGGCTTGTTACAAGTGCCTTTTTATTTTGGTGTTCTTGTATTGGTACAGCTTTTAGCTAGTCAACAACGCTACCGTCTAATCGCTGTGATTGCATGCTTGAATTTCGCCATCAAGGCTTGCCTCAATTTATTGTTAGCTCCCCGATTTGGGCTCGCAGGGATCATGATAGCGACCGCCTGCATGTACGCTTTATCTTATGGCTGTTATTTGATCGCGTCACGTCGTTTTTTTTCACAATCTGAAGCAGTGTTGCCAGCATGAGTGAGCATCGGCACATCGCGGTAATTATTCACTCGCTTGGCGGGGGCGGTGCCGAACGAACTTTGGTTGATTTGGCGTCTGCTTGGCGCGCGAGAGGTGACCTCGTCACTATCATCACGTTGAGCGATGCGAAAGATGATGCTTATGTACTTCATCCTGCTATCAATCGTTTAACCTTGGACGTGGCTGGTTCCAGCGATGGATTTCTGCAGGCTCTGTTGGCTAATGCAAAACGAGTCATGAGATTGCGCCGAGTGATCAAGTCGACTCGTCCTGATGTTTTGATTGGTTTTATGACCACCTCTTCAGTACTCGCGTTACTTGCTTCAATTGGTTTGCAGATAAAAGTATTTGCTTCTGAGCATACTCATCCGCCGTTTCAAGCGATTTCGGCATTGTGGCGTAGACTTCGCGTTTTGACTTACGTTCGTGCTCAGGCCGTGATCGCGTTGACCGAAGGGACTGCGCAATGGTTGAGTAAGCAAATGCCTCGAGCGCGAGTTAAAGTGATTCCTAATCCAGTTAACTGGCCGGTTTCGAATGTTGAACCCAAAGTTACTCCTCCTGCCATGGCGTTAAATCGTAAGCGTTTACTTGCCGTCGGTCGGTTACATGCAGAAAAAGGTTTTGATTTATTGATCCAGGCTTTTGAGAAAGTTGCCTTTGCGTGCCCGCAGTGGGATCTCGTGATTCTTGGAGAGGGTGCTGAGCGAGAGGCATTACAAGCATTGATCCAAGCTCGCGGTCTTCGGGACAGAGTAACCATGCCAGGTCGAGTCGGTAATATGGCCGACTGGTACGCTAATTCGAAGATGTACGTGTTGAGTTCGCGTGTCGAAGGTTTATCCAACACGCTTCTTGAGGCGATGGCCATGGGTCTGCCGGTGGTTGCTTTTGATTGTGACACGGGCCCCAGGGAAATTATCCGCAATAGCTCCGATGGTGTGCTGGTCAAACCGAATGGCGACGTGGAAGCACTCGCGCGCGAACTTATACATTTGATGTCCGATCAAACTCGACAGCAGCAATTAAGTTTAAGTGGACAGCATGTGCGAGAAAGATTCGCGCTGAGCACTATTTTGGCTCGCTGGGATCACGTATTTGAAGAGGTTGTCTAGCGATGTGCGGCATATCTGGTATTTGGGGTTCTCAGACCGGACAAGCGGAATTAATCGCCGCCGGCTGCGCCAGAATGCGCCATCGCGGCCCTGATAGTCAGGGTGTGTGGCAGGATCCTCATACTCCTATCACGCTAGGACACGTCCGCTTAGCGATACTTGATCTGACTCCAGCAGGTCAACAGCCAATGGTGTCCGCCTGCGGTCGCTACACCATTGTGTTGAATGGCGAGATATACAACCATCTCGATCTGCGTGTGCGCTTAGAAGCTGAGGGTAAAGCGCCCAATTGGCGAGGCCATTCAGACACAGAGACGGTATTGGCCGCGTTTGCAGCCTGGGGGGTGAGCAGCACTCTGCAGGCGATGACAGGGATGTTTGCCATCGCGCTTTGGGATACGTCATCAAAAGTGTTGACGCTTGCCCGCGATCGTTTTGGTGAGAAGCCGCTTTATTACGGCATGGTTAATCAGAGTTTTGTATTCGCCTCGGAGCTCAAACCGTTAAGGCCTATTCCAGGGTTCGGCGCGCGTATTAGCCGTCAGGCGCTCACGCTGATGATGCGTCACAACTATATTCCGGCGCCTTGGTCTATTTACGAAGGAATTTTTAAGCTTCAGCCCGGGAGCTATCTGCAGCTTGAGCAATCTGATCTTGCGCTTTCGGAGCTGCCAGCTCCTATCGTCTATTGGTCTGCGCGGGCGCGCGCCCGCTTCGGTCGTGATAACCCCTTGTCGTTTCATGACGAAGGACAAGCAATCGACGCACTTGAAACCAAACTATCGCGTGCGATTAAAGGGCAGATGTTGGCGGATGTGCCGCTCGGTGCGTTTTTGTCCGGCGGAGTTGACTCTTCAACAATCGTTGCGTTGATGCAAAGGCAAAGCGCGCAACCGATACAGAGTTTTGCAATCGGATTTGAGGATCCAGCTTACGACGAAGCTCCCTATGCAGAGGCGATAGCCAAACACTTAGGTACGCAACATACTTCGCTTTACGTATCGGCTCAGGACGCACTAGACATGGTTGCGAGTTTGCCTGATATGTATGACGAGCCGTTCGCTGACTCTTCGCAGATACCGACAGCATTGGTTGCAAAAATGGCTCGAAGACATGTCACGGTGGCGCTTTCAGGCGATGGTGGTGACGAATTATTTGGCGGATATTCTCGATATCAAAGAGTGAACCGGTGGTGGCAGCAGTGTCATCGAGTGCCTGAGATGCTCAGGCGACCAATTGGTCAGTTGATGAGTGCAAGCAATCAATTGCCGGGATCGGGCGCTTGGCGAGGTAAGTTCGCCAAAATGGGTGACATGCTCAAAGCTTCGAGTGAAGGTATGTTCTACAGGCAGTTTGTATCCTATTGGCTTGATCCAGCGAGCATTGTGATTGGCGGGTCGGAGCCGGTCACGCCTTTCAGTCACGCTTTCGAAGGCGAACCGATTGAGGCAATGATGGAACTCGATGCGGTGACTTATTTACCGGATGATATTTTGGTGAAAGTCGATAGGGCAGCTATGGCAGTCAGTCTTGAGACGCGAGTCCCGTTGCTCGATCACGATGTTTACGAGTTTGCCTGGCGCTTGCCTATGTCCTACAAGGTTCGAGACCAGCAAAGTAAATGGATTTTGCGACAAGTTTTGTATAAGCATGTGCCTGCCGCTCTGATTGATCGCCCCAAAAGGGGATTTGCCGTGCCTTTGGCGACCTGGTTGCGAGGGCCATTGAAAGATTGGGCTGCAGCGCTGTTGGAGCCCAATCGTTTGCATCGGCAAGGTTTGTTTGTCTGCGAACCGATTCAACAAAAATGGCGACAGCATATTGCCGGACAGCGTGACTGGAGTGCTCAACTCTGGGGTGTGTTGATGGTGCAGGCCTGGATTGACAGGTATCACGACGACTTCTCATTAGGTGGTAGTTCGCTATGAGAATATGTCTCGTTGTGAGTTCAATGCATGCGGGAGGTGCGGAACGAGTCGCAGCAACCTTAGTTAATGCCTGGGTCGCTCGAGGAGATGATGTGACGTTGGTTGTGACATACTCTGGTCGTGGGCAATGTTTTTATGAACTTGATGCGCGAGTTCGACTGATTTGGTTAGCCGATCATGTTGCGCAGACTGGGATTGTTCCTTTATTTTTAAGACGATTGTTCGCATTGCGCAGAGTAATCAAGCGAGCGGTGGCTGATGTTGTGATTTCATTTTTAACCAATGTGAATATCGCGACCATCATCGCGATGATTGGCTTGCATCGCCCTCTTGTCGCGTGTGAGCGGACTAATCCGTCCATCGTAAACAATGTTGGTTTAGCACTCGATTTTTTGCGTCGAATAACTTACCGTTTTGCGACACGTATCAATGTTCAATCAGAGCATACCGTCGCGGGCTTGAAGTTGATGGTGCCTGCAATCGATTGTGTAGACGTGATACCTAATCCGTTACCCCCTGAAATATTCAATCCAGTTCTTGCGCCGCAATTGGTTCAAACCGATGCTCAAGCCAGGCAAATCGTCGCGATGGGGCGTTTGTCGCAAGACAAGCAGTTTGATGTCTTGATACGTGTTTTTAGTAAATTGGTTGGGCGTCACCCCGAGTGGCGTCTGACTATTTGGGGTGAGGGTCCTACCCGTAAAGAATTGGAAATACAAATTAAGGAGCTAGCACTCAGTTCTCGCGTTAGCTTGCCAGGACGCACTGCGCAAGCCTGGAAGGAGTTGGCAGCGGGCCAGATTTTTGCCATGACCTCACGTGTTGAGGGATTTCCTAATGTATTGCTTGAGGCAATGGCATTAGGTTTGCCGTGCATCAGCTTTGATTGCCCGAGTGGACCGGCGGACCTCTCCGAAGGAGGGGTTTACGCGAGCCTTATTCCGATGGATGACGAGCAAGCGTTCGAGGCAGAATTGAGTCGCCTCATGTCCGATGAACAGGCGTGCCGTAATCTGGGCAGGCAGGCAGCATTATCGGTTAAACATCGCTATGGTATTGATAATGTGCTCAAGCATTGGGATGCGGTGTTCGCACGGATACAACGCAACGATATGAGTGAATACCGGTCATGATGCAGCCCACGCCGTTTCATGTGATGCATGTCATCAGCGGCCTGGGTCAGGGTGGCGCCGAAGGCGTGCTCACTCGGCTGATCTTGGGCTCAACGGATCGTGTGCAGCATACGGTCGTCTCGATGACAGACCTTGGATTCCATGGGCAGCGTTTGCTTGATGCTGGTATTGAAGTTATTGCTCTTGATATGGGTCAAAGCAAGTTAAGTATTTCAGCACTCTGGCGCCTGAGTCGATTGATGCGAGCTATGCGACCGGACGTTGTGCAGACTTGGATGTACAACGCTGATTTATTTGGCGGTTTAGCCGCTAAGCTTGCTGGTATCAGCAGACTAAGTTGGGGGATCCGTAACTCAGGTTTAGGTCTGAGACGTGCGAGCGGGTTTGCGTATTACGCCCGCATAATTGGTGCACGGTTATCGCGCTGGTTGCCTTCGACAATTCTAGTTTGTTCCCACAGTTCACAGGCGAGTCATACGCACTTAGGCTATGACGAAAACCGTATGCAAGTCATCACTAACGGTTATGACTTAAACGTGTGGCGACCAGATCCCCATGCTCGCAAGAAATTGCGAGATGCGTGGCAGGTGGATGATGATACTTGGGTGATCGGCTGTGTGGCTAGGTGGAACACGCTGAAAGATCATGCCAATTTGTGCACAGCGTTGTCCTCATTTGCGCAAAGCCAGCCGGGTTTATCTTGGCGCCTCGTGGTTGTCGGCACAGGTATGGACGCGGGTAACACGTCTCTGATGGCTATGTTGTCACAATATGGCTTAGTCCAGAACACTGTTTTACTGGGTGAGCGAAGCGACGTGCCCGAAGTCATGAACGCCATCGATTTGCACGTGCTACCCAGTAAAGCGGAAGGTTTCCCAAATGTTCTTGGGGAGGCCATGGCCTGTGGCACGCCGTGTATCTCAACAAAAGTTGGCGACGCATCCTATATTATCGGTGATGCGGGTTGGGTCGTTGATCCGCAACAACCTGTTGAGTTGAGTAAAGCTATCAGTCTGGCACATGAATCCTGGCTCAATCTGCCTAAAACACGCGATAGTCAGCAGCGAAATCGCTCTAAGATTCGCGCCAGAGTAGAAAAAAACTTCGGCATTGATGTCATGGTTGACTCATACATCAATGCATGGAGAAACTTGCTGGCTCCGAAACTGTTGTTTGTGGTGACTAATCCTGCTTTCTTAGTTTCCCATCGTTTACCGGTTGCGCTGGGCGCGCAGCTGGCCGGATATCAAGTGCACGCCGCAACGATGAGCGCACCTGGTGTATCCGAAATTTTAGCGAACGGAATCATTCATCATCCACTGCCAATAACTAGAACCGGACGCAATCCGTTGAAAGAGATCTACAGCATCTGGTTCATGTACCGATTGATGCGCCGATTAAAGCCAGATTTAGTTCACGTGGTTACGATCAAGTCGGTCTTGTACGGAGGCCTCGCAGCACGATTGGCACGCGTGCCGAGTTTTGTTGCGGCAATTTCAGGACTGGGATATGTATTCATGCGTACCCCGCGACTGTTTGATCCATTGAAATGGATTGTTATTTGTTTGTATCGCCTTGCGCTGGGCCATCCGCACAGCATGGTGATAGTACAAAACGACAGCGATGCAGAGGTGCTTCAGGATATCAAAGCGGTCAAATCCCAACAAACAGTTTTAATACGAGGCTCTGGCGTCGATCTAGAGCGATATAGTCTGACCCAAGAGCCGCCAGGTGAGGTAGTTGCGTTGATGGTTGGTCGATTGCTTAAAGATAAAGGCGTGCTTGAGTTTGTCGAGGCCGCACGCATCTGCGCTGACCGTGGGGATCAGATTCAATGGTGGTTAGTTGGTAGCCCGGATCCTGCTAATCCGGCCTCTGTCAGTCATGACGAACTTGAGCAGTGGCGCGAGCGCGCCAATTTACATATTTTAGGTGAGAGAACTGATATCGCTGCTTTGTATGCCTCCTCACATATTGCAGTACTGCCATCCTATCGCGAGGGTTTGCCTCGCGCGTTGATTGAAGCCGCCGCCTGCGGCCGACCTGTGGTGACCACCGATGTGCCAGGGTGTCGTGATGCGATCGAGCCCGGTATTACCGGAGTGTTGGTGCCCGTGGGGGATGCTCACGCGCTCGCTGATGCGGTGCAAGATTTAGCCCGTGACGTTAATAAACGGTTACAAATGGGTTTGGCAGGCCGGGCCTTCGCTGAACGGGTATTCGATGTGGGCGATGTAATGAGTGCCCACATCATGGTTTACGAGGCTTTGCTGTCAACCGCCCGCTAATTTTTTAACCCAATGCGCAGTCGAAGGGTCGTAGGGGCTGACTTCTGGATCGCTTCCTAACGCGTCAAGTCTTCTCTCAATATCGTTCGCAAGTTGCTTGCCAAACTCAACGCCCCATTGATCAAATGGGTTGATGCCCCAGATAACCCCTTGCGTGAAAACTTTATGTTCATACAAGGCGAGTAGTGCGCCCAGGGATTTTGCGTCAAGGCGGGGAAGTACGATCAAGGTGGATGGGCGCCCGCCTGGGTGCACACGATGCTGTGCCATCGCGGTTGCTTTTGTTGGATCGACCTCTTTTCTTTGCACTTCGATGAGCGCCTGATCAAGCGGTTTGCCTTGCCATAGCGCGGCGCGTTGAGCGAGGCAGTTAGCAACCAGCAGTCTGTGATGGCGGTTGTAACGGTGATCGGGCGTCGCGCACAGAATGAAATCGACTGGCGCGCCGATGTTGTCCTGATGTAACCATTGAAAGAAAGTATGCTGACTGTCGGTTCCGGGCATACCCCAGACAGCAGGGCTACTCGGAACATCGAGTGTTTTGCCGTCTTTTGTCGTGGCCTTGCCGAGTGACTCCATCTCCAGTTGTTGTAGCCATGGAATCAGGTGTCTTAGACGCGCATCATAGGGACACAGTGCGAAAGATGCATAGCCGAGTACGCTGCGGTTTGCTACCCCGCTAAGTGCCATCTGTATGGGTGCATTGTGCTCAATTGCCGCAGTCAGAAAGTGTTCGTCCATAGCGGCAGCACCTTGAAGTAAATCCTCAAAGGCATCGACACCCAAACCCAAGGCAATAGGCAAACCAATTGATGACCAAATCGAATATCGACCACCTACCCAATCCCAGAACTGAAAGATGTGCTCGTCTTTGATACCGAAATCTCTGGCGGCTTTGGGATTTGCTGTCACAGCAACAAATTGATCGAGAGGATTTTTGATGCCACCCGCGCGTAACCAGTCAATTGCACACGCCGCGTTAGCGAGCGACTCAATGGTTGTGAATGATTTGGACGCGACAATGATGAGCGTATCGACGGGGTCTAGGCCGTCAAGTGCTGCGGTAATCGCGTGCGCGTCAACATTCGATGCAAACCGTAAGTTGCGCCGTCCTGTCAGGCCAGCAAGTGATTCCACCACTAGTCTTGGGCCCCAGTCGCTGCCGCCAATACCCAGATGGATCACATTTCGATATTGATTTTTGGAGTTGGCTTGTTCGACAAAGCTCAACATGCGTTTACGTTCAAGCGTAATGGTGTCTGCGACCGCTGCAGGAGGGTTAGACGCCCTGAGCGCAGTATGCCAAGCTGCTCGATTTTCCGTCCAATTAATCGGACTACCGTTAAATAGCTCGTCTCGAGCTTGCTCAAAATTCTGTGCAACGAGAAGTTTTTCAGCAGCGTTTGCAACGGCTTCGGAATGTCGCTGAGTGCTCAGATCGATAGACAGACCAGCCGCATCTAAGATGCGAAGATTGTTTGACCCGATTGAACTGGCTTTAACTGCTTTGCAAAAATCTTGCCAGACGGGATTGTTTGCAAGCGATGTCATGATGATGTCGGTTGTCGAATTAAAAGGGTAATTTGGCTTCAGGCGCTAACGCCAGTAATTGCTCGCGAAATGCCTGTTGAATTTTAGCCAGCGCTGCATCTGTGTCGCCTTCAAATCTGAGAACCACCACCGGGGTCGTATTCGAAGCCCGAGCAAGACCGAAGCCGTCGGCATACTCGGCTCTTAAGCCGTCGATTGTGAAAATTTCAGTTGCTCCCTCGAATGCTGCCTCTTGCTGCAAGCGTTTGATAAGCGCATGAGGCTCACCCTCGTTCATTTCAAGTTTAAGCTCGGGCGTTGATACGCCTTGTGGCAAGGCTTCAAGTAATGCTGAGGGATTATCTGTGCGTGAGAGGATCTCGAGCAGACGCGCGCCCGTGTAGAGACCATCGTCGAAGCCGAACCAGCGCTCCTTGAAAAATACATGTCCGCTCATTTCGCCTGCGAGCGGCGCACCCGTTTCTGCGAGCTTTGACTTGATTAAGGAGTGGCCCGTTTGCCACATCAAGGGCTTGCCACCCGCTTTACGAATTTCAACCGATACATGACGACTACACTTCACGTCGTAGATAATGGTTGCGCCTGGAACTCGCTCCAGTACATCGCGCGCATACAGAATGAGTTGGCGGTCTGGCCAGATAATTTCGCCAGATTTGGTGACTACGCCTAACCTGTCGCCGTCACCGTCAAACGCAAGTCCGATTTCACAATCGGTTGTTTTGAGGCAATGAATCAAATCCTCTAAGTTGTGAGGATCAGCCGGATCGGGGTGATGATTGGGAAAGGTGCCGTCAACCTCGCAAAACAATTCAGTTACTTCGCAACCGAGATCCCGAAACAGTTTAGGGGCGACTGCGCCAGCAACTCCGTTACCGCAATCAATCGCTATCTTCATCGGGCGCGCTAATTTGATATCCCCTATGACTTTCGTTAGGTAGGGCGTGACAATATCTACTTGTTTGGCAGCGCCAGGCTGCTTGGCAACTGCAGGGCCGGCTTTTACTTCGTCCCGTAGCTCTAAAATTGACTGCCCATGCAGCGTGCCGCCACCCATCATCATTTTAAAACCGTTGTATTGCGGCGGGTTATGGCTGCCAGTGACTGCAACCCCCGAGCCGGTTTGCAGTGTGTGGGCAGCGAAGTAAACCAAGGGCGTCGGGACTTGTCCGACATCAATGGTGTCAATGCCCCCGTCGCGCATTCCTTGCTGGAGGGCTTCTGCAAGCATGGGACTACTTAGCCGGCCATCGCGTCCGACAACCAATGCAGACACGCCCGCCTGATGCGCCCGTGCAGCTAGGCCTCGCCCGAGTTGACGGGCAAACTCTGCATTCAGTTCGTTGGGGACAATACCGCGAATGTCGTAGGCTTTGAAGGCTGCAGAGGGGAATGAGTTTTCAACTGACACGTTGACGGGCTCCAAAGGGTAGGCGATTGCTGACTTGGTCAGTCCTCAATTTTGCCATACATCCACATTGCGCCTAAATTCCGGCTAAGATTTTGTTTTGGGAGTAGAAATGAGTTTAATTGAGTCGCTTCGAACGTTGCTGGGGGCCGATCAGGTATTGACGGGAGAGGCGGCCGAGCCATTTTTGATCGATTGGCGTGGTCGCTATAAAGGGCGTGCCCAAGCGGTGGTTCGGCCGGCCAATACCGAGCAGGTGGCTGGCGTGGTCAAACTGTGCGTCGCACACCGTACGCCGGTTGTCCCAGTTGGTGGCAACACGAGTTTATGCGGAGGCGCTACTCCGGACGACTCCGGCCGAGCGATTGTTTTGTCCCTGTCGCGGATGAATCGCGTTCGGGCTATCGATCCAGATAATGACACTATGACGGTTGAGGCGGGTTGCGTGCTGCAGTCTATACAGGAGGCTGCGCGTCAGGCAGATCGACTGTTCCCTCTCAGCTTGGCTGCTGAAGGCAGTTGCACGATAGGTGGCAATCTCTCCACGAATGCTGGTGGCACGCAAGTGCTACGTTACGGCAACACTCGCGAGTTGACCTTGGGACTTGAGGTGGTCACGGCTGATGGTGAAGTCTGGGACGGCCTTCGAGGTCTTCGAAAAGACAATACTGGCTACGATTTGCGAGATTTATTTATCGGTAGTGAAGGCACCTTGGGGATTATTACCGCAGCGACTTTGAAGCTTTACCCATTACCGGTAGCGCAGCGAACGGCGCTACTAGCGTTGAATTCAATGGAAGATGCGGTGATCTTTTTATCTAGGGCACGCGCTGGGTTTGGCGCATCCTTGACAGGCTTTGAAGTTATGCAAGGCCAAGTGCTTGATGCGGTTGTTCGGTTATTCCCTCAGCAGCGCATTCCTTTTGAAGGTGCGTCGGCGAAATCTGCTTGGTTTGCTTTGCTTGAGCTCTCGGACAGTGAAAGCGCCGAGCATGCGCAGGCCCGCTTTGAGGCGGTGCTCGGCGCAGCCATTGAAGACGGTTTGGTCACTGACGCCGCAATTGCGGAAAACATCGCGCAAAGTAAGGCGATGTGGCACTTACGCGAGAGCATTCCCTTGGCAGAGGCTGAACTTGGCAAAAGTATCAAACATGATGTTTCGATTCCCATTTCGCTCATTGCTGAGTTCGTTCGGGTGACAAATGCCAAGCTTCAAAGCCATTTCCCAGGCATTCAGAATATTATTTTTGGGCATCTTGGCGACGGTAATTTGCACTACAACGTCGCACGGGCTGCAGATCAAACAGAAGCGCAGCTTATGGCCCAGCAATACGAGGTTTACCAAGTGGTGCACGATAGCGTGCACGACTTCCACGGCTCGATAAGCGCGGAGCATGGAGTTGGCCAACTAAAGCGCGATGAATTGACCCGTTACAAGAGCGAGTTGGAGTTGTCGTTGATGAAACGAATCAAGCGCGCCTTTGACCCGGACAATCTGATGAACCCCGGCAAGGTGCTGCAAAACTGATGAGTCGTTTTTACGGCCGCTGGCAGATGCCGCAGAAGTAAGTCGCTCGTTGTCCCTGCACAATTCGTTTGATCGGTGTTGCGCATATTTTGCAAGGCTCGCCTGCGCGCTCGTAAACCGCAGCGTGTAACGTGAAGTAGGCGCCGGGTTGGCCGCTCGCGTTGACGTAATCGCGTAGCGTGCTGCCACCTGACGTGAGCGCGTTGCTCAGCGTAACTTTTATTGCAGTAACCAATTTTTCGCAGCGAGCCAGAGATACGCGTCCAGCCGGTGTTTTTGGGTGCATTTTTGCAAGAAAAAGGCTTTCTGAGGCGTAGATATTGCCCACGCCAACAACGATATCCCCAGCTAGCAGCGCTTGTTTGATTGACACCTTTCTTCCCTCCAACCCAGCACGAAGTAGTTTTGCGTCAAAAGCGGCATCGAAAGGTTCGATACCCAGCTTTTTCAGTAACACATGGTGTTCCACAGGCCCTGCTTCTCGTGGGTGCCACAGTACCGAGCCAAAACGTCTCGGGTCGTGAAGTCTTAGTGTGTGTTTGGCAAAATGCCACTCAACGTGATCGTGTTTGCGTAAAAGTTCGCCTTTGGGCACGCTCCGGAGTGATCCAGACATGCCCAGATGGATGATTTGCGTGCCGCTGTCGAAATCAATCAGCAAATATTTGCCTCGACGCCGGCAAGCCCGAACTGTCTGCTTTGCTACTTTTTGCGGCAAATCAGACGGTATTGGCCAACGCAGACGATGGTCATGAATCACCATACCTAATAGTTGCTGGCCTGTTGCAATCGTGTCGATACCCTTTCGGGTTGTTTCAACTTCTGGTAGTTCAGGCATAAGTGAGTGCTAACATCCGAAGACTATGTTTGTTGATTGTGCCACCAACCGGTCGTATCTAGTGAAGTCCAAAATTATTGTGTCTCGTTTTTTTAAACCTATCAGCGGCCTGATTGCCCTCGCGGCCTTGTTCTGCGTAGCCTCCTGTGCTTGGGCTCAGGTCACGCCTGGGGCCAAGACTTCGCAATCTACGCCCGACCTGGTCAAGCCCCGAGCAGCCGAAACAGAGGTCATCCGTTTACATCCAGGTCAGTTGCCTGACGTTACTTTGACGAGCAATGTGCTGTTTCGGATTTTGGCGGCGGAAATTGCAGCCCAACGTGGTAGTTATCTCGCGGCAGGGACGACCTTATTAGACCTTGCTCGGGAAACCGGTGACCCGCGGGTCGCGCGGCGGGCGCTAGAGTTTTATTTAGCGGGCGGTAATCTGACTGGTGCTCTTGATGCCTCAAGGACCTGGTTGCGAATTTCCCCAACCGATGAGGAGGCTGTTTCCACCGAGTTAGCGTTGGGTGCTGCCGCGGGGCAAACCGGCGGTTTGGCCCAAGCGTTGCGCAAACGGCTTGATCAGGCGACCGACAAGAAGGCAGCGATCAATCAGGCTGTTGCAACTCTTGCGCGTATGCCAAATCGAAAAGAGGCGTTCAATATTTTGTCCGAAGCTATTAGTCAAAGCTCGGTCAAACATCTAGCGGCGGCTCGTTTGGCTCTGGCAGATATGGCCCAGGCCGCAGGTGACTCCAAACAGGCTGTCACTGAGGCAAGGATTGCGTTGGGTGTCGATCCCAAGTCAGAAGAGGCCGCCATGCGGGTGCTCGAGTATGGAATACGCAACGACCCGCAAGGAGCGATAGCTGAGGCCCGTGAATTTGCGAAGCGGTATCCGCTGGCCCGTCGTTTGCGATTGATGCTTGCTGGTCAGTTGTCGGAGCAAGGCGATTTTGATGGGGCAATGGCTGAGGTTGCCAGCATGGCCAGACGCACGCCAGAAGATTTTGATTTGATGTTTATCCAGGCTCAGTTGGCCGTTCGCGCCAAAAGACTCGACGAAGCAAAAAAGTTTCTCGATCAATACATCAGTGTGCAGAAACAAAGAGAGCGTTCGGCGCCCGAGGGGGCAACAGACGCGGGTGCCGCACTCTCGGATGGTTATCAATTGCGTTCTCGTATTCTGGAAGAACAGGGCCGTCTTGATGACGCGTTTGCCGATCTAGCCCTAGTGACAGATCCATCATCAGCATATTTTGCTGCGCGCATGAGGCAGGCGGTGATTCGAGGCAAGCAGGGCCGCATCGACGAGGCGCTTGCAATTATTGACTCGACACAAGCCGAAGACGATGAGGCGGCCAATTTGGCGGTTTTGACGGCGAACCAAGTGTTGCGGGGCGCTAACCGCTTGGATGAAGCGATTAAGCGGTTAGACGAAGCCGACAAATTAAGAACCAATTCGGTAGAGATTAAATATGACCTTGCGATGCTCTACGAGCAAAAAAATAACTTGGTTGCAGCCGAGAAATATCTGCGTCAAGTGATCGCACTAGACCCTGGTCATGCTCATTCCTATAACGCGCTTGGCTATGCGCTTGCCGATCGTAACATTCGGCTAGAAGAAGCGCAGACTTTGATTGCCCGCGCATTGGAGATCATGCCCGATGACCCCTTTATTCTGGATAGCATGGGATGGGTTAAGTTCAGGCTGGGTGATTACCCTGCAGCGGCCGATTATTTGACCAGGGCTTATGTTAAGCGTGGGGAGGCAGACATCGCTGCACATCTTGGAGAGGTCTACTGGGCTCAAGGCAATAAAGATAAAGCGCTCGCTATTTGGAGCGAAGGTCTTGCGAAGGATAGCCAAAATCCCACTTTGGTCGACACACTTAAGCGGTTCGGAGTCAAGCCTTGAATGTGGTGTTCAAGGGCTTGCTTTGTTTAGCCATGTTGGTGTTAGTAGGGTGTGCGGCCCCCACCTCTCCTCAATCAACGCGCTCTGATTTTTTTACCCGCCAAGGTCGATTTGCTATTCAATCGCAGCAGGTCAATGGGACAACAGACGCAGTGCAGGGTGGGTTTAATTGGGTTGATCAGGGATCCAAGCTTACGCTTGATTTAACTTCTCCTATGGGAAGTACACTTGCTCGGGTTCAAGTGAGCGCTAACGAGTCGGTGTTAACGCAATCGAATGGCCAACAAGTCCATGCAAAAACACCCGATGAATTGATGTTGATCGCCATTGGCCAACCCGTTCCTGTCTTGGGCTTACGTGAGTGGATGGCGGGACGATTGGCGCCTCAGGGCAATCGCGCGATACCCGCATCGGATGTTGTTAATAACGAGCAGGGTCGCTTAAGTGCGTTTACGCAAGATGGATGGAGAGTCGAGCTATCTCGCTATGACGGGCAAGGCCCTCGATTGCTTTCTCTGAGGCGAGATCAAGACGGCCAGCAGATTTCTGTACGTCTTGTTATCGATTGATTTGTCATGCTTTACGATCTAGCTGCGCCGGCCAAGCTCAATTTGTTTCTCCACGTAGTGGGGCGACGAGCTGACGGTTATCACCTGTTGCAGACGGTATTTCGGTTTATTGACCTGGCGGACAACTTACATATCGATGCGACGGAAAGCACGGGTATTTCGCGCGAGAGTGATATGCCAGGCGTTGCGCCGGGGGACGATCTGGTGGTTAAGGCTGCTCGGGCGCTGCAACTTGCTACTGGTGTGCGACGCGGTGCACGTATTAGCGTTGAAAAGAAAATTCCCGCAGGCGGCGGGCTGGGTGGTGGATCTAGCGACGCGGCGACGGTACTTATTGCGCTTAACCGCTTATGGCAGACTGGCTTGAGTCGTCAGGCACTGATGCAGATCGGCCTGAAACTGGGGGCAGACGTACCCGTTTTTATTTTTGGTCAAAATGCTTTTGCAGAAGGGGTCGGAGAGCGACTGACTGCGATCGATTTACCAGCGCAGGCCTATAACGTGATTCAACCGGCCCAGAGCGTGCCCACGGCAGGGGTTTTCCAGTCCCCTGATTTGACAAGAAACACGCCAGAGGTCAAAATACTGGACTTTTCTGGTCGTTCCCGGTTCGTTCCCTGCGTAATTTCAGGTGAGCAATTGATAACGGCAAGA
>Ga0164297_10002917_pt1 | contig 16431 bp, 18 predicted proteins | sample GEODES058metaG_FD_113539 | JGI IMG/M metagenome (GOLD analysis project Ga0164297, IMG submission 113539) | Dystrophic lake water microbial communities from Trout Bog Lake, Wisconsin, USA - GEODES058 metaG | ecosystem: Environmental > Aquatic > Freshwater > Lake | place: USA: Trout Bog Lake...
AAGATGATACCGAATTGATATCTTTAAACCAAAGTGACCCTGTCATGCACCTGGCCACCAGACTTGATGCTGCCGAGCGGTGTGATCTCTCCGATGTCATGAACTTGTTCGCCCATCGATTCCAATTGCGCCTTCAGGCTTTGTGCGTGTTCGCTTGCAATGATCACGCACATGCCTATGCCATCGTTAAAGGTGCGGTTCATCTCGGTGTCGTCAATTTGTGCATGGTGCTGTAACCAAGAGAAGACCTCGGTTCTGGGCCAATTCGCCCTTGTTAACTGTGCGCCCAATTGATCAGGCAAAATTCTAGGAAGGTTTTCAATCAGCCCACCCCCCGTAATGTGGGCCAAGCCTTTGATGGGGTGAGTTTTGAGTGCTTTAAGTAGAGTGCGCACATAAATTTTGGTGGGCGCCATCAAGGCTTCGCGAAAGGGCTTGCCATCAAGTCGCTCGGGTAAAGACTCGCCACTGGCTTGAACTTTGGAGATCACTCTTCGCACCAGCGAAAAACCATTCGAGTGCACACCACTGGACGCCAAGCCAAGCACACGGTCGCCTGCCTTGATGTTTTCTCCCGACAAAATTTTGGACTTCTCGACCACCCCCACCGCAAAGCCTGCGAGGTCGTATTCACCAACAGGGTACATGTCAGGCATCTCTGCCGTCTCGCCGCCAATCAAAGCGCAGTGTGCATCCTCACACCCCTTGGCAATGCCCTTGATCACGGTGCTAGCAGTCTCAACATCGAGCTTTCCACAGGCGAAATAATCCAAAAAGTAAAGGGGTTCGGCCCCTTGCACCAAAACATCGTTGACGCTCATCGCCACCAAGTCAATGCCTACACTGTCGTGCATATTCCATTCGAAGGCCAGTTTAAGCTTGGTGCCTACCCCGTCTGTGCCACTCACCAAGACGGGTTGCTGGTAGCCAGGGGGAATTTCAAACATGGCACCAAAACCGCCAATTCCTGCCAGAACGCCTTCGCGCATGGTTTTTTTGGCAAAAGGTTTGATGCGTTCAACCAAATCATCACCGGCTTGGATATCAACACCGGCGGATTTATAAGTAAGAGGTGAGCTCATGTGGGCAAGAGTCTGTGTGGTTCTAGGTAGGATACAAATCCAAGAGGTTCTATCTCAGGCAGAGTGGCCACGGCTAGGAGGTCGCTCTGGGAGAACACCTTGGCAGGGGTGAGGTGAAATAATCACTGGCCTTGTCCAGGTGTCGATAGAATGGTTCTATTCTAAAGGGTCTAGGAGGAAGTCAACCATGACGATGAATGTTCAGCAGCAGCGCCTTGCAGGGGGTGTCTTGTTGGTCATTTTTTTGGCCTGGCTCATCCACTCGCTGGCGCCCATTTTGTTGCCCTTCATCACGGCGTGGGTGCTGGCGTATGCCTTGGCACCTTGGGCCAAACGTTTGACGCAATGGGGTAAAGGCCTGCTACCCCATGCTTTGAGTGCATTGTTGGTGGAGTTGGGGTTTTTTTGCTTATTGGTCTGTTTGTTTGCATTGTTGACCCCGATCTTCAGTCAAGAGGTGCCCGCCCTTAAGGCACAGTTACCCAAGCTCTTGGAGAGTCTGCAAGCTACTCTCGCTCCTTTGGCGCTTAGTCTCGGGTGGGAGGTGAGCTTGGATGCGCAAGGCCTCAAAGACATGCTCCTCAAAGCACTGGATGCCTCTTGGAATGAATGGTCGAGTCAATTGGTGGTGTCTTTGAAAATTGGGGGCTCAGCGGCCTTGGCGGTGATTGGTAACGTCATCTTGACACCCTTGTTGCTGTTTTATTTTTTGCTCGATCAAGATCTGATCTTGACCCGAATTTTGGCTTGGGTACCCCCCCGCTTCAGGGCCACGGTGGAGCGTTTCACCTCAGAGGTGGATCACCTTCTGGGGCAGTACTTGAGAGGGCAATTGGGGGTGATGCTCGCCATGGCTCTTTACTACAGTTGCATGTTAAAGCTCTTGGGTTTGGGACTGGCCTTGCCGATTGGGGTCTTCACAGGGCTTGTGATTTGTATTCCCTACGTTGGGTTTTGTTTGGGCTTGTGTTTGGCCACCTTAGCGGCTTTGTTGCAATTTGAAGCCAGTCATGCCTTCACCTTGGTGTTGGTGGTGTTTGGCTTGGGTCAAGTGTTGGAGGGTTTCTTTTTGACACCCAAATGGGTGGGTGAGCGAATTGGGCTGCATCCAGTAGCGGTGATATTCGCATTGCTCGTGGGTGGGCAGTGGTTTGGTTTTTTTGGCGTGATGGTGGCCTTGCCCTCCAGTGCGGTGATCAGCGTTGCCCTTCGCTGGCTTCAAGATGCTTATTGGGAGAGTAATTTCTTTCGCGATGAGGCCATTGAACCCAAGTCATCCGGTCATTCAGAGCCATGAAGCAAGTGCCCTTGGATTTGGCGCGAGCGCCCACGTCGAGCTTTGAGAATTTTTATCCTGGCCCCAATGCCAAATTGATCGAAATGCTGCAAGATGCTTTGGCTCGTCTGATTCCAATGGCAAATAAGGCAAATAAGGCCAATACAGCCCCAATCTCGGGTGAGCTTGCCAGCACACCTTTGGAGAGCATTTTTGTATGCGGCGATCGCGGCAGTGGGAAGACTCACTTGCTCCACGCCTGTGAGCAAGTCGCCCAAGGTTGTGGCCTAGATGTGGTGCACTGGCAAGTTCAGGGTCAGGGCGAAGGGCAGGGCCATATTCGCGCAGACTCCAAGGTCATCCACTGCCCTTCCGATTTCAAGTCCCAATGGCGTTTGATGATCATTGATGATGTTCACCTCATGAATGAAGCCGATCAAGCCTTTGCATTTAATTGGTTTGTCAACGCCTCGGCCCCAGGGGATCATTTAAGGCGAATGATCCTGATGAGCGCAGACCAGCACGTGAGTGCTTTGGCTATCCGCGATGACTTGCGAACCCGTATGGCCCAGGGCCTATGTTTGGAGCTCAAAACATTGGACGAACAAGCTTGTCGTGCCGTCCTCATTGAGCAAGCTAAATTGCGAGGACTGGCACTCAAGGGGGATGTACTTGACTTCATGATGACCCGGTTTAGTCGAGATTTGTCCAACTTGGTGGGTTGGCTCGATCAGCTTGACGCGTTCTCACTCAGGACCCAACGCGCCATCACCATTCCCTTGATAAAAGATATGCTCAATGAGCTCTGAGCCTCCTCTTGGGTCACAAACGATTACACTCTCAGACTTGACACTCGCTTCTCAAGTTCCTAGGGGCTTTTCAAACTCCCCAGGTCGTGGACTCACGCTGGAATTGGCCATGATTGGCCAGTATTGGCCAGTATTGGCCAGTGCAATGGACTTTTTGGCACCTAGAGACTTAGATGCGAAGATACTTAGACATCAGTTATTTCGATGAAGACAAAACACCTCACTTTATTTGATTTGGATCACACGCTCCTTCCCATCGATTCGGATCAGTCTTGGGGGCGTTTTACCACCCAAGTGGGATGGACATCCAAAGAGGATTTTTTGGTTAAAAACGAAGCGTTTTACCAAGACTACTGTCGTGGTGAATTGAATATCCATGCCTACGTTCGCTTTGCAACGCAGACGATTCGAGACAAAGGCCCTGAGCTGTCGAACAAAATGCGTGAACGCTTCATTCAAGAGGTGATCGCCCCGCAAATCAAACCAGAGGCAATGTCCCTGGTCGCGGAGCACCAATCAAGGGGTGAGGAGGTTGTGATCATTACCGCTACCAATGAATGGGTTACACGCCCCATTGCCGACCTCTTTGGTGTTCGTGAGCTCATTGCCCTTCAGTTGAGTCGTGACGCCAATGGTTGGATCACAGGAGAGATTGAAGGTACCCCCACCTTGGGAGAGGGCAAACTCACTCGGCTCAATGAGTGGTTGGCTAAGCGGGGTTTGAGTTTGTCAGAGTTGAACACCACCTTTTATAGCGATTCGATCAATGATGCGCCCCTCTTGAGTGCAGTCAATTGTCCAGTGGCCACCAATCCCGATGACGCTTTGCGCGCATTGGCCACACAAAACGGGTGGCCCATATTGGAGCTTTTTGCACAAGCATGATCAAAAATTTTGTTAAACGCCTGATGGGCAAAGGTTCAGAAACACCCAAGACTCAATTCGGTCAAGAAAAACGCATTCCGTTCAAAGATCACCGCATCGACCCCTCATTGATTGATGAGCGTGCCCACGATGTGGTGCGCACCCTCCAAGAGCGAGGCTTCATTGCCTATGTGGTGGGCGGGGCGGTGAGGGATTTGTTATTGGGACTGCGCCCCAAGGACTTTGATGTCGCCACCAACGCAACACCCGAGCAAGTTAAAGCCTGCTTTCGGCGTGCTTTCATCATTGGCCGGCGTTTTCGCATTGTGCACGTGGTCTATGGCCGCGGTCGTGAGCATGAGGTCATTGAGGTCTCCACCTTCAGGGCTTTTTTAGAGTCCGCTGACGCCAAGCAATTCACTGGAAATGAGAAAACCTCTCGCCACGCCTTGGCTCAAGTTTCTCATGCGGTCGATGCCAGTGGCCGCGTCCTTCGAGACAATGTTTGGGGTCCCATTGAAGAGGATGCTACACGGCGTGACTTCACCGTCAATGCCATGTATTACGACCCCCAAACGCAGGAGGTGGTGGATTTTCACAAAGGCATCCAAGACGCTAAAAAGCACGTCATTCGCATGATCGGGGATCCTGCGGTGCGTTACCGCGAAGACCCGATTCGAATCATTCGAGCCATTCGCTTTGCTGCCAAATTGGCGCCACTGGGCTTTAAGCTCGAAGCAAAGACGGCGTCTCCATTAAAGAAAATGGCGCAACTGCTGCAAGATGTCCCCCCGAGCCGAATGTTTGACGAGATGCTTAAATTGCTGCAAACGGGTCACGCTTTGGCCAGCATTGAGCAACTCAAGTTTCACGGTTTGGCCACTGGGGTCTATCCCTTACTAGACTTGATTGTCTCGCGTGCCCAAGACCCTTTAGTGCACCAAGCTTTACTCGACACCGATCGCCGAGTTCAAGAGATGAAGCCGGTGGTCCCGAGTTTTTTACTCGCTTGCGTGCTCTGGAGTGATGTGAGGGACGCTTGGAGCGCTCGCATGAACCAGAGGCAACCTCTTTTCCCGGCCTTGCAAGATGCCATCGATGAGGTGTTTGACTCGCGCATCGGAGAGGTCTCGGGTCGGGGCAAATTGGGCGCTGATATGCGCGAGATCTGGAGTATGCAGCCACGGTTTGAAAAGCGCTTGGGGCACTCGCCCTTGGGACTCTTAGAGCAACCGAGATTTAGGGCGGCATTTGATTTCATGCGCCTAAGGGCCATGAGTCACGAGGTTGATCCCGCTTTGGGGGAATGGTGGGAGAGCTTTAGTTTGGCCGACCAGAGCGAACGAGAGAGGATGCTTGAAGTTGTAAGGCTTGAGCACCAAAGCGCACAGGCCTCCTCTGGGAAAGGTCCCCGGCGCGTTCGAGCCACACCTGCATCCAACCCAAAAGAGACACGCCCAGCGGCTGAGTCCAGCCCGTCTATTCCCTCAGAGAGCTCGCCGACTTCAAGCCACGCGTCTGAGGGGACCCAATCTGGGGAGGGCGAAGGTGCTCCTGCTCGCCGGCGTCGCCGAAGGAGATCACCCAGAAGCGATTCACCGCCAGCATCTCAATAGTGCCAACACTCACACCTCCTTTTGAAGTGTTTTGATGACCTCAACGTTGACACGGACCGCAGAGGTGCCCCAAGTCAATGGCCAATTCAAAGCCACCCGTCTTGTCTTCTAAGTTTTAAGTGAACTCACAGACCCCAACCCCCGCCTTGCTCACTCGAGAGACCGTTCGGTGTTATGTGGCCATGGGAGCCAATTTGGGCGATCCCATCAAGGCCTTTGAGGTGGCTTTATCAGCGCTTGACTCGACCCCAGGCATCCTGGTGCGTGCTTGCTCAAAGCTTTATCTCACAGAGCCCTTTGAGGCCACGGGGCCGGCTTATATCAATGCTGTTTGTGCACTGGAGACGAAACTCACCGCCCCTCACTTACTCACCACTCTACAGTGTTTGGAGTTGGAGGCGGGTAGGGTGCGCGAATTTCATCACCAGCCGCGAACCTTGGACTTGGATTTGCTTTTTTTTGGCCAAGCCCATATTCAAAGTCCCGATTTATGGGTTCCTCATCCCCGTTGGTTTGAACGCGCCTTTGTTCTAAAACCTTTGATGGAATTGGAGCCCAGTTGGGTGTCCCAAGACATGCTCGCTCGTGTGCAAAACCAAGGGATCACTCTTTTGGAGCCTCAGACCGAGCTCTGGCCAGAGCAATGAAAGCGTTTGATGGGGTCTCGCCTCATCGCTGCTTCTTGGCGGGATTCTCTCGTCTCCTCCCTGCTCCTCACTACTCTCCAATTGAGATTTTGTGAGCCTCTTCGATTTGAACTTCAAAATAACGCTGAAAGCTGTAAACAATGCTTGAGATCAATACGGTGGCCCCCAAGATCAATGCAATGATCACCCCCCAGATGGTGAGCCAGGAGGTTTTTCCCGCGCCATCTTCTGGCTCTGCGTGAGGATTGTGTTGAGCGTTCCACCTCTCTTGGGTCATCAAGCCATAGACAATCGCATTTAAGCAACATGCCGCCATGCTAAAGCCAAAGATGGGGAAAAGCCACCAACTGAGGACATCATCAAGGCCATAGGCTTGGACGCGCAAAACACCCCAAAATCCCAAAAAAGTCGGGATGGGCAAGAGCCAGGCAAGCCAATCTTTCATGCCAAATAGATAAAAGCGGTGAAGTCCCAAAGGACCTCCGAACCAGGTCAACCAAGTGGCGAGTGTTTTGTTTTTCATGGCGTGGATCATAGCCTTTTCCGAGAAAATCAACCTGCATGCGCTGCCCTTACGGCTTTACTTTGGCAAAAGTCGTGCAATTTGGACGTAAATGCTTTAGAATCGAGGGTTTTCAGCGTGTCGCTGGCCGGGTGGCCAAGTCGCGTGTCTCAACGTTGAAAAAATCAACCACCCGAAGGATAAACACCATGGTCGTCATTCGACTCTCTAGAGGCGGCTCAAAAGCTCGTCCATTTTTCAATATCGTTGTTGCTGACAAGCGTTTGCGTCGTGATGGACGCTTCATTGAGCGCATCGGTTTTTACAACCCCATTGCTAGAGGTCAAGAAGAGAGCATCCGCATTGCTCAAGACCGCCTCACGCATTGGAGAAGCGTGGGCGCACAAGCGTCCCCCACTGTTGAGCGTTTGATCAAACAAGCGGCTGCCAAGACCGTCTAATTTCAGATGCTGCCCTTCCTCGAGTCCGCTGCTTTGGCAGAGGATGCCATCGAAGTGGGGCGTATTTTGGACGCCTGGGGCATCAAGGGATGGTTCAGAGTTCAAGCTTATAGCGCCCAGCCTGAGGCGCTTTTTTCTTCCAAGCGCTGGTTCTTGCAACCCTCCGAGCGAGGGGCAAAGCATTTTGAGGGCACAGCAATCCTTCGCATCCAAGAAGCCAAGATTCATAGCGATCACGTCGTGGCCAGGGCACATGACTGCTTGGACAGAAATGGGGCAGAGCTTTTGAAAGGCGCACGAGTTTTCGTCTCGCGATCGAGTTTCCCCACACCTCAAGAGGATGAGTTTTATTGGGTCGACCTGGTCGGCTTGGAGGTGATCAATCGTCAAGAGGAGAGCCTGGGGGTGGTGGTGGAGATTTTGAGCTCAGGTGCGCAAAGTGTCTTGGTGATTGAGCCCAAACTCCTCGATTCAGCGGCCCATGACACTGAGGCTCAAGGTGAGACCCCAGAGGGTGGAAAACCTCCCAAGCCTGAGCCGACCCGCATGATCCCATTTGTGTCTCAGTACATTGATGAAGTCATCTTGTCTGAGCGCAAAATAAGGGTTGATTGGCTCTCGGATTATTGATTGACTCTGGTCACACGACCCTTGAACTTTGGCCCTTGTTTCCTAGACGTTCAACCCCAGACCCATGCGTTTTGACATCGTCACTTTGTTTCCAGACCTCTTCACGCCATTTATGAGTCTTGGTGTGACTCGCCGTGCCTACGAGTTGGGAGCGGTGAGTGTCTTTTTTTGGAATCCTCGTGACTATGCTGAAGGGGTTTATCGCCGCGTAGACGATCGCCCCTTTGGCGGTGGGCCAGGCATGGTGATGATGGCCCAGCCCTTGGCCCTGTGTGTCCAGGCCATCCAAGCTGCACGCCTAGAAGCCCGTGACGCTCTGCCAAATTCCGATCACACTCTACCCCCTGCGCCTGTCATCTTGTTCTCCCCCGTCGGTCAGCCTCTAAGCCACGACAGCGTCTCGCACTGGGCACACAGTGAGGGCGCCATTTTGGTGTGCGGCCGCTATGAAGGTGTTGATCAACGATTTATCGATGAATTTGTAACCCATCAAATCAGCTTGGGCGACTTTGTGCTCTCCGGTGGTGAGATTGCTGCATTGGCACTTTTGGATGCCGTGGCAAGACTTCAGCCAGGCGTGCTCAATGACGCCCAAAGCCATGCACTCGACAGTTTCAATCCAGAGCTTGGGGGGTTATTGGATTGTCCTCATTACACGCGCCCAGAAGTTTGGCGTGATTTGGAAGTGCCCGGTGTATTACTCTCTGGTCATCATGCACAAATTGACCGCTGGCGAGATGAGCAACGCAAACGCCTTACCGCTCAATATCGCCCTGATTTGTTGCCAGAGGACGTGCAAAACTCCACCTCACAGAGAAAAAAATCAAGCTAATTAACGCCTCGCTCTAGGTTCTGGGTCCATGGCGAAGAGAAGACTCTGTTGCAGACTCAACCTAGAGCTTCACATCGGAAGCGCTTTTGTGTTGAAAAAAAGCGACATTTTGACACGTGCAGGGTCGTCCGCCTAGGCCCAAGATGCGCGCAGTTCGTTGGGTTGGCAGGGGCGAAGGGCAGTGAGTGGGAATTGAGAAATAAAACTGCTATAATCGTGGGTTGCGATCCTCTGGGTGGCCGCTTTGAGTGCAATGAATGACGTTGAGTCTTTTTTGTACTGCCTGACATTCACATGCAGGAGATGAAGCCTTTCGTGTTGCGCATCCAAGATCGTTAATGAGGACATCATGAATTTAATCCAAACTTTGGAACAAGAAGAGATTGCACGTCTGGGTAAGAAAATACCCGAATTTGCACCTGGCGACACAGTCATTGTGAGCGTTAATGTGGTTGAGGGCTCTAGAAAACGGGTCCAAGCCTATGAGGGCGTGGTCATTGCCAAGCGCAACCGTGGTCTCAATAGTGGCTTTATCGTACGTAAAATTTCTTCAGGTGAGGGTGTTGAGAGGACTTTCCAAACTTACAGTCCCTTGATCGCCAGCATCGAAGTCAAGCGTCGTGGCGATGTGCGCCGTGCGAAGTTGTACTATTTGCGTAAACGCAGTGGCAAGTCTGCAAGGATCAAAGAAAAATTGGTCAGCAAGTTCGCGCAGGCGGCCCAAGCCGCTTCCGCAGCAGCAGCAGCGACCAAAGCTTAATTCTCAACTCGACTTCGGGTTTGGGGCTTCCTTATCTTTGGGTAAGGTTTTCCCACTCGTTGAGTGTGGTTGGAGCGCAGAGCCGATCTCGACACGTCGAGCTCGGCTTTTGTGTTTTTTGCAGCGCTATTTTCTCGGTTGTGTGCGAAAACGATGCAACGCGCAATTTTGTAGACGTCTTGTTGTTCCCCCTCTAAAGCTTCGACCATGATCCCTTTATCCAAAATCCCTCACTTTGATCCGTTGAAGGCGCCCATTGTGGGGGTGGATCATCACTTGAGGGCTTTGGAGGTTGAGGACACGAGCGCTCAGTCCATTCGAGAGCGGTTTCTTAACCCCGCTGCCTTGGCGCTCACAGCTTCTGTCCACCACGAAAGACGCTTTCAAGAGCAGCCCCTAAAGGCTGCAGCGGTGCTCTTTGGATTGGTTCAGCGAGAAGAGATCATGGTGATTTTGACCCAGCGCTCCAAGCACTTGAGTACACATTCTGGACAAATTGCCTTCCCCGGCGGCAAAGTAGATCCGCAAGACGTAAACCCTGAAGCCACGGCATTGCGAGAAGCCCACGAAGAGGTTGGCTTGAATCCCAAATATGTGACTGTGCTTGGACGATTGAACCCCCTGGTCACAGGCACAGCCTTTCGCATCACACCTGTGGTTGCTTGGGTGGAGCCTGAGCATGAGATCGTCGCCAATGCCGGTGAGGTCGATCAGGTGTTTGAAGTCCCCTTGTCTTTCTTAATGAACCCCGCGCACCATGAGCGCCGTCAAACGACCCACGAAGGCCAAGTACGCGAGTGGTATGCCATGCCCTATCGGCAAGGCAGTACTGAACGCTTCATTTGGGGTGCAACGGCAAACATCATTCGCAGTTTTTACGCATTTTTGGCGCAACCCTTGCCTTAGAGACAAGTCTTGCCACTATGATCGAGGTATGACGCTTTTATCGTTGCTGTTTGCACTCCTTATCGAACAGGTTCGGCCCTTGAAGGATCGAAACTGGGTGCAAGGTGAATGCACCCGGTGGGCCCAGTGGTTCAGCCGCCACTTGGATGTGGGGCAGTCCCACCACGCTCGTCTTATTTGGTGCTTGAGTGTGGGGGTGCCCTCAGTTTTGGTGCTGATCATGCACTGGCTGTTGTGGTGGAGTTTGGGGTGGATCGTTGCGATGCTCTGGAGCGTGATGGTGCTCTATGCCACCTTGGGTTTTCGTCAATTCAGTCATCACTTCACACAAATTCGTGACGCCCTTGTTGCTGGTGATGATGACTTGGCGCGTCAAAAACTCGCCCTTTGGCAGCACGCCGATACCGCCCATCTGAGCAAATCCGAAGTCATCCGATTGGCCATTGAGTCCTCTGTCTTGGCCGCACATCAACATGTTTTTGGTGTGTTGTTTTGGTTCTCTATTTTTGCAAGCGTGGGTCTAGGGCCCATGGGTGCAGTGGTTTATCGCATGAGTCATTTGCTCTCCAAGTTGTGGCCACCTCAAACCTCGGGCTTGCCCGTTTGGGGCTCCTCAACCCTTGGCGGGGCGTCAATTTACTCAGGCGAGGGCCATTCCAGCACCAACGGTAGCACCCAGACCCTGCAAGATCAATACTCGAATTCAGCACCGCTAGAGGCTCATTTTGTGAGTGAGGCCTTGCGGGCTTGGAGTGCCTGGGCTTGGATGCGCTTGGATTGGCTCTCAACCCGAGCAACTGCGCTGTCGTTTGCAGTGGTTGGCAATTTTGAAGATGCAATCGAGAATTGGAGATTGCGAGCAAGCGTGGACCCCGATGACAACGACGGTGTGGTGGTGGCGGCCACAGCGGGTGCTTTAGGTTTGCAGTTGGGAGGTGCAGCATTGGCTGAGATCTCTGCTGCCTCAGGCAATGCTGAATTGGGTGCAGAGCCCCAGGTGCATCACTTGAATAGTGTGGTGGGCTTGGTCTGGAGAACAGTGGTGATGTGGTTCGTCTTGCTCACTCTTTTGAGCTTGGCTAGACTGTTGGGGTGAGAACTCTAGTCAATGAGAGCAGGCCCATTAAAAGGTACGTCCACTGCTCAACTCTTCAAAAAGCTGTTGATAAATTTTATAGCGTGAGGCATTGATCAGGCCCTGCGCCAAGGCTTCTCGAACGCCGCAATTGGGTTCGTGCAAATGGGTGCAATTGTAAAAACGACAACCCTTGGCATGAGCCTTGAAGTCGGGCATGAAGTGGCTTAACTCATTGGCTGCAATTTGGTGAATGCCAAACGACTGAAATCCTGGCGAATCGATGAGTGCGGTCTCCCGATCAGGATCGACCCAGTAAAGGTTGGTGGCGGTGGTGGTGTGTTTACCTGAGTTGAGCGCTTGTGAGATCTCTTGTGTTGCAATATGTGCACTGGGTATAGCGGTATTGATGAAGGTACTTTTCCCCACGCCAGAGGGGCCCAAAATCAAGGTCATTTGCCCTTTGAGGGATTGGAATAACACCTCATACGATGGGTGGTCGTGTTTGAGCGACAAAGCAAACAAAGGGTAACCCATGGTGGGGTAGACCTGTAGGCGCTGCCAGGCTTGGTGAAAGGGCTCCGTCAGATCGGATTTATTGAGAACAATCAGTGCTTTGATCTGCGCGGCTTGGGCTGCGATCAAAGCTCGGGTGAGTTGGGTCTCGGAGAACTCAGGCTCAGCGGCAATCAAAATAAGCAACTGATCAATATTGGCGGCAAAGGATTTAGTCCTGAGCTCATCTTGTCGGTAAAACTCATTGCGTCTGTGCTCCACGCTCTCGATGGTGCCCTCATCTTGTGTGGGGGTCCACCAGACTTTGTCACCCACCAACGCATTGGATTTTTTTCCCCTCGAGCGACAAATGCGCCGACTCCCATCGGGGCTCTCCACCATCACGTGGCGGCCATGACCGGACACGACCAATCCCAGTTGCTTCATGCGCGCATGCGCGCCAAACGCTCACTGGCCGGGGGATGGGAGTAATAAAAGGCAGCGTACCAAGGATCAGGAGTGAGGGTGGAGGCATTGTCCTTGTAGAGCTTGGTGAGAGCACTCTCCAAGTGCTTGGCGGGCGCGTGAGATGTTGCGTAGGCGTCCGCCTCAAATTCTTGCACCCTAGACCTCCAACTCGACACAGGTGTGCTAATAAAGGTCACCAAAGGAGTGACCATCGTAAAGAGAATCAATGCCAATGCATTGTTACCTGAGGGTGTGAAGCCTTGGAAATTGGGAGTCACGCCAAGACCCGTGAAAAACCAAGCTTGTTGAGAGAGGTAGCCCAAGATGGCAAACCCCACCAGCGTCAAGCAAAAATTGATAGCGATCATCTTAAAGAGGTGCTTGTGCTTGAAGTGACCCAACTCATGCGCCAAGACCGCTTCCATCTCATCGGCCGTTAATTGTTCAAGCAAAGTGTCAAAGAAGACCACACGTTTGCTGCTTCCAAATCCTGTGAAAAAGGCATTGGAGTGCGCTGATCGTTTGGAGCCATCCATCACAAAAAATCCCTTGGCTTTAAAGCCTGAGCGCTCCATGAGAGAGGCGATGCGTTCTTTGAGGGAGTCGTCATTCAAGGGCGTAAACTTATTAAAAAGCGGCATCAAAAATGTGGGAGCAATCCAAATCATGAGCAGTTGAAACGCCACCAGAGCACCCCACGCTTTGAGCCACCAGTTCGCCCCCCCAGCCTCCATGAGCCACAAAATGAGCGCAATCAAAGGCACACCTAGCACGAGTCCCAGTGCCACGCCTTTGATCATGTCGCTGATCCAAAGCTTCAAGGTGAGTTTATTAAAACCAAAGCGCTCTTCGATGACAAAGGTTTGTATCCAAGACATGGGCAAATTGATCACACCCGAGATGAACACAAAGGCCAATATGAAGACAGTCTCCTCCTTGAGCCCCAAGCCCATCCATGACACCAAGGCTTGGTTGAGCATGTTAATCCCGCCTAGAAGCGTCCAGCCCACGATCACCAAAGTTTCGATAAACAAATCCCAAAACGCGATTTTCGATTTGGCCAACGTATAGTCAGCAGCTTTTTGATGGGCCTCCAACGTAATGGTGTTCTCAAACCCCTTGGGCACTTGTGTGCGGTTGGTCAAAACGCATTTGTTTTGACGCGTCATGAGGCCTATTTTGACGATGAGGTTGATCAATAAGGCAATAGCAAAAGCAAAGGTCATGTTCAGTGATGGATTCATGCCCAGAGTTTAAAGCCATTTGCCTCTCTCACCAATAGCCAACTCTAGTGAGAGGCCTCTGGGCGAAAGCTCCAATGGGATTTTTCTCAACGCTCCTCACTTGCCCCTGGGAAGACTTTGTGGCTGACAAAATGGTTGCATTTCTGAAGGCCTTCAAAAAATTTTGATGGGATGCGCGACAATGGAGGGTATGAACACTCTGCACTCCAATCCCCATAGCCCTAGTAACGAACCAAGCGACCCTTCCAGTGCTGCGAGTAATCTTGTGCCTGCCGAGCTAGCCAAGTCTGACCAAAATTTGGTCTGGGTCGACTGCGAAATGACTGGGTTGGACCCTGAGCGCGAAAGGCTCATTGAAATCGCCGTCGTCATCACAGGTCCACAGTTGACGCCTCGCATTGAGGGTCCTGTTTTAGTGATCCATCAATCGGAGGAGATTTTGTCAAAAATGGATGCTTGGAATAAATCCACCCATGGCAAAAGTGGTTTGATCGAGCGTGTGCGCGCCTCCACCATGAATGAGGCGCAAGCCGAGCAAGAATTATTGGCATTCATCAAGCGTTATGTCCCCAAGGGCGGCTCCCCGTTGTGTGGCAATACCATTAGCCAAGATCGACGATTTTTGGTGAAGTTCATGCCCCAATTAGAGGGCTGGTTGCACTACCGCAATTTGGATGTGAGTACCTTGAAAGAATTGGCCAAACGCTGGAAGCCTGCTGCATACAGTTCGTTTAAAAAACAACAAAAACACACTGCATTGGCGGATGTGCATGAGTCCATCGAAGAGTTGATTCACTACCGAGAGCACTTCATTCAACTTTAGTCTTGATTGGACGCCAAGGAGGCTTGGAGGGGATCACGAGTGGGTATTGGGCTTCATGAAAGTTGAAAAATAGCAGAAATAATGCAGAAATAATGCAGGAATAATGCAGGAATAATGCGATCAAAGTTCGAATTTTGAGCAAACTCGCTACCGTTCAATGCAGAACTTTTTGCCTTCGTTTTAAACTCCAAGATAAATAGTTCTTGGTGAAAACCCGAGCTTATGCGATAATCAGAAAGTTCGTCCTAGATGACGAACTCGCGCATCTACCTCACACCTTGGGTATACCGAACTGGTTTACCAAAATCGCTTGGATTAATCATAATCATCAAGCCTTGTTCTCTGTTTGAAGGTTGATGTTGTCAACAACCTTTGATGGAGCCCTCACCGATTGGTGGGTGGAGTAAACATGTACGAGTCTCTCGAGATCGATAGCAACGCTATTGTCCAATCTGAATCAACCCCCCGCGAAGATCACGCTAAAGCGCCCTTGCTGCATGAGCAAGAGGTTCATGCCGATGCACAAGCAAGTGTTGACGCTGTGCTTGAAGATGTCATCCCCAAAGTCGCCAAGCCCAACCCTTTTCAAGAATTAGGATTGACTCGCGAGCTCTTGGCCGCTGTGTTCGATCTGGGCTACACCGCACCCACCACCGTTCAAGTCAAGGTCATTCCCTTGGCGATGAAAAATTCCCAGGATGGTGGCCATACCGATTTGATGGTGTCGTCTCAAACGGGCAGCGGGAAAACGGCGGCATTCTTATTGCCCGTCATTCAAACCCTTTTGCAACAAGCACGTGAGCGTGAGGTCGCTGAAGCCCAAGCTTTTGAGGCCCAAGTGGCTGCTGCGCTTGCTGCTGGCACACCACCGCCTAAGCGCGCCAAACGCAAGGACCCCACCAATCCTCGTCACTTCAAGGCGGCCACACCCGGTGCCTTGGTTTTGTGCCCCACCCGTGAGCTTGCTCAACAAGTGGCCCATGACGCCATTGGCTTTGTCAAGCACTGCAAAGGCATTCGTGTTGCAACAGTGGTGGGTGGGATGCCTTATGCGCTTCAAATCGCCAAACTGCAAAACGCAGATCTTGTGGTGGCCACACCGGGTCGTTTAATTGACCTCCAACGCTCCATGCATATCAAACTCGAGGACGTGCAGTTCTTGGTGGTCGATGAGGCTGATCGGATGCTCGATCTAGGTTTCTCAGACGACTTGGCTGAAATTAACCAACTCACCATCGAGCGTCGTCAAACGATGATGTTCAGTGCCACCTTTGCTCCTCGGATTCAAAGCTTGGCTGCTCGCGTGATGAGAAAACCTCAGCACATCCAAATTGACACCCCCCAAGAGCGTCACAACAACATCAAACAGTTGCTCTTTTGGGCTGATAACTCGCAGCACAAAAGAAAACTCTTGGACCATTGGCTCAGAGACACCAGTATTGAGCAAGCCATTGTCTTTGCCAGCACCCAAGTGGAGTGTGATGGCTTGGCCGCTGATTTGCAACAATCGGGTTTTTCAGCAGTCGCTTTGCACGGCGCTTTGAGTCAAGGCTTGAGGAACCGTCGATTGATGGCGCTTCGCAATGGTCAAGTTCAATTTTTGGTCGCTACAGACGTAGCTGCCAGGGGCATCGATGTGCCCTCCATCTCGCACGTCTTTAACTATGGCTTGCCCATGAAGAGCGAGGACTACACCCACCGCATTGGTCGAACAGGTCGTGCCGGTCGTGATGGCTTGGCCATTACATTTGCCGAATTCAGAGATCGTCGCAAAATTCAAGACATTGAACATTTCACCCGTCAACCCTTGCCCACTGAGGTGATTGCTGGATTGGAGCCTTCTCAGCGCAGCGAGAGACCGCGTGGATTTGATGATTCTCGTCGCGGTGCACCCCCCAGAGGACGGGGTCGCCCCTTTGGTGGCGGTGGCGGTGGCGGTGG
>Ga0164297_10002919_pt1 | contig 16429 bp, 9 predicted proteins | sample GEODES058metaG_FD_113539 | JGI IMG/M metagenome (GOLD analysis project Ga0164297, IMG submission 113539) | Dystrophic lake water microbial communities from Trout Bog Lake, Wisconsin, USA - GEODES058 metaG | ecosystem: Environmental > Aquatic > Freshwater > Lake | place: USA: Trout Bog Lake...
CCAGTCCGGCCAGACCAATTATCTTCAGGCAATGCGTCGGATATGACAGGAACATATTTAAAAGACGGTATATCTTGAGCCCAACTTTTTGCGAGCTCATCTAAATAGAGATCTTGAGGTCGTCTTCCACCCCAGTAAAGAGTAACAGCTCGATCAATCTTCTGATGAATCATGTGCTCTACGATCGCCTTGATAGGAGCGAACCCTGTGCCGCTAGCAACCATGACTATTGGTTTTTGCGAGTCTTCACGCAAAAAGAAAGAACCGAAAGGACCTTCAAAACGCAAAATCTCGCGCTCTTTCATCTGAGTAGCGCCTACACCGAAAACATGATCAGTGAACAAACCACCAGGCATGTGTCGTATGTGTAACTCAAGTGCTGCTGCGTCATGCGGTGCATTTGCCATCGAATAGCTACGACGTTTACCGTCCTTGAGAAGCAACTCAATATACTGCCCCGCATAAAACCGAAATGTCTCTGCTGCCGGCAATTGCAATGTAAGGATATTTACATCGGGCGCAGCCTGCTTGATGCCGGTAACACGAGCGGGAAGTTTGCGAATCTGGATATCGCTCGCGAGCCGAACCTCTCTGGATTCGATCACCATATCTGAGGTCGGTTTAGCTTGACACAATAAAGTGAAGCCCGCCTCAAGGTCTTCGTTGCTAAGGACTTGGGCCGGACTTGGGCCCGCTTCGTATGTGCCCGAGACCACTTTGCCTCGGCAGGTAGAACACGCCCCGCTTTTGCAACTGTATGGCAACACAATGCCCGCGGCAAGCGCAGCATCCAAGACCGATTGATCTGGATTTGCCTGAAACTGATGTTGACTGGGTTGTATTGTGACTTGGAAAGACATATTACATACGCCTATAAACGGGTAATTAAAATAATCGGGCTTTTACTATTCGGGCACACATCATAAAACCGGTGAAAGCATCGGTTGTTTTGGACGGACATCTAGCAACTTTCCTTTACGAGCTCTCTTGGAGACGTATGCGGCAAGATCAGGGCCAGACAAAATATCTTCGATATGCTTATTACGGTATAGCCCCGCTACTCTGAGCCCAAGCGATGAGATTGGAACGCATTGCGACAAGCTATCTGGCGCGTCAACCCCTATCAATATCGTACCTCTCCCACCGCCAGACAATGCCTTGATTTCATCCAGGCCGATCACCAGCAACTTGCCCTTTTGAGACAAAAACGCAACCTGTTTAGCCTGGGCAAACAGAGGCACAGGCCGCAACATTGCATCACCGGGCTCCAATGTGACAAATTGTTTACCGGCTCTTTGACGGCTAATCATGTCACTTAACTTTACTGAAAACCCAAAGCCTTGTTGGGTTGTCAATAACCAACGCGCATCACTCGAAGAGGCAATCATATGATCAATCCGACTACCAGGTTCTAGATCTATCATTGACGTAACAGGTGCGCCATCACCTCGCGCAGAAGGCAAACTTGCTACCGCTACGGAATACGCTCGGCCGTTGTCTCCAAACGCAATTAGTGTGTCGGTGCTGCGGCATTCGAATACGCCATAGCACTCATCACCGCTCTTGAACGAAAACTGTGTGGCGTCGTGGCCATACCCCTGCCGTGATCGCAACCATCCTTTTTGCGACACGATCACCGTAACGGGTTCGTCAACGACTTTGACTTCGCGTACGGCACGTTCAGCGGCCTGAATTAACGTTCGTCTATCATCACCGTATTGCTTCGCATCGGCTTCTATCTCCTTGACGACCAGACGCTTCAAAACAGACGGTTGATCTACTAACTCTTGCAGCTTATTTTGCTCTGAGCGCTTGTCAGCTAACTCTTGCTCAATCTTGAAGCCCTCAAGTTTAGCCAACTGACGAAGCCGCATGTCCAAGATGTCATCCGCTTGGCGTGCGCTTAGATTAAAACGCGACATTAAGGCAGTGCGAGGATCATCCGACTCGCGAATGGTTTGAATAACTTCGTCGACGTTGAGGTAAACAAGCATTCGCCCTTCAAGCACATGGATACGATCCGTGACCTTGTCGAGCCTATACTTACTGCGCCGCAATACGGTCGCCATGCGAAAATCGATCCACTCTAATAGAGCGTCACGTATGGGCTTTTGTTTAGGACGTCCATCCGTACCGATACACACCAAATTAATGGATACGTTAGTTTCCATGCTGGTTTGCGCCAGCAAAGTCGTCACGAACTCCTCACGGTCTATTTTGGAGGTCTTGGGTTCAAAGACAAGTCTTACACCAGCGTCTTTGCCCGACTCATCGCGCACCGCATCGAGCAAGGCGAGCATCTGACCTTTAGTTTGCTGCTGCTCTGGTGTTAACGCTTTTTTTCCAACTTTAACTTTAGGATTGGTTAAGTCTTCAATCTCTTCGAGTACTTTTTGACATGACGTACCTGGTGGAAGCTCATGCACAACCAATTGCCACTGACCACGAGCCATCTCTTCAAACTGCCATCTGGCACGAGCCTTAATCGACCCGCGGCCACTGCGATAGACCTGCGCGATATCATCGGAAGAGCTAATGATTTGACCGCCACCTGCAAAATCAGGGCCTGGCAGAATATCTTGCAATTCTGCATCAGATAATTTCGGCTGTTTAATTAGCGCAACGCAAGCTTGGGCGACTTCACGCAAATTGTGTGAAGGAATCTCCGTAGCCATTCCCACCGCGATACCGGAAGCGCCGTTGAGCAACATGACAGGCAAGCGTGCCGGCAACATCGCTGGTTCCTGATGACTACCGTCATAATTCGGAACAAAGTCAACAGTACCTTCATCCAATTCGTCGAGTAATACACGCGCAAAGGCGGTTAAGCGCGCTTCGGTATAGCGCATTGCCGCTGCATTATCACCATCTCGCGAACCAAAGTTACCTTGCCCATCAATGAGTGGATAGCGCAAGGTGAAGCTCTGTGCCATTCGAACCAAAGCCTCGTAGGCGGCTTGATCTCCATGCGGATGGTATTTACCCAGCACATCGCCCACGACTCTTGCCGACTTGACCGGACGAGCACCTGACTGTAACCCCATCGCCTGCATTGCGTAGAGAATCCGGCGTTGGACCGGTTTTTGACCATCACCAACGTCGGGCAAAGCTCTACCGCGCACCACCGATACAGCGTAGTCAAGATACGCTTGCTCAGCGTACCTAGCCAGGGTAATTGAAGCATCTGGATTGCTCTGATCGAACAAACCAGCTTGTGATACGTCATTCATATTTTAAATATCCAACTCTGCAAGGTTGCCCTTTTCTTCAATCCATGTGCGGCGCTGACCAGATTCGCCTTTACCCATCAACATGTCAAACATTTGGGTTGTAGCAACCGGATCCATCTCCCCGTAACCAACAGGTAGCAAACGACGTGTGTCGGGATTCATCGTTGTCTCCCATAACTGTTCCGGATTCATCTCACCCAGACCTTTAAAACGGCCAATACTCCATGATCCGTCTCGCACACCTTCTTTTCGTAATTTGTCCTCAAGCGCATCCAATTCACCTTGATCAAGGCAATATATTTTTCTCGCTGGACGTTTACCCAATGCCGGCACATCCACTCTGAACAGAGGAGGCTTAGCAATGTACACATTTCCCTGCTCCACTAGTTTCGGGAAATGCTTGTAGAAGAGTGTTAAAAGTAATACTTGGATATGCGAGCCATCGACGTCTGCATCAGACAGAATACATATACGGCCGTAGCGCAAACCTGATAAGTCGGGAGTGTCATTCGGTCCGTGTGGATCAACACCAATCGCGACTGCAATATCGTGGATTTCATTATTTGCGAACAATCGATCACGATCGACCTCCCAGGCATTCAATACCTTGCCTCTCAGCGGTAAGATTGCCTGAAACTCCTTGTCGCGCCCCATTTTGGCTGACCCACCCGCAGAATCCCCTTCCACCAAAAATACTTCGGTACGGTTCACATCGCTTGACTCACAATCGGTCAATTTGCCGGGTAGCACCGCAACACCGGAACTTTTTCTTTTTTCCACTTTCTGTGCGGATTTAGCTCGAGCCTGGGCTTGTCGAATCGCGAGCTCGGCTAGTTTTTTTCCGTATTCAACGTTGCTGTTCAGCCAGAGCTCAAGGGCTGTTCGTACATATCCTCCCACAAGACGCACCGCATCGCGACTATTGAGTCGCTCTTTAATTTGTCCCTGAAACTGCGGATCAAGCACTTTCGCCGACAAAACAAAACTCGCTCTGGCGAAGACGTCCTCCGGCAAGAGCTTGACACCCTTTGGCAAAAGGCTGTGTAACTCAGCAAAAGTTTTCACTGCAGTAAACAGCCCTTCTCTGAGCCCTGCCTCATGAGTCCCCCCTGCAGGCGTCGGGATCAAATTTACGTAAGACTCTCGAATTACATTTCCTTCATCTGCCCAGGCGACTACCCATTGAGCCCCTTCACCGTTAGCGAATGACTCATCGTCCGAGAGCGCAAACTGCTCACCTTGAAACAGAGGCACCCGCAACTCAACATCAACCATGGATTCGGTTAAGTAACCAGCCAAACCATTCTCGTAAAACCAAGTTCGGGTTTCGCCAGTTTTATCGATGTGCAATGTGACCTTCACACCAGCCATCAAGACAGCTTTGCTTCTGAGCAAATGAGTCAGTTCATTCAGAGGTATCGCTGAAGAATCAAAAAACGTTGCGTCAGGCCAAGCCCTCACTCTGGTACCGGATTTTTTCCTAGCCAATTCGGGCACGGCAACGAGGGGCTCAACGACATCGCCATTAGCAAACACCATTTGATGGCAACCGCCCTCTCTCCAGATCGTAAGTTCAAGTCTCTTTGACAGTGCATTAGTTACTGATACGCCCACGCCATGCAGCCCGCCGGAGAAAGCGTAGGCGCCACCGTCCTTCTTATCAAACTTACCACCGGCGTGCAGTCGAGTGAATACCAACTCAGCGACCGGCGCCTTTTCTTCGGGGTGCAATCCGACCGGTATACCGCGGCCATCATCCTCAACGGTAACGCTGCCGTCAGCGTGCAGCGTCACTTGTATATGCTTACCAAAACCTGCCAAGGCTTCGTCTGCAGCGTTGTCAATCACCTCCTGAATGATGTGCAAGGGACTGTCTGTCCTCGTATACATCCCAGGGCGTTGCCTGACAGGTTCAAGTCCTTTAAGGACTCGTATGGAAGATTCGTTGTATGACGTTTTACTCAAGTTATCCCCAGAGTCTGTGGAAAAAGCACTGCATTTTACGGAAAACACCAATACTGGCGCACAAATCAGTAGATCGGCTAAAATTTGCCCACCGACCCCCATCTTATGCTTTAATCTAGTTCATCAAAGCAATGAAACTAGTTTAGTTCGGATCGAATAGAGACCCATAATGAGTGAAAACATACAACATGTCAGCGACAGCAGCTTTGACTCGGACGTGCTGAAATCTTCGGCGCCTGTCTTGGTAGACTATTGGGCTGCTTGGTGTGGTCCGTGCAAAATGATTGCGCCAATTCTTGAAGAAGTTGCAACAGAATTTGCAGGCCAGGTGAAAGTAGCCAAGGTAAATGTTGACGAAAACCAAGAAACAGCGGCAAAATTCGGCATCAGAGGTATTCCTACATTAATGTTGTTTAAAGATGGTCAGGTAGCAGCAACCAAAGTTGGTGCCTTATCAAAGTCACAATTGACCGACTGGCTCAAAAGCGCGATCTGATATTTGCCGCGCGCGGGCCCGTCCGAGGCTCGCCACCTGTCTTATCCGCTTTTTCTCTCAATTATTTCCCTCCCACCCCCAAGAAACACTTTCTTCTTTTCGTATATCAATGCACCTTAACGAACTAAAGGCGCTGCATGTCTCGCAGTTGCTAGAAATGGCCGCAGGCCTAGAAATTGAAAATGCCAATCGCTTGCGCAAACAGGAACTCATGTTTGCGATCATGAAGCGTCGAGCTAAATTAGGCGAACAGATTTTTGGAGATGGCGTACTTGAAGTACTTCCCGATGGGTTTGGTTTTTTAAGATCGCCGGACACTTCTTATCTGGCTAGTACAGACGATATTTACATTTCTCCATCACAGATTCGTCGTTTCAATTTACATACAGGCGATTCTATCGAGGGCGAAGTTCGAACGCCCAAAGACGGAGAAAGATACTTTGCACTAGTTAAAGTCGACAAAGTCAATGGCTTTGCTCCTGAGGCCATGAAGCACCGTATCATGTTTGAGAACTTGACGCCGCTACATCCTGATAAGGTTATGACGCTCGAGAGAGACATCAAAAGTGAGGAAAACCTTACCGGTCGAATTCTCGACATATTCGCCCCTATAGGCAAAGGGCAACGTGGCTTGATAGTAGCCAGCCCGAAATCAGGTAAAACCGTGATGATGCAGCATATTGCTCACGCAATCACGACAAACTTCCCTGATGCCGTAATGATCGTGATGCTGGTGGACGAACGCCCTGAGGAAGTCACCGAAATGCAGCGCACCGTGCGAGGCGAAGTGGTTGCATCGACTTTTGACGAGCCGGCCACACGGCACGTGCAAGTCGCCGAAATGGTAATTGAGCGGGCCAAACGTCTTGTTGAGATGAAAAAAGACGTCGTTATCCTTTTAGATTCGATTACTCGACTAGCGAGGGCATACAACACTGTTGTCCCCGCATCGGGCAAAGTACTCACAGGTGGTGTCGATGCCAACGCGCTTCAACGACCCAAGCGGTTCTTTGGTGCGGCTAGAAATCTTGAGGAAGGTGGTTCGCTCACCATCATCGGTACAGCCCTGATAGAAACGGGTAGTCGTATGGACGAGGTCATCTACGAAGAATTCAAAGGCACGGGTAACTCAGAAGTGCACCTTGAGCGCCGATTAGCTGAAAAACGTGTTTATCCAGCTATAAACTTGAATAAATCCGGTACTCGGCGTGAGGAACTGCTGATTAAACCAGACCTCTTACAAAAAGTTTGGGTATTGCGTAAATTCATTCACGATATGGATGAAATTGAAGCAATGGAATTCATACTTGATAAGATGCGTTCGACCAAAAACAACGCTGAATTTTTCGACATGATGAAAAAATAAACTCAGTGTGACGGCGTGCTCGCCCTGTCGGCGGGCTGCGCCGCAATAATTGGGTCGAGTTTGGGATCATCCCAAGGTCCTGTAACCTTATAGCGTGCAGTAAGCGCCTTCTCGATGGGATTGCGCAATAAAAACTGTGTCACAAGAGCGCCTACTCCGACCAATGGGTTAACAACAAATCCTGTCGCAACCGCAGTACCGCTCATGTCAAAAATAGGCTTGACGTCAGCCTGCATATCCCAAATCCGCCGATTAAGATCGGACTTACCGGTCAAAAGTATGTTGGCTACGGGTGCTGCAATGGTGAGGTCTTCGGTTGATACTACGCCATGCGTAATCAGGAATTTTCCCGAAATAGCATTCCAAGGATAGCCATTCTCGAAAACAGTGCCTGCTTTGAAGTTGAGACTAAATAATCGCTGCAAGGACTGCACGGACAACAACTCGAGTAAGCGCGCACTTCTCGAGTTCAGATGCTCAAACACCCCATTTTTCATGTCTACCTGAGCCGTACCAGACATCGATCCGTAATCGAAAACCCAAGGGAAATTATCCCATTCAATATCAGCGACTATCGTACCTGCCCCATCTTTAACACGATCAGGGTATCCCATGAACGCTGACAGTTTCCCCAGATCCTTTATATCGATCTTGCTAGTGAGTGAGACACCTCGATTGACAGTGGTCAACCTCAGACTGCCAGTCGCATCCAAACTTGCGAAAGGATTCGTTACCTGTAACTGCTCAATATTCCAGCGTTTTCCACTATCGAGATTCACGCCTTTGAATCTGAACTTACCTAATTTGTTTCCATACAAAGTAAGTTCTTCAATATTTAAGTCGATTGACGGTATGTCTGACCAGTCCTCACCATCAACCATTGCAGTGTCGTTAGATCCCAGCCCAGCATCATCGTCAGCGTCCGTTTTAATCACCTCGGCAGCGGAGCCCAACGCTAGGCGTGACAAATATGCCGTCACCTGCCCAGCCCCCCCTCCCGGCGCAGGCTGCCAACTTATTTTTCCGTCGGTCTCTCGTGACTTGAGCATCGCATCCCACCTGCTTGGAGCATCTCTGGTTAGGGACAAATCTACATCCGTTAACGTGATATCGGACCAGACCAATTGATTCGCTTTAAGATGGCTGCGAGTAAGTGTTGGCAAGACTTGCAACACCCGCGTGCGATTGCTTTCTGACTGCTTCGAAAACAAGTGAACCAGATCCTTCCATGTATCCCAATCAAAATTTGGCAACGTTGCATCAATGAGCAAACCATCCTCAGGTAAGCCCACAGAATTAGCAAAACTGATCACCCCTTTATTAAATACACTGGTATTCATTTTGTCATTTGTTCGCTCGAACTGAGCTCTCAGGCTAGGGCCATAAGAAACAGCTAGTGACTTGCTCGTATCCTTTGCTTTTCTCGAACCGTTGAAACGAATATTTAGCGGCATATTTTGATCTGCGATTTTTCCTAACGGACTCGGTAAATTTATGGCGAGTCCTTTAAGTGACGAATTAATGCTCGCTTCAATGCCACCGTTCGCATTAAGTTTCATACGCCCGGAATATTGCAAACTGCCTTTGATCAAATCGTCGGACGGCAATTTAGCGGCTTGCATGATCCAAGCTGCCCCTAGCACACCAGAAATCTGCACAACACCATCTTTTTGATCAAATTTACCGTCTAATTTGACGCGTCCATCAAGAAGCCGCGCTTGTACCTCGTGAAAATGAATCAAGTCACCGCTGTAATCCACTCTTCCGCTGACGTCTTCAATATCTGGCAGATCGTTTGCTAGGCGCACCGTTGCGTTTTGTACCGACAAGCTGCCATCAACTTTGGTTTTGTCGGGATACGCCAGATCAATGAGCAAATCAAAAGGAGCTTCAATGACTCCCTTAATCGCAATATCTGAGAAACCCTCTCCATATTTTTCGGCTATCGGCGTACCGGTTAGAGCGCCAATATACGCCTGCCCATATCCTTCAGTTTGGACACTTAAAGACAACTTTGGGTCATAGTACATATCAGGAATAGATGCGGAAAGATGCTTAACCTTTATTTTTTCTTGCCCACTTGAGTATAGGTAGGCCGAAGAAACGTTCACATCCAGCCCAAGTTTGCTGTATCTGAACGTACCATTAGCTTGTTCGATTGCCGGCCAAACGTCTCCGCCTAATGACTTTGGGGCGTAATCCAACGTTAAATCTTTCAATCGACCTTCAATAACGAAATCTCCCGAACTCCCACAATCATTAAAAGGGAAATAAGCCAGATCGCCGCGCAGTGTCACATCGGCACCGGTAAAACTACCCGAGACGACGCTTTGCTGCAGCCAATTGCGAGCATTGGGATCCGTCATTGCAGGTAAATAACGATAGAGGGCTTTCGCGTCAAACCGATTGATAATGCCTTTGAAGTCAACCATTCCCATGGCAGCCGCACCTCCTGCGCGCCACTGACCATACAGATTCAGATTGGTATCAGAGTTGGATATCGCTAATTTTTTAACGTCTGCAGTCAGTTCCCCGCCAGAAAGAGATCTAAGCGTCACAACGGCATCTACTTGACCAAGCTTTAGCGGCGAAGGCTCAAACATCGGCCCGACAATCTCCATTTGCTGTAACGAAGCAGTAACGTCAACATCACTTTTTTCGTTATTACGAACCAGCAACGCCGCAGGCAAATCCGGCAATAGATCGGCGACTCGGCCCTCCACTCGAACGCTCAAATGATCAGCCCGCCAAGCGGATTCATCCAAACCGCCACCAGCATGAATACCGGCTACGTCAATAGTAGTTTTAGCCAGTTGGCCATTCAAGACACCCACCCATGCACGAGCAGAAAACTTGCCTGATATGACCGGTACTTCAAACCACGGGCGCCAACGCTCAGGGGTGACATTATTAAACTCACCGTAAAGCTCAATTTTTTTTGCCAGCGCCGGTACGTAGCTGGCAAATGCTTGATCTGCCCTCATCGATAGTGTCAGTTGACCACCAAGGGCAGTTGGTGCTTGTGCGGTGAGCGTCATTTCATGAGCAAATAGCCCATTATGAATAGTGGCCTGTATCTGTGACACCTGCAGCTCGGGCGCCTCTCGAGACTCATCTAACCACGAAAAACTCGCATCTTTGAGTTGCACAAGCTGCTGGTTGAGCATCCACTTCAAAGCAGGGATTTCAGCCGGACGCTCAAGTAGCTCTGGTTTAAAAGCATCCAGTTCAAACCCCATCAACTCAATAACCCCATCACGCCTTTTGGTGGCAGATAACGCTAAACCTTCTATTCGAAGGTCTATAAACTTAAGCTCTAGGTGTGCAAGGCTAGACCATGCCGCGACGGCAAAGAGGCTGGGAACCTTTAGGAGGGCTTTCCCCGTCGAGTCACTCACAACAAGGTTATTAATTGTCAGAGTAGGATGCAGACCGGCCCAACTTGCCTTGATTTGGCCGATTTCCACATTTGCCGACAGTACTTTAGATAACTGAACTTCGATCTCGGGACGCCAGCGATCAATATGCGGGAGTATCCAATAACGCACGCCCAGCATGACGGCTGCCGATGCGACGTAACCGACCAGCAGCAAAACAACAAGGACGCGCAACACTCTTTTAATTAGTAACAAAATAACATCTTCAATTTAATAAACTAGATAAACCGCGTTCAAGAATTAACGTCAAGTATTAGTATGCTCGCAGTTCAAACCTTATAACCCAACTCGACGCGTCTGTCTGACCAAGAATACAAGAGGGATTTGCTTAAATATGTCCATTTTAGACAATGCTTTAGCCTGGTCGGGCGCGCTTCGAAGACAGCAGCAGGGCAACCCCGAGTTCGTTAACTGGTTGGAAGCAAATGCACAAGTGCCATTAACTCGGAATCTAATTGACATATGGTTTGAAGAGTTTGCATGTGCCACCCGTGAGCGCGTCATTCTAGAAACTGACAAATGTCGAAAAGTTTTACGACAAGTTAGAAAAAGAGTGTTTTTTTTGGCGATGGTGCGCGATTTAGCAGGATTAGCCTCTCTGGAAGAAATAACCACAGCAATGACCGAACTGGCAGACTTAGCTGTATCTCAAGCATATAGAAGCATTGCTAACGACTTAACAAAAATACACGGTGAACCCATTGACCCCACGACAGGGTTACCGCAAGAAATGTTAATCGTAGGCATGGGCAAACTAGGCGGTCAAGAGCTAAATGTGTCCTCCGACATCGATTTGATCATGCTTTATGGCGAAGAAGGCGAGACAACAGGACCAAACAAAATCAGCAATCATGAGTTCTACGTCAAACTAACACGCAAAATGATGCCAGTGATTTCTGAGGCGGACGAAAATGGACAAGTTTTTCGTACCGATCTGAGATTGCGCCCTGATGGCGACTCGGGCCCTCTAGCCTGGAGTCTGGATGCGTTCGAACAATATTTATTCACTCAAGGGCGCGAATGGGAGCGCTACGCTTGGCTCAAGGCCAGAGTCATACCAGCAAAGATATTCGAAGGCAGTGACTCAAGTAATTCTCTAAGAATGATTGAAAGTATGCGGTTACCCTTTGTTTATCGAAAATATTTTGACTTTGACACGCTAGCCGCATTGAGAAGCCTCAGAGAGAGAATTCGGCTCGACTGGGAGAGACGAGCTCTGGCTCAGAATGGTTTAGACGTTGAATTAAACGTCAAACTCGGTCAAGGAGGCATACGAGAGGTCGAGTTCGTCGTACAGCTTACCCAGCTGATTCGAGGTGGGAGAATGGCCAGTCTGCGCGATCGCGGCCTGTTAGAAGCGCTGAATGCGCAAAAGTTAGCCGGACTGATGACGCCAGAGGCAACCGAGAGACTGGCGTGTGCCTATCGCTTTTTAAGGCGGACCGAACACGCACTGCAATATCGAGAAGATTCACAAACACATTTACTTCCTCAAGATCCTGAGTTGCGTGCGGGACTGGCAGCTGCGATGAGGTTACCGGGTGAGCTGTTCTGGAAAACATTGGCCGAACATCGAGCTCATGTCGCAGCTTTATTCAAAAATGCATTCCGAATCGCGGGCTTAAATGACGAAGTACCGGAGTCAAATGCGGCCGACACGCAAGACGCCCTGCTGTCAATTGAAAAAAATATCGAACGCGCCATCGCCCCTTATGGAGACGATGCTCAAGAACTAACAAAACGGGTCGCCATATTTCTTTCAAGTCATCGGATTCGCGCATTGTCATCGAACAGCAAGACAAAACTCGATACTGTGCTTCCGCAGGCAATTGAAGCAGCAAGTCACACTAATCATCGATTACAAACAGCATACAGAACACTGGATCTACTCGAAACCATCGCACAAAGGAGCGCTTACTTGGCTTTATTAGCTGAGTACCCTGAGACACTGACGCGTATTACCAGAATGATTGCGGCAAGCCCCTGGGCAGCGCAATACCTTATTCAACATCCAGTTGTGCTAGACAGCCTAATCTCATGGCCGACTATGATGGAGGCGATTGACTTTGTGCGCATCGCGACTAATCTGAATAAAGATTTGAATGCCTGTGTACTAGCGAATGGCCAACCAGATATCGAACAACAAATGAATTTGATGCGTGATGTTCAACATCAAATCAGTTTTCAGTTGTTAGCTCAAGATTTGGAAGGTGTGCTGTCAGTGGAACAGTTAGCAGACCAGTTATCCGCCTTGGCAGACTTGATGCTTGAACAAGCATTACGCTGTGTTTGGCCACTTGTGGTCAAGCCGGGGCAAGGTAGTACGCCGAGTGAACCAAAATTAGCAATCATCGCTTACGGAAAACTAGGCGGCAAGGAATTCGGATACTCCTCGGACCTCGACCTAGTGTATCTTTATGACGACCCTCGTGATGAGGCCGCAGAGCAATACGCAAAACTGAGTCGTCGCCTTACCTCTTGGCTATCAACCATGACCTCCTCAGGACGACTTTATGAGGTCGATCTTAGATTAAGACCCGATGGCGACGCCGGTCTACTAGCCGTTTCCGTTCAGGCCTTCGAACAGTATGAATTGAATCATGCCTGGGTATGGGAACATCAAGCTATAACAAGAGCTCGTTTTAGTGCTGGCGATCGTCAAGTAGGTCGTCGATTTGAGGAGATCCGCCGTACCATTCTCACTCTTGAACGCGATGCGTCAAGTTTAAAAAATGACATTATTGAAATGAGAAAGAAAATTACGGCTGGCCATCCAAACTCATCACCACTCTTCGATATCAAACACGACGAGGGTGGCATGGTCGATCTGGAGTTTGTGACTCAGTACCTGGTGCTGTTGTACGCAAGACGCTATCCCGAGCTCATTAAGAATCTCGGCAATATCACCCTGCTGCAGTTGGCTTCCAAATACAATTTGATCGACCACGAACTGGCGATTACTGGCGCCAACGCATACCGCGCGCTGCGTCACAAACAACATATTTTGCGCCTTGAAGGGGCAGAAAAGGCGCGAGTTCCTGAGTCAGAACTCTTATCTGAACGAGAATCGGTCCGTGCGCTTTGGAAAACTGTGTTCGAGACAAGCTGAAAAACCCGAATTAAAATAAGGCTATGACTGATACCTTACGCCCTACGATGAAATTACCTGAAGGCCGTGACAAAGTGCTTTTGCACTCTTGTTGTGCACCTTGCTCAGGCGAAGTAATGGAAGCCATGCTCAACGCGGGCATCAATTATTCAATTTTTTTCTACAACCCGAATATTCATCCGGTGAAAGAATACGAAATACGCAAAAATGAAAACATTCGCTTTGCCGAGCAGCATGGCATAGAGTTCATCGATGCAGACTACGACGTAGATAATTGGTTCGAGCGAATCAAAGGCCTAGAAAACGAACCTGAGCGCGGGGAGCGTTGCACTAAATGTTTCGATATGCGGTTCGAAAGAACAGCCCTTTATGCGCATGAACATGGTTTCGACACCATCACAAGCTCATTAGGTATCTCTCGCTGGAAAGATATGAACCAAATTAACGGTTGCGGTGAGCGCGCAGCGAGTCGCTATGAAGATTTACTGTATTGGACGTACAACTGGCGTAAACATGGTGGCTCAGCCCGTATGATCGAGATCAGCAAGCGCGAGCAGTTTTATCAACAAGAATACTGCGGCTGCGTCTATTCACTACGAGACACTAATCGGCACCGCCGAGAAAACGGACGAGACCGCATCAAGCTTGGCGTAAAGTTCTATGGCAAAGATGACATTAATGCCATCGAAATGTCACGCACTAAATTAAACGATCCCGATTCGACAAACGGTCAATAGTCAGCTCGTACTCGGTTAGCAGATCGGCAAATGAATTACTGCCAAGTACTTGATATTCAATTATCCGATCTCTTCCGTAGGCGTCCTCAGCCGAGACCTTAGTAGCTGGGTGAGTCATCAATAACGATCCCGGTACGGCGCGACCTAGCCACGCCTTTAACATCTCAAGATATGTTGGATGTGGGCGAGAAAAATCATAAACACCAAAAAAATCGACATTCGTTGAATATCCGTTCTTTTTAGCTATTTCGCTCAAACTCCGAGCACCTAGTGCACCGATAACGTGAGCCTTGCAGCGTTGCATCATCGGCAACTTGGCTGAAAGATCGCCAGGTGCAGTGTTTCTGAGCCAGATCGACTCACTGGGATAGCGCTCCTTTAGCACCATTAGCAGCACGTCACGGATAATGGGCAACTGGTGAACGTGTTCGTGACCATCAACAAAATCGGGCTTTCGTCCGGTGTAGCGCTCGAAGGCGTCGAGCTGCCGATGTATCTCGCGATTTACTGCGGAGGCAACAAGAGTGCCGCCGTAAGACTTGATTAGAAGCTTACGCAACGACAAACAAATCTCAGGCGCGGCAGAGAGCTCCGTAAAATTGAGATGCAATCCCAGATCAATGTCTAAGGGCAGTAATGCGGCAATAGCTCCAGCGAACAGCGGTGCGGTGGTCATGCAACTAACCGCGCTTAAGCGCCGCTGCTGTGCCAAAGCTTCAATACCCTCATTGATGCCGGATTCAAGTCCGAAATCGTCCGCACAAACTGCGATTGGCTTGGACACCTCAGTCGACTCGCTCGTTTTGCTCTCTATCAGGACGCACATAAGCACTGCCCTGCTGACGTTTTAATAGATAGAGAGGCCGTCCTTTTACTTCTTTGAAAATACCGGCGATGTACTCACCCACGACACCTAGTGCGAGCATATTCAGCCCACTGAAAAAACACAAAATGGTCACGATTGTGGGCCAACCGCTAACGGGATTTCCAAAAAACCAGTCTTCAAAAATAATATAGATGCCGTAAGAAAACGAGCATATAGACACAAAAAAACCAATTAAGCTCAAAGCACGCAAAGGCCACGTAGTAAAGGCGGTCAGTCCTGCTAGGGCGAGGCTCATCAGCTTGAACGCGTTAAATCTTGTGTCTCCGTGTTGCCTCGACGCTGGCGTATAGGGAATCGCCTCGGACTCAAAACCTACCCAAGCATATAAACCCTTCATAAAACGGTTGCGTTCGGGTAACTTCAGCAAAGCGTCAACTACCGCCCTGTCCATCAACCGAAAGTCACCGGCGTGAGATGGTACATCGACATCACCGGATAAGGATAACAATCGATAAAAGAGCTTAGAACCCAAGCGTTTACCCCAGCTTTCATCCTCTCGATGTTCGCGAACAGCGTAAACCATGTCACGCCCCTCTTCCCATTTTGAAAGCATGGTCGGAATGAGTTCGGGCGGATGCTGCATATCCGCATCCAAAATCAGAATGATGTCACCGCCCGCAGCCTCTAAGCCCGCAGTAATAGCAGGTTCTTTGCCAAAATTTCTTGATAGCTGCAAATACCTAAATCCGGGATTGCGAACCCAAACGGACATCAAATCCGGAGTCTTATCCTTGCTGCCATCATCAACGACGATAACTTCCCAGTCGACTCGGGCGTTGAACAGAACCGATTGCAAAGCTGGCAACAAAATGCTTAGATTGGCGTGTTCGTTGTACGCGGGTACAACGCAGGTGATTTTGGCCGAAGCCAAGCTGCGAGAGATAAGCCTAGATTGCGTCTCGATCATAGTCTTCTGAGCGTTGAATGCAAGCATGGATCATATGACAATTTTCATTGTAGTATTGAGTTGTTGCACGTAACATAAAGATGGCACATTAATTGCTTGGAATAGTCAGTCTTTTGAATAGTTGAACCTCTTTTGGAGCTTTCATGGCACGCACCCTCCGCAAGAACCCTGTATTGTCCGTGACTTTTCAACTCAGCCTTGTCACTGCTGCACTTTTGTCAGGCTTCACGGCAAACGCTGATGCGCAAGAAAAAACCTTACGTATTGCAATGACTGCGGCGGATATCCCGCGCACG
>Ga0164297_10002920_pt1 | contig 16428 bp, 13 predicted proteins | sample GEODES058metaG_FD_113539 | JGI IMG/M metagenome (GOLD analysis project Ga0164297, IMG submission 113539) | Dystrophic lake water microbial communities from Trout Bog Lake, Wisconsin, USA - GEODES058 metaG | ecosystem: Environmental > Aquatic > Freshwater > Lake | place: USA: Trout Bog Lake...
CAGCAGCAGCTCCTGGGTCCATCGTGGCCGCAGTTGCTCCTGCATGTTGGCCAGGATGCGTCCACATCAACGGTGGCGACAGCGCGGATGATGCGAACGCGGGATCGATGCCAGGAGGCAAGACTGCGCCAGCAGCACCGCTGGCCTGCAGGGCAGCCATGGTCGCAGCAACTGCCCACGGCATAGCATCCGGCTGCGGGATCAGCGCGGCTTGTGGGCCCACCGTGGGGAACATCCACATGGAAGGGGCGTGCACTTGCGCCATGCTCAAGCTCGGAGACAGCACGCCCGCCATCGCATGCGGCCCGCTGGATGTGACGGCAGCCATGCCAGTGCCTGGGCGCTCATGCGGCACGTGGTAGCCAGCCTGGTCGCCGGACTGGACGCTGCCTCCACTGCCCATCGTTCCACTTGTGCCTCCTCCTCCACCACCGCCGTGCGCGCTGCTCCGCTGCTGTCCGCCGCTGTCTCCAGGGGCGCGTCGGGTGCGTGTAGACCGTCGCCGCGTGTTCCGCGGCGCCTCGCCATCCTCCATCTCCTGCACAGATATTTTTGGGTGTCACAAGGGCGCAGGGCGAGGCGTGCAGGGCACAGGCACTATCGAGCTCACAGCCGCGCCGAGCACGCACCTGGTCAGTCCCACTCCCGTGATCACTGCCCTCACGACGTTTGGCACCAGACACGGCTGCTCGGGAAGGCTGGCCGTCTTCGGACGCGGTGTTGCAAGCCAGTGCAGTTTCCGTGGTGGCGCCAGTTCCCTTTTTCCGTGCGCCCCCTCGTCGGCCGGCCCCGGGCTGCACGTTGCGCAGTGTCCCTCCTGCTGTCCAATAGCGTTGACAACTCTGTGCAAAAAGAGCGGCACGCGGTGGGCGGGTGTGAGCGCACCAAGGGGAAAAAAGCGGTGCTGAGATGGAAAGTAGCTGAAACCCACAACTGCCCCGGGCCGGGCCGGGCCGGGCCGAGCACCCCAGGAGGCACGGACCTTGCAGAAGAAGCGGGGCTGCTTCACGTTGTAGTTGTTGAAGTAGCAGAACTTGGTGTCCGTGGACGCGCAGCGCGGGCAGCTGCAGCCTCCTGCCGGCCTGTTGGCCTCGGCGTCGGCAGCGCCCGGATTCGCGGGGCTGCACCCGGGCCCGCCCGGCGGCACGCCTGCGACCGAGCCGTGCGCCGCCAGAGCCATGAGCACACTCGCGTCGGCGTCCACAGACTCCGCGTTCAAGGCAGCCATGCCTCTGCCGACGTCAACTTCCCCGGCCCACGGCCGCTGACGCGCCCCACGGTGTACGCACGCGTGCGGCACCGGAGACACACGCGGCGGACGACGCCTGCGCTACACGGACAGCGCTGAGGCGAGCTTTCTGGCGCTTCACGAGGGGCAACTTGTCTGTCTGGGACTCCACGTCAGCAGCGTCTTCGTATCTCCTAAGCGGATGGCCGCTCACACCACCGTCACAGCGAGCAGCCCATCGCAGGCCGCCAGCAGGGCGTCCGCAATGCGGGCCACATCCTCGCCGCCGCCATGGGCCTGTGCATCTCTCACGCCTGGCGTCACGTCGCCCACAGCCCCCCCACCGTTCGTGTCGCACTGCTCCCGCACACGCACGCATTGCGCGCGCAGCGCGCGGAGCGTGCTGTGAGTCGGCCACCCGCCGGATGTGACGTCATCGTTGCGAGGCGCACGCCATCGAGAACAGGCCAGCACAAAGGCTGCTGTGGAGCAGCAGCAAGCATACAGCTCGCACGCCATCGTGTGCGACCCTGTCGCAGCACCGGCACCGTTTGTGCGGCCGCCACGACCGGGCTGATGCGTGAACGCGTCTTGGGCGAACCAAGCAACATCTAAGCGCATGCGGGGGCTGTCGGCTGCGATGCCACGGTCAGGGAGGCGCCAACGCAGAGGCGGCATGCCGGTGTTACTCCCCGTCGGGCCAGCAGCCACAACAGTGAGCAAGCTCGTCGCTGCCGCTCTGCACGCCCGCATCTGGCCAGGTGAGTGAAGCTCCCAATCCCCCGGCGCCGCATCTGCAAGCTGGCACGCAAAGAATGAGGCTGCACGTGCGAGACGCAGGTGCTGTGTGCTACATCCAGAAGCTGGGCAGCATGCGCCCAAGACGTCCATGGAGTCCACAAAGCGGGGCCCTAACTGGGCGGCCACTGATAACGCGTCAGGCACCAGCTGCGGCCGCGATGTTGCGGAGGAGCAGCCCGCTAGAAGCGCGCCGAGTGCCCGCAACGCGTCGCTGATGACATCGTTCAAGATCGGACTCTCAACGCCTTCGATGTCTGCAAGGAGACCCGCCGCTGAGGCGCGACGCACAGCCGCTGCAAGTGCAGGCCCCGCAGCAGCAGCCACTGCCACGTCAGCTGCTTGGGGTGTCAGCGCAAGTGCAGCCACGAGGCGAAGCAGGCCGGCTGTGTGGGAGGGAGGCAGACTGGTCAGTGGCTGCATGTGCTGGCCGAGGAGCGCAGCTACTGCGTCTGCGTCATCATCCACGCCGCCTGTAGCCGCAGCGTCGCCGTGATCATCCTCGCGGCTGGGGGATGCTTTGCCGCCCCGAATGGGGCAGGACATGAGCAACACTAATTGCACCCCCGCCGCCGCCGTCTCCGTCGCACTCGCCACCGCCGCCGTACAGCACAATGTGTACACTACCGGGGGGCCACAACGACGAAGCAGTGCGCCACCAGCGACGCGACCACGGTGATGGGCCCTTGCCCCTGTGAGCGCGTGCAGCAGCGCAGAGCAGAGCATTGTCGCCAACGGGTGCGCTTCAGGCAGTAAGCTACCCCGCGGCGAGCGTGCAGCGAGTGCGGCTGCGCATGTGGACGCCACTGTAGAGAGCACAGACGCGGAGGATGGCGCCAGAACAGCAGTGTCACGGCTCAGCGTGCACGATGCTGCCAACGCAGTGGCCACCGCCGCGTAAGACCGCACCAATGTGACCAGCAACGCCGCGATTTCAGTCGTCACACGACCAGCTGCTGCGCCGCCATCACTGTTCTTCGAAGCAGGAGCAAGCTCTGCAGCACCAGCTGATGCAAAAGCACCGCACGCACTCTCCACGCACGATTGCAGTTCGAGCAGCAACGTATTCTTCGGCGCGCCACTCATACCCATCGGCGCGCTGACGTGCGGGGCGGCGGCCGCGGCGGCCGCGGCGGCAGTCGTGCCGAAGCAGGCCGTCAGCAGAGCGCGGGTGGCACGCATGGCGCCCGCAGTGCGGCACCGGTGCGCCTCCAGCGCGCCACAAGCTGCACGCACTGCGACTGCGCAGCACGAAGCTGCGAACTTGAGGCTATCTTTATCGCCAACCTGGTCCGCGTCTCCGCCTCCAGAATCGCCGGTGGCCATTGCGTGCAGCATCGCCCGGACGGCCTCTTCCTCCTCCTCCACGTCGTCACGGGACGGCTGCTCCCCACAGGCGACACGCACCCAGTCTGCGTCCCAGTGCGGCACGACAGAGGCGCCGCCGAAAGCGTCGCTGCCTTCGCCTGTCACATCCTCCTCCGACGCCATGGAGGTGGGACTACCAGCAGTGGAGAGCGCGCGGAAACGCAGCGCCGCGCCATCCACACCCGCGTCATGTGCGATATCCACCAGCTGGGCGAGATATGACGCCGCAAGGCCACGGGGTGGGGGCATGGAAAGGGTGGAGTCAGCACCGCCACGCCCCACGGTTTCCTCCCATCGCGCCGCGATGCATTCCAACACACGCGCCTGCGCTGCTGCTGGCGCCGGTAGCGTCGCCGCTCCGTTGCCGGTGGGAGTGTGACTGCCCATGGCGGCGGAGGAGGCGAGAAGAGCGGCTGCTGGGACAGAGGACAACAGCAGTTGCGCCGCTAAGCGCGCCTCCTCTGCCAGCGACGCGTCAATGCTGAGCCCCGCGAGGACGACATCTTGACACGCGACACTTCGAGCGGCGCAGCGGAGCACGAGGGCGCCACACTGAGCGCGGGCAGTTGATACAGCCTCTCCTGGCGGCGTCAAGCCGTCGTTTGCACTGAGGGCCGCCAGCCAAGCTCGCAAGCGGCCGTCTGAAGCCCAGGCGGCGATGGCGGCAGCTGCGGGTGAGGATGTGCCAGTGGCTGTGCCGATGAGAACTCCATCCAGGAGTAAACGCAGCGCTGATGCCGCAACTGCCCAAGCGCACGCAGCATCTTGTGGTGAATGCAGCTGCGTCATCGCTTGCTGCTGTCTCCCATCGGCGCCGTCATCCGTAGCAGGCTCGGTTGGGGGTGGAGCAACGCACGCCAGCAGGTCCGCCCACAGGTTTGGCCGTGCGCGTAGCCATTCCGCAGCGGGTGCCATGGCTGAGCGGCCAGCAGCTACAGCAAGCAAGCATTGCAGGACGGCGTGCAGGAGGGCAGGGACTGTACTGTGGAGCACATCACCCAGTGTGATCAGCTCGTGGAGGCGCTCTAACGCGCACTTACCACCTCCAGTTGTGTTCACAGGCGGGAGGATGAGCCATTCAGCAAGTGAGGGGTGTTGTGCAGCGCAGCAGCGCAGCAGTTTGCACACAACTTCGGCTTCTTCTGGATGATGCACTGCGTGGGACGGCTCCAGAGGAGCAAGAATCGCATCACGCACAGCCGCGCCATCTCCCGAGAAGCTGGATGTCACGCTAGCGGATGTCAAAGCCACTGCTGGCGCCGCAGAGACACAGACGGCGAGGAGAGCACTGCGGGCGGCTGCAGCTGTGGTTGCAGGCCATGGGGCGCGCATGCATGCGCAGAGTGCAGGCAACAAACTGCTAGGTTCACCTTGCACAGCCCCTCGGCCGATGATGACCGCTTGACAGAGCTGCCCGCCGTTGCCAGCCACAGCTGCCAGCAACGGAGGCAACACCTCCAGCGTCGCTGCAACAGCCTCGGTCAGCCCCGCTGGCCATCGTGACTGGCCGTCGTCGTCATTCGCATCGCCGTCTAAATGAGCTGCAGTGGTAGTGATGTACCGCAACGGCGCGAGGAGTCCCTCGACTGCAGCTATATCCCCTGCGAAAAGCGCGCCCAGGGCAGCACGTGCCGCTGCCGCCGTGCCAGCACATGTGCGCGTGCCCGACAAATGGCGCCGCCAAGCAGCGAGTGCTGTGGGCGGAGCCGCGTGCTGTAGTGTCATGGTCATTGCAGTGACACATGCGGCATGCAACGTCCACCTTGAAGTCGCAAACGCGCGTGCAGATGCGCCGCCGAATGGGTCACTCGACACGAGGGATGCAACCGACGGGAGTGCGGATGCAGCGCTATGCGCCAGCAATGCCCAAGGGACAGCGCCTCGCTGCGCAAGGATGGCTGCCAGACGGGCCACAGCTGTAGACATGGCGCATGTGCCTGCCCGAAGCTCAAGGCGTGCATGCAGGTCGACGAGTTGTGGTAGTGCGCACGCGTCCAGATGAGCAGCTGTGCTGCGAAGATGATGTACGTCTCCGGGTGAAGTGGATGCATCCATGTAGCTGCCCCCACCAGATGCAGGCCCGCTCAGCACTGCGCTCCCCGCCAGCGCAGCTGACACAGGCGCAGCTGCATGCGCGGCCATGGCGGCGAGCACGTCGATGATGGCAACCACACGGTTTACGTCACCAGCAGAGGCTGCTGCATCCAGTCCAGCGGGTAACGCAGCGAGGAGCTGGTCATGTGGGCCACCGCCGGCGAGGTGTTGCTGCCTCGGTGGGCGTGGGGTGCGCCAGCGCGCGACGTCAGCGACGACAGGCGCGCCGCCAGCAGAGCACACGCGCGCGAGGAGTGCCAGGGCAGAGGCGAGCTCGCTTGCATCGACTCCTTGGACAGAGACTGGGGGCGTTGCGCGCAGTAAAGCTGCGCATCGTGCTAATATGTCGCCACCTGCGCCCCGACCCCGTCCAGTGGACGGGAGTTGGAACAGAAGAGCGTCCTGGGGGGCTGTGGGGTCCTCATGCATGCCAGGGCGCCCGGGAAGGTACCCCGCGCGTAGCTGCGCCACGCATCCCGGTGGCACTACTGCTGGCCAGCTCGTAACACTGGCGATTGGCGCCACGGTGACGAAGACGTCTGGAGGAGCCTCCCGCGGCCGCTCCAGTGCCCGAGCGTCAACTTCCGACGCGTACAGGCAGCAGAGTGGCGCTCCATCGCCGTGTGTGAGGTAGTGCCATGCTGCCCGTGCGCCAGTGGAAGTGCCGCAGCTGCTTGAGAGGCATTGCAGGAGCTCTGGGGCGTTTGCGGGGTAGGCTTCAGCCGCAGCTTGTACCAAATGGCGGAGTGCATCTACGACAGCTGCATCACCGCGGTCGCAATCTCCGACATCATCATCACCATCGTCACTGGGTGGTGGTGGTGGTGGCACAGTCCACAACATGTCACTGGCGGGTCCCTGCGCTGCGTCGTTGAGCGCTGTGAGCATCGCGATGCATCCAGCGCGCATGTCGGGTCGCCATAGCAGCGGGTAGCGATGCAGTGGGAATGCTGCCACAAGCGCGGCTAGTGCTGCACGACAGGCTGACAAGCATGCTGCATGGCACAGGTCTTGAACATCATGGCCGCCAGCGCTTGCAGCCGCGTCGCTCATGACGCGCTGCAAAGCTGCAAATCCGTGCTGCGCAGCTCGGGCACGCGCCGCTGCCGCATCTGGCATGCCCCGCACGTGACTCACGCTGCTTGCGATGGTCAGCCAGCACGCCCAAATGAGGGACAGCGCCCATGTGTGATGCGCGTGTCCACCCGCTGTGGCTGTCGCTGCCGCAATAGCCGTCTCAACAGCATGCACGTGTGCCATGGCTGCGTGTTGTCCGTCGGATTCACACAGTGGGTGGCCATGTGCGCGGTCTGGATGCGCCATCAGCGCCGGCAGGCGAAGCCCTTGGATGGTCGCTGCGAAGACAGTGGCGCCCACAGCTGAGCGAGCAGTGGATGAGAACACCGCTCCTTGACTCGTGACTGCAGTCGCCAAGCGGCCAAGCTGCGCTGCGACTGGAACGGACACCATCCGGACATGGCTCAACGCGAGTACAGATTCGGCTAAAGCACCCGCTTCCGCCACCGCCTGTTGCTCCCACAGCTCGTGCAAGTTGCCAGACGCACTGCCGCCCAGAGCTGGCGGCGAGCTGCCTTCCAGCGCATCGCACAGCTGCTCTGACAACCGATCCGCAAGGCCCTGGACACGTGTACGTGCGTGTCAGCACACTGCATGTAGTGAGGGGAAAGCAAGCAAAGGGGTTGTTGTGGGTGCACCTTTTCTAGCAAGCGAGTGAGCGTGTCACGTGCAACTTGCGCCACGTCCGTGTCTACCGCGACCAGTGTCGCAAGAGCTGCGACGCATCGGAGGAGACAGAGGCGTTCGCGGGCATAGGTGGTTGCCACCTTCAGCGTCACCGCCTCGTCCACAGCGCCCGGCACCGCGTCGTCCCGGGCGTACGCGCGACGGAGCATCACATACGTCTGCGCCTCCTCCAGGTTCTGGGGACAGCAGATCCAACACACAAGCGCGTATTAGGGGGCTCTGACAGTGGATGCCACAAACTTGCCTGCGACGCCGCAAAGCAGTGCGCACATACAAACTTGAGCCCGCGCGCAAGTGCACATACCAGTTGTGGTGCTAACTCACGCACAAGCTGCTCTGTGGCGATGCCTATGACCACCTTGGTCGTCGTTTGTTGGCTGCCGTCGCCAACCTCCTGCTGCTCGAACCCGTGAGCTGCGAGCGCTGCTGCTGACGCGGTACTCGGGCGACGGAAGGCAGCTGTGCCTGCAAGCACGCAGTCCGCGTGACGGACAAGCAGAGCAGCAAGGTCGTCAGGAGTGTCGGCGTCGCTGGTCCCGGCGCTGGCGCGCAGCGTGGCTAGCAGGGATGCGCATTGAGGCAAGCTAGGCACGACTGGTGGTGTCACCATGACTAGATGTGAGTGTGACAAGGATCCCGCGGAGGGGCGTTCACCGTGAAGTTTTAGGCATTCTTGCCAACAGAGACGTCGAGACCCGCCGGTGATGCGCAGCGCGCAATTGCGCAAATATCTATATTCCATGTGGTCACCCGCCTAGTCTTGCTTCCCGTTCAATGACGCTCGGCGAGAATTTCATCAACACGTTGGTTCTGTGACCAGCCCCTTCTGACTGCGTCGCGTACGCCGACACTGTGGCTGGGAAGCCGGCGGCATCGAGGCAGCCGCGCACGACACCCGCGACGAAGGCGCCGCAATTGAAGCTGCCCAGGTCGCGGGGCACGCTCACAAATCTTTCGCAGGGGTATCCTGTGTCAGCCATGCAAACCGCGTACACAGAATAGATGGCGTGCGCACCTGTTAACCAGCAAATCGCGGTCGCCGATGATGTATTCATCATCCTTGTATATCTCTAGCGAGTCCGCAGGCTGGGGAGGGCGCACACTGACGCTCAGCTTTTTATCTCCCAGATGAATTCGCACACACACCAGGCACACGCACCCGTCCAAAGAGAGAGCGCCACACGTTGGTGTGCACGAACTGGAGGACGCCTTGAAGCCGGGTCTCCCTTCTATTCGCTCGTTCACGTGCAACAAGCACCTCCAACATTCGACTGCCGACCTCATACCCAGCTTCATCCAGCCTGGACGGTGTGAGAGAGAGAGAGGCAGAGGCAGAGACGTTGTGAGGGGCGGCGGAAAGAGTGTTGAGAGGAACAGAGGTGCATTGTGTGCTTGCTGCCTGCTTTTCTGCACACTCACTTGCGCTCCAACTCAGTGACGCTGCTCACGCGTGACTGGTGGTACTGCACCAGCTCGCTGAAGAGGAACGCGAAGGAGGAGAGCGACACCTGGCGCCAAATAAAGGAGAGAGCGTGAGCGTCTTGCGTTGCAGATGCAGACCGTGCAGAGGAGTCGCACACCTCTTGTCGTTGAGTCCTCAGCGGCCTGTCTAACCACGGGCTGGGAGGCACCAGCTTTGGCGGCATGGGGACGGGCTCTTGCGACGAGACACGAACAATGCCACGGAGGCACGAAAAGGCCACCGTCGCGAGCGCGATATGGTGGAACTCCGGCGTTCTGGTCGTGCACGGGCAGCGCCCGTGGCCACTCTGCTGGCGGACGTCAGGTGCGCACCGTGTCTTTCTGCACCATCGTCGGTCGGTTCAACGTCGGTCGCTACGAGCACTAAATCTGGTCGTCACCTACACGCTCCGGAACCAGCGAGGACGAGACGGACCCCAGTGACCCTGACGAGCAGGTGGCACCCAAGCGCGCACGCAAGGTGCGCACATGCCTCCGCTGCGCACAATGCTGCTGCCCGTTGCTGGCGAATCACAGCTCAACATGGCCTCACCGGCGCCATTCCCCCCATCAGGCGCCAGGCGCTGCGCCTGCCCGTCGCAAGAAGGCCGCTGGTGCCGCAGCTGCGAGCGAGGAAGCGGACGGACTATTCGGTGCGTCGCAACGACTCCTTCCCGCCACGCCCTTCCCTGTCAAAAAGCCGTCCACCACCGCGGAGCCTGTGGCCTGATGCGGCGCACGGTCACAACACAGGCGTCGTCAAATCCTCCGCTGGCGACCTCACCACAGCAGCAGCGGAGTTCAGTGAGCGCTACGCCGCGGATGCGGCTCAAGGCACTGCGGAGCTGCTGTCACTCATACTCAAGGTCCGCGCCCTGCGAGAGAGAGTTATGACTAGTCGCTCAACACGCACACTCCGTGTGTATCCTCTTTCTCTGCGTGTGTGCCAACGCGCTGCGTGTGCGCTGACGCGCGTGGCGTCCGTTTGTTTGCGGCCCTTCAGTGCTGCGGAGCATCGGAGGTTTCGGTCACGGCGGAGGCTGTGCGCGCGCAAGGCGCGGATGACTTGGCGGCTACGCTGGCCACGGCGGTGGCGAACAGCACGGTGCGTGAAACACTTACACGCGGCGCGAGCGTGATTGTGCGCTTTCACGTGAGGCGTGTTCGCCCTCTCGCGTTTTGACGCCGTCTCTGAACACGTCCAGCCTGGCGAGGAGCCGCTGGCCGGCAAGCCGAAGGACGTGGTGCGGTTTAAGGCTGCGCTGGTGCGGCTCTGGGACCGCCTGCTAAGCGAGGTGCAGGACATGCAGCCTGTGGGCGACAATGACGACGCACACAGCGGCCAGATGCCATCATTCCTGGCCACAATGCTGCCATTCCTGGCAGCATTCAGCGGGAGCAACGTGCGCGCGCTCCGCATCGGTGCGACTGCATGTGGCCTCTCTCTCGGCTCCGGCCTGGTGGCGTGCACCGTGCGCGCATGCGCTGCGCGCGACACCGCTCAGCGTCAAGTTCAAGTCGCGGGTGGCGGCGCGCGTGGCGCCGCTGCGAAAGCGGCGCTTGAAGCCGCACAGGCGAAGGTTACTGCATGCGAGCTGGGACTCAAAGACGTGTATACGCAGCTGTTCACGCTCCGCTTCCGTGACACGGAGCCATCCATCCGCGCGGATTGTATCGCGTGCATGGGCGTCTGGATTGATGGTTACACCGCCTTCTTCCTCAAAGATTATTACCTCAAGTACCTCGGCTGGGCACTCAACGACAAAGCACCGGAGGTCCGAGTCGCGGCGCTGCAGGCCATCCGGGGAGCGTACAGCAGCGCGGAGCGCGCGTCCGCGATGGACACATTCATCGGACGGTTCGCGCCCCGCATCGTCGCCATGGCATCCTCCGATGTGGACGACGCCACCGCTGCCGCCGCCGTGTGTCTCCTCGGCGCGCTGCACGCGCACGGCAGCCTGCCCAGCGACGGCAGCGCCGCAGTCCTGGGCGCACTGCTTGACGATTCGCACGTGTTACGTGCGGCTGCGGCAGAAGTGGTCCCTGCCCTCCTGCAAGTCACGTCCGCGTCTGCGTCATCTGCGGGCACTGGCGCCATCCAGGGCGTGCTGCGCATCATGGGCGCTGGCCCGGATTGCGCGCAAGCCGCTGACGCGGCGTGCAAGGCGCTGTGGGACAAGCTACCTGCACTGAAAGAGTGGGACACTCTCATCGAAGCCGCAACGTCGTCAGGACACGGACCTGCTGGCGAGCGCGCCACCACGGATGCAGTACGTCTCCTGGCGGCTGCAGCACGCAAGCTCAGCGCGTCTGGCGGAGAGGCATTCACGGGTGGTGCTGTAGTGCGGGGTACAAAAGCCGCAAAAGATGCGGCAGCGAAAGACCGCACGCAGCTGAGCACTGCGCTCATGGCTGCGCTGCCCCGTCTTCTGACGCAGCACAGCGCGGTGCCGCAACGTGCGGGCGAGCTAGCGGATTGTGTGCGGGGCATGGCTCTTGAGTTGTACGCGCTGCGTCGCAATGAAGCTGGTTTCGAGGCGCTGCTGCAAGCACTCACCGGCTGCTTGTTCAAGCAAACAGCCGCGACGCCGCTGGCGAGCTGCGCGCGCGCACTTGCACATTGCGCGTTCGATGGGCCTCCGGCCCTGCAGGCCGCTGCGGACAAGCATGCCCGCAAGGCGCTGGACACACTCTGCGGCCGTCTCAAGAAACTGCTGCCATCACCGCGGAGCGGCGGCGGCTTGCCTGCGCCGCAGCCAGGAGCGTCCGATATGGCCCTGGAGGTCCAGCTGGCGTTGGCACGCTTGCGTGCACTTCAGGAGGCTGGTTTCGATCCGCGTAAATCCGGTATCGAGAAGCTGCTCTCTGCGCTGCTGTCCAGTCCGTCGTGGTGTGATGCCCTGGGCGACAGATGTATGGCGCTGGCAGCGAGCAACGTGGTGCATCTGCTGTTCTTGAGCCTCTCTGATTTCGGAGATGCACACAGCAGCGGCGACGCCATGGACACCGATGTCGAGGATAATGTGCCAGCTGCTTGCGCGGCGTTGAAGACGCAGCGCGACGCTGTCCTTGACGCCATCGTGGATCTCCTCCGCCGTGATGGGGCCTCCGCCAAGCTGAAACGCGCCGCGTTCGGCCTCATCTGCGATATCGCGTGGGCATTCAGCGCGCCGAAACTGAACCCGGGGGGCAAGGCAGTGCCGCCAGCGCCGCCAACTGACGCACCCACCGCTCTGGCTGCGCTCGCCTGGGCGCCGCCCGCGGAGTTACTTCACGATCTGTGGGATCTCGCTCTGGCTGCGTTGCCACACGGCACTGCCACCGCTGCGTCCCAGCAGCTGTTCAGCCAAGATGTGGCTGCTGCCGCAACTGGGGACGACGACGATGATGAGGACGATGTGACTGAGGACGCGGCGGTCAGTGACGGCGCTGTGCCCTCTGATTCGCTGCGCAGCACGCACATGCTGCTCTGCATGGCGCGCTTCGTGGCGTTCGGCCTGCTGCCGCCAGTGCAATCCGAATGGCTGGCCGGGCGCCTGATGTCACTGTGGGCGGGTCATGGCGCCCTCGCTACGGAGCTGGCCAAGCGCGGGAGCATGCACGCGAAGAAGTTCTCTACCCTGCAGGCGTATGAGCGCACGGCGCTGGGCGCGCTGCAGGCTGCGTATGAGCGCCATGTGGAGGACGAGTGCAGCTCGGAGAGCGCGTCGGCGCTGCGAGACACTGCAGCGAAGATCGCGGCGTCGTTTCAAACGGGCGGACACGCGGTGCCTGTCTCTGCGCGTGACGCCATGGCGCGCATCGTGGCCAGCGGATGTGAATGGGCGCTGCAGGGCGGCATCGCAAACAATCGGCTCCCGTTCCTGACCGCCGCACTTCCGCCGTTCATCGCCAAGCTGACGGCTGCATCGCGCGCGGAGGCGCTGGAGGCGCTGGAGAAGAGTTGCCCGGAGGACGAGGAGCCAGACTCCAGCGATGAAAACTGGGCTCCGTACTTTACCCTGCGCAAGCTGCTCTCGCAAGCCGCTGCCGGCACCGCAGAGAAAGGTGGCGCCAAGCGTGGTGGCGCGCGGGGTGGCACTGCGCGCGGTCGTGGCGCTGCGCGGCGTGGTCGCCGCACTGCAAGCGATGACGACGATGGAGAGCCGTCGGATGAAGTAGAGGATAGCGATTTAGAGGAGGGGCATGAGCAGCGTGCAGTCGCTCCGCCAGCTGCAGCAGCTGCGCCGCGGCAGCGTGGTGCGCGCGAGACGACTCCTGCGCCAGGCCCCGGTGGGTGGGTCGCCTATGGCCGGGCGGCGAAGGCACCGCCGCGGCCAGCAGTCGCGGAAGAGAAGGACGACGACGAGGAGGATGCGGAGGACGACGCCATCGAGGATGTGGAAGAGGAGGAGCCGGAGCCAGTGCGGCAGCCCCGCCCGCAAGTCGGCCGCAAGCGTCGTGCAGCGCTTCAGCTGGATGACGACGACGATGATGACGGTGGCAGTGAGAGCGAGGAGCTGCCTCTCGGCGTCGGGGCTGCCGCACAGGCGGCGGCCGGCGCGGCAAAGAAGGGGCGCCGCGGCTGAGGGGGGCGTCAAGGGGGGCTAGGATTGGAAGGAAGGAAAATAGACAGCGGATTAGAAGTCAAAGCAGCTTTATCAACGTACACGCGTAATATACACGCTCGCGGCATCGTCATTGTGTGTCCTCTGCACGTGTGCCCCGCTCATCGCAGCAGCGGCATCACCTTGCCCGCCGCCCAGGCAATAGCAGCAACATACATCGCCGCGGTGATCCAGCCCACCGCTGTGATTGCGGCGATGATCTTCTGCATCTCCTTGGTGTCGTTGACATGTGGGAAGGGCTCATCTGGCACCGGCACGCCGAGGAACTTGCACAGTGGTTCCCAGCCCTGCTCGGCTTTGAACACTAGGAGCTTGCCCTTGGGAGCTTCAGCGATGACGGATGCCTCCCACTCCTTGAACTTTTTCACCAGCCCATCCGGTGTGAAATCGCCATTGGTTTGGGGGCTCACCACGGAGCGCAGCATGCGCGCCATCGGCCTGCCAACCTTGAAAGGGAACAGGGCGTGGATGAGTCGGACGCCCAAAGATCGTTGGGCGTTGTCGGGCTGAATTCTGAAGACGGTATCCATCACGCTTTTCGCCCAGCTTTCCGGGCTTCGGGTGCTATGCACCAGCTTGGCATCTGGGTACGCTTCGAGCAGCTGTTTCCAGTACATGCACGCCTGAAATGTGACAGAGAATACCCCCGAGTCAGGTGGATTCTTTTCTGGGGTGATCGCTGGTGAGGGGCGCAAGTACAAGTACAACGCACCGGGTAGTCTGTGGTGCTTGCGTAGCCGTCCATGTGTGCTCGTAGCTGCTCCGTGGTGACCTTGCCCTGGGAGCACGGATGGAGAGGTAGTTAGTTTGCCAGTGCACTCGTCGGTGTACTGCGTTCCGCGCTTGAGAAGCGCCCCAACTGGTTTGCGCACCGCAGACACGTCTGTCCAGAAGTCGAACCAGCCAAAAGGGCCGCCGTTCTCGATGACTTCCGTCATGTGGTAGCATTTGGCACCGTACAGCCTCTCCAGCGCGAGCTTCAGGCTAGACGTCCCTGTCCTGCCCAGTCCGGTGCCGATAACCTTCAACCCACCCGTGTAGGACGCAGAGTGAGCGGGTGCCATGGAAATTGTGACCTGGCGAAGAGTTGCCACACTGCTGCCATGGTCCGAGTGTGGTGACGCGTCATCTGCACCTGCAGTTGCTGTATAAAGTAGTACACACGATCACATGTTAGGCATGAACGCATCTCCATCAGGATCCCTGGTTTGCTTCAACCGAGTCCTTGCCTCCGATGCCCGTGCAATGACCTCTGAATCAGTAGGGAACGCCGCCAGCGCCGCCTCCGCAGCCTGCAGTCCGCCAGCGCGGACGGCGCGCTCCTTGTACGCGACATTGGTCCATGCGACAGAGGCCAGCGCTCCAAGGCCTGGCGCTTGGACTGCTGGATCTGTCGCGTGCTCTCTCAAGCTGCTCACGATGACATCCAGCGCGCCGATGGTGGCGAGTCGCACTTTGTTTGGGTTGCTTCCCGCTAAGGACCAGAGAGCGCCCAAACCAGCAGCTTGCACAGTGCTCGATTTGGGATGTGCCTTGAGCACGTTCAGCACCGCATTCAAGGCGCCTGCCAACGCAGCCGCGTCCTTGTTCTTACCGAGTGCAGTGACATTGCGCAGCGCAGCAAGCAGCGCCGCCAACACGCGTTCATCACTGCCACTGGCCACAATGCCTCGAAGAAGGGCCAGCATCGTCCCTGACGATTCTGCAACCTTCTGACTCGCGGCTGACCCACAGAGGTTGCGGACTGCAGATGCGACGGCGACCATGACATCAGGCGACGCAGCAGAGGCGTCGAGACGTGCTGTCGCTGTTTGCAGTGCGCCTTCTGCCACCGCCTCAGCCTCGTTGCTGGGCACCAACGCGAGAGCCGCGAGTGCTGTCCATGCAGCCACCTGCACGGCGGAGGAGTCTGGAAACGCGGCTTGCGCAGAAAGAAGCGCTTTAACCCCTCCAGCGGAGCCCACTGTGTGCTGCCCCACCGGATCTCGCGCCAAGCGGCGCAGCGCAACACACGCCGCGGCTTGCACGTCCTCCGACTCCATATTCGCGACCATGCCCGAGATCACCGCCTGCGCGCTCCGCCCCCGAGTCCTGGCTTTGTCACTCTCCAGCGCCTCCAGCTGGCCGACAGCGAAGCAATTCGCCGCGAACGCAGCGGCGTCTGTGCGTGACGCGCGCAGGCTGGCCACACTGCCGTTCTTGGCCGAGCCGCTGGTGCCAGCGCCCCAGCATAGAGATAAGAAGCCGCAGGAGGCGTCAGGCGGTGGTGGTACTCCTGGGGGGCGCCTGCTGTCTGACTCATTCGCGTCGCTGCGGGGGCTCCATTGCCCAGCGGGTGGCGCAGCGGCAGGCAAATTTTCGGTCGCGCTCATGGCTGTGACTCAGCGCAGGAGCGGGGGCCTGTATGCGTCTCTCAAAGGCACAGTTTCTGTGAAAGTGCCAGCTGGCAAGGGGTACGTGCTTTGCCCCCTTGCCTCGCAAACCCCGGCAAGTGCGAGACTAATACATTAGTTTTATGACAATTGACTGGCAACTTCAGCGCGCGCTCTGTGCGCCGTCTCCCTGGTCCGACGCCTTCCACGAGATATCGATGTCGACACGACCGTCCCGCAGCTTGGCCACCATCGCAACGCAGCGGTCACTTCCATCGCTGGCGGGGTTGCCACCCATCTCCAGCGCATTCAGTTGTGGGCCAGCGCCATGGATAAGGGCACCAACTAAAGCGTCCGCCCCTTCGAAGCCCATGCCAGTGCCTGACACACTCAAGTGTTTCAACCTCGGTGCGGCACCATCAGCGCTGAGAGCAGCCGCGAGAGCAATAACCCCGTCATCGTCCAGCGCATTGCCTAACAGGATGAGCGATGTGAACACGCACGCGGGGCCGATAAGGGCACTTGCCCCAGCTCCACTCAATCCGCACTCGCTCACGTCCAGCTGCTCCACATTTGCTGCCGCCAGTGCAGCAGCTCCAACATCGCCGATTGGATTACCAGCAAGACAGAGCGCATGAAGGCCGCGAATGGTGGCTTTAGCCAGATTGGCAGCACCGATGTTAGAGATGCCGCACCGACCAAGATTCAAGCGATGCAGGCTGCTTGCTGGCAGCGC
>Ga0164297_10002921_pt1 | contig 16425 bp, 12 predicted proteins | sample GEODES058metaG_FD_113539 | JGI IMG/M metagenome (GOLD analysis project Ga0164297, IMG submission 113539) | Dystrophic lake water microbial communities from Trout Bog Lake, Wisconsin, USA - GEODES058 metaG | ecosystem: Environmental > Aquatic > Freshwater > Lake | place: USA: Trout Bog Lake...
GACGGGCGTGTGGATCACACGTTCTATACACAGGTCAACATGACGCGAACGATCGAACAGATTCTCGGCCTGAAGCCGCTGAATCAGAACGACCTGGTCGCCTCTCCGATGTCGACCGCGTTTGTCACCGGAACGCCACCCGACGGCAACTTCGCGCCGTACAGCTACGTCGTGCCGACCGCCACCGCGCTCAACGCCAACTATTCGGTGTCGTCGCTCAACCCCATCGAAAACGAGTGGTTGAAAGCGCGTCAGCAGATCTTCGCCGGTAAGTCCCAGCGGCCCGACTCCGAGGATCCGGATGTGGTCAACCACATGAACTGGTATTTCGCGACCAATTTTGCCAAGCCCTATCCGGGCGAGAGCAAGGTGCGGCTGCCCGGGGACTTCCCGAATCTGCTGGCGACTCGGGATGAGGACGACGATGAAGACGAGGCTGGCGAGTAAGACTCGAGCGGCAGACCCTCTCCCGTTAGCGGGAGAGGGTATCGATCACGCCGGGTAGGCTGAGCTATTAAGGCGCGGTCTAGCCGGCGAACTTGGCGGCCCTCAGGCTTCCATGTCGAACACCGTAGCGGCATCAAACCACACTGCCCAATGACACTCTCGCTGAACAGCTTTCGGCTACCGGCCGACGATCTTGAATACGCAGTTCTCAGCCGACTGTGGCGACTGGGAACGGCGTCGATAGGCGATCTACATCACGACTTGGCAGCCGATAACGGTCTTGGATACACCACGGTCGCGACGGTCATGGACCGACTCCGCGGCAAAGGCCTCGTGCAGCGTGAGCGGCATGGTCAGGCCTTCGTCTATCAGGCGCGTATACCGCCGCAGGACGTCGAGCGCGCACGTGCCCGCGACGCGCTTCGTCGGCTCCTAGGACCGACGCCCAAGGCCACGGTGGCGGCACTGGTGGATGCGGTCTCGGCGGTTGACCCGAAGCTCCTTGAGGAACTCGAACGGGCCGTCGCCACCCGCCGCCGAGCATCACGTGGAACGTGAAACACTGCTCGCCCTGCTGCTACTGTCCCTGGGCGGCCTGACCCTCCAGTTGCTGGCCTGCATACGCACGGAATATCCGACCGGTCCTCACCGAGGTAGCGACGAGCGCGCGTGCTGGTTCGCGCTGTGGTGGCGAGCGATGCCCCCGCTCGGTGTGACGGCGTGGCTCTTTGGATGGGCGCTCACTCAACCGGATCCGGTGCGTACACATGTCGGCGCGCCGATTTTCCTGATCGTCGCGCCAGTGACCGTCATCGTGTGTCGCGCTGTGCTACGTGCCGTATGGGCGGTGTGTCGGCCAACCGACGGCTACCTGATCGCGACCGTGGGTCTACTCCATCCACGCGTCGTCGTATCACCGCGCTTGTACGCGGTCCTCGACCCGCTTGCCCTGCAAGCTGCACTGGCGCACGAGCGCCAGCACCAACTCCATTTGGACCCACTGCGCATCTGGGCAGCACAGCTGATGACCGACCTGCAGTGGCCTTGGGCACCGGCTCAACGACGCTTCGACGACTGGCTTGCGGCACTTGAGCAGGCGCGCGACGACGCCGCCCGCGCGCTCGGCACCGATGGCGCCGACTTGGCGACCGCGGTCTTGGCCGTGTGCCGGCTACAAACGGCTATCAAACTACCGGCAGCGACCCTGACAGGAGCAGCCGACGCACTCCCCGCGCGCATCGAACGACTGCTTCAGCCAATGAGCGATGGGCTGCCCGTAAGCCGTATCTCTCTGCTATGGCTTGCCGGCGGCGCGACGCTCGCGCTCATCGCGCTCGTTGGCGCTGGGGCGTTATTTGGCGAGCACGTACTCGGACCCGCCTTGGCCTTTGATTTCTAGCGCAACACGCAACACCGCGATCGATCAGCCTCGGTCAGGGCCTCAAGTCCGCCGGAAACAGCGCGTTAAGCGCGACGAGCGCAGCATCGAAATCGGCAAGTGCAGCTGCGATCGCCGCTTCGTCACGACTCATGCTGGCCGCAGACACGGCGGCAAAAGCCGCCGCGACACCTGTCAGGCCGCGTGCGACGCTCGCTCGAAAAGCGACATCTCCGTTCTGAATGGCGACCTCCAAAAGCGCCGCATCCCGCCGCAAATCCCTGAGCTCCCCGGGAATCCGCTCGTACGCTTGCTGCGCGTATCGCAATCCAATGTCGCGCCGGTCGCCCGCGAAGCGCTTCAGCGCCGCAGCGATCTGTTGGGGCGTGTCCCCGACGGAGTCATCTGTCGCAGCGTGCGCTGGCGCGATCAGCGCAGCCATGGAAAAGACGCATAAGCCTGCACAGACGCTGCGCATCACCCGAGAACCAATGAACATAAGACCCTTTCACTACGACAGCAGTAGGAGCTGCAACCTTATCTTCATCTCGTGAATGAAACATTGCAGGTGCCGATACTTTTTACCGCTCTAAGGAAAACCGCCCCACGGCCCCCTCGAGCGCTCACACCGCGATGAGTGATGTATGCGACTTTGCAAACTCGGGCTTGATACAGGATATCGGCGCTTAAACGTGTGCCGCACGAGCAACCCAGCGGTCGTCGGTTTACTCAGTGTTCTGTTGGTGCTCATCAGTCAGCCGAGCACCGCACACGGCCTCAGCACCAGTAGCGAATCGACTGCGCTGGAATCATCCGAGCTACCACCCATCGTTGTTGAAAGCAGTGGCCTCGACTTGCCTGGCCAACCGATCAGCGATCGCGGCTCGCCCCAGTCGTTCATCAGCGATAAGGTGATCCACGAACTCACGTCGTCAGTCGGCGACTACGGAATTATCGTCAACTTGACGCCCGGGTTTGTCAGCTCCTCACCAAACGGCCCTGGCTTCGATGCCGCCAAGGGCCAGTCGCTGCGCGGCTTCGTGGATGGTCAGTTCAACGTCACCATGGACGGCGTGCCCATGGGCGATCCCGACAATTTCGCTCACCATTCCACCTCGTTCTTCCCAACGACCGTGCTCGAGCACGTCGCCGTTGATCGAAGCCCGGGTGGCGCCACGGATCTCGGGTATGCCTCCTTCGGCGGGGCCATCAACCTATTTTCACTGACGATCCCTCAACAGCAGCGCATCCAGGGGTTCGTGAGTTACGGCGCCTTCAACACCGTGCTCGCGGGAGCGACCCTCAACACCTCCGCGCCCAGCCAAGATGGAGACATGGGCACTTTGCTTACTGCAGAAAGCATGCATACCGATGGCGCAATGGCACATACGCCCGGTAACAAGAACGATCTGTTCTTAAAGGCTCAGGGGCTCTGGCCTGCGCTCACGGTTACTGCAGTCGCTTCCTATGACAACTACCGATTCTACAACCCGGGGAGCATCACGACGACTCAGCTCACGAACGTCGGCACATCGTCCGGCTACAACACGGATCCGGCCTCGGAAAATTATTTCGGCTACTCAGCCACCGCGCGCACCTCCGACTTCGACTACCTACGATTTGAGGGAGCGTTGGGTCGTCATTGGTCGTTTGATGATCGCCTCTACACGTACGCGTATCACAATACCGGCTTGAGTCTCAAAGGCGATCAGACCTCGTCGGCGGTAGGCGCCGGTTTCATCGGAACAGCGTCCACGGATATCGCCGGACGACGCACCCAGGAAGACTACCGGACGATCGGCAACGACATTCACTTACAGCATGCCGACTCCTTCGGCAGCGTGCGGGTGGGCCTGTGGGCCGAGCACTCAAGCCAGACGGAATCGCGTGTCGGCGAAGACTTGTCTACCGGAGCACTCTACAACGTTAACAAGCCGGCAAATTCACCGGTCTACTTTGATTTTGCAGCCACACTTAGAACGGTCCAGCCGTACCTGGAATACGACTGGAAGTCGATCGAATCGCTCGATGTGCATGTTGGGCTTCGCTATCGAGATGTGACCCGAGCCTTCAACGCCTCGGTCGTACAAAACTTCCTGCCGGGCCCGGCTGGCACCGCAACCAAAACCACGACGGCGACCTTGCCTTCCATCGACGCCACCTATCGACTATCCGCCACGACGAATGTACTGGCGCAGTTCTCACAAGGATCACTGGTTCCGAGTCAATCATTTTTCTACACCGCAAAGCCCAGTACCGGCAACCAGGCCAATGCGGAGACCGCAGCGGCCTACCAGCTCGGACTCGTTCACCAGACCACCGCCTACGGCATCGGCATCGATGCATTCATGATCGACTTCGGCAACTATGTGTCGACGGTGACCCAGAACAACGACACCGTCTATGTCAACTCGGGACGCGTCCGATACCAAGGTACGGAGACCGAAGGCCATCTGACGCTCGGCAGGGGCATGAGCGTCATCGGCAACGGCAGCTTGCTGCAAGCGACCTTTAGGCAGGCCGGCATGACCAGCGCGAGCCAGCGCGCCGGTGACATCATTCCCTATGCGCCGACCTACACGGGCCTCCTGGGTGTCGTCTACGAGCAAGGCCCATGGAGCGCAAGCGTGCTCACAAAGTTCGTCGGGAGTGAATATCAGGGCAAGAATGGTAGTGGCGATGGAACGACCTATTACGTCCACGCATACCACTATATGAACGCCACACTGACGCGTAAAGCGAGCCACTGGCTCGGCGCCGAGCACGTGAGGATCACTGCGGCGATCAACAATCTCGAGAACCTGCCGTCGATCACCGACAATGCAGGCCCGTCAAAGATGGGCCCGTCGTTAGTCAACACGCTTCCTAGGCTCAACGCTTCGCTATCACTGGTGATGGATTTCTAAGTGGCTGATGAAGCCATGCTCGACACCGCGCGCCGACTGGTCTCCGGTGGCACGCGAAGCACTCTCCGCCCACCGGAGTAGTTGAGGATCAGGGCCGTCTTGGGATTCCTCGGGCTCAGCAACCCAACGCCCGGAATGACGAGTACCAGCCAACGGAGCAGCAACGGCAAGCGCCTCGCACCGTAGTAGGCTTCGGTGGGCGTCCAGCCGAGGAATTCCATTCGAAAGACGGCAGCGAAGAATACCGCCCGACCCTGACCATCCTTGCAATGCATCAGGACGCGCCGACGACGCCGGCGCTGCTCGTCCATGACCCTGATGAAGCGCTCGATCGTAGCAGCGTCCGGGAGACGGCCACAGGGCAAGTTAACGTACTGGACGGATGCCGCCGACAGCACGGCGGCTTCAAGACGGGCTGTCGGTTCGTCAGGGTGACGAAAATCGATCACCGTGTCGATGCGATAGGCACTAACCGCTCGCAGTAACCTTGCGGCGGTCATGGCGCCACTCTGAAAGACCGCTTCGTTAACGATCGTCGTCCATCGGCGCTGGATCACGACCCAGTGACCGTAGTAACCCATGGAGAAAATCACCACACCGGTGAAAATCCCGACGCATACCGACATAGCATGCCCTCGTAGTCGCAGCGGCCGTTGCACGGATAACGACCGACGGCTGAAAGAAAGCGAGCCGAGATGGTACGAATATTTGATGACGCTTTAAGGGCGACGCGGCGTCCAATTGATGGCACCGACGGCGCCGCCGGCGCCTCAATCGACGATGGCGCGCCGATCGAGGCTTTGCGCTGTCGCAGATTCCTCCACAGACCACCTTCTTACCGCCAAGAGGATCCGCACAAAGACAAGCACTAGCGGACGCGGCCCATCACCGCACGTCATTCAAACCATCCGCGGTAACACGCTGCGCACCGATGCACTCACTACCGGATCAACAGATGATACGAAGACCGCGCAGGCTCGCCGTCCAAACCACCCGCAGGTGAAGCCGCATGTGGCTATTCGCGTCGGTCGTGCTCATTCTCGCCGTGATCAATCCTGGGGTCAGAAAACTGATGGGTAGCATCGCGAGCATCATCGGGATCGTGCTCTTCATTTTGATGATCCGAGCCTGTAGCGCCTGAGTGCCGAGACGAGCGGCCCACGCGGCCACGCCGTCTCATCCCGAGCCGCTCGGTCGATTTGGGATGCGGCATCAGTACCAGCGCACCGCTGATTCAACGATAAACGCCCTCCTCGTCCGTGGCGTATGATCTACCTGCGACTCGAGATCAGTCGTTGATCCGCGACGCTGTCACCATGGATGGAGAACATCATGAAAAACAGTCAAAGGCTGATACGCCCCCTGATTGAGGGCCCGCTCGACCTGATCGGTGATGTGCACGGGGAGATCGACGCCCTGCGTGCGCTGCTCGAGCGGCTGCACTATCGGGACGATGGCAGCCATCCGGATAACCGACATCTCATCTTCGTCGGCGATCTGTGTGACCGCGGCCCCGACAGCCCGGCAGTCATCAAGGTCGTCAGGCGGCTGGTGGAGGAAGGTCGAGCACAGTGCATCCTCGGTAACCACGAACTCAACCTACTGCGTCGAGACTTGAAACACGGCAACCACTGGTTCCTCGAGCGCGATGACGCCCAGTATCGAGCGGCGGTCGCCGAGTTTGGGCACAGTGTCCGCAGTCACCCAGACGAGGAGGCTTCGGTAATCGCCTTTCTCGAAAGCCTGCCGCTGGCCCTGGAGCGTGACGATCTGCGTGTGGTTCACGCGACCTGGGATACGGGCGCCATCGAACTCGTCCGTGGCATCGAGGGTTCGGTCAACGAGGCGTTCATACAGTTCGACAATCGCCTGAAGTCGATGCCCGGAGCCGACGCCCTGCGGCGCGCGGCCCACGCGGAAAAAACGCAATACAAGCATCTCCTCAAGGATCGGGACGCAGAAGTACCGCAGCTCACGGCACATGCGACTTACGAAGAGTTCTATCAAAACAACCATCCACTGCGCGTCCTCACCTCAGGTCTCGAACGGGTGACGGCGGTGCCGTTCTTCGCCTCCGGACAATGGCGTTTTGTCGAGCGTGTACCGTGGTGGACCCACTACCGGGACGTGACGCCGGTCGTGTTCGGCCACTACTGGCGCTGGCACGATCGCACGCGGGTCAAGGGCCTGATGAAGGATGGCCTATATCCTTTCGGTAACGACCAGCCGGACGAATGGCACCGGAACCTCGACGGGCATGAAGTTGGTTTTTGCGTCGATTTCAGCGCGGGCGTTCGCTTCAAGGAACGACAGCACGGCCGTACCGAGCGATTCCACGGCCGGCTTGCCGCGCTGCGCTGGCCTGAAAAAACCGTCGTCTTCGACGAAGAGCTAGCCAATCCATCCGCCTAGAGCCATCGCCCGCGCGCCAAGGCGACGTTCCACGACCCCGGCGACCGACGGCGCGGTCAAGCGCCCCACGACACGGTGGTCATCAAGACCAAAACTCGGCGCTGCGGCGTCACAGAGCGCCTAGGCGTCGCAGTCGATGGATGCCCTGCCCGGCTGAACTCAAGGCTCAGCGATAGACGACCTGCGATCGCAGATCGCGTTGTAACACCGCATGGAAAGCGACCCACTGACCGTGCGTCTCGAGATCACACACATCGCCATCGTGCTGCTCCTCGAATCGTCGTGCTACCGTCAGGGTGCGACCTGCCAGCTGGTAGCTCGCCTCGTAATGGAGGCCCGGAGCCTGATAGCGGACGTCCTTCGGAATCGCCGTGACCTCGACACTCTCCGGAAACTCCATCTGAGTCATTGAGCTGATGAGCCTCGATTGACACGGATAGCTGGAATATCGAACCAGCGCCGGCTTGTCGATCGCCTCGAGTTCGATGCTCGCAGGCGACAACCCAACGGGCACCTTCATGGCACCGGGACCCGGAAAGTTGGTCTGCGGATCAAGTCGGTAGTGCGACTTCCACCAGAAGGCCTGTTCGATGGCGATCGGATCGGGATGATCTAGGTCACCGACCCCGGTCTCGTTGAACCGTGACAGCAGGTTCTTGACCACAGTCTGCTCCGTAAGGCCACTGTCGTTGTAGCGCGTGATGCGCCCGTCGGCGGCGAAGGTCCCGGTGAACGTGGCCGCGGTCGTGCCCTCGATACTGCCATCCTCGTGTATTCGAAGCCTGAGCGTCGCGGATTCCGTGTTGTCGGCGGCAAGCATCCGTGGTGTCCGCCCGATTCGATCGAGCGCCGTCAGCACCGTCGGCTTGTCCATCACATCGAAGGACAGGTGGCCAAAGGAACTCGCGGAGTCCGTCGAGTCGACATAAAGATCAAGCGTGGGCACGTAGGTGATCACGTGGTTCGCAGGATCGATGGTCCCGACGGCCGCCAGTGTGTAGCTGTCACCGAGATTCACGAGCGCCGCGCTGCTTTGGATCCCGATCGCCGACAACAGCGACTGCATCAGCACCGCATGATCCTTGCAATCGCCATAGCGCTTCGCGAGCACCTCCGCGGCCGAATGCGGCACAAGACCTCCGTGACCAATGAACACGGCCACGTAACGAATGTTCTTGGCCACCCAACGGTGTAGCGCCTCCACCCGAGCACGATCATCCGGCAGGGTCGCGGTGAGTTCTCTAGCCAGTTTGCGAATCGCCGGGGTCACGGTAGCGCGCGGTGCACTGGCGAGCTGGTACGCCAGGCCGATCGCCCGAGCATCGGGATAGGTGGAAAACCTCAAGAGGTCGTCGTCATCCATGGCGGACACGCCACCTGCGTCGGAAGGCCGCGCCGTTGTCCGGGCATACACGAAGCGATAATGATCCTCGCCGTCCCGGGACACCCGCTTACCGCCCCCCACGCCACGCTGCTCGACGTACAGTGGCATACCCTGCGGTAGATGCACGTCGATCTGCCAGTGCTCGTACGCATAGTCACGATGCAGGCTCATGGACGTCCAGAAAAGCCCCGGGAACACGGCACTGGTGTGATGAATGCGTACGCGGTAGCCCAACCGAGAGCCAACCTCAACATTCGGGTAGACGATCACCCGGTACTCGGTGTCGGTGAACTGCGCTTCACCATCCTGCGCCGCTTCTGCCTGCGTACGGATCGCACTGTTCGGCAGCACCTGTCGGGTACCATCCGGCCGCACGAGCCACGCTTCGAGAGCTTCGACCACATCCACGCTCTTGCGGTATTCGATCTTCTGAGTGCCTTCCGAAGCGATACCCGCCGTCGTCTCGACCCGTATCAGCATCTCCTGCGTCTCGCGATCCGCCCCGCTCGCCTCGACGTGATGGGTCTCGAGATAGCGCTCGATCGCGGCGTCGGGCGCGTAGGCCCGATCGGCGGCGCTGGTTCCGGCCACCAGCCAACACCCGAGAAACAGAGCAACTGGCAACGCCACTCGGCGACACCCGGACGATCTCACTGCGTGACTCACGAAGCACCCCGACCACTTGGACCGACCACTGGGAAACAGGCATCGCCCCAGAGTGCCTCGGGGTGATCCATCATCACCTCGATCAGGGTGGGAACCAGACGCCCGAGGAACTGCCCGCAATCGCGAATCTGCGCGCGGTTGACCCGACTGTTCCAGGTGGCACCGCCGTGCATCAGCTGGTTTCGCAGCGTGTAGATACGACTCAGCACCACGTTCAACACCACCGCGACATCCTGCTGCTCGAGCGCTCGCCGTGCCTTGGCATTGGCCTGCGCGAAGCGTCGCCGCCATTCCGTCTCCTCAATCTCGCCCCGTTGGTAGACCCAAAAGTCATGAAAGACATACTCGTTATCCAAAAGCCCGCGCAGACTGCCACCGAACTCGGCCCAGACCAGAGCACCGAAGCGGCCCTGCTGATCGAGCCCGACGAGTTTTGCAATGAAGGCGCGGAAGGTATCGAGTTCACCCGACCGGTAGCGCTCGTCGATGTCGGTCGCATAAGCCGCATTGAAGGCGATCCACAAGAATACGAATCGGCCATCGACATCGTCGACACAACCCTCCGCACGCTCGAGCCAACTCAATGCCCGATGCACCCGCAGCGCGAGGTTCGGTGGATAGCCCTCGCGCTCGGCGCGCTGGCGGGTCTTGAGGCGCCGAAAGCCGAGACTCGCGGAGTTCGATGGTGGCGTGCCCTTCTTAACCATGCGCTACCAACGGGTCAATCGGTCGACTCGCATAGGATTCGAGCCAGCAGAGCAGATTCACAAGGGCGATCTCCTCGGCGGTCCTGCAGTTCACATCAAGAAGCCTCGGTGACGCCAGAAGCACCGCAAGACACTTGGCACGCGACAGGGCGACATTGATGCGGTTCTTCGAGAACAGGAACTCGATGTCTCTCGGCAGATGCTCACCACTCGAGGTCGCGAGCGACACCAGCACCACCGCCGCCTCCTGGCCCTGGAACTTGTCGACCGTTCCCACGCGCGCGCCCTCGGGCAGCACACTCTTCAGCAGATTGACCTGCATGTTGTAGGGAGCGACGACCAGGATCTCCTCGGCCGTGACTGCAACCTCGACGCCATGCGGGTCCCGATAACGCTGACCGAGCAAACTGCGGTAGATCTCTAGGATCTCGCGGGCCTCCTCCACGCTCTGTTGTGAGTTACCCTCGTGCGCCACGGGATAGAAGCGGATGCCGACGGCGGCGAGCGCCGGGTGGTGCGTGCCATCAAGCACCAACGACTGCTCAGACCGGGCGGCCGCCGTCACCAGTTGCCCGTCATACACCGCCTCGGATATGAACCCGCACACGGCCGGATGCATCCGCCAGGTCTCGCTCAGGAAAAACCCGCGCTCGGGTGCAATCACCGCCTGACCGTCCAGCAAGTACTCGAGCACCGAGTCCCCCGAGCGGCCCGGATGGACCCCTTGGATCGGCTGCCCAAGCTGCATTTGGTCACCGAGCAGCACCAGGTTTTTCGCCGCCACCCCCATCGCGATCAGGTTTGCGATCGAGACCTGCCCGGCCTCGTCGACAAAGAGGTAGTCGAAGCGTTGATCCAGCGCCTCACGCGCAAAGAGCCAGGCGGTGCCGGCCACGAGCTGCGCCGTCGAGACGTCGACCGACTTGGCGTCTTGGGTGACGGTAATGCACCGATACGCGCGCGGCTCTTCCTCCGACACTTTTTGTAGACCTGCGAATGACACGCATTGCTCAGCGGCCACCTGATCGATCGCCACAAGCAGGTTGCCGATCGCCTTGTGGGTGTTGGAGGAGATCCCCACCGTCTTTCCGGCCTTGAGCAGCGCCACGATCACATGAGACGCGGTATAGGTCTTACCAGCCCCTGGCGGTCCCTGGATGAATAGGAAGCTCGCATCAAGCGCCGAGATCGCCGCCGTCACATCGGCAACCGTGGGCGCCCGCCCCGGAGACAGCGGCGCTCCCACCGCCCTGCCCACAAGACGCGGCAGCTCACGGCCGAGGAAGGATTTCAGGGCCAGATACCGCGCGGGCTCGTGCCAGCTGTGCGCGAAGCGCGCGATGGCTTTCCTGGGTTCAGTCGCCGCGATCGGCACCTTGGGGCCGATGGAGAACTGATGGGGCTCGACATGGGCCTTCTGACTCATCTCGAGACGTACCTGACGCTTCTCCTCGTCGAGCGACAGGACGGTCACCGATTCCAACACATCAAGCCGTGTGGCCACGGACCCCGGCCCGAACTTGAAGCGCTGCTCCGGATACTCACACCGATAGCTGTAAAGACGCTTTCTGGGCCCTTTCGGAGGATCGACCGCCAGCACCTTGAGGGCAGCGATGCTCTCCGCGTCATCCATGAGATCCTCCGGATCCGCATCACGACACCGAAACAGCTTCCACCAACCGGGCTTCGACTCACGGCGATGAAAGTCCATCAAGTGGGCCGTGAGCTTACGCGCCTGGTGGATCTGCTCGTCCGAATCACCGCTGCCCGACAGGCGCCGGTGCAGCTCGGCCTTGAGCGTGTCCTCCTCCTGCCGAGCGCGCTCCTCGGCAGCCTTTCGCTCCGCCTGCTTCTCGCTCGGCACCGAGGCCGCCTTGCCGCCCTCACCGGGCTTCGAACGTCCCACTGACCGAAACACCGCTTCCGCGGGTCTGATCTTCAGGAGCCATTCATGCAACTGGCCGGTGGATTCGCAGTCATCACGGTTGTACTGCTCGATGCTGTCAAGAATCGCCTGATCACCAGTCTCGAGCCACCGTTCATACTCGACGATGCTTGCACCGGCATTCACGACCTCGCCCGAGCGCTTGCCACGGTAGAACTTCTCGATCTCCTTGATCGAGTAGGACGGGGTCGATGCGAGCACTCCTTCCTTCACGACGCGATAGAGATCGACGAGCCGCCGCTCGCGAAAGAGTTCGTCGACTTCCGGCTCGCGGGTCGCGTGCCAACTCATCAGCTTCTCGAGCGCATCGCGCTCGTAGTCCGCATAGTGGTAGACATGCAGATCGGGATGCTGCCGAATGCGCGCCATCACGAAATCTACGAAGTCCTCGAACGCCCGCTTCTCACCGGCCTCGTCATGCCCCCAGAAAGGCTTGAACTGCCAAACCCCCTGCTCGCGGTAACTGACCCCGAACAAGTATTCGAGGCCCGCCTCGCCGACGTGAGGATCTCCTTCCATGTCGAAGTAGAGATCTCCCAGCGATGGCGGTGGCAGCCGCAGGAATCCCCGCTCCGGCGCGAGCGGCAGCAATTCGTGCAGCAATCGGCCGGCCTCACGACCACGCAGCTGCAGTGCCGCCTGGGCGCGAAGCCTGTGCCAGGTGGCCGCCGAGATCCGTACCTTGGGCACCTGCTCCGGAGCGTTGGCCAGAGCCGTCAGGGTGGTGATGCCGATCGCCTGCAGTTTAGCGATCTGCTCACGGCGGATCCCCGTGACTTCCCAGAGGTGGTCATCTGCCGCACGCCTCGCATCGCAGCGCGACTGCCAGACGCACTGAGGGCATTTCTCGCACGGATCCGGATAAGTGTCCTGCCGCGGCCCCTGTGCCACCACCCGCAGACCCCTCAGCACCCGCTCGAAATAGTGCGCGTAATCCAGATAACGGAAGGCCCGCTCGGTACCATCCCCGAGCACGACATGCATCAGCGGCGCACGACAGCCCTGTACCTCGGCAAGCAACCAGGTGTAGAACGCCAGCTGCAGGACATGTGAGGCCTTGGCCTTCTTCGGAAGTTTGGTGTCGAGCACCTCATAGCCCCAATCTCCGAAACAGGTCTCGAGGGGAATCTTCCTCAGAAAATCCGTACGCCCCAGAAACCCGGGTGTCAGCAAGGTCGCCTGGTAGATGATCTCGACCCCCGCGCGCATCGCCTCTATCGTGGCGGCGGCTGCCTCGTTGCGATTGAGCGTCACCGAAATCTCCACCACGTCGCGATGTCGGGTCTTCAGCAGCGCGAGATAGCGTCGCTCCCAGAGATCCCCTTTCTTCGCGAGCAGCTTGACCGTCTCATCGATCGGTCCGCGCTCGAGAGGCGTGTCGAGGTGGGTCAGGTTGAGTTCGGTGAGGTGCCGGCAGGCCAGATGATCGACGACATCCGAGGCCGAGAGCACGAGCCTCTGAGAATCCTTGTACATTCGCCTGTCCGTTTCTCGGCAATCGGTTGACGCAATGTACCGATCCGTCGGTGGCACCGCCACCGGGCCTCGTCGACACCCCCCATGGCGTCCCTGCCATCGAGCTTCCCTGCCCAGGAGGGTGCCGTCACGGGATCATCGCAGTTCTCCGGATCAGCCAATGACCCGCTGACGGGATCAAAAAATGATCCTGAGCTGGGTCGCCACCAAACCCGCTCGGTCAGTCGCCGGGCACGCTATGATCCCTCTGCGCCCCTGACCTCCACAAGGAATGTCGAGTCCATGGCCCGATACGAACGCGTTTCCCAGCTCTATGATCTGCTCTCGGCTTCCCGGGAGCCGCTGTCGCTCGCAAGCCTCGGCGAGTCCCTCGAGGCCTCGAGCGCCACGGTCAAGCGGCTCGTCAGGTTCCTGCGCGATGAGCTCGGCGTCGAGGTGCACTTTGACCGCGAACAGGGCGGCTATCTGCTGAACCGCACGGCGCGACCCACAAAGGCCGTTCTGGGGCCCGCCTACGACTCGCAGGAGCTCTCGGCGCTCCTGTCGGCTCACGAGATCCTCGCGCAAATCCCGCCGGGCCTCTTCCGTCGCGAGACGCAAGGACTCCGAAGTCGTCTCCAACAACTGCTCTACAAGCGCCCCACGGGCCACGCCGGCATCCGTGACCGCGTGCGGCTCGTGCTGCCACAACGCCGCTCCGTCGATGAGACGCGCTTCGAGGAGGTCCTCAAGGCCCTGTCCGCGCGGATGCGACTGCAACTTCGCTACCGCAGCCGCAGCAAGGACGAGGACACGGAACGCGTGGTTTCGCCCGTACGGCTCACGTTCTATCGAAGCAACTGGTATCTCGCCGCCTGGTGCCACCTCACTCAGGGTCTTCGAATCTTTTCGCTCGATCGGATCGCCGAGAGCCGGATCACACCGATCCCGGCCCACGAACTACCCGAGAAGACCATCGATGAGCATCTCTCGAGCGCCTATGGCATCTTCGAGGGCAAGGCGACACACACCGCACATCTGCGGTTCACACCCACAGCCGCGCGCTGGATCGCCGATGAGGAATGGCACCCTGATCAGCGTCTCGAGCACCGTGCGGATGGTGGTGTCGATTTGCACGTCCCCTACTACCGCACCACCGAACTCAAGATGGATCTGATGCGCTTGGGCGCCGAGGTCGAGGTCCTCGCTCCACAAGCGCTGCGTGATCAGATCGCCGAAGCACACCGGCACGCCGCAAAGCGCTACCGCAAGCGCTGAGCGGACGTCAACAGAACACCATGGCGGACGCAAGGAAGGCGCCGCGACGGATTCGAAAGTCACCAGGCACCGGGGGATGGAAGCGGATCACCAGGTGATCCACCCTCATGGTGAACTCGCGAAAACAATCCGAGGCCTGCTCGAGGGATGCCCGACGCATCCACACTGCAGAGCCCCGACAACAAGGCCATCACCAGGAACCGTGTGCCTATGCCGAGCTACGAACGGGTCGCCCAAATCTATGACGTACTCGTCGCCTCTCAAGAGCCGGTGTCACTCCAAAGTCTCTGCGAGTCACTGGACGCCTCACCAGCCACCATCAAGCGGCTGGTGCGCTTCCTCCGCGACGAACTCAACCTCACCATCCGCTTCGACTACGAGCATGGTGGCTATCGACTCGAGCGCACGGGCGACTCCGCCCAACTGATGGGCCTGCCGCTCGAGTCGAAGGGGCTCGCCGCGCTACTGACCGCCTATGAAGTACTGAACCAGATTCCGCCCGGGTTCTTTCGCAAGGAGGTCGGTGGCCTCCGTGAGCGCCTGCGAGAGGTGATGTATGCCCGCCATCCACGCCATACCGAGATCCGCGAACGACTGCGCGTCGTCCTTCCGCAGGCACGGCGAGTGGATGATGGCGTTTTCCATACGGTGCTCACCTGCCTTGCCAACCGCCACCGGGTGCGGCTTGACTACCGTAGCCGCAGTCGCACCCCAGAAACCGCCGTCCTCGTCTCACCGCAGCGGCTGACGCTTTATCGCAGCAACTGGTACCTCGCGGCGTGGTCACACACCCATAATCACCTACGCGTGTATTCCGTCGATCGGATCAGCGCCATTGAAGCAACCACACTCACCTGCCACGTGGTCGCGCCGCGAACGCTCGAGCGTCATTTGAGCAGCTCCTACGGTATCTTCGAAGGGGAACCCACCCACGTGGCGGTGCTGCGATTCTCAGCTTCTGCCGCCCGTTGGGTCGCCGATGAGCAGTGGCACCCGGACCAGGAGGTCCACAGGCTGCCGGAGGGCCGTCTGGAACTCAGGATCCCGTACCACGACGCGACCGAACTCAAGATGGACATCCTGCGCTACGGACCGGATGTCGAGGTGGTTTCCCCGAAGGCGCTGCGCCGCGAGACGGCGGCCGCCCTACGACAGGCCATGACCCACTACCGAGGCGACACGGTCTCCTAGCCACGATCGACGACGGCGCAACGATCTTGACCCCGTCACCGTGGGACAGGTGATTCCTCAACCACGACGGGTGCCCCCCGGATCAGTGATCCGACGCGACGAGCGCGTCTAGATTGCCGACCGGGACCGGTATTGCGGGATGACGTTGCGCCTCGCGCAGCGCGTGTTCCTCGTCCCGACCCAGCAAAGGGACCGGCATGAACGGGAACAGCGGCGTTCGACGCCTGGCGGCGGGTCCGCCGATATAGTCATTGACGGTACGAACGAGTCGTTCGCGACACGCGAGGTGGGTGTCCGGGTTTGGACCGGGCTGCTCCGGCCGAAACGCGGCGACGGTCGCCTCGCCATTGCCACCCAGATCGTGATGAAGGAAGGACTGCAGTCCCAGCAGACGGTGTAGGCAGGACTCCGGCCACGTCAGGAAGACTGGCGTCCCGAATGCCACGGCCGGTAGCGCGCAGTGCAGCCGGGTCGTCAGGACACCCCGCGCATGCGCGTAGAGCGACAGCAACCGACGCGCGTGTGCGCGCCGTTGTGCCGCGGTCATGCCGGCGGGTGATCGGTGGGTCAGCCGAACGATCGGTGTGTCGGTACGCCATCGGACTGCCTCCACGATGTCGTCCGGCACATCCACAAGACAAAGATAATTGCCGCGA
>Ga0164297_10002922_pt1 | contig 16419 bp, 4 predicted proteins | sample GEODES058metaG_FD_113539 | JGI IMG/M metagenome (GOLD analysis project Ga0164297, IMG submission 113539) | Dystrophic lake water microbial communities from Trout Bog Lake, Wisconsin, USA - GEODES058 metaG | ecosystem: Environmental > Aquatic > Freshwater > Lake | place: USA: Trout Bog Lake...
ACCCAGTCCCGCCAGTCGCCCCTGTCCCACCCGTCGAGCCCGTCGCACCCGTGCCACCCGTCGCACCGGTCGACCCAGTCCCGCCAGTCGCACCTGTCCCACCCGTCGAGCCCGTGGGACCCGTACCGCCGGTCGCGCCGGTCGACCCTGTCGCGCGAGTCGACCCTGTCGCGCCAGTCGCCCCTGTCCCACCTGTCGAGCCCGTCGCACCCGTACCACCGGTCACGCCAGTCGCCCCTGTCCCACCCGTCGAGCCCGTCGCACCCGTGCCACCCGTCGCACCGGTCGCCCCAGTCCCGCCAGTCGCCCCTGTCTCACCCGTCGAGCCCGTCGCACCCGTACCACCAGTCGCGCCAGTCACTCCTGTCCCGCCAGTCGAGCCCGTCGCACCAGTCGCCCCTGTCCCACCGGTCGCGCCCGTATCGCCCGTCGCACCTGTCGGACCCGGCAAGCCACCCGAGGAGCCGGTGGCACCCGTGGGACCGGTTCCACCAGTTGCACCCGTCGTACCGGTCGACCCGGTCGCTCCTGTCTCACCCGTCGCGCCTGTCGCACCCGTACCACCCGTCGCGCCTGTTGGTCCCGGCAGCCCACCCGAGGAGCCGGTGGCACCCGTGGGGCCGGTCCCACCTGTGGCCCCTGTTGTACCGGTCAAACCTGGCAGTCCGGAGGGCCCAGATGGTCCGCGTGGCCCCGTCCCACCCGTCGGCCCAACCGGCCCAGTCGCACCGGTCGGACCAATGGGACCTGTCGCACCTGTCGCACCTGTCGCACCCGTCCCACCAGTGGCACCAGTGGCACCAGTGGCACCCGTCGGCCCTACTTGCAGGCCCGCAGAAACGCTCACCAGCGTCCCGCCTAAACCGTCAGAACTCAGGCTCAGCGCCGCCGCCCCCGATGTCGCGAAATCGCCGGCGATCACCAGGTTCAACCCGCCGGAACTGGCCGAAATCACGGCCTGGTTGTTCACGATGGCGATCGACGCCCCGGTCGCCCCCGCGAGATCGATGACATCCCCCGACTGGAACCCCGCAATCGCACCGGAAAACAGCGCCGGTGTCTGGATCGCCAGCGTCTCGCTGGTACCCATGAAATTGATCGTCTGGCCGCCACCCACGATGCCCGTCACCGACAAGGTGGCATCGTTGAACAGATCGATCCGCCCCGTTCCGGCGATCCCCTCATTCGTCACCGTCGCCGTGCCGCCCATGATCTCGAGCGCACCGTCATTGACGAAAGTCGAGTTCGCGGTGGCCGCGACGATTGCATACTCCTGCAGGGTGAAATCCCCCGCGCCCACCACGGCATAACTAGCCAGCGAGGTGTTGATCCAGATCTGCGACTGGTTCCACAACTCGAACGGGTCATTGTTCCCGTTTGCATCAGGCAACGTCCACGTCACCGTTCCGCTGCCTGCCACCAGGCTCGGATGCAACTGGCTCGATTGAATGACCGCGATGAACAGTCCGAAATCCGTCGCCGTTGGCGTGGCAAAAACAATGTCGTCGCCGACCGCCGGCAGCGCACTGCCGTTCCAGAACGTCGTCTTGTAGAAACTGACGGTGGAGAACGCGCCGCTGATCGTGAAGATATCGGTCGACATCAGACCTTCCGGCTCATGGCATCGCACCTGCGCGTGCTGACACGGCACGTCTCAACCATATGGTCCACCACGACCCGCATCCGCGTGGCCACAAAACCCCCCGTGCGCACACGGGAACGTGATGATGGAACAGAACGGGAGTCACACTTCATGTTCAGCCTCAGCCGCCCAGGCCACGCGATTCGCACAAACGCCGGTCACGTCTTCCCCCCAGGCGAATGTCCCATGAGCTCTTCTTGTCGTCCGCTCACGGGCATTTAAGATGCCCTGCACGTGCGTTTTGCCGTGACCGCCTCTTTACAGCCATTAACGAATTTTTGGCAATCTACCTACGTCCGTCATGCTCGAACATCATCTCCCTGGCGCTATCCAACCTCGCGGATGTCACACAACTGCAATATGAACCTGTCATTGACCCCCGGCTCAGCTCACGATCTAATATAAAGAGGCAGTTAAATGATGATCCGGCGCTGCCGCGGGCCAGAAAGGGGATTGTGGTGCGGCGTGTGGGCCTGGGTTTGATCGGCACGATCCTGGCCGCGCTCGCGGCAACGCCGGCGGTCGCGATGACCCAATCCGCCACCTGCCAGCTCGTCGACATCAACGGCCTCACCATGACCAGCGGCCCCTCCACCTGCCAAGCAGCATCCGCCGGTCCGCCGCCCGAGGGCAGCAGCAACGGCGCGATCAGCGGCACTGTCACCGACGGCGCGTTCACGCTGTCGTCTCAAACCCTCGGCAACGGCAGCCCCGGCGCCAACGTCTCCGGCACGCTCTCCTTCTCCACCAGCTTCCTGGTGAGCGGTGTCGGCCCGACCGGCAAGATGTATTTTCCCTACGAATTCTTCGGCACCCTCGCCGCCAGCACCACGCCGGACCGCCTCAGCGCCGTCAACCAGACGCTGCTTGGCAGCGCCACCACCACCATGTCCTTCAGCGTTTCCGACGGCAGCATCAGCTCCACCTATGCGCGCACTGTCTGCGCCGCCGGTCAGGTCAACTACGTCAGCGTCTGCAAGCCGCCACCGCCAGGCGGCGTCCAGCCCGTCGCCGTCTTCGATGAAAGCGGCATGCTGGTGCTCCAGGTCACCGACGGCGAAACCGTGACGCTGCAGGCCCAGCTTACCGGCGCCGCCACCAGCCAGGTCACCGCGAGCGAACAGGCGAGCGGCGCGGGAACCGAAACCTTCGTCTGGAGCCAACCTACCTACTTCGATCCGACCCATACGCCAGAACCGACAAGCAGCGCCTTGCTGCTATCCGCGACCATCCTTCTCGCGGGTCTGGTCCGGCCACAATGGAACGGGGCAGCTGACCGGCGCTGACCGGCGCGATGGCGCCGCCGCCGCCTGCTCAGTGCACAAGATCGGTGGTTGAACACGCAAGTCTGCACGAGCGCGCAATGCCCACTTGTTGCCAAATCGCCACGTGATATCAACCGGACTCGCACCGCCGGTATGCAAACGGCGATAACTGGCGACAAACGATGGGAAGCGTAATACGCTGTGACAGATACGGGGGTCGAGGAGAATGACGAAGCGTATAGATTTGGCTGCGTTCTATTTTGAAACTACGGCCGCGACGGTTTTTGATTTGTCGATCTCGCCCGATCCCGCGGCGCAGATCGAAGGCGTATCATCCATTCCGGACGCATCGTCGCAACCCTCGCCCGACACAGCAGGTGACCCATCCGGCGGCACGGAGGTCGCTCTGCCCGCGCGCGTGACGCCGCAATCCTCCGTCTCGCAGGGCGGGGCCGTCATCGGATTGCCGAGCCCCACCAACACCGCTCTGGTCGCAGGCGCCGCCGTACTGCTCTCCGCGCCCTCCTCGGACAATCCCCAGCACCCCATCGCCCCTCAATCATCCCCGCAACCGGCCGGAATGACCCAGGGCATCCGCCTTCCGCCCATCGCCGCCACAGCTATGTCCGAGGCCGACCAGGCCGCCCCCCTCACCGGCGGCCAGTCCACCATCGGCGTCATCAGCCACGCCGCCATGATGCAGCCGAACCAGCAGATCACCTTTACCTCCGGCCCGACCTCGGTCACCGGCAGCACGGACGGCTTCTATTTCACCCTCCCCAGTGTGCTCTACCACTACTACGGCTTTAATCTGTCCCAGTCCTTCGGCGGCTTCTCGATCAGCGCCTATGCCAACATCGCCGCCGGCATCAAAGGGGGCGTCAGCCTCGGCCTAGGCAACTTCTCCACCAACTATCCCATCACCGTCGACCCCGGCGCCCCCACCGAGATCATCGACGGCACCGTCTTCACCGTCGACCCGTCGTTGATTTCCGTCAACGAAGCCAATTTCTCGCTTGCCCTCCTCAACGCCAGCGCCAGCCTCGACCTCGCTTTGCAGGCCGCCCTCGGCGCCACCTTCAGCACCCCCTCGGTACGCATCGGCGTCGATGTCCCCTTCATAGGCTTCGTCGGCTTCACAATCCCATCGCAGAGCTTCTCACGCTCGATCACCGAGGGTGACAAATACACCCTGCCCACCAACGACACCGTCAACATCCCCGGCGGTTCGGTCACAATTACCGATATTCCCGCCAACACCGTCACCTCCAGCAGCCAGAGCGGCTGGGGTGACCTGCCCACTCTCGATGTCTCCGCCGAAACCACGCCGTTTCTTACCGGCAACGTCGACATGCTCGCGCTGCTCGCCGATCTGCTCGACCTCCAAGGCATCAGCGACAGCTTCAGCGAAGGCCCCCTTAGCGCCTCCTATACTTTGCTCTCGCTGCCGCTCTCGGTCTCCCTCTCCCTCGGCGAGAGCGTCACGCTGACCCCCCAGGGCATCAACGTCACCGCTACCGACCTGCTCAACAACGAAACCCAGACTGGTCCGCTCGGCACCCTCTTCACCTTCGATGCCCCCGCCAGCGGCGCCGGCGACGGCAGCGTACCGGTCGCCCTCGCTTACACGCTCGACCTCGCCGTCCACAGCGCCATCGGCCTCGACGGCACCATCGCCCTTGGCATCGATGGGCCGCAGGCATCCATTTCCGTCCTTGGCATCGGCGGCAGCATCGGCCCGCTATTCTCAGCCAACATCTTCAACATCGGCGGCCAGATCGCCCCGATCGGCAGTTGGAACTCTGACCAGTCCCTGGTACAGACCACCACCATCGCCGTGCCCAACATGGCCGCCGGCATCGCCCAGACCATCTCCACGGCCGGCGGCTCCGTAACCCTCGACACCACCGGCGCCGCCCTCGATATTTCCTCAATCGGAACGATTTCCGGCACGCCAACCGGCATCGTCGGCACCGCGACCGGCGCCGTGCTGCTCAGCAACGCCGGTCTGATCAATGCCGCCTACAACGGCATTGATATCATCGGCGGCGGCTCGGTGCGCAACCTCGCTGGCGGCCAGATCCTCAGCACCGGAACCGCCTACGGCTACGGATACGGCGTCCGCGCCCACACCTCGCTCGCCAACCAGGTTTTCAATAACGGCACTATCTCCGGCTTCCATACCGGCATCTATGCCGCTGGCGGCTTCGTCACCAACGACGCCGAAGGCATCATCAGTGCCGCCCCCCCCTCGCTCGGCATCTCCATCCACGCCGCCAACGCCCGGGTGGTCAACGCCGGCACAATCGCCACCGGCAGCGGCATCGCCCTCGCCGCCGGCGGCTCGGTCTATCAGCCCACTACCGGCCTGATCGACGTCAGCGAAGTCGGAATCTTCGCGCAAGGCCCGCTGACCCTGACCAACAAGGGCACCATCCAGAGCCACCTCCCCGCCGTCTCCGCCACAGGCGGCACCGTCACCAACATGGCCGGCGCTCTGCTGAGCGCCTCCGAAACCTCGGCCCTCTACCTCACCGGCACCAACGCCACCCTCATCAATGCCGGCACCATCGCCGGTATCGCCGTCGCCGCCTCGCTCGACGCAGGCAGCAATCGCCTCGTCCTGGCCCCGACCGCCGTCTTCAGTGGCAACGTGGACGCCACCGGCACCGACAATGGCATCACCCTGCTCGCTGGCACCATCGCCGGCACCCTCACCGGTTTTGGCACCAGCTATAACGGCTTTAGCTCCATCACCATCGCCTCCGGTGCCACCTGGACCGTCACCGGCGCGCTAGCAGCCTTCTCCGGCGTGACTCTCTCGGGGATCACCTCCGCCGACGTGCTCGACCTCACCGACACCCCCTTTGCCGCCCACGAGACCGCGCGCGTCAATCCCGCCACCGACATCCTCACCCTCTACGGCCCCACCATCGGGTCCACCATCGCCACCCTGCAATTGGCCGGCACGCTCCCTATCCATGAATTCACCGTCGCCAGCGACGGCGCCGGCGGCACCACCCTGCGCGAACCAACGACCAACCCAGAAATCGTCGTCGGCACCAACGCCGGCATCCTGCTCAACTCCAAGAGCTATTTCGGCACCGCCGTCAGCGTCGCCTATACCGGCTCGTCCGGTTCGCCAGCGATCTACGGCATCGATTCGCAGGACAAGGGCGCCACGATCACCAACAATGGCCAGGCCATCGGCAGCCAGATCGGCATCTTTCTGCGCCAGGGCGGCACCGTGGTAAACGGCTCTGACAGTCACACCTACGCCCAAGCCGCCAGCGTCATCGGCAACACTGTGGCCGGCGTGGACTTCGGCACATATGCCGGGGTCGTCAACAACGCCTGGGGCATCATTAGTGGCGGCGCCTACGGCATTGCAGCCGGAAACGGCGGCACGATTCGCAATGCCACGTCCTCCGCCATTACCGGCACCGTTGCCATCGACATCGCCGGCGCCATGGGCTCAGTCAGCAACGCCGGGTCGATCGGCGCCACCAGGCTCGGCATCCACCTCGGCGGAGGCGGCACCGTCGCCAACGATGGCACCGTCGCCTCCACCGTCAACGCCGTCGAGATCAACGACCAGCCTGGCATGGTCATCAACCACGGCGACATCGCGGGCGGAAGCTATGGCGCCGCCTCTGGTGTGAATCTCACCGCCGGCGGCAGCGTCTACAATTCCGGCGGCGATATCACCGGCTACCAATACGGCGTGCGCGTCGTCTACGGCGGGACCATCGACAACTTCGCCGGCACCATCAGCGGCATCGTGCTGGCGGGCGGCGGTTCGATCGACAACTGGGCAGCCACCATCACGGCCGGCCACGAATACGGCGTCGGCGCCTTAGTCTCCGCCAGCACTGGGGCCGACAGCACGGTCCAATTGCTCAACGAGGTCAACGGCGTGATCGATGGCATTCACGCCGACAACCGCACCACCATCACCAACGAGGCCGGCGCCACCATCGACGGCTCCGGCATCACGGTCTTTGCCAGCCAAAGCCCGGTCTACAGTTTCAACCTGATCAACTCCGGCGACATCACCAACACGACGGCATCCGGCACCAGCGCGACCCTCGGCCTCATTTCAGCCAGCGCCATCATCAGCGGGATCAACATCGACGGCCCCGCGAACATCACCAACACCGCCACTGGCACCATTGCGGCGGCGTCCGACCTATCTGTCGCCTCCGGCTATGGCATTCTCGAATTCGACCTCGGCGGCAACACCAACCTCAGCAACGCCGGCCGCATCACCGGCGTAAGCGATGGCGTGAACCTCAGCAACGGCGCTATCGTCAACCTCCCCGGCGGAACCATCGACGGCGGCCTCAACGGCGTCGTCTTCACCGGCACCAGCGCGACCGTCGAGAACGCCGGCACGATCCTGGGCGGCTTGGCATCAGTTTATCTGGAGGGCACTGGTACAAATCTGTTGATCGTCGATGCCGGCGCGACCTTCGGTAGCGAAATCATCGCCAACCCGGCCGCCAGCAACACGCTCGCCCTCGGCGCCGCGACCGGCTCCGGCACGCTCACGGGTATCGGCACCATCTTCACCGGCTTTGGGTCGCTGGACGTTCAGGCAAATGCCTCCTGGACGCTCATGGGGTCCAGCGCGCTGGCCGACGGTACCCAGGTTTCGCTCGAGCCTGGAAGCACGCTCGCCGTATCCGGCACGTTCAGCGGCCGGGCCACCTTCGAGGTGTCCGGCGCGGCCATCGTTCTGCCTTCCCATGTCGCCGAAGGCGACACCATCGACCATCCGGCCGACGGAACGCCCAACCGCATCACCCTGACCGGCCTCCAGAACGCCGCCGGCTTCGCCGGGACCATCACCAACCTGCGCCCCACCGACCGCATCGTCCTGCCGAACGTCGAGTTCAAGGAAACCGACCACGCCGCCTACGACTCCTTCGCCGGCACCCTAACCGTGTTCGACGGCATCACCCCGGTCTTCACCTTCTCGCACGTCACCGTCGCACCAGGGGCCCCCACGGCCTTCACCGTCGGAGCTGACAGCGTCCAGGAAGCCGCCTGCTTCGCCCAGGGAACTCGCATCCTTACCCAGCGCGGCAACATCCCCATCGAGCAGCTTACCACCGACGACGACGTCCGCACCGCCGAGGGGTCCTTCGCGCGCGTTCAATGGCTCGGCTACCGCCGCCTCGATGGCCGCCGCCATCCCCGTCCCTGGGACGTCGCCCCGGTCCGCATCAGCGCCGACGCCTTCGCCCCCGGCCAACCCGCCCAGCCAGTGATGCTGTCGCCCGACCATGCCGTCGGCATCGACGGCGTTCTCATCCCCATCCGCTACCTCCTGAACGGTAAGACAATCCGCCAACTCCCCGCCGCCGACATTACCTACTGGCACGTCGAACTCGCCCACCACGCCCTCATCCTCGCCGAAGGCCTGCCCTGCGAGAGCTATCTCGACACCGGCAATCGCGGCGCCTTCGAGAACGCCGGCACGCCCACCGCCCTTCACCCGGATTTCGCCGCCCGGATCTGGCACGACCAAGCCTGCGCCCGCCTTGTCCACGACGGCGCCGAACTCGAAGCCGCCCGCAGCCACCTCCTCGAACGCGCCGAACTGCTCGGCCATCCCCTGACCCGCGACCCCGCCATTCGTCTGTTGGTCAACGGCCACAGCTGCTCCGTGCGCGTATCCGATGGCTGGTGGCGCGCCCCCCTGCCCCGCGGCGGCGCCCAGCTGACTCTCCTCTCGCGCCAATGGCGCCCCGCGCACACCCTGCCTCACGCGACAGACACGCGCACGCTCGGCATCGCGATCTCTCAACTGCGCCTCGATCGGCGTGATGTGCCGCTCGACCACCCCGCGCTCCTGTCCGGATGGCACGCCCCCGAGGGCGGCCTCCGCTGGACCGATGGCTGCGCCACGATCGACGCGCGTGGCGCCCGCGACATCGCGATCCATATAGCGGTGACGGGAACCTATTGGGACGATCTGGCCGAGCCACCCATCGCCGCTGCGAGATAGCCGAACCAGGCAGACGGCGGGGCACCGCAGCACCCCGCCGGTCGGCCGATCAGCCGTGTGTCAGCAACACATGGCCAGACCCATCGTTGCCGATCGCGAAGACACCGCCGCCGAGGCTGCTGTCCTCGAACATCAGCGTCGCCTTTGCGCCGCCACTGGTCAGCTGCAACAGGCCCGTGGCCGGCGTGTAGCTGGTGATCGACGCACCCGGGAAGTTGAAGTCCTTGAGATCGATCTGGTCGCCGATGCCGAAGCTCTGTAGCAGCGGGCCGGTATAGCCGGGTTGGCCGATATTGCTGCCGAAGCTTGCCACCGCATCAACCGCCAATGTGGCGCCGGCCGGACCGATAAAGCTCATCCGATTGGCATTGCCGGTATCGGCCGCAACCTCGAGCAGCGATGCGTTGTTCAGCAAGAACACGCCCGTGCTCGCCGGCCCAACCGCCCCGGTGACCGTCAGGCTGGCACTCGCCCCAAGGGCGATCGTGCCGTTGTCTATAACCGCGCCCGCGCTATTAACTACACCGTTCAGCACCAGCTCAGAAGCGGGCGCTGCCCGCAGCGAGCCGCTGCCGCCGACATTGCCGGTAACCGTCAGGGTGCCGCCGCTGGCATTGATCACGCCGCTATTGGCGATCGCGTTCTGCACAATGCCGTTGCCGGACAGCAAGCCGCTCGTGGTCACCGTCAAATTCGCCGTCTGGAACGTCCCTCCGCCGAGGCGCAACGTGCCCTCGTCGGTGATGGCGGTCGTGCTGGTGAAGCCCCGCCCACCGGTGATGTTCAGCACGCCGCCGGTGAACGGAATGCTCGGATCGGCCGCGGAGATATCGGTCAGGCTGTTCTCGAGGTTCACCCAGGTCGCCCCGTTCCACGCTTGGAACGCCGACCCCGCGCCATCCAGGGTGATGACGGCGGAGTCCTTGCTAACCGCGCCGCCGGTGATCTGCATCAGCGCACCATGCCCTGCCGCGGAAACGATCCAGGTGCCCTGGTACAATTCGCCGCCGGAGTTGTTGGTGTTGTACAGATAGTTCTGGTTCTGGTAGACAGAGCTGCCATCATAGGCTGCGAGGGTGCCGTAGTTGGCGAAGATGCCGTTGTGCAGTTCGAGCCCGCCAAGGGCGGTCGCGCTCATCACGCCATTGGCCTCGTTGATGTCCGTCCTGTTGCCGGTATCGATCCACAGCGCCGCCGTCTGGTCGGCCACGATGACGCCGCTGTTGTCGAGCTGCATCTGGCCGATGCCGATATTGCCGGCGCCACGGACCGTGTTGTCGACGTTGATCAGCTTGAAGGTGGCATTGGCACCATAGATCCGGTTCGCACCACTGTTCGACATCAGGATCTGGCCGCCGCCGCTCAGCGTGACGTTCTGGCTCGTCAGCTGCAGATCGGTGTTGCCGCTCGCGCTGAACTGGTTCAGCGAGATCTTCCCGGTGTTGGCAATGGCGCCCGCGATGTCGAGCCGATCCTGGTCGTTGACGATGATGTTGCCACCGTTGGTCAGCTGCCCGTAGGTCACGCCGTCCAATCCGCCGGCATTGCCCGGCCCAGGTCCGGTCTGCACCACCGCATTCGCGCCCGTGGTCACGAGCCCGCCCATGATCGTGCCACCGAGCAGATCGACATGTGCCCCGGTGCCGGCGGCCAAAATCGTGCCGCCCTGGTTGTTGATCGCGGTGTTCTGGATCACCAGCCCGCCAAGTCCGGTATCCTTGATGATCCCCCTGTTGACCGCGGTCACACCCTGCGTATTGAGGATCAGTTGCCCGCTATAGGGGAACGATGGCGCCTGATTGGCCAGCACGGTGCCGCCTGCCTCATTGACGAATGTCATGTAGGCGGCGCCGATCTGGCCAGAGCCGGTTATCGTGTTGTCCACGTTGTCCAGCACGTAGGACCGGCTGTAGTTGCCCGACCAGATGCGGTTGTTGGTGTCATTGGTCATCACCACCCGCCCACCGCCGGAGAGCGTCGCGCTCCCGTTGACGATGATGTCGGTGAAGCTGCCGCCCGTGCTCACGCCGGCCAGGTTGATGGTGCCGTTGTTCACGATCGAACCGGTCAGCGCGAGGCTGGAGAGATCGCTGACCTGCACATTGCTCGCCGCGGCGATCGCAAGCGGGCCATTGGTGGTGCCGTCGAACCCGCCGCTGCTGCCGACCAACGTTCGGATCACCGCCGTGCCGAGCGTCTTGACGACGCCGCCCATGATCGTCCCGCCCTGCAGGTCGACATGCGCGTTCGGCGTGACCAGCCCGTTGGCCAGCACGGTGCCGGAGTTGCTCACTCCGGTATTGCGGATCACCAGGCCGCCGGTCGCGGTGGCCTCGAGCAGGCCCGCATTCACCATCGTCTCGCCCTGGGTGTTGACTACCAGCGCCCCGGTGGATGCGACCGCGCCGACGATGATCGGATCGTTGTTGGCGTTGATCGTCCCACCGGCCTGGTTGACGAGCGCCAGATAGGCGTTGCCGAGCTGGCCTGTGCCGGAGATGGTATTGTTGGCATTTATCAACGTGTATCCCCGGTTGTAGCCTTCTGACCATAGCCTATTGTTGTCGTTGTTCGTCAGCGTCACCTTGCCGCCACCGCTCAGCATCGCGGAACTGCCGCTCACCCGGATGTCGGTATTGCTGTTGGTCTGGCCGTCCAACAGGATCGTGCCGGTGTTATTGATCGCGCCGTTCAGCCAGAGGATCGTCGAATCCCACACATCGAACAGCCCGGTGTTGTTCACCGCGCCAGCCGCCGAGGTGCCATCGAGACCGGCGCCCCAGCCATTGCCGATGCTATCCCCGCGCGTGGTGATGGCGCCGCCGCCAATCGACGCCAGCGTGCCGCCATAGACGGTGCTGCGGATCAGGTCGACATGGCTATTGGCCCCCGACGACAGCAGCGTGCCGCCACCATTGCTGATCCCGGTATCAATGAAGCGCAGGCCGCCATTGGCAACGGCGTGGTTGGTCGCCTTCATCACGCCAGCGTTGATCAGCGTCTGGCCGGCCGTATCGACGTTGAGCGCCGCGACCGAACTGGCATTCACGACGCCGCCGGCCTGGTTCTCGAACGTCATGTAGCCATTGCCGAGATTACCCGCGCCGATAATGACGTTGTCGACATTCGTCAGCTTGTACGAACGGGTGTAGCCGTTGCCCATGATGATGTTGTTGTTGTCGCCACCCGCCGCTGTATTATCGGCCAGCACGACCTTGCCGCCACCCGAAAGCGAGGTTGCCGCGCCGTCCATATACAGCCACGTGCTCCCGGTCGCGCTGGTCTGATTGAGGGTGATCGTCCCCATGTTGACGATCGCGCCATTCAGCTTCATGTCGCTCTGATCGCTGATCAGCACGCTGGTGCCGGCCGCGATGGTGACAGCGCCGCCGCCCCCAGTGATCGATCCGTCCAGCCTGCCATCGGCGCCGTTGATCATGCCGCCGGGCAAAGTCTTCAGCATGCCACCAAGAATGTTCGAGCTGTCGAGGTCGACAGTCGAACCCGCGCCCTTCGCCAGGATCGTGCCCCCGGTGTTCAGTACCGTCTGCCCGTAGATCGCCAGATCGCCGCCCGAGGTCGCCTCGAAGGTCCCGGCATTCACCACCTGATTGCTAGTGGAAATATACAGCGGCGTTCCCTGGTTCGCGTTCACGATGCCATCATTGATGAACAGCATCGAGTTGCCCGAGCCCGGCCGATAGGACGAGCCGACCACCCCCGCACCCGAAATCGTGTTGTCGACGTTGGTGAGCGTGAAGTTCCCATTGCTGCTGTAGAACAGATTGTTCACGTTGTTGGACATCTGCACCAGGCCATGGCCCTGCAGCGTGACGAACCCGCTCGCGGCAATCAGCTTGCTCCCCGCCCCCGGCGAGGAAGTGGTGGAGTTCAGCGAGATCGTACCCTTGTTGCTGATCACGCCGGCGAGATAGGCGCTGTTGCCATTGGCGATCTGCAGATTGGTGCCGGCCGTGATCGTGTAGGGATGGGTGCCCTGGCCGTTCAGCGACACATTGTTGTTGGTGTTGTAGATGACAACACCGCCACCGCTCGTCTTGACCGTGCCGCCAATGACGGGAGCGTTGATGGTGACGACCGAGCCCGCCCCCGCGGCAAGGATCGTCCCGCCAGCATTGTTCACCTGGCTGTTGATCGTCAGCTGCCCTCCGGCCGTGGCCTCCAGCGTGCCCTGGTTGGCGATCACATTCGACGAGGTGTCGAGGATCAGCGCCGAGGGCTGGTTGGCATCGATCACGCCGGCCGCATCGTTGGTCAGCACCATCTTGTTGGTGTTGTTGCCAATATCGCCAGCACCGCTGATCACATTGTTCACGTTCTCGAACTGCGTGTTGGTCAGCGCACCGGTCAGGATATTGGCCGCGTTGTTGGACAGCACCACCGATCCCGCGCCGGTCAGCACCGTCGGAATGGTGTTGAACAGCAGCACCGTATTGGCGCTCGTCGCGAGCAGGCTGATGATGCCGGTATTGTTGATCGTGCCGCCCAGCGACAGCGTGGATCCATCCTCCACCAGGATGCTGCCAGCCAGCCCGTCCGCGGCGGAGTTCGCCTGAACCTTGAACAGACTGAAATTTGTGACATCGATCGTGGTGGCCGCCACCATCGTCAGTTCGTTAACCGTCCAGTTCGAATCCGACGTCACCACATACGGTCCGATAGCATTGATCTGCGCCGCGTCGATCGTCCCAGGGATCACGCCGCCAGCCCATTTCGTGGCGTCACTGAACAACCCGCTGATGCCGCCAAGCCACTGGATATTCGCCATGTATTTATCCCCTACAAGTAAAAATTGATCATCCAAATAGAACGGGAAGGCCTGTCGTAACCGCCATTACTCCGCCGCCGGGCCGCACGCCCCCACTGGCCGACAATTCGCCAGCCGACACACCGTCCGCCAAATACGACCTGCCTATTCCGGCCGGGAGTCGCGGACACAGCTTCCCGAGCGCAAGACCAGCGCCACAACCGATCACCATCAAGCCCAACTCAATTTGGTCTCAGTATGAAACCATTCACCACAAAGTACTCAAAAACAAACTTTGAAATTGATCGACTTTTTTCCACGCTCATCATCGATCATGAAACCGATCGTGACATTGATCTGGATCATTGCAACGCGCACGGCCAAGGCCCATCAAGACCGTCTTGCCCGCGCCCGGCACGGTCAGCCAGACCCGCCCGCACGCCTTCTGCCAGCGCCCACCCTCGGCGGCCCAACCGCGGCGAAGTCATGGCGCGCCCTGCTGGACTCGAACCAGCGACCCACAGCTTAGAAGGCTGTTGCTCTATCCACCTGAGCTAAGGGCGCCTCCGAAACGCTGCATACACCAACTTGCCGCGCCATGCAGCAGCCCACTCACAACCCAGCCGGCCGCACCTCGAAGCGCATCACCAGCCCCGGCACCGCCCCAGGCTGAACAAACCGGTTCGCCGCGTACGACTCAAGCCCATAGGTGCTCACCCGCAGCATCCCGCCGGCATCCACCTCCAGCACCGTGTAGCCGAACAGATCCGGCGCATAGAAATCCACCGGCCGCGGATTGGCCGCCGCCCCCCCATCGCCCGCCCGCATCACGTCGCCAAGCCCCGGGAACCCCACCAGCCCGATCTCTGGATCGCCATGCGCGCGCAAATCCGGCGTAGTCGGCATGAACCGATTCGGCTTCTCCAGCACCGCCTCGATATTTCGAAAACTGTGGTCGCTGATCTCATCCGGCCCGCCGGCGCCAATCGGCCCGGTGACAACCAGGAACGCCCCCGGCACCAGCGCCCGCTGCCCCGGCCGCCCCGCCGGATCGGGCTCATAGGCCAGCCGCGTCGTCCGCATCTGGTGATCGTCCGTGCTCAGGAACACCACGCCGGAAATCCTGTTCTCGGCAATGAACTTCAGGATCTCGTTGCGCTCGGCACGATACCCGCCATACCACGACTTGCCATCTTGCGCGCTGCCCACCGAATCGATCGGCGACGAGATCGCCACGATCTTCCAGGTCACGCCCGCCGCCTGCGCTGCCAGCAGCTCCGCCTTGAACCAGGCCAACTGCGTCGCCCCCAGCATCGTCCGCGCCGGATTGTCCGCCCGCGCCCCCGCCGCCCGGCTGCCATCCGCATTGATGCCAGTCACGTCGCTGCCCTTCTCCGGGTCCTTCAGCCGGATATCGCGATACGACCGATCATCAAGATTGATCTGCACCACATGCCGCCCCCAGCGCACCGCGTTGTACAGTCGCGTCGTGCCCTCCGTCCGCGCATCCCCCGCCGCCACCACCACCGCCTCACGCAACGGGTGATACTCAAGATAGGGTTGCACCAGGGCGCGAAACCCCGCCGTCTTATTGATGAACCCGCCGGTATCATTAGCATCCATGCCCGCGGGATTGCCCGTATGCTTCGTTGCCAGCGGTGCGCCCCCCGCCTGCAACTGCCGGTTCCCCAGTTCGTGATTATCCAGCAACGTATAGCTTCCCGTCGCCGCCAGCATGTCCTGCAAGCCCAGCTGCCCCTGCGGCCCCGGCGCCCCCGCCGCCGTCACCCCCATCCGGTTCTCCAGATACTTCCGCCGATACGCCGCCACCACCTCCGCCGCATTCGCCCCATCCGTCGCCACATCCGGCGTCGCCGCCGACCCCGTCGAGGCTGTCTCGTAGATCGTATCGCCAAGGAAAACATAATAATCGAGCCCCTGGCTCCCCGGCGCCGTGCTGCCAAACCCGTTCACCGCCACATACGGCCGCCACCTCCCATCCGCATCGCCCGAAAACGCCAGCCGCACCGGCACCGCGGCCTCCGCCGGCGGCGGCATCACGAACCGCCCCGTCCGGCTCACCGTGCTGCCATCCGTGAACCGGAAAAAATACGCCGTCCCCGCCGTCAACCCGGTCGCCTCGAGCTTCAGCGTGAAATCCCGCCCCGGATCCGTCACCCCCGCGAACCGCACCACCCCGCTGCCAAACCCCGCATCCGGCGACACCTCCGCCGTCAGCCGCACCGGCTTGCCCTCATCCACCGCCCTCGTCCACAGAATCGCCGACCCCGGCACCATGTCCCCCGCGGCCACGCCGTCGAACACCGTCACCGCGGCGGCCGGTCCAGCCAGCACCAGCAGGAACACCACCATGAACGCCGAGCGCTTCATCATCTCTTCATAGCTCCGCAACAAAACAGAAAGAAAGCAAAGCGTTCTTTTTTGAAAAAAAGAACCAAAAAACTTTTGCACTGCTGTCGCGCCCGGTTGCAACCGCACTGTCCCAATCAACAAAAGTCTTTTTGCTTCTTTTTCTACAGAAAAAGAAGACCCTTCCCTTCCCTCATCTCCGCCACCGACGGAATAGCATCGAAACATCCCGCCCGACCGACCGCAATCGCCGCCGCACTCTGCGCCCCCGCCACCCCCGCCTCCAGCCCCGCACCCCCCCCCACTCCCCCCCCCCCCCGCCCCCCCGCCCCACCTCCCCCCTCCCCACCCGCCCCCCCCC
>Ga0164297_10002925_pt1 | contig 16401 bp, 14 predicted proteins | sample GEODES058metaG_FD_113539 | JGI IMG/M metagenome (GOLD analysis project Ga0164297, IMG submission 113539) | Dystrophic lake water microbial communities from Trout Bog Lake, Wisconsin, USA - GEODES058 metaG | ecosystem: Environmental > Aquatic > Freshwater > Lake | place: USA: Trout Bog Lake...
CATCTTTCAGACCGGCGGAGGACGTAGTCGTGCCTGGCGCGACTGGCCGGTCGATTCCTACATCAGGAATATCCGGTGGCTCATCGAGCAGTACCCGGTTAAGGTAATCCTCACCGGAGGTTGGGATAACGAGGAGACCGCTTCCCTTATTGAGAGCGCCTGCCCTGGGACAGTGAATCTCTGCAACAAGACGACACTGGAGGAAACCGCGGCCCTGCTTACTCAAGCCACCATGCTTGTGAGTACTGATACCGGTGTGCTCTTCCTTGCCTACGCAACGGGTTGCCCTGCTCTTGCCATCCTGCATCATGCCAGCCCCGGTGCCTTGATCGGCCCTATGGATTCGGCACGAGGTCATGAGGTGGTAGAGCTGCCGCAACCAGAAATCCCGGTCGGTCAGCTTCAGGGGGAGATGGAAAAAATCAGGGATGAGGATGTCAGGATGGCCATTGAGAGAATCCTTCGACGACGCGGGATCCATCCCAAAGAAGAAGGCTGAGCAGAAAGCTAAAGAGAAGGTGTAGTGGTAATGCTTGCCCGGTCTTGCCTTCAGGCTGAAATCGGCTAAATAAACAATCCTACCTTCGCCGCTTTAGCTCAGCTGGTAGAGCATCTCATTCGTAATGAGAGGGTCGCCGGTTCGAATCCGGCAAGCGGCTCCATGTTTCACTTCTTGGTGAGGTGCTCCAGAATTCTGGTTGCCAATTCCTGACTGACGCCCGAAGTCTCGGCCAGAGATTCAGCGGTCGCTTTTTTGATCCTTGAAATGCTTCCAAAGCGGGTAAGAAGAGCTTTTTTCTTGGCGGTGCTCACCCCGGGAATTTCATCAAGCGCGCTTTCGGAGATCCGACGGCGCAGAAGAAGTTCATTGTATCCATTTGCCACCCGGTGGGCCTCATCCCGGATGCGCTGCAAAAGTTTCAGCGGACCAGAATCCTTGTCCAAGCGAAGTGGCATGGATTCTCCCGGTCGGTAGATCTCCTCGAACTCCTTCGCCAGTCCGATGACCGCCTGATCATGCAGTCCGAGTGCCTGCAGTTCCCTGCAAGCCATGCCGAGTTGACCCTTGCCTCCGTCGACGATGATCAGGTCGGGTAGGGGGCTCTCTCGATGGTTCAGACGGGAGTTTCTTGCCAAGGCTTCACTCGGTTCCTCTTGTGATTCGGAGAGTTCGGGAGATGCTTTTGCCGCTTCAAGGAGGAGTCTCTTGTAGCGCCGCCTGATGACCTCGGCCATGCTCGCAAAGTCGTTCTGACCCTTGGTCGAGGTGATCCGGTAGCGGCGGTAGCTGTCACGGTCCGGGATGCCATCCCGGAAGCGGACCATGGAGGCGACGATGTGGTTGTCGGAGATATTCGAAATATCGAAGCACTCCATCGTGCGCGGCAGGCGATCCATACTCAGTGCTTCCTTCAACTGGGAGACATCCCCTTTTGGATTGATGCTGTTGGGAAGTGATTTTCTGGTGAAACGGCGCATCGGCTTGCTGGTCTCACGAAGATCCTTGAGCAGGTTGCGGATGGAGGCGGCCTTCTCGAAATCGAGTTTCTCGGCAGCTTTCTCCATTTCCTCCTCGAGCGATGAAGTCATCTCACGCGACTTTCCCTCTAGGACTTCGCAGGCCTGCTCCACGCGGGAGCGGTAATCCTCCCGTGAGATCCGGGCGACACATGGTGCGGAGCAGTTCTTGATCACGTGATCCAGGCAGTGCTTGAAGTCGCGCTCACCGGGTTCCAGAGGGCGGCAGGAGCGGAGGCCGAACTGCTTGCGAATGGCCTGCAGAGAGGTGCGGAGAGCCCCGGCATTCGCAAAGGGTCCGAAGTAGCGTGCCCCGTCCTCCCTTCGCAGTCGGGTGAGTTCAAAGCGGGGAATCGGGTCGCTGAGTTGAACCCGAACCATAAGGAAACGCTTGTCGTCGCGGAAGCTGACGTTGTACTTGGGTCTCCATTCCTTGATTAGGCGTCCCTCGTAGAGGACGGCCTCGGCGTCGCTTTTGACCAGGTGCCATTCGTAGTCTGCGGCACTATCGATCAGCGCGCGGGTCTTGATCTCCGCCTTTGTGCGACCAGAGGGGGTGAAGTAGTTCGAAAGCCTACGACGCAGATCGCGGGCCTTTCCCACATAGATGATCTTGGCAAAGCGATCCCTGATGACATAGACGCCGGGGCGGTGCGGCACATCGCGCAGTTTTTTCTGCAGTGCAGCGGCCCGTTGGGAGGGAGTGGTGGAGGCGGTTTCTGACATGCCTGAAAGCACCTTACCGCCTCCGACCGGTGGTCGCCAACCTTGACCTCGCCGGAGGGTTGCGGTTTTCTGGATGTTTCACCGTCTGACATGATTTCCGTCACTATTCCGATCTATAACGAGCATGGGGCCATCGAGGCTCTTTTCGCCAAAATCAAGGAGGTGATGGACCGCCTCGGCCGCCCCTACGAGGTGATCTTCGTCAATGACGGTAGCACCGACGGAAGTGCCGCCATGCTGAATGAACTTGCTGCCAAAAACCCCGAGGCAAAGATCGTTCATTTCCGCAGGAATTTCGGGCAGACCGCTGCCATGATGGCAGGTTTCGACCATGCCTCGGGGGAGGTGATCATCCCGATGGATGGCGACTATCAGAATGATCCCGAGGATATCCCCAAGATGCTTGCAAAGCTGGAGGAGGGGTATGATGTCTGCTCCGGATGGCGCCGCGATCGTCAGGACAACGCCATCCAGAGAAATATCCCGAGCATGATGGCCAACAAGCTGATCTCGGCGATCTCCGGGGTGCAGCTCCATGATTTCGGATGCTCCCTGAAGGCCTATCGTGCGGAAGTGGTCAAGGGTGTACGCCTATAAGGGGAAATGCACCGCTTCCTGCCGATCTACGCGAAGTGGCATGGGGCCCGGATTACCGAGATCCCAGTGAATCACTTTGCCCGCACCACCGGTAAGTCCAAGTACGGCCTGGAGCGTGTGCTCAAGGTGATCCTCGATCTCGTCACGGTTAAGTTCCTGGACAAGTACATGATGAAGCCGATGTATCTCTTCGGTTTCTGGGGATTTGTCTTCTTGATGGCCTCGTTCCTGTTCGTGCTGCTGACATTCTGGATGCGGTCAAGGGGCTACTACTTCAGCCAGACCCCTCTTCCGATGATGGCGGTATTCTCCTTCATGACCGGGGTGATTTGTGTCCTGTTGGGACTGCTCGCGGAAATGATCACGCGCACCTTCCACGAAAGTCAGAACAAGTCGATCTATCTGGTCAAGGAGACCAGGAATCTCACGATCACCTGATGTGCGGTATCGCGGGATTCGTTGCTGCGCGCGGCGCGGGTGACCGGGAGATCCTGGAACGAATGACCCGGGCACTGGCCCATCGGGGACCGGATGCGGAGGGGTTTTTCGTCGATGTGAAAAGCGGTGTTCATCTGGGACATCGCCGTCTCTCGATTGTCGATCTTGCCGGGGGTGCCCAACCGATGACGAGCGTCGATGGTGATCTGGTGATCGTCTTCAACGGAGAGATCTACAATCACGCCGAGATCCGCACCCAGCTTCAGGCGAAGGGCTACCTGTTTCAAAGCCATCACTCCGACACGGAGGTGCTCCTCGAGGGGTACCGTGAATGGGGTGAGGGGATGCTGGAGCGGTTGAACGGCATGTTCGCCTTCGCCATTTTCGACAAGGTTCACGGCAAGCTCTTCATTGCTCGCGATCGTTTTGGCAAAAAACCCCTCTACTGGTTCCATCGTGACGGTATCTTCGCCTTTTCCTCGGAGTTGAGCGCTCTCTTGAAGCACCCCTTATCCCCGAGGAATGAATCGTTATTGTCCCTAAAGAAATACTTCGCCTACGGCTACATCCCCGCACCTTATTCGGCGATCGAGGGGATCAATAAGCTTCCCGGAGGCTGGTGCGGCAAACTGGATCTCGTTAGCGGAGAGTGGATCTCACGGAAGTGGTGGGAATTCCTCTTGGAACCCTCCGCCGCCGAGCCGAGCGAAAAACAGTGCGGAATCTGGGCTGTAGAGCTGCTGGAAAAACTCGATCATGCTGTGAAGCGACGCCTGATGGCGGATGTGCCGCTCGGCGTTTTCCTGAGCGGAGGGATCGATTCCTCGGCCGTTGCCGCGCTGGCTGCCCGGCATCTTCCGGCAGGGAGGCTGCGCACTTTCAGTATCGGCTTCACCGATCTGAGTTTTGACGAGCTTCCCTTCGCACGGGAAGCCGCAGCCTTTATCGGGTGCTCCCATGACTCGGAGATCCTTGATCTCTCCCGCGCCCGTGAGTTGATCCCGGGGCTTCTTGCCCGTCTCGATGAGCCGATGGGTGATGGTTCGCTTCTTCCCACATGGCTGCTTTGCGGATTCACCCGCCGGCACGTCACGGTGGCCCTTGGAGGCGATGGCGGTGACGAGCTCTTCGCCGGATATGATCCCTTCAAGGCACTTCGGGCGGCAGATCTATACGCGCGCGTGATTCCGCGTGCGATCCATCCGGCGATCAGGCTGCTGGCTTCGCGATTGCCGGTTTCGCATGCCAACATCAGCCTTGATTTCAAAATCAAGCGTACCCTCCGCGGTCTTTCCTACGGCGAGGCACTCCGGGTACCTGTCTGGATGGGGCCATTGGAACCCAAGGAAATCGACTCCTATTTCGGTGACCACACTCCGCCAGAGGAACTCTTCAGCGAGGCGATCGAGGCATGGGAGTCTGCTGGTAATGAGGCGGATCCTGTGGATCGGGCGTCGCAATTCTTTACCAGACTCTACCTGCAGGATGACATTTTGGCTAAAGTCGACAGGGCAAGCATGCTGCATGGGCTCGAGGCGCGATCTCCATTCCTCGATCTGGAAGTCGTCGATTTTGCCAGAAAACTTCCCCACTCGGTCAAGTTGCGCGACGGGACGACGAAGTGGATTCTCAAGAAAGCGTTGGAGCAGCTGCTTCCCGCCTCGATTCTCTATCGGAAAAAGAAGGGGTTCGGTACGCCGCTCGGTCCATGGTTCCGGGAAGGCGCGCTTATACCCGAAGCCCCCTCTGCTTCCTACGGGGAGGCAGGGGCATTCGTCAGGAAGACGTTACTCTCCCATCAATCTGGTCGTCGGGACGAGAGGCTCTTCCTCTGGTGCCAGCATGTCCTGACAGCGTGGAGGAAGGCGCGCACCGACCGATGAGAATTCTGGTTCTGAACTACGAACATCCTCCCATCGGTGGCGGTGGTGGGAGATTGGCTGCAAAAGTCGGCGCCGGGCTTGTTGCCCGGGGACATGAAGTCCGGGTACTGACGGCGGGAATGCCACACCTGCCCACTGAGTCCTTGGAGGAGGGGATGGAGGTGCGTCGTCTGCAGGCCTTCCGTCGGCGTGAGGATACCTGCAGTGTTCCGGAGATGGCATTGTGGGTGATGGTGGCCATTCCGGCCGCTATTGCAGAGGTGCAACGTTGGAAACCCGATGTGATCCACGCTCACTTTGCCGTTCCAACCGGGACCGTTGCCTGGGTTGCGAGCAAGTCCACGGGCGTTCCCTATGTCCTCACGGCACATCTAGGTGATGTTCCAGGAGGAGTTCCGGAACAGACGGGAGATCTCTTCCGATGGATTCAACCACTGACCGTTCCCATCTGGAGCGGGGCAACCGCCACAACGGCGGTCAGCAGTTTTGTCGCCGGTCTTGCCGAGAAGGCTTATGGCATCAAACCGGAGGTCATTTTGAACGGAATGGAGCTTCCAAGGAGCACCAGTTTGGAAGCCCAACAGCCTCCGCGACTGCTGATGGTGGGACGAATGAGCGTGCAGAAGAATCCGCTCACCGCCATTCGGGCGCTGGGCCTGCTGAGAGATACGGCATGGCATTGCTCCATGGTTGGTGATGGCCCTTTGCTGTCGGCGATGAAATCCGAGGCTGCGCGTCTAGGAATTACAAATCGGATCGATTTCCCGGGTTGGGCCACCGCAGAAGCGGTAAGTGAGAGGATGAGGGAATCCGATATCCTGCTCATGCCCTCTTTGTCAGAGGGGTTGCCCATGGTAGCGGTGGAAGCGCTTGCCCATGGCTTGGCTATAGTCGGAAGCCGCATCGGAGGGTTGGCGGATGTGGCCAAGGAGAGCGGCACAGATGCTAATGCCCGATTGTTCGATCTCCCACAAGGTGCCGAGGGAATGGCCGATGCATTGAAATCACTGCTTTTGAATCCGGATGCCCTGATGAATGCCCGCCGCGCGTCACTCTCCATGTCCGCACGCTTTGATCTCAATCATTCGTTGGATCAGTACGAGCAGATACTTCGCTGGTCCGTGGTAAGAAAATAAAATAGAAGCCAAATTGATACCTCCAGGTATCAACTACCGCGCATAGATCTCGACCTCATTGTCCGAGGCGACGAGTCGGAAATGCTCCCTGATATAACCGTAGGTATCCGAAGCCCAATTTTGGAAGCGCGATGATTCCGTATCGTTGATCTTGCCTGTTCCAATGACAATGACTGCGGGATGAAAACGCAGGATATTCGCCTTTGCCTTCGCAAAGAACTGCTCCTTGGGTATGGCGTTGTCCGCATAGAGATTGTACTCATAGGAAGGACGATCGGTCATGAAGTTCACCATCGGGAAGTAGGGATAGCAGACGACGTATTCTCCCGGTTTGGAATTTGCCAGAATAGTGTCACGTAGGAGGGTGTCGCGGGAGAGTTCTTGGGAATTGAGTTTCACATGAACTCCGTTGAGAGCCGAAAATTCCAAATGCCTCCTGCGCGACGAGGCAATGCTCCCCGATCCATCGGTCTGCCATCCCTTGACCAGATACAATCCAAGTTCAAGGGATCCCGTAACGATGATCACATACAGGCAGACTCGGGCGATTCCCGAGGCTTTTTTCCAAGCATCAACGGCAAGTGAAACCCCGATCACGAGCGACACCATGAAGGGGACCATGAATTCCCCCAAATGCAGCATGTCGGGACGCCAGAAAAAGTATTGAGGAAAAAGCACCAGAGCGCTCCCTGTCGAGACAAGGAGGATGCCTCCGCGTTTCCATGAGGCAACTTCCCTCAGAATGAATGAGCGGAAGATCAGATAGAACCCCCAGATCGTAAAAAGCATGGAGACCGGCAGGGGGAGATAGATCAGCAGAGCAAAGAACCGATCGCTGAACTTTTGCGCATGCAGGATGTTTGAAAGAGGGGGGCGCTTCAGGCTGGTATCACTGTAAGAAGCTGCCGCATCAGAACTTTCCTGGGTAGCGGTAACAGCATTGGTGGACGAGGTGGGCTTCGTAGAAACGGGAGATGACGCTGCCTCTGATATTGTGGGACCCGGCGAGCCTTTAGGTTTTGAGAGGACGCTAGCCAACTGGCAGGCACCGGCTCTGATCATGTAAGTCCACCCCCCGTACTGTTCGGCCAGTTGCTTCGCAAAACCGCGGTTTACTGCGTCTTGGTAAACCGGGCCATGGATCGCGCAGAAGGAGGCAGTAAGAATTCCAACCGCCACCAAACCAATCACCAGTCTCTTGAAGAATTCTTGCTCCGGTTTCAGAAGAAAAAGAATCCCGCTGAGTACGAAAAGTATACTTTGGAAAAAACCGAGATCGATTCGGATGAGCCACGCTAGGGAGATGGAAACGCCTGCTCCGATCATCCAAAAAAGACGATGGAGAGTTTTTTCGGGTGGCAGAATGAATACCCCTAGGATGACAAGCATTCCCACGACTCCGATCAGACCCATGTAATTTCTACCGATCACACCCGGCATAAGGATCACGGCCAGCCCCCCAAGAAACGCTATCTTGGGTCTTCCAATGGCTCTGAGAATGGTGGCATAGGCGGTAATTCCTGCGCAGAGTCCCAGCAGAAAAAACCAGCAACGCATCAGCAGGTAGTTCGGACCCGCCACCTTGAAGAGCCAGGCGATGGGATAAAACCAGCCGACATTGTAACCGAGGAAGGTATCCACGATGGGACGTTCGCCGGCATTCAGGCGCCGTGCGATAACAGCGGCTACGCCCTCTTCTCCACTCAGAAGAAGCCCGCAACGCCAATAGACCGAGTAGTAAAGAGCGGCAGCCAACACCAGAATAGCCACCATCCAAGCGGGATTGGGCGGATTCCCTGAGTGCTGGCGTGATTCTGAGCCTGGTCTGGTTGATTCCATGACGAAGTGACGGTCAGAAAAGACCCGGTCGATCCGGTTGTTAAGAATGAGATCGCAATCTTGCCGTGTCTGATCGATTGATTCGACTCAGGCTACGATCCAAGCGCCTGAATGAGGACCCTGAGCGGAGGATCAATCGCGCGGCTTTCCAAAGAGGGTTTCCAAGGACTTTTGGGAGCGATTGCCGGATTCCGGAGAGCCCCAATGCATAGTCATCGACGCTGATATCTGCGCATTTTTCGAAATCACGGCGCAGCGCATCATCGCTGAGTAACTCTACCAGACCAAGAACCGACGCATGCTGATTGCTACCGACTAAAAGAACCCCTAGTCCGCTTGAATGCTGGAAGTTGAGTGAAGGATATTGATCCTTCACCACATCCCAGAAACGGTGGACTCCGAAACCGCGTTCCTGCACGCAGATATCATGAAACAAGATCACGCCGTGCTGTGACATTTTCGGAAGCCACGTCTCGTAATCAGAACGTACCGCCTCGTACGTGTGAAGTCCATCGATGTGGAGCAGGTCGATGGAGGAATCCTGAACCTGGTTGACTACCTCCTCAAAACGTCCCCGAATCAAAGCGGAGCCGCTGTGGAGTTCTGAGGTCAAACGGCATAAACTCAGGTAAAGTTGATCACCATCGTTGTACACCGCGTGATCGTCCCCTTCCCAAGTGTCGACCCCATGACACCTGCATTCCGGGGCGAACGCGGCAGCCGCCTGACAAGCCGCCAGGAAACTGGCTCCTTTATGAACTCCCAACTCGACAAACGAACGGGGTCTTTGAGCGGAAAAGATACTTGCCAGGAAGGGAATATGACCGGTCCACGGGGTTTCCATGAGCAGTCTTGGCTTGAAAGAAAGCCCATTCATCAAATGGGGAAGGGCGGTGATGGTGGCTGAGCTCATGGAAACTGTGCGGGGAGTAATAAACCCACTCGGTTCCTTGTAAGTCCAGAGCCTAATTCGGGCGCTCACTAAACCAGGCACCAATCACGAAAGTCTGAGCGTGCAAGAGATGCTTTGAGGAATGACGGTAATGGGCTTAAGTAGAGCATCCATGTCCTCCGGAAAATTCCCCACGATTCTTGACCGTATCCTTGCCGATGTGCAGGAAGAGGTGGGTGAGTCCAAGCGACTCCGCTCCCCGAGTGATCTGCGGGCGATGATTGCGGACGCACCACCTGTGCGTTCTCTTCCTGAGGTATTAAACAATAAGTTTGGCCTGATCGCTGAAATCAAAGCAACTTCTCCAAGTGTTGGTGCCATGCGTACCGAGAATGTTGCCGAGGCCCCTGACGCCTATGAGGAAAGCCTCATTGTCAGGGCACTCTCGGTACTGACCAACAAACGTCACTTCGGTGGTAGTATGGAGCGCATGCAGGAAATCAGGGATCGCGTTTCGAAGCCCGTTCTCCGCAAGGATTTCATTGTGGACGAGTATCAGATCCGTGAGGCAAGAGCCTTCGGTGCTGATGCGATCCTTCTGATGGCGAGTGTCCTTGATGCAGCCCGGTTGAAGGGATTTTATGAATTGGCGCTCGAACTCGGGATGGAGGCCCTCTTTGAGGTACATGACGAGGAGGAGGTGGCTGCTCTGCCTGTGAATGCTCACGTGGTTGGCATTAACAGTCGTCGGTTCAAGGCAAGCGAGGGATTCGTGGCCTCGGGGGGCTCTTCAGAGAAGGACTTCAGTATCAGGCTCGATACCTTCGAACTGGTGGATCGACTTCCCGAGGGGACAATCCGTATCGCCGAGAGTGGACTGGATGCGGGAAATATTACCTCTGTGAGGGAGAGGTTCCATGGAGCACTTGTCGGCACCTCCTTGCTGCGCGATCCTGCCGGCGTGCGGAAGGGCCTCTCTGCCTTTGAGAAGGCATTGGCAGCCTCCTGATCAATTCCTATGAATCCCGAAGATTTTTCCATCGATCCTGAGACTCCAGATACCCCGTTTGATGTTTCTCTCAGGCCTCCGATGTTCGAGGAGTTCTGCGGGCAACCGAAGACCATCGAGCGTCTCATGCTCCTCGTCGAGGCAGCCCGTCAGCGCGACGAGCCGCTCCAGCATATTTTACTAAGCGGTCCTCCCGGACTCGGGAAAACAACGCTCGCCTACATTCTGGGGAATGCCATGGACGCCGAGGTGCGGACTACGAGTGGCCCGACAATCGAGAAGGCAGGTGATCTTGCAGGACTACTCACGACGATGCCTCGTGGTGGGGTTCTCTTCATTGATGAAATTCACCGTCTCCAACCAGCAATTGAGGAGTATCTCTACCCGGCGATGGAGGACTTCCGCGTCGACATCATGATCGACCAGGGACCTAATGCCCGTAGCGTTCGGTTGAATCTCGCCCGCTTTACCCTGATCGGCGCAACAACGCGTGCAGGCATGATCAGCTCACCGCTGCGTTCCCGCTTCGGCATGAACTGCCGCCTTGATTACTATGAGGCTGAAGAACTGCGGAAGATTGTCTTGCGTACCGGAGGACTGCTCGGAATGACGATCGATGAGGAGGGAGCTCTCGAGGTGGCGCGTCGCTCACGGGGCACACCCCGTATTGCCAACAATCTCCTTCGCTGGGTTCGCGATTTTGCCCAGGTCCGCACAGGTGGGATTGTGAATAGGGACTCGGCTTCCAAGGCGCTTGAGATGCTCGACATCGATGCCGAGGGATTCGACGAGATGGATCTGAGGATCATCGAGGCATTGATCCACAAATTTGGCGGAGGTCCCGTTGGTCTGAATTCCCTAGCAGTCGCTGTCGGCGAGGAAGCCGGAACCCTCGAGGATGTGCACGAACCCTACCTGATCATGCAGGGTTATCTTTCCCGCACTCCTCAGGGACGAGTCGCCATGCCCAAGGCCTACGCAAAGCTGGGCCTCCCAGCGCCTAGGCATAAGGTCTCGGAGTCGCAGCCAGATTTGCTTTCTTAAGGCTGGAATGGAAAATATCTCGCGCAGAGGTGCTGATGCACGGGGGAAAATTAGAAAGACACACAATCAGAGAAATCCTCTGCGTCTCCGCGCCTCTGCGGGATAATTCAGTATGTCGTGAACTATCTTTCTACAACTTCTTCCCCCTACCTGCTTCAGCATGCGTGCAATCCGGTGGAGTGGTATCCGTGGAGTGAGGAGGCATTTGAGCGGGCGCGCAGAGAGCAGAAGCCTATCTTTCTCTCGATTGGATACTCGACCTGCCACTGGTGTCACGTCATGGCGCATGAGTCGTTCGAGAATGCAGAAATCGCCGCCTTGATGAACAAACACTTCATCAATGTGAAGATCGATCGCGAAGAGCGCCCAGATGTGGATCGTCTCTACATGGCCTATGTGCAGGGGTTGACCGGGAGCTGCGGATGGCCGATGAGCGTCTGGCTCACGCCCGATCTGAAGCCCTTTTTTGGAGGAACCTACTTTCCGCCTGAAAACAGGCATGGGAGGGCAGGCTTTCCCTCGATTCTTTTGCAGTTGAATCAGTTGTGGAATCAGAGCCGGGAGAAAATCGAACAGGAAGCAACCCGCTCCCTTGCCGCTATGCAATCATCCGCCCGATCAGAGGCGATGGCACTGACTGACTCAAAAGCACCTCTAGCACGTGCCGTAGAATATTTTCAGCGGATCTATGACGAGGAATGGGGGGGATTTGGATCGGCTCCGAAGTTCCCGCGTCCCTCGGTTCTTTACTTTCTCTTGAGGCAGTCGATGGCCGGCACTCCGGAATGCGATTCTGGATTGCTTCGGATGGTTCTTGGGACGCTTGAACGTATGACCGCCGGGGGAATCCATGATCATCTCGGTGGAGGTTTTCACCGTTATTCCGTGGATCGCGAGTGGCATGTCCCTCACTTCGAGAAGATGCTCTACGATCAGGCTCAGCTTGCGATGGCCTATCTGGAGGCTTGGCAGATCACAGGAGAAAAGATCCACGCCGATGTCGTCCATGACATCCTTGGGTACGTGAGCCGTGAGATGACGGCTCCGGAAGGCGGATTTTACTCCGCTGAAGATGCCGACAGCCTTTTGGAACATGGCTCTTCAGACCATGCCGAAGGCGCATTCTTTGTCTGGAGCAAAGAAGAGGTTAATGCGGTTCTTGAACCCCTCGCCGCCGCACTCTTCTGCACCCATTATGGCATTCTGTCCGAAGGGAATGTGGATCCCTCGAGCGATCCCCATGGGGAACTCTCAGGAAAGAATGTGCTCATGATCATGGAGGAACACGGCATGATTTCTGAGAGCGACTGGGAATCCCTCGAGCAGTCAAAAAAGATTCTCTTCGAAGTTCGCTCACGTCGGCCGAGGCCACATCTCGATGACAAGATCCTCTGTGCCTGGAATGGTCTCATGATTTCCGCCTTTGCTCGCGCCGGCGCTGATTTGGGAAACATGGAATACGTTGAAGCAGCCATGAAGGCTGCGGAATTCATCAAAAGACACCTGTCGGATTCCGCGACCGGTGAACTCCGCCGCAGTTGGCGCCAAGGAGCCCTCTTGGATCGCGGATTTGCGGAGGATTACGCCTTCCTGATCCAAGGGCTCTTGGATCTCTATGAGGCGACGTTTTCGATCAATTGGCTCCAGTGGGCGATCCAATTGCAGGCCCTGATGGATCGGCTCTTCTGGGACGATGAAGCAGGAGGTTACTTCAGCAGTGCGGAGGGGGATCCGCATCTTCTCCTGCGAATGAAAGAGGATTATGACGGTGCTGAACCCTCTGCAAATTCCGTGGCGGCGCTCAATCTTCTGCGCCTCTCCCGGATGATTGGGGACTCCGATGCCGTGAAAAAAGCGGAGAGGATCTTTGCTCTTTCCAGTCGAACGTTGGAGGGAATGCCCGCGGCGGTTCCACAGCTTCTGGTGGCACTTGGTTACAGTCTTTCATCGGGACGCCAGATCGTGGTTGCGGGAAATCCCAAGGATTCCGATACGAAGGCGCTGATCAAGGCGGCTAGAAAAGGTTTTCATCCCTATCAGGAGATCCTCTTGGCTGATAAGGTCGATGAGGCTGATGGAGGCGAAGGGCAGGGGTGGCTTGCAAAAAAGGTTCCCTTGATTGGCGGCATGAAACCAATTCACGCGAAAGCAGCGCTTTACCTGTGTGAGAATTTCACCTGCGCCGCTCCGATGACGCTGTCGGAGGTGGAAAGTTTTGGAATCCCTCAGTAGTCTTTGACTCCGCATGTTTTCGAGTCTCTCCGATAAAATTCAGCACACTTTCAAGAACCTCCGTGGTCACGGACGGCTCTCCGAGGCTAATATCTCTGACGCCCTTCGAGAGGTGCGTCTTTCACTTCTGGATGCTGACGTTCACTTCACGGTGGCCAAGGAGTTCATCGCCAAGATCAAGGAACGGGCGATGGGCGAGGAGGTCCTCAAGAGCGTCACGCCGGGTCAACAGATCGTCAAAATCTTTCAGGATGAGCTGACTTCACTCCTTGGGGGGGATGCCGCACCGATCAATTTTGGCAAGCCGACCCGGATCCTGATCGTTGGCCTGAATGGCGCGGGGAAGACCACCTCCTCGGCCAAGCTGGCTCGTCTCCTCAAGAATCCAGGACTTTTCAGCACGATGAAGGGGGAGACGGCTCGCTCCCCACTGCTGATAGCTCTCGATCTTGTACGCCCCGCCGCAATCGAACAACTGGCAACGCTTGGAGAGCAGATTGAGGTCCCCGTTTTTCGACCCGATCCCTCGGAGAAGGATGTCCTTGCCGCCGCCCGGCGGGCGCAGACCTGGTGTGAAAGCCAGGGTGGCAATGTGGAAATCTACGACACCGCCGGGCGTCGGGAGATTGATGATTCGCTCGTCGAGGAACTGGTACGACTCAAGGAGTTGATTCGCCCGCAAGAGATCCTGCTTGTTTGCGATGCCGCCACCGGCCAGCAGGCGGTGAGTGTTGCTGAAAAGTTCCATGCTGCCCTCGGCCTTACCGGGCTGATCCTAACCAAGTTGGACGGCGATGCCCGTGGTGGAGCGGCACTGTCATTGAGATCGGTGACCGGTCAACCCATCAAGTTCGCCGGCGTGGGGGAGAAGGTTGAGCAGTTTGAGCCATTTTACCCTGACCGCCTGGCCAGCCGAATCCTGGGAATGGGGGATATCGTGAGCTTCGTCGAGAAGGCCGCAGAGGCTGTCGAGGTGGAGGAAATGTCGCGGTTGGAAGCCAGGATGAAGAGTGCCTCTTTTGACCTGGAGGACTTCCTGAACCAGTTGCGGATGATCAAACGGATGGGTCCCCTTGAAAATCTGCTTGGCATGATCCCCGGTGCGGCTAATCTCCCTAGTCCCGCAGTGAACGGAAAAGAACTGCAGCGGGTCGAGGCGATCATTCTCTCCATGACGCCCGGCGAACGGAAGCGCCCCGAGATCCTCAACGCACGCCGCCGCCAACGAATCGCTCGCGGCAGTGGAAATTCCGTCACTGAGGTCAACAACCTCCTCCTGAGGTTTGGACAGATGAAAAAACTGGCCAAGAACTCGGGAAAAATGAAAAAAATGATGTCACATTTCGCCTCCGGCGGAATGTCCGGCCTCGTCCCAAATCACTCCTTACCGACCCGACTCCCATGGCAGTAGCAATCCGACTCCGCCGCGAAGGCGCACGCAATCATCCTTTCTACCGCATTGCGGTTGCCGACCAGCGCAGCCCCCGCGACGGAAAGTTCATCGAACTCATCGGTCATTACGATCCGAAGCAGGCAGGTCATAACCACAAAATCGACCTGGCCCGTGCCGAGTATTGGCTCAGCGTCGGTGCCCGTCCTTCCCAGACGGTGCAGAGCTTCATCACCAAGGCCCGCAAGGCTTCCGGTGAGGCACCCGCCGCCTGATTTGATTTTTTTATGGACGAGTTCCTGCGCTACGTGGTGCAGCAACTCGTCGAGTACCCCGATGAGGTGACGATCACCCATAGGGAGGAGGGTGGCAAAACCACCTATCTTCTATCAATGCGCCAAACGGATGTTGGGCGTCTGATTGGTAAGGGAGGAAGTACGATTCAGGCAATCAGGGAACTTCTCCGGGCTTCTGCGGAGAAAGAGGGTAAGAAGGTGGGGTTGGAAATCCTGGAGTAGGGTTTGAATCAAGCCTTGGTGACAAGGCGCGATGAAGCCTTCCAAAGGCAGGACCTAAACGGGTGGCACTCCTTTGCTAGAGCAAAGTGACGTTCAAATCCTGGAGTAGGCTGACAGAGTGATCTCGCGCCAAGAACGCCAAGAAGCAGAGGAAGAAAGATTCTTTCCTTTTCAAGTGCCCTCGAAAAAGAAAACTGGGGCATTCTTTTGGGAAAGGGGGTGATTTTCAACCCGGTTGGTGCTATCAGATCAGAGTGCCAATATCGGCAAGCTGAAATCAAAAAAAGAAAACTCCTTACAATGACCGCCGATATTCGATGGAAACAGCGCTACGAGAACTTTTCCAAAGCATTTGGGCTGTTGGATGAGGCGTTAAAAAACGGCCCATCCTCCCTCAATCAACTTGAGAGGGAGGGAGTTATCCAGCGCTTTGAGTACACGTTTGAACTGGCTTGGAAAACGGTAAAGGACTACCTCGAAAATGCCGGAGTGGTTTTTGAGGAAGCCACGCCGAGGAAGGTTCTCAAGTCAGCTTATGCCTCCGGATTTCTGCCAGAGGGACAGGTTTGGATTGATATGCTCGACCAGCGAAATCTCCTCTCGCACACCTATGACAGAAAGGATTTCGAGGATGCTACCGAGGCGGTTTTTTCAAGGTATCTGACCGCTATTGGGTCGCTTAAGGATAAGCTTAGCAAGGAACTCTGAGATGGAAGCTCTGCCCTCCAAGGCTCTTGAGATGATCCGTGCCGTGCTGGCACGGCATCCGGAAGTGACTTCGGCGATCCTCTTTGGCTCCCGGGCCAAGGGGATTCATCGTGAAGCCTCGGACATTGACCTCGCTCTGGATGGTGATCTGTCCGCGCTGCAGGCGGAGGCGATCGAAGCCGAACTGGAAGAGCTTTCTATGCCGCAAACCTTTGATCTCTGTATCTTGGACAAGGTTCCAGCCTCGGTCAGGGAACATATTGGACGAGTGGGAGTTCCCATTTTTTCGAGAACAGATCCCTCGGTGGCTACTGCCAGTTTGAGCCTTTAGCAGTCAACCTTTCTTTACTCCCCTGCGTTCTCCGCACCTCCGCGTCAAACAATCTTTCTTTCTGAGCGCGGGCACAAAAAAACCGCGGCATGAACCGCGGTTTTCTTGGAAAAGTTATCGCTGAGCCGATCTTAGAAACC
>Ga0164297_10002926_pt1 | contig 16393 bp, 20 predicted proteins | sample GEODES058metaG_FD_113539 | JGI IMG/M metagenome (GOLD analysis project Ga0164297, IMG submission 113539) | Dystrophic lake water microbial communities from Trout Bog Lake, Wisconsin, USA - GEODES058 metaG | ecosystem: Environmental > Aquatic > Freshwater > Lake | place: USA: Trout Bog Lake...
ATACATGACGACTTACCGATACGAGATTGAACCCCAGCCATTGGATTTGGGCGGCGGCTATAGGTTGCGATTGCTTGAAGATGGCGAAGAAGTGGGGGGAGGGGTATTTACTCTCGATGAGTATCCAGAATCCGAGAGGGAGGAAGCCGGAAAGCTTGCTTTCAGTGATGCCCAGACAGAAGCCAACGCCTGGATGGATTCAAGAAATAGAGCCGTCTGGGCATTATGAATTATCTAATATCGCACTTTCTCTTGTTCGCCTCGATGTCTGCGGCAGCTGACGGATACGGACAGTCGAATTCGGCTTCTCCTGAGGAGTGGGCCTCTCAATATCCTCCATCGAATCCTAATGCCAACCCAAATGCACCGAGAGGGTTCAACTCCATTAGAGGCGGTAATGAGCTTTACGGGACAGGGGCCAACCAGGGCTCTGGGTTTGTGAAGGACCCGTTAGGGAACTGGCATGGGACCGGTGCTCTTAGAGGTAAAACTTGTATTCAAATGCCGTATGGCGGCGTTTCGTGTCGATGAACGAAGCAGCCGAGATCAAACGGGCGATCAGTCAGGTAAAACATGACGCGAAGGAAGAGCGAGCGGTCCAGCGAGCTTTTGAGGATGGGCAAACCGCCCAGCTTGTCGGAGAGACATTAGCAAGCTGTCGCCTAAAGATCCTTGCTCGTCGCAACGCCTGGGAGCGGGGATGGTTGGATGCGGAACCGAAGAGGGAAACCTGACCGAGCCTAAGCGAACGATGATCCATGACGCCCTGGTACTAACGATATACAATCACTATCGTATATTCAACAGTCTTGAAGGGTCACTTTATGCAAGTAGCAAAGTGGGGCAACAGCCTTGCAATTCGTATTCCAGCCTCTGTTGTTGAAGCCCTTGGGCTTAAGGAAGGTGACAACATTCATCTTCATGCAGCAGGAGTGAGGGACCTTGAGATCGAAAGGCAACCCGATACGGGTGAGCTTTTGACGCGGCTAAGAAAATTCAGAGGAAAGCTGCCCAACGATTTCAAATTTGATCGGTTGGAGTCAAATGAGCGCTGAAACACCGTTTCTTGATACAAATGTGCTCCTTTATCTCCTTTCAGCAGATTCCGGAAAAGCTGATATCGCCGAAGAATTATTGAGGAAGGGGGGCATCATTAGTGTTCAGGTTCTCAGCGAATTCACCTCGGTGTGCACACGCAAACTGAAGATGAGCTATGGCGAAATCCGTGAATTTCTTATGACTATCAACATGGTTCTTGATGTCAGAGATCTGACGCCAACAATACATGAAGCCGCCCTAGATATCGCAGAGCGCTATGGTTATTCGTTCTACGATTCGATGATTCTGGCCGCCGCAATCAATGCCGGTTGCAGTCTTGTCTATACCGAGGATCTTCAATCCGGACAACACATTAAGGATAGTCTGCTGATTGTTAATCCTTTCTAAACTATTGACTCATCTCGATGCACTCTGGGTGGTTTCGACCCAGAGCGGACGTAGCCAAAGATTGCAGGTTGAGGCTCAAAACCGTATTGTGGCCATAAGGCTTTATTGGCCTCGTGAAATAACTCGTCAGTCAAATGAAGAAGGCTATACTGTTTTCCACTCGAAACGGAAGATCGCCAGTTTTATATTTTTGGATGTGGATTTTTCGACTTTATCTACCCTAGCTTTACGATTAGGGGTGCTTAATCTCCACGCCTTTAAGAACCTGATTTGAGGATTTCTTGATCCGGCTTCAGGTTGATGGAGCGTACTGAAAATCGACGCTTAAGCTATTCCTCAAGATTTTTTGACTTTGCGAGCAATATTCGGAGTGGTTCATGAAGTCTCAGTGCTAAGTCGACAAAGGTTAGAATCTTCATGGCATGCTCTTGATTGACCGGGGAATGGTCGCCGCAATGGGCAAAGGCATGCCGATTTACAGAAACTGCCGTTTTCTCGTTGTAATTATCCTGAAAGAAACTTTCTCCTAACTCTAGGAAAGATCTAAGTGCTGGGCCTATTAGTCTGAGGTCACTGTTGGATTCAGGACCGAGATTGGAATTATTGAGAAATCTTGAAATGGCCTCGGAGGATTCAAAGGAGTCAGTCTCAACACCTTGCTTCTTGAGTTCTTTTAGAGCATGTCCAAAACCATATCCGAGATTCGGATTTCCCGTAGCGTCACGAACAACTCTGTCTGCTATAGGAAGGCTGCACTGGCTCATCGTCAGCCATAGCGAATTTCTGTACGCTAAAAAAATTTCATATACAAGATCTTCCTTATCTTTTAGTAGTGGATGGGATAGCCAATAGCTTTGGATATCCCTGAGCTTGAAGCGAATGGCAAGACGAAAGAATCGTTCGATAGTCCTGTTAAGCTCATGGGGAGTTTCAGCGTCTTTACGTCGTGTTAATCGTCGGATAATGACTTCTGATGATAATGCGATGATCAAGAGATACTGAAGAGCGCTGCTTCCAAGGAGGAAAAATGGAAGTGGCCAGCTGTGCTCAAGAAGTAAAGCGTTCGCTGCAATGATCAAGTTAACTGTACTGGTTCTAGTGTATTTTTTTAACGACTCAGTGATGACTATGGTCCGATCATTTGGGTCGCTTGTTTTTTCGGTATGATCCCGAGAAGTCGAGAGAGGTTATTAACTACATTGAAAGAAATCATGATTTGGTAACGAAGTCAGAGAATTGAACGGAACACCCAGCGGTCTTGAGTCTCCTCACTATCGCTCATAGTAATGACCCAGTGAATTCCCGCTCAGGTGTTAACCTTTTTGGAGGTACACATGAGCAGCGTAATGGACGAAGGACCAGCCGCCATTGCCACCATGGCGATGACCCCCACCACCGTACCCCCCATTGCCGCCATCAGAGGCACAACCAACAAGCGCAAAAAAAAATGAACATAATAATCAAGTAGAGAAACGTTTTGGGGGTAATCATGTTTTCTAACGGAAGGTAAAAGGAGAGATGTCGTCATTCCACCAAATGGTGGCGGTTATACACAGCCACCGTTCGGATTGGACCAGTAGAAGGTATCCGGAATATGTCAGCATGAACGAAGGAACTTGCGAAGTTTAAAAACAGAGTGGTCGGTGCTAAATCAATTTTCACCTCTGGCTTACTTGAAAAAGAACTTCTACCCTAATTCGACATAGAAACAACGAGTGCGGCCTTGCTCTGTCTATGAGATTTGGTACTAGTGGTACGTTCAAGTTCCAACATTGACCATGGTTCGTATCAACCAAGTCAAGGTTATCAATAACCGAACGGACTGACGAGCTTAAGCGTAATTTAGGCAAGAATCCTGTAAGGAACGACCTTATGTTACTGAAATAAATAGGATCTCCCGCATCTGGCCCGGTTTATGCTCCTGATATGTGTACGGCATGACACATCCTTCTTGCCTTCAAGAGCTACGATCCAATTTCAAGCAAACGGTCAACGGAGCCAAATGACACGAGTCTTTTCATCCCTGCTACATCATTTCACAAACATTTTAGATGTCCGCTGCTTCATATTCATCTTGTCTGCGGCGCTGGTTGCCTGTGGAGAGAATGACTCAACTGCACACCACGAAATCCCAAAATATGAAGCAACGAAACCCTTCAGAGAGGATGTGATTATCGAGAAGGAATATGTGTGCCAAATCCACGGAATTCGGCATATCGAGATACGAGCCCTAGAGAGAGGGTATCTGGAAAATACATTTGTTGACGAAGGTCAGATGATTCATAAAGGGCAACCGATGTTCAAAATTATGCCCAACATCTATCAGGCCGAACTGTTGGGCGCTCAGGCCGAAGCCAAACAGATGGAAATCGAATATCAAAACACCAAAGGCCTCGCTCAGGAAAATATTGTTTCTCAAAATGAACTTGCGCTCGCTAAGGCACGGCTAGACAAAGCGAATGCCGTTGTAAAACTGGCAGAAACACACCTGAACTTCACCGATATCAAGGCTCCGTTTGATGGAATCATGGATCACCTATTGGTCAGAAATGGCAGTCTTTTAGACGAGGGGGAACTGCTGACCAAACTCTCTGACATCAGCAAGCTGTGGGTCTATTTCAACGTACCTGAATCCGAATATCTCGAATACAAGATGCACCACAATGATGAAACTTATAAGAAGGTTCAGCTAGAAATGGCCAATGGCAATCTTTTTAATCAGGAAGGGGTCATCGAAACAATTGAGGCAGACTTCGATAACACCCACGGTAATATCGAATTTCGCGCCACGTTCCCAAATCCAGAGTACATCCTTCGGCATGGTCAGACGGGGACCATCATCATGAACATTCCACACAACAATGCACTGCTCATCCCGCAAAAGGCCACATTTGAAGTCTTAGACAAAATGTATGTTTTTGTGATCAACAGCGAAGACAAAATCGAACAACGGCTAATCAAAGTTGAAACAGAAATCCCCAACTATTTTCTAGTTCATGAGGGGCTTCAAGATAGTGATCGAGTTTTGATCGAGGGTTTGAGAAAAGTCCAGCCAGGCGAGCATGTAGAGATTCATCTTCTTACTACAGAAGAACTACGTTCGAACCTTCAACTCCGTGCCGAATAACATCACCAGAGCATAAGGCCATGTTCAATATTTTTTTGACGCGCCCCGTTATGGCGATTTCATTATCGCTACTCATTGTGTTCATGGGGTTTTTATCCATCAAATCCCTACCCGTTTCCCAATTTCCGGATATTGCTCCGCCACGCGTCACGGTGACACTTTCGTTTCCTGGAGCGAGTGGTGACGTTCTTGTGAACTCATCCATCATCACACTGGAACGTGCCATTAATGGTGTACCTGGAATGCGATATATCGTTTCTGCATCCACCAGTGCAGGTGAGGCCACAATCCAAGTATTCTTCAATTTGGGTGTTGATCCTCTCCAAGCCATGATTGATGTCAAGACTCGACTGGACACTCAGATGAGTCGTCTACCTCAACTGGTAGTTTTAGAAGGGATCTGGGTTCAAAGAGTTATGCCGAGTATGTTGATGTACATCAACCTGTTCAGCAAGGATAAGAACGCCGATCAGAAATTTCTCTTCAACTATGCCTATGTCAATCTGATTCCTGAAATTCAAAGGATCAACGGGATCGGCCAGGCACGCATTTTAGGCTCAAGACAATATGCGATGCGCCTCTGGCTTAATCCAGAAAGAATGAGGGCCTACAACGTTTCAACAGAAGAAGTGATGAAAGCTGTGGGCGAGCAAAGCATCATCGGTCGACCTGGGAGGCTCGGGCAGAGCACCGGAATAGCCGCACAGTCCAAGGAGTATGTGCTTGTCTACAAGGGTCGATTTACCAAGCCGGAGGAATACGAGGACATCATTATCAGATCGAACGCTGAGAGTGAAATTCTTAGGATCAAGGACATCGCAACGGTCGATCTAAACAGCGAGTTTTGGAGCATCTACTCAGACAAGGATAATTACCCCTCTGCTTCAATTGTCCTCAATCAAAACTATGGCACTAACGCTAGCAAAGTTATCGATGATGTTAAAGAAAAGCTGACTGAGCTCAAGGCCTCTTTCCCAGAAGGGATGGATTATGAGATCAATTATGATGTATCTCGTTTTCTAGACGCTTCGATCCACAAGGTGCTTCATACTCTTGCTGAAGCCTTCGTCCTAGTTGCCATTGTCACCTTTATCTTTCTCGGAGATTGGCGCTCAACGCTCATCCCCATTCTCTCGATCCCGGTTTCTCTGATCGGCACATTTGCCGTAATGCAGGCCTTTGGTCTGTCGATCAACCTCATCACTCTATTTGCATTAGTCCTGGCAATCGGAATCGTTGTAGACGATGCCATCGTTGTAGTTGAGGCTGTTCATGCCAAGATGGAGGAGGAACACTGTAGTCCATATGTCGCCTCGAGAAAGGTTTTGGGTGAGATAGGGGGAGCAATTGTTGCCATTACGCTCATCATGGTCTCGGTATTCATTCCTATCACTTTCATGAGTGGCCCCGTCGGCGTTTTCTACCGCCAATTCGGTATCACGATGGCATCGTCGATCTTGATCTCGGCCTTGGTTGCTCTATCTCTAGCACCAGTCCTTTGCGCCATCATCCTCAAAAACAACCATGGCGAACATCGCCGCAAAACCCTCATCACACTATTTATTGATGCATTCAATCGGTTGTTTGAAAAAATAACCGGCCGCTATATTGAAGTACTAAACCTTGTAGTAGCTCGGCGTCTTGTAACAATCGGTGCCTTTGCCTTTTTCTCTTTCGGAATCTGGGGGATCTCCCTGTCTCTCCCGGCTGGTTTTATCCCAGGTGAAGACCAGGGCATGATCTACGCCATTATTCAAACACCCCCGGGTTCCACGATTGAAACGACCAACAAAGTCGCGCGAGCCCTTGAAGAAGCAGCAGAAAGTATCGAAGGCGTTCAGTCTGTCTCAACATTGGCAGGGTATGAAGTATTGACTGAGGGAAGAGGCTCTAACGCCGGAACCTGCATCATCAATCTTAAAGATTGGGAGGATCGCAAGAACTCCGTACAAGATGTGATTCATCAACTCGAAGAAAAGGTCAAAGATTTCGGGGCCGTCATCGAATTCTTTGAACCGCCTCCTGTACCCGGTTATGGAGCTGCCGCGGGTCTTGCACTGAGACTCATCGATAAGTCCGACCAAATCGACTATCAGGGCTTTGACAAGATCAATCAAGAATTCATGGCTGAACTCAAAAAACGCAAGGAATTGACTGGGTTATTTACCTGGTATGCAGCCAATTTTCCTCAGTATGAGCTTGTTATCGACAACAAACTCGCCATGCAAAAGCACGTATCAATCTCCAAGGCGATGGAGAACCTCGACATCATGATTGGCAGCACATACGAACAAGGGTTCATTCGATTTAACAACTTCTTCAAGGTTTACGTACAAGCTCAACCCGAATATAGACGATACCCAACCGATATTCTGAATTACTTTGTGAAAAACGAAGAAGGTCAAATGGTGCCCTATTCAGCCTTTATGACCATGAAGAAAACGCAGGGACCAAACGAAATTACCCGTTACAACCTCTACAACTCGGCGGTCATTCGTGCAGTTCCAGCCGAAGGGTATACCTCTGGTGATGCCATTGATGCGATCAAAGAAGTTGCCAAGACCAAGCTCCCCCGTGGATATGACATTGCATGGGAAGGATTGTCATTTGATGAAGCAGCCAGAGGTAATGAGGCGGTTATCATCTTTGCGGTTGTGATCTTTTTCGTCTACCTCGTCCTAGCAGGCCAATATGAAAGCTTCGTCCTCCCACTAGCCGTTCTGTGCTCACTCCCTGCCGGAATATTCGGCTCTTTTTTCCTCTTGAAGCTCATGGGCCTAGCCAATGACGTTTACTCCCAAATTGGATTGATCATGCTTGTAGGGCTTCTGGGTAAGAACGCCGTACTGATCGTCGAATTCGCCGTCCAACGTCATGCGCAAGGACTTTCCGTTAGAGATGCAGCCATCGAAGGTGCTAAGGCGCGCTTCAGACCGATTCTGATGACCTCATTCGCCTTTATCGCAGGTCTCTTCCCCCTCGTTATTGCAACCGGGGCAGGGGCAGTCGGTAACCGAACTATTGGCACCGCTTCAATGGGCGGAATGCTCTTTGGGACGATCATCGGTGTCGTCCTAATTCCAGGTCTCTATTACTTCTTTGGGAGTCTGATTCAAGGGCGTTCATTGATGAAAAATGAAGCCCAAAACCCCTTAAGTGAAACAGTCCAGTATGCAAAGAAAGAGCATGAATAAGTTCCTAAGACAATGGACGTTCATCAGCACATGTCTCGCCTTGACTGCCTGTGGCATACCAGATATGACCACAAAGACCGCCGACACCCATCTTCCCGATCAGTATAAACCTGACTTCTCAGGAAAGACGAATGCTGCCAACCTCAAATGGCGAGACTTCTTCGAAGACCAAAACTTAGTCAAACTCATCAAAACTGCAATCGAGAACAATAAGGAAATCAATATACTGATGCAGCGCATCAGCAAAGCAGAAAATGAAATTGAAGCAAGACGCGGTGCTTACCTTCCATTCGTGCGAGGTGGTGCCATGGCTGGGGGTGAAAAGCCCGGTAAATACACGTTTAGCGGAGCGGTTGAAGATCAGTTGTTACTCGGGAATCAACCATTTCCGAGTTTTGTACCCGATTATGCATTTGGCTTGAGTTCATCATGGGAAATCGATATCTGGAGAAAACTCCGTAACGCTACCGAAGTTGCGGTACTTGAGTATATGGCCACAGTTGAGGGCCGAAACTTCCTCATAACCAATCTTGTTGCTGAGGTCGCACGTGCCTATTACGAACTGATCACGCTCGATAATCAACTTGAGAATCTCGATCAGAATATTGCTATTCAGGAAAATGCACTTGAGATGGTCAGAAAGCTTCAGTTCTTTGCAAGGACGGATACGCTAGCTGTCAAACGCTATGAAGCTGAGGTTGAAAAAAATAAGAGTCGGCGTTATGAGGTGAAACAGGAGATCACGGTCGTTGAAAATCGTCTCAACTTTCTATTGGGGCGAACCCCGCAAACGATTACTCGTGCATCCAAGCACTTTCTGGATATCAATCCACAGATGTTAGGCACCGGCATCCCATCTCAACTCTTGCAGAACCGCCCAGATATCAAAGCAGCGGAATTCGAAATGGCTGCGGCCAATCTAAATATCGAGGTGGCAAGAGCTGAATTCCTCCCCTCGTTTGGTATTCGTGCAGGTATCGGTTTTGATGCCTTTGCCATGAAGTATCTCGTTAATACGCCTGAATCCCTGGCAGCTATGGTTGCCGGCGAGCTCGTGGCACCATTGATCAACAAAAAAGCCATTACGGCGAACTTCAAGAATGCCAACTTGCAACAGGTCCAAGCCGCCTACGACTATGAACAAAAGATCATCAAGGCTTACGTCGAGGTCGCTAACCAGGTAGCCAACATGGAGAACATGAAAAAGAGCTTTGACATCAAGAAAAATCAGGTGGACCACTTAGTCAAGGCTATTGATGTTTCGATACAGCTCTTTAAATCTGCCAGAGTCCAATACCTCGATGTGCTGACAACACAACGTGATGCGCTGGATGCAAAGCGCGAAATTATTGAAACGAAACAGCGGCAGATCTTTGCCATGATTGATCTTTACAAGTCGCTTGGCGGCGGATGGCAATAAGGAGAGTTCATGTTATCCACATCAGTTTGCCGATCTTTCCGAGCATCCCTCCATCAATTCTTTGGCATCGCTCTCACATATCTAATGCTTATCATGAATGGTTGCACATCCACACACCAAGAATCTGCTCAAGCATTTACCCAAGAGGTTTCGGTTGAACAAGATGGCGTAGCTGGTTTCACAAGTTATCAGGGCACCATCCTTAAGGAGGAGCTCTCAGATGATGATTCAACCAGCTCGATCGAATATCTCCTCTATGCATTGAAGCCAAAAGATGGGAAAACTCAATTTTTTGTTATGGTATCGAATCAATATGATGGTCACTGGAAACAATATTTGCATGCCATTGATCAGGACGGTCGTCGATATGAATCCCTTTCAATTTCGAATCATCCCAGTTGCGAACTCTTCTGCAAAAGTGAGGATCGACTTGATTTTGAAATTCCTGAGTCATTGCTCACCAGTCATATCAAACAAGGTCTAGAGTTCCGTCTCGAAGGTCCATCCAACCAACTATCGCCTGCCTTCAACTTGCCACCGACATATCTCATAGGATTTATCGCGAGGATCCACCCAACTCAATAACTTACCTTCGAGAACACACATGGCGCGTTACGGGATAATTCTTCTGAGGTTTAGGTCTACATGATTTATTACGAAGAGATGACGTTCCCTTTTTGGGTGATTCAATCAAGAAAGCCCTATACCGGGAAGATCAATTGGAGATATCCATGCAAAAACTGATCGAGGGATTGCACCATTTTCAGCAAAATGTTTTTGGAACACAGCAAGAACTATTTGAACGATTATCCAAAGGTCAAACCCCAGATGCCTTATTCATAACCTGCTCTGACTCCAGGATCAATCCCAATCTCCTGACTCAAACGGAACCCGGGGAGCTTTTCATCCTCCGTAATGCCGGGAATTTAATCCCTCCTTACAGTGCTCATACTGGGGGTGAAGCCGCTACTATCGAGTTTGCTGTCGATGGACTTTCTGTTAAAGACATTATCATTTGTGGTCACTCCCATTGCGGGGCCATGGATGGCTTGATGAATCCAGAAGGTATCCGTAACTTTCCGGCACTAAATAGATGGCTGAGTCATGCCGAAGCGACTCGAAGAATCGTGCATGATCTTTACGCGGACTTAACACCGGAAGAACGATTGAATGTCGCCATATTAGAGAACGTACTTGCTCAGATGGAAAACCTGAGAACCCATCCTAGTGTTGCAGCCGGCCTTGCAAAGGGTTCTGTACGTATCCATGGCTGGGTCTATAAATTTCAATCAGGAGAGATTTTTAGTTATGACCCTGAGTCCGCACAATTTGTCCATCTAACTGTTCAAAGGAGCGATAACCCCGGTATAGGCCGTCAGCGGCTTGATATTGTCTCGATTTGATTTTGTTTGATTCTGAAAATGTTGATACCGACTGAACGTTGGTTCAATGAGCGTGTGGAAAAAAGCTTGGATATTGGATAGGTCAATTGGAAAAGAACCGAATCCAAATCCGAGCAGGATCCGACGGGCATGCCTTGACCTAGGCCTTAGTGCCGCAAGACAAGCCGGCGTACCTATGCCTACAACCAGCACCACCAGAGATCAAATTCAAACGCTGATTGGTCATGGCTTTGATCAGGACTTTTCTCAGCTACTCCTTCTTGAGGCACTCGCTTCTGGGCTTGAACTTAAACCAGAAGATAACGAAATAGATGATGGTTTTTGAGTTGATCAAAGTCCATATTCGCTTGGCATAATCAGGGAGTTCCTAGATCAACATCAAGGCTTGAACCATAATTACCAAAGAGAATTTGAATGTAAAATCCTGTAACGGCGGCGTTAACTTTTAACAAGAAAATGGTCTAGGATCGGAAGACCTTTATCCATGGTGCTAAAACTCAAGGTGTGCCCTCACACCAAATACATTAACCGGGCCACGCGCACTGTTGTAACCCGGGTTAGAAATGTGTTGGTAGTCGGCTGAAATCCAGAAAGGATGCGATGTTTTGACTGTAGAAAACATCAACCACGTGTTCTGAGGCCTTGGAGAGAGCGTCGTCACCGATAAAACCATCGATACCCCTATGGCGAGATATTGGGCATGAGCGTTCGAAATCCAGTTATCGCTAAAACCCAGCCCGAGTGTATCCTTGGGTTGCCCCCAACGTAAGCCTTTTAAAAGGCCTCCCAAAGATTGTGCACTCACATCTACTCCTAATTTACTGCGATTCATATGAAAACCACCCATGAGGTTTGTATTAAGGTAGAGCAGCTTAATGGACTGCTCTTGCCAAAACCTGATATTCGCACAGGTAGTTCACTCGATACGGGATTAGGAAAGCGACTTGATGACGAATCTCAGGCACTCATCGGTAAAGACTTGATGGAGCTGGTTGTCGAAGTCCCTAATGACGACTTTGATGATGGGGATCTACAGAGGTTACGCACTGAAATCCATAATTACTTCAGATATCGTGCCCAACGAATGCGGTCGCATAGATCTGTCACAATTCGAAGAGGCTGGGATAGCGTTAAGGTCGGAGCTGTCTTCCTTATCCTCTTGTTATGCGCAGCCGAACTAATTGGATATGTTGAAGGCAGGTTATCTGACGTTGTATCTGAGGGTCTGACGGTTCTTGCTTGGGTGGCTTTGTGGAGACCAACTGAGGAGCTGGTTTACGACTGGTATCCCTACACACGTGAAATTGCCAGGTATCAAAAGCTCATGAATATTCCCGTTACCGTGCGGTCAAGGTAATTAGTAAAAAATCAATGCTCAGAAATGTCTCGAAAATAAGTTTAAGTTATAGGTGCGAATATTAATGAGGATGGGGCAATCATCGAACGATACAGGACATCAAGGCTTCTGGGTGTTAGTCCCGAGTGAAAATTGACCCAGGTGTTTAACTCGATGCGGCCTAGATTTTAGGAAGGAGAAAGGTGATGACCATGGCTATCACTTTAAAGATAAGGCGGATGTGTCTCCGAGATGGTATGTCTCTCCAACAGATTGCGAAGTGGACTGGAATTTCAAGAAAGAAAGTTCGTAAATGGGTCAAAGCCCCAAAACCAGACAATCCGTAAAATACAAACGGCACGGCAACTTATGATGAGCTTCAGCTATGAGCCGTAAGGCTGTTTTGGCTGACGGGGTACAGTATTAGTATCAAAGAAACCAGCCGAGAATGACGTCGATATCGGCTTATACGATCTCTTTATTGATAGCTTCGGCAATCCGGCTAAAAAGGATTAGATGACCATCCAAGTCCTTGCTTTACCTTACCGTGGTCTCGACCGTTACTTTATAGGAAGACCCAGCGTTCTCGCGTTGCCCTTCAATAATGGGCTTGGCTCTGGGAGCGGATGAATAAGGAAGATTCCATCATCATGGATGAGCTTAATATTCTGCTAGAACTGTGGAGAGGGGAGGGTCGGTTAAGCCTAGTTTGTTTCTGTGCACCGTCACCATGCCACGCGGATACGATTGCTTCCGCCTTGAAGAGGTTGATGAGCGTTTTCATCTGGCGAAAGAACAAGAAAGCACCCAATAAACGCTTTATTTCGGACGTTTTTACCACGCATAAACGGTGACGCCCTAATCCATCTTAAACCACAAATCATGTTACCCATGATATAAATTGAGTGAGCCATAGCTCGACTATCGTTTAATTTCTGATTATTTCGGAAATAGCCACAATGACCGATGAAAACATAACGATTCGCCGTGCAGTGCCAACGGATCTTGAGGGAATTTTAGAGCTCCAGGCTGCTAATCAGCGAGATCTGGGTGGCCACTTATCGGCCAGTTTACCGTCATCAACGATCCTTGAAATGATTCGCTCTATGCCTGTTATTGTCGCTATTTCTGGTTCTGATCTTTTGGGGTTTCTGATGATGAGTAAACAAGAGATGAATCAAGATATCCCGATTATTCGGGCGATGTTGAGCGCATATCCTATCGATACAGATACCTTGGTTTATGGGCCTATTTGCATCCGTAGTGAGATGCGTGGACAGGGACTTGCTCATGGCCTATTTAATGAGCTCGGCCGGATAAAGCCTCAGCTAAAATGTGTCTGCTTTATTCGGAGAGATAATCTTTCTTCTATCCGGGCGCACCTCAAGATCGGTATGCAAGAAGTGGGCGGTTTCATCTTTAATCAAACCGACCACGTGATTTTCAGTTATACCGCCTAAGACTTATTCGCCCAAGGTTTTACATTCAAAGCCCATCGTCTACATCTACGTTCTCAGGTTCCATTGTCAACCCGGATGCGGCAGCTTCGAGAAGTAACAATTGGGAGAAATCATCACCAAACCCATGCCCGATCAAGCTTTGTACCTGGTCGCGCGTTACGCTCGTCGTCGGCATAGGCACCCCCATTTGTCTTGAAGCCGTCAAACCAAGATCCAAATCTTTCAGCATCAATTGGGGTGTAAAGGTCACCTCGAAATCGAGATTCGTTAGAGCAGGGGACTTATATTGAGTGAACATCGACCCCATGACACTTGAATTAAGAAAAGATAAGAAGTCGTGTCGCTTCAGTCCTGACTTTTCCGCAAGAACCAATATTTCAGCTAAATTTTGGGTGACCACCCCAAGCATCACGTTATGACAAATCTTAGCTATTCGGGCCAAATCACCTTCTCCAACGTAGGACACGCTGCGTCCAATGATATTGAGATAAGGTTCAACCTCGGCAAACAGGGCGGCTGGTCCCGAAGCAACAACCGATAACTTACCGGCATTGATGACCTTGGCATTACCTGAAACCGGCGCGGCTATGAACGCTATGTCCAGTACTGCCAGTTTTGCTCGAATATCAGCCGATTCCATTGGCCCAATCGAAGTGCTATCAACAATAATCTTGGGCTTATCTTCACCAGAAAGCAGCCCATCTGTGCCAAAAAGGACATGCTCGACTTCACGAGCGGAAGCCACGATCATGAATACAATCTCACACGAAGCAAGATTTGTTAGTCGATTCTCCAACTGAGCCCCTTTATCAGCAAGGGGTTTGGCTTTAGATTGCGTTCTATTCCAAACTTTTAGGTTCAGGCCGGATGATAAGAGTCGATCCGCCATAGCGAACCCCATACGTCCCGTACCTAGCCACCCGAGTGAATGACGTAGATCGTTGTTTTGGGTCATGTGAATCTCTCCTTTATCGTGTTGAAATAGTAGGATAGTAATCTGAAAGTTCGAATAGCATGAAGTCGCCAAAAGGTCCCTCGACGCCAGCAACCCAGGTTTTGAAAAAGCTAGGGGTTGAGTTTACAGATCACCTGTATTGCTATGAAGAGCATGGAGGCACTCGAGTCTCATCTTCGGCGCTCGGGGTGGATGAGCATGCTGTGGTCAAAACACTGATTATGGAGAATGAACTTAAGAAGCCCCTGATCGTCCTTATGCATGGAGACCGAAAAGTGTCGACCAAAGAGCTAGCTCGACAGATAGGCTGTAAAAAAGTAGAACCGTGCAAACCTGAAACTGCTAACAAACATTCAGGCTATCTGGTGGGTGGAACCAGTCCGTTTGGTACAAAAACCAATATGCCTATGTATGTCGAGCGTTCCATATTGGATTTAGACCGCATATACGTAAATGGAGGACGCCGCGGCTATCTGGTTGGGATGGATCCTAAAGAGTTACAAAAGGTCTGCTCCTATTCAGAGGTGGAGACTGCCTTACTTATTTAAGAAGGGAGGAGGTTGGTCATACCAAAATTTTGATTTCACGGTACCCCCTCCACGGAGGATTTATAATCTAGAAGAGTAGAGCGATCAGGATGACTCCACCGACTATCCAAAAGGCCTTCGGGTATTGCTTGCGAAGGTCGCCGACGGTTGAGTTGTCAACCTTTTCCAACCATTCGGACGTTTTAGACGGCGGGGTCATATCCGTAGTTTCATTAGAAATATCTTCAGCCATTTTTATCTCCTGTTCTCTTCGTGTTGGGCACTTTTGTTCGACATACATATGATACCTTAGATGACGTGAGCGCTCTAAAGCGGTTTGCGCAGACCGAACTAAGTTTTGGCGAGAGGTGGTTACCCAGCTTAAGAGTCGTGGCTTTAAGCACATTTTTACCGCATGTATTGATGGTATTAAGGGATTTGCTGAAGCCATTGATTTCAGAAAGGTATCAACGATCCTTCTACACGCTTCCAAGGCTTCCTCGGCTAAGTCATAAGATCCTTGTGTATTGCGTTCAGATTCGTCCATGTAGTGATAGTTGTCATCCACAATGACTTGATATTATTTTGGTGGGTGTGATGTAGTTGCTATGATTTATTGATGTGCGTGTTTGGTCCGAGCTAAAAAGACATCCAGCATTTGAAGTAAGACCGAGTCGAGTCTTTTTCTGACTTCGACTTCAATCGCCACCGGCACCCCGAAACGAGCTTCTGCGATGGACCCAGCAATCGCCGCGAGTGTATCGGCATCACCGCCTATTGATACGGCATTTCGAACCGCATCTTCAAAGCTCTCCGCTTCGAGTGCGCAGGTGATGGCTTCTGGAACACAGCCTTGGCTGGTTTCATTATAAGTATGGGTCTCCCGGATCTCATCGACGCATCGATTGAGATCATAGTCATATTCTTGCGTTATGTGATCTCGGATCCAATTGGGATTGATGCTCTGTCGACAAAACCAGATGGCTTCTGCCGTGGCTAAAGCGCCTTTGATCCCTTCAGGATGGTCATGCGTCACTTCAGTGATTGTGACCGTGTTTGATTTGAGTGTATCGAGATCCGGGGAAAGCCAGGCCACCGGTGAAATACGCATCGCCCCACCATTACCAAAACTACCGTAGGGAGGTTGTGGGGTAGAGGCGGCGACCCACCGCATGAAGCGTTGGCCATAGCCACTCACTTTCGTGGCATCAATGTTCACGATTCGTGGCCAATCACGAAGGCATTCGACGATGTCTTTACCGTTGATCAGAGAGTCCGCAACGGCCGCTGTGAGGATCGAATCATCCGTGTACGAGCATCCTTCTGGAAAAAGAGGGAAGTCCTTTCGTTTCATACGGGAGAATTCGTAGCGTGAGCCGATGATGTCTCCGGCTATGGCACCTGTTACGTACCGATTTATTTAAGGGCATTGTTCCCGAGCTATTTGATGTGGGACAGATGCGTTTATCCCGCGCTGCTTCATGGAGATACGCCCCCTAAAAAAGCGCGGGATAATTCGCTCAGA
>Ga0164297_10002930_pt1 | contig 16362 bp, 30 predicted proteins | sample GEODES058metaG_FD_113539 | JGI IMG/M metagenome (GOLD analysis project Ga0164297, IMG submission 113539) | Dystrophic lake water microbial communities from Trout Bog Lake, Wisconsin, USA - GEODES058 metaG | ecosystem: Environmental > Aquatic > Freshwater > Lake | place: USA: Trout Bog Lake...
AGCACCTGGCAACCAAGATCTATCAATATATTGGTTGATTTCCATATCCATGGCTATATTAGCCATTTTGTGGTCACTAAATATAAAGTATGTAGTCAAGTGTCCAAAAGCAATATGAAGAAGCTCATGCTTCAAAATTCCAAGTCTGTGATTATCAGTTAATTCTAACCAAAACTTTTCATTAATAGCAAGCTGGTAGTTTATACCATTTTTACTAACACCCGCAGTAGGAATATCATTTCTCCATACTTTGTTAAGCATTATAAGAAAGTAACCATAATAAGGTTCTTTCAACATAAGCTCTTTACTTGTCTTACTAAGACTCTGAACTTTATCCATTATTTCATTTTAATTGTCAATTCAAACTTCTCAGTTTCAAATCCTAATTGCTCCATGTAACCTTTAAGCTCATTGGTAAAAGTTTCCATGAATAATTCTACAGAAGTATTACTTGCTTTAATATTTGACATTATAGTAAGTGTTCTTGGAGCAGAAAGGTTATTATTACCTTGAAGATGTTCTTTGACAAAATTATACACTTTAGGAGCCCTTTTTTCCCATGCTCCCGCTGTTCTACCTGAATACTTATATAGTAATATTGCTTCACCTTCACTTTCTTTTGAAAAGCTGTTTTCAATTATCTGAAAAGCTAGTTCAGCATTACTGTTGTCAGTTGACTTTAACATATTCATTAAGTTCAACACTTCTTCTTTTTCAAATTTTATTTTTTCCATCAGACTATTTTGTTTTATAAAACCTACCAAGAATGTTTCCATTAAGAAACTCTTCTTTCTCTAAAACTTCATATACAAAGTGATGTTTTGTTTCCTGATATATAAGCTCCATACTTGAGTAACAGATCATTAAGATCTCTCTTTTAATAGCTACACCTTCTTTATGAGCCTTTTTCAATATAACATTAGAACTATAATAATTAAGAAAATTCGGTTTGATAACTCTGGTATATTTCTTAAGCCTTTTATCAGTACTAATTGCTAAAGCTTTCTTACCTAAAGGTCTCTTTATATTAGCAAAAAAGTTCTTTTTACCTATGTAAGCAACAGACTTACCATCTATTATTGCTGTCATAAGATAAATAAAACCAATTGCTCCTTCAGGAATATCAAATTCACTAAATACTTTTCCTTTATATGTCCAAAAATCTATCATAATTTTTCATTTTTAGTACCAAACTTAGTTAACTTTAAAAAGGCCAAAGTATTTTCCAAACTTTTTATTTTTTCATAAGCTTCCATAAGTTCCATGTCAAGAGCTCTGTTTTCTTTTCTTAACTCTGTAATTGAAACATCTTCATTAATTTTTTTCCATATACCATGGTTATTTGAAATACTCATAAATCAGTTATAATTTGTTTTTTAAGTCCGTGTCCAATTCTGAAAAGTTTAAGCTGTGATCTAAGTTGTGAGATTTCACAAGCTTGTTCCATCATTTCAAGTTCTAAAGCTCTATTTTCTTTTACAGTATCTTCAAGCATTTTTGACATTGCTTTTAGAGTGAGATCTTTTATGTAACTCATAATATGTTCTTTAAAAGTTGAAAAAGTACATTCCTAGTTGTTGTAATACCATGCTCTTTAACAGAATCTGCTATGTCTTTTGCTAATGTAAATACAAGATATTGTGTTCCATATTTTCTAGCATATCTTCCCATAGCTTCAATACCAGGTTCATCATTATCAAAAATGACAATTGTTTTAAAATACTTATGCTTAAATTTTTGCATATTAGCATCAGGAATAAAACTATTTTCACTATCTGGAGCAATGCATTCAACATTTTTTATACCTAGAGTTTGGAAAGCCATCAGATCCTTTAGTGAAGAAGTAATTATCAAATACTTATTATTATAATTAAGCTGTTCAAGACCTTGTATGTATTGTTGGCACTTTATGAATTTACTATTTTTCTTCTTAGGATTATAAATCTTATAAAGAGTACCATCTTCTTTAAAATATCCATATATGTACTGAGTCTCAAACTTAAGTTCTTTATAGTCACCATTGTTATCTAACTTACTGAGAGTATAAAACTTAAGAGGTTGTACATTGTACTTACTTAACATTTTAGAAGAAATTTGGTAATTCATCCAAAATTCTTGATCTAAGTTATTCCAGTGTCTAATTTCATAATCAGATACTTGATATCTACTTTCAGGTACAGGTGTCACAAGCACACTTTCATTTTTTGAAATGTATTCTGAATAATCATCCATTATTTTTGCAGCTGCTTCACCCCGATTGGCTAAATTAAAATAATCAACAACAAATTGAATCGGATCACCATTTTTTCCTGAAGAAAAATCTTTGAATTTGTAACCTTTGAGAGGAGTATAGTAAATACAAAAAGATGGAGTCTTCTCTTTTACAAAAAGAGAGAGTATTTTCACATCTTGACCAACTAATTTTTCTGTAAGATTTGCATAAAACTCAAATATCCATTCACTAGGAACTTGTCTTAAATCACTGACAATATTTTTAGTAGAAATCATAGCAATTGTATTAGAATAAAAAAGGGAGCTATTAACTCCCTTTCCTATAGGTTAATTATTTTTTAGTCTAAAGTAAAATCAGAACTTGCTGTTGGTGTAGATGAAAAATCATCTGCTTCATTACCAAATTCTTTTTTCTCTTCAACTACTAACTTTTTAAGATGTGTAGCTTCAACATAATCAAGTACTTTAGTACTATTTGTTGCACCAAAAGCAAATTTGTTATTTGCAGATTTTGGTAAATACATATCATAGTTTAAATAACCAGTTTTACCCATATATTCTTTACCAGCAATACACCATTTTAAATATACATCTTTGAATGGAGCATTATCATTGAAATTTTTAACAAAATCTTCAATAGTAGAAAACTTATTGTCTTGAGCTTCAAACCAAGGAAGAATATCTAAAGACATAGATAAGTTTTTCAAGAAAATCATAAGGGATCTATCTCTGTTAATCTGAATACCAGTTGTAGTTTCTCCATCAGCAAATGCATATTGAGATGCTTTTACTCTACCAATTTGACCAGCAAAACGGCCTTTACTTTCATCATCTTTATCAATCATGAAACCTTCAAATCCTTCAATTGGTGCTGTTTCAACATCAATAATTAAATAATAAGCTCCTGGAATAAATGAAAATTCCTCTAAATGGATACCATTAATTTTTAAATCATGATTACCTGGAGTTATTGTTTTTGGCATTCCAGTTCCTGTTCCTAAATCTGTTGTACTTAACATTTCTTTTACTTTTTTAAATTATTAAACTTTTTTACATATATACTTCATCCCAAGAGATTTTCAACTCTCCATCAGTAGAATCAGCAATAACTATTTCTTTATTTCTCAAGTGCTCAGGTCTTGCGCCACAAGTTACTTCATCATTTGACTTAAATGATAAGAAGGTTTTGGGTCCTTTTCGGAACATGTAACCGATCGCGTCAGCATTAGCACAAATCAAAGACTTTATTTTACCTGTCAAATCAATATTAGCAGACATAACAAGTTCACCTTTATCATCTACTTGTTTCATTTCTACCTGTTATTTCTAACAGGATTAGACTATATCTTAATCTACATACTTCCAAATATATCCTTTTATTTGTTTTTTCCTTTATCTAATAAATGAAACTTAAATCTTTGTTGTACATTATTAGCTTTACCTATATACCTAATATTATTTGTATTATTTTCTAGCAAAGCATAAATAAAAGTTGTATGTAAATTCCTCCCTTTTCCACTATTGCTAGTGTACTCTACTCCCTTGTCTTTATAAAAAGTGGTTTTGATAGTCGTTGAACCTTTCTCATATTCATATGAACTTAGAGACTTGGCTGCTGATTGTCCATTCATATAGTGAATTTTTTGGTCACTATAAAAATACAAAATATTTTCAAACATTCATAGTCTAATTTCTTGACTATTGTAGTTATTTTGTCTTTAGGATATTCCAGCAATTAAAGAGGTTTTATAAGAACTAACAATTAATCCTTAATGTGTCCTGATAAGATTACATGATCAGCTAATGTATCCACAAAATCTAACACTTGGAAAAAAGCTTGGCGAATATACAAATACTTTACTACTTTATGTTTCCATAAAGACTAGACTATATCTTCATCAAATTTATATAAAAAACCTCCTAATGGTGTTTTTGAAACAATATATTTCTTTAAGGTTTTCACATATAACTCATTAGTTAAACAACATTCTTTTAATGAAAAATACTTAGCAATTAACTTACCAGATTTATCATATTGAAGCACACTCTTACTTGATCTTGCAATTAAATTTTTAATATTTTGTTCAGTTTGTTTTCTTCCTTTTAAAGCTTTTCCAATTTTTTCTTTATGTTCTTTAGAAAAAATTCTTTTTTTAGGTTTATAAGCATAATCTTTTGTTGGATCATACTCACTTTTATAAACAAATATACAATCTTTTACATAATTTAATTTTCCTTTACAACAAGAACTTATATTTGTGGATTGATCTTTTAGTGCAATAGCTGCTTTTGACACAGAAATATATTCTGTTAAGTAAGTACCTTCTAGGTCTAAACAAACTACAGCTTTGCTTGATTGTTTTATTCTTTTGTCAATTTGAGATTGAGATAGTTTAAAATTTTTAGGTTTTTTACACACATCTGTGCAATTAAAACCATTATGATAACTATTTAATTTTGTTATCCATTCAAATTCTTTATCCAATAAATTTACATCATCACAATTTTCTAAAACAATCATTTTAAAATTTTCAATTCCATACTTGTCATAAGCTCTTTGCAACTTAAGTGAGTGATGTTTCTTAGTTTTTAAATAATATTTATGTTTAATGTATCTAGTATGTATATTTATTGCTGAACCTACATACATTTTATCATTACTTAAACAATATATACCATAAATTCCAGAAACTGTTGGTAACTTTTCAGTTAAACTATAAAATTTAATGTGTGCCTTTTCCACTTTTTCAAGTGTACTCTCCTTCCGGGAGATAGTCGTTGAACCTTTCTCATATTCATATGAACTTAGAGACTTGGCTGCTGATTGTCCATGACTGTCAATACTATTCATAACCTAGTTATAATTATTAATGACAAATATACTATTATTTTTAAACATTCAAACTTACTTTTTCAAATTATTTTGTAGTTAATAGTCTTTAGGGGTTTCCAGCAATTAGACACATACAGGCTATTCAATAACCTGCACCATTAGGTAAAGTGGTGATATTATCACCTTCCCAATTCTTTCCCATACTTGTAGCTTTGTAAAGTTTTATAGCCAATGGACCAATCATATCTTCTAACGCAGTAACAGTATCTATAGTGATATACTTGTAAGGTTTACCTGCTTCTCTGATTGCTTTTCCAGTATCTAAAAGTTGTTGTAAATTAGTGATTGGTACCTTTAAAGCATCAATAAAATCTGTACCATTTTCTAAATCTAAGATAAGATTACCTTCAAGACCTGCATAACAAGTTGTTTTACCAGTTTTTGGCTTAGAATAAATTACCAATCTTTTTGGATTTACTCTACCAGCCTTAACTTTTGAAGTTGGAAGTACTATACTCATGCTTTTGTAATTAAATCATTCAACCATTGTTTGTTGCTTACAGGCTTTTTCCACATAATTGCAGCAAAATCTTGTATAGTCATCTCACTAACAAATGCATCTTTGTGTGTAAGCATTGCTACAGCTTGTACAGTAGATTGTGCTAATTCAGCTGTAAAATCAGGAAATCCAGTATCATCTACTAAAGAATTCTGAAGTTTTGGTAAATCAGTTTCTACTTCAGCAGTTTTCTTTTCCTGATCAGCCATTCTTTTTTCAAATAATGCATATGTAATTTCTGTACCATCAGATAGTACTGCTAATAACTCTGACACAGGTACAGTAAATAATTTATAGGGATCACCCTTGAAATTAGTACCTTCTTTTAAATCATATTCTTCAGAGAAAAATGGATTGTATCTGTATTTAAACAACTGTCTATTTTCATAGAAAGGTTTGATATCAACAATACTTCCTTTTTCATCTGTAACATTATCATAGAATTCTAGATAGATGTCTTCACCTTTGCTTAATTCTGATTCAAAAAACTGCACTTGTCTTCCATACTTACCTTTCTGGAAAAATGCTGTTTTAACTAAGAAGAATGGATCCCCTTGCCCAATCTTTTTGAAAGTTTCAATATGCTTTGCATAGAAATCTTTCTCTTTTTCTTTTCTAACTGTCATATACTACATTTTTATTTTTGTTTTTGCTGCTGTGGGTGGTGTTGGAATTTCTACAATTCTCATTATGTTACGATCAAGCTTGAAGAAACTTATTCTTGTAGTACCATTTCTTGATTTAAGAAAGTGAAATACTAATACATCTTCATCTTCAATAATGAACTTGTCCGGACCATAAAACCTAATCTTCCTAATTGACGGTTTATTGATACCCATAACAACATCTGCATGCTGTAATAAAGCATCTGAACCATAAATATCAGAATCCAATACATAGTTACCATAAGAACCTTCTTCTTGTCTTTTAGGATCATCAATATTTCTATTGAGCTGACTTAGGACAATGAATGCTACAGGATATTTTTTCTTCATCATTGTGAGAGCTTCACCTAAGCTTCCTAACATTTCAAATTTGTCCTTTTGTCCTTTTCCTACTTTAAACAAAGCAGAGTGATCTATACCAACTAGCATGTTAGGGAATGTTCCGTCTTCATTCTTGTACTTTTCCATTTCATAATGGATTGTAGCACACATTTCATCTACAGTACATGCATCATATACTACATTGATAAAGTCATCAGCTTTAGTACTATTATAATAAGCCACACATTGTTCATATATGTCTCTATCAACTAACTGGCCACCTTTACTCATCAAAGTATTATAATCAGCTCCTGTATTTAAACTGAGCTTCCTTACACCACTTGTTTCATCAACCATTTCCATCTGGAACTTCAAAACTCTAAATTTCTGATCTCTATTGAAAGCAATAATATCACTTATCAATTGTTCCATAAACAAAGTTTTACCTGTTCCCGGTCTAGCACCTACTACGGTGATAGTTCTCCATTCTAATCCATCACAAAAAGCATCATTAAACTTAGGCCAAGCACTTCTTAAAGATTTTACATGACCTTGTCTTCTAGCTTTTATTTTATGAAGTGCTTTTTCAATAGACTGTCTTTCAGTCACGGGCAGTAAAGGCCGTGCACCATTAAATAAATTACTCATTTGTGATTAATTACAGATATACATTAATACATTGTATGACTATACAATGGTTTCCTTAAAATAGTTAGGTTCATCACCTGCACCAGATAGAACTAATTCACAATAATTAGCTAATTCTGACTCAAAAGACTTGTCAAGATTTTGCTTTCTTAGAAAATATTGTGATGTTCTCATATACTCAAACCTTTTCATTTCATATTCAGATACATATTTTTCAGTTGCTAATAATATTGTTTTCCAAGAATAATCATAAGTTTCAAAAAACCATTTGAAAGCCCCGTCTAAATTCTTTGGATTAACTCTGGCATATCTACCAGAACTAAGCTTTCTATCCGGAAATAATTCAACATAAGTTTTAATATTATTCACATAGTCTGCTCCCATTAATTCAGTGCTAACTTTCTTTTTGACTTTTTTAAAGAAACCTGATATTTCTTCCATAAAGATAATACTTTTAGATGTTAATTGCAAATCTTCTGTTAACCAGTCATCTGCTTTTAACACACTATAAGCCAGCTCTTTACTTACAAATTTATTAGGTACAATCTTGTTTTTCAAGCATGTAAGAATATAGAAATTGTTTGGAGTAATTCCTTCTTGAATTAGTCTATTAAATACTTCTACCATATCAATTTTTTACCATAGTTATTAAGAACATCTTGGGAAACTTTGATAAAGACATCTTTAGAATCCCATCTTCTATTTGAGCTGTAAACAGCACTTGCCGGATGCAGAGTTGAATACTTAATATTACTCTCTGAAGAAACAGCATCTTCCCATTCTTGTGCTTTTTTACCCATGTAAATATACACAAGACCATTATTATATTTATCTAACCAGTCAAACAAATATGCAATAAAAGGTTTCCAGATATCATAATGAACACCAATTTTACCTACTGCTGTTGTGAGAGCTGTGTTTAAAAGTAATATGCCTTGATTTGACCATCTGGTTAAATCTAATTCAGTACTTATTTCTATATTATTATACATAGTTCTGTTTACTTCAGTAAGGATAAACTTTAGGCTGGGTTGAGCTTTATCAACTTTACTACAGCTAAATGCAATTCCATCTGCAACATTTATTGTGGGAAAAGGGTCTTGACCAACAATAACTACACATAATTGATCATAAGGACATTCTTCAAATGCCTTAAACAGATCTTTAAAGATAGGTGTGAATCTTTCACCGGAATTGCTCCTTTTAACTAATTGTAAAATGATATTGTCAAAATCTCCACTAAATATGAATGACTTTAACACTCTACCCCATCCTGATGGTATAAGCTTCTGATAAAATTTCTCTTTAATTTCCTCAATATTTAGGTTTTGACTCATAAAATAAATATTTTTGTTTAAAACTAACAAAGATGATAAAGGTTCAAGAATTAAAAGATGATGCTATTATAGACATCAAAGTAAATAAAGCTTATTATTTAATGGTAAAGGCTCTTTCTTTCAAACTTGTAAAAGAAATGTTTGATAAGAATCCAGATCCAGAATATCTTAAAGAAGTTATGTCTAAAGAATATAAAGATTTGGATGAATTACAAAGATGTTTCAAAACAGTAACACTTTTGCTTGCTGAAATTGAAACTCAATCTAAAAACCAAAATCAAACTCAAGAAAAAGAAATTCTTGAACCAGGTGATGAAGGTTATGTTGAACCTACCCAAGGTTAACATTTAATTCCACTCCTATTTCAATACAAGCTTCAATAGCTAACATGAGCTGGTCTTTGGTACACTCTGCAAATGATTTGCAATACTCGCCTTCTGAGTCTGTATAACAAAGGCCAGATCTTGTTTTAACTATCTTCTTCATTTCTTCAAAAGTATAACCAGATTCTTTGGCTAACTCTCTAATACAAGCATGGACTTTATTAATCTGTGCTCTACTATGATCTGCATTAGCAAGATCAATATACATTTCTACCTCCTGACCTTCAGGAAGTTTTTCTATAAATAATTCATAAGCCAACTTATCCTTTGGATGATTATATGTAAGCTTACCATCTTTTTTAATTAGTTTTCCTGTAAACATTGCTATTCATATTTGTATTTTGCATATGACAACATAACTTCTGGTGTAAAGATTTTTTCTTTATAGTTTAGAGATGCTTCTTCATAATGATCTTTATAATTTCTAAACTGACCAAACTTTTCAAGTCTCTGAGTTCTATAAAATTCTAAACTAGCAAGAGCAATGTAAAGATCATCTTTAAAATTATTTACATCAAACAACCTTATCAAACCTTCTCTTTCAGAATCATCTATTATACCCATAAAATGATTCAGATTTATTTCAGCCAATGCCATAAAAGGTTTAAACATGAAACTTCTAGGACTTTTGCTTATATGAACAAACCAGTGATAGGATAAGTTTTTATCTATATCTACAGACATAGCATAATGTTCATTACAGATACTATGAAGAAGACTTGGACTGTGTTCTTTTTTCTTTCTCATTGATATTAATATAACTTTCACAATTTTCTCCTGGTGTGTACATACTGTACCACTGATGATCATTAGGAGGTGCTAAAAATCTATAACAGGTGCTACTTAAAGGACAACCTGCTTCTATACATAATGATATATCAGGCATATTAGTCTTTTTTATAAAGAATAGTGATTATAAGTAAGCTAAAGCTATCTTTAAGCCGAATAAGAATCTTTTTCATGGGTTATTTCTTACATGTTCATTTATCTTTTCAATTTCAGCAAGAACTTTAGCCATTTCTTTTTCAATATATTCACAAGCTCTATATTTACTATTTCTTGGAAACTGTTCTCTTATTTCTGATAAAGTTCTGTATCTTACATTCAGTTCTGCTTTAAGAAGAACTACTTCTAACTTACTCATTGATGGTAATTGCTTGAAATAAATTTGGAAACTCAACTTTAAAAATATCAAGAATACTCAAAGCAATTTCTCTGTGCTCTAACTGAGTATGTTCATCACATCTAATCTGTAGATAATGTATCCAAGATCTTACTGAACCTTTAACATAAAGTGTACTACCTGTTGCTAATGGTAATACCATCCTCGCGCACTCTCTGGCAACACCTATTGTCAAAAGTTCTTCATATAATATTTTAGATCTTTTTAAATGAGTGTTAATTACACTTGATGCTTTCTCTGTTGTGATTTCCGGATCAAATACTTCAAGACTTGATTGTCTGTTTGTAGCCCCGGCCTTTCCTAACTGAACATCCTCAATCTCTGTTACAGCAGAGTATCTTTGAGAGAACTCTTGAAATGAAAAAGATCTATGTCTTAGTATTTGAGCAGCAATAGCTCTACTTGTCTTAATCTCAATAGTAACATCTACCATTTCAAATGGACTCCAGTGCTTGTGCTTAATCAGATACTTCAACAATTTATCTGCTGTTTCCATATTCATTTGATTTTCTGGATTGCTAACTCTTGCAGTATACACAATAAGTTCTTCACCACTACTAACTCCTTCAATCATTGATTGAGTCATTGAAACTAATTTAGTTTGCATTTTCTTTGGGTTTAATTGTTGTACAATCTCTGACTAAATAACCATACTTAATAAAAGAAGCAATAGCATCTAAAGTAAAGAACTTCTGAAGATCTTTAAGACTCACTTTGTCTGTCTTTGCATAGAACTGAATATGTCTTACTACTGTGTAGTTTTTTATATCTTCTTCATGGGGAATTGTTTGTTCCATAGTTATTGTATTAAATGATCAATACTTATACCTTGATCTTCCATCAATTCATCAATTAACTCAAATACTTTGTTTAAAGTATCTTGGCCTGATAATGGTTGAATATCAGAAGAATCAATAATATTTTCTATTTTTCTTTTTACATTGTGTCTAATTTCCCATAGCACTAAAGCCATACCAAGAGCATTAGACATTCTTTTATGATCCATTACATCTTCTGGATCATTCATGTCAAATTCAAATGTTGCTTTCATCTCCTAACTTAGTTTTTATTGAATTATACTCTTCTAATGCAGAATCAATTTCTTCTTTTGAAAAATTATCCATTGCTTGACCAAGTATCTGAAATAAATGATATCTCAATATACTTCTGTACTTAATCTGTATATCAGCATCTTCACCTTTATGAAAAGCAACTAAAGCTTCTCTTTTTGAAGTTCCATTGCTTTGTTGAAGCCATTTTTGAAGTCTACCTGAGAATTCCAATATTCATCCGATGTATATACAAAATCATCAGATTGATGGTTGTCAACATATTCTTTAGCCAACTTCTCAACATCAACAACACCAAATATTTCATCACAGTTTTTTTTGGATAACTTTTTATAAGGAGATTCTTGAGTTGTAGCTACACAACTATCATCTTTTTCATAGAGCTTATACTCTGTTCCTATTTTCTTTAGTATCATCTTAATTATTTTTAAGTGTATCAAACTCATCAAAGAACTTACTTATGTAAGTGCTGTATCCAACATGAGCATAGTTTCTATCTAAATGATGTAAATACTGCTCTTTTGTCATTTTATGTCCTTGTACAAATTCTAAGTATAACTTATAATCAAGTACACTATGTTGCCAAGACTCAAAATGAGCATACCCATTTTTTCTACCAAGACTTTTAGTGGGTCTTACTCCAGGATGTTTCATACCAAACAAGTTATTATTTGTTTTAAATAAATTGCTTGATAAGTTTGATTCTTGTCTGATAATTGCATAAGCAACTTCAGGATGTGGAATTTTTTGTTCCAATATGTAGTTGACCAATAATTCTTTAGTCAGGAGAGAACCATCTGCTTTTACAGAAGTAGTATCAATCATTTCAATTTTTTTAATCTTTGTTTTTTGGCTTTTCCCTAAGCTCATTAAACTAGTAACTGCCATAGCAATCACCATAAATAATACAGTAATTTTCATAAATGTTGGTTTTTAAAAAGCCTATGGTATTTCACATAGGCTTTTGATATTTTCAGACTATCTGATTTTATCCATCAGAGTTTTCAGTTGATTTTGAGTTTCTACATTAATTACAGTTAACCTGTTTACAGGCTTAGTAAAATGTAAAGGAACTGTAGCAACTACATATTTCATGTTGTGTTCAATATAAATTTCTTCAGGAGTGAAACCAAATACAGCATCACCATTAGTACCATATGAACCATCTTCAGCTGGTGAAGGTAATACATGTTGACCCCACCCATCTTGTTTATCAGGAGAAGAATATGTAACTATTTGCATAGGATTTGTTAGTTGTGAATTAACAGAACTGACTTTATTGACTTGATAATATCCGATTGGATCAGCAACACCTTCAACAAATATGTACATAAAAAACATAACAGATCTATCATTCTGTAACTTAAATCTTTTAATTAAGTTATCTCTTTCCAAAGACCAAGAAATATCTGGTGCGGGTTGAGTAGAATTTAAATTTCTCTGATTTAACTCAGTATGAGCTTGTTCTTCAAGAGATGTTGTGTTTTGGGGTGGTGAATCACAAGATTCAGATGTTAATAATACAAACATCACAGGCAACAATAATAATAAATACTTTTTCATTTGATTAAATTTTAGTTACAAGAAAATTGGTTAACTGATAATTGATATGGTAAAGATCCGCTCTTCCACAAGCTTCTTCCCCACATCTTAGACTTAGAATTATACTCTTCAACCCATCTGTTAAGATTAGTTTGGATTTGTAAAATTCTTTGTCCTTTACTGAATTGTTCAAACATTGGATCTGTATCAGGCATAGCCTTCATATTACACAAATCAGTGTTTAATTTTTGACAGGTATTAAATATCTCTTGATATTCTTCATACCTCAATACAGCATCCTCAATATGAGTAGCTTTTTTACAACTTTTTACACCAAAGCCTACAATAGATAATATCAATCCTAGACCTATGAACCAGTAAATGATTCTTTTTGCATACTTGATTTCTTCTTTGAATTCTTCCATAATTAATCTCCTTCTTCATTGTTTTGTCTCTTAACATTTCTATCAAGAGGTTTTGGTTTAACATCTTTCTCTTTTAACTGTGAATTAAATCTTCTCAATCTTTCAGCTATTTTCTGATTCACCGTGTTGTAATCCTGTTTTGTCTCTTGTTTTGACATGTTGATTTTGTTTTTCTTGTTCTACAATTTGTTGAGCTTCTGCTATAGAAAGGTTTCCGGGTATTTCACCATCATACATGTGAATAATTTCCATGTATAGTTCTTTCATCTTGCCCATAAAGATAATGCTTTAACAATTAAATCCTGCACTGCTTCTTGTTCTGTCTCTATACCTTTGTATTCCATATAACTAGCTAATTGAGCTTTTTTAAAGTCAGAGAATGCAAAACTTACTTTAAAAGTCTTAGGAATTCTGATTTTGGTAGTAATACTACTGAGGTTTGCAAAATCACAGGGAAACTCATCATAAAGATTTTTGATATTGTGCATAAAGCTTTTATCATTGACAGCAAACAAATCACAAACTCTTTTTTTACTGTGATTGATAGAACTATGATTTCTGTTACAATAACTTCCTATTATTTCTTCAGTAAGGTTGAATTTATAATAAAGAATTGTAATCAGATAAGATCTTTGGTCTACTAAATCTCTCAGTTTTCTTGTATCTTTATTCAAACTTGTCAGTTTTGCAACTACTTCTTCTTTTGTATAATCCATAATTATAAAATTAAAGAGGCTCCGAAGAGCCCCTTGTTAAGCAATTTTTTCTTCACCATCAGAAGAATAAGCTGTTACAGTATCATCATTATTTACAAGAACTTGTTTTCCTTTACTATCTATACAAAGATTTTTTAATTCATCATTATATTCAAATAAACAAACTGCATTCACTTTGTATGGAAATTGTTCAGTGTAGATATCATCCTCACCATCATTGATGATTAATATTTCAGGTTTTTCTTCTGATAAATCAATTTTCAAGTTACAAAGTCTTTTAGCTTTAACTTGTTTAGCAATTCTTTCAACCATTAAACCAACTGCAGTACTACCTCCATTAGGTCTATTAGAGAAAGTTTGCCAAAACTTCATAACAGATGCCTTATCATGGATATGTTGAAAATCTAATTTATTAGGATCAGAAACAAAATATGAAAAGAAAACTTCAGCTTCACCTTTCAATACATATCTAAATCTATCTATCAAAAGTGCATTAACCCAATCTTGTTTTTGTTCGTCATCCATAGAACCTGAAAAGTCTAAGATTATAATAATCTTTTGTTTCTTTTCTGTTCTTTCAACTGGAACATTAATAACAAGGTCTTTAGTTAAAAGCTTTGATTGGAAGTTGGGAAAAAGTTTTTGATACATCTCAATATTCACTATTTGAGAATAATCTCTAAGCATCTTTTTACTAACTAAATCTGAATTAGCAACAATTTTTTCAGCAACTTCTCTTTCAACTTTAAATTGAGCTCCTAAATTTCCAATGATTGATACTTTATTAAGCACACTCATTTTACGGGATTTACTAACTTCATTTAACTCAAGTTGTTCAGTGATAAGAGGATTCCAATATACTTCTCTATCAAAATCTAAATCACCTTGATAAGGTTCTGTTCTTTCTTCAATAGATGTTGGATCATCTTTCCATTGTTTTTGTGTATTACCAAGTTTATCAAATATTGCTAAAGCTTGTTCTAATGGTGTAAAACCAGGAATAAAATTATCAAAGATTTTATCATAAAGCTGAGTTTTTGCTTCAACCAATGCCTTATCTTCATCAGATAATTTAGTAAGATCTTTATATGCTTCTGCTAAATAATCTCTTTCCCCAATCATTTTAAAGTAACAAACTCTTGCTAATTCTTTGATTTGATCAATTGAATGTTGTTTGTAAATACTTGCTTTATTTCTAATTTCAACTGCTGTTGGTGTTGCGTAAGTTCCAGGATCTTTCACAAATAAACTAGAATCATCATCTTCTAATGTAGAAGCCCAACCTCCAGCTCCCCATGTTCCCCAAGAACTCCATGAATTGTAACCTTTACTTCTACCACCATAAGATGTAGAACCATAAGAACTTCTACCATATCCAACGCCACCACTATAATGATCATCATAGGCATCAATAGAAGAAGTACGGCCTCTTACAGCCGTACTTTTCTTTGAGGCACCAAAGTTATGTACTTTACTTCTTGCCATTTTTTTAAATTTTCAGGATTAATTTTCAGAATCTTCACCCATAATGTCCTCTACAGTAGAAGCTATCATGACTTTCTTTTTATAGTCAGAAATTTTTGTTTTTAGACTTGTTAGGATTTCAGCATGTTTAGCTGCTAAATCATCACTTACTTTTAAGTGTATTAATTCATTTTGAATAATTTCTAGTCTATTCAAAGAACCATTAAAGCTCTTAATAGATAAGCTTGTATCCAATGTACTGACATCAAGTTCAGCATAGATAGAAGTAATTTCTTCTGCATACTCTCTTAACTTAGCAATACCTTCAAATTTCTTCAATGAATCGGCAATGATAGATTTCTTCTTAGCAAATTCTGCAATGAAACCTAATGCGTCAGGACCACATTGATCAAACACACTATATGCAATAACAGCAACCCTTGGAGAAATTACAATAGAGTTTTTAGCATACTCTTGTAAGATAAATGGTATAACCGGATCAACATTACCAGCACCATATTTAGACTCCAACAAAGTTGTATAAGCAATGTCAGTATAGTTATCCCAAACAACATTCAATTCTAATGGAAAACGCTCCATTAAAGCTTTTAATGACATGTTTTTAGAAAACTCCTCTCTTGTTCTGTTAGTTGCACAAACAATGAATTTAGTTTTAATTTGAAAAACTTGAGAACCATTTCTGAATGTACCAGAAGATAAGATATCTTTTAACTGCTCTAAGATAAAGTCAGGAGCATCAAACATCTCTTCAAAGATCACATATTCATGGTTCATGAAACTGTTTTCAACAAGGTATTCAATTTTACCAGTTGTATTGAATGTTTGGATATCTAAACCACCAAATAATCTATCAGTAGTCATACCAGTTCCCATTGTGATTACATAAGGTTCAATACCTTTTTCAGCAAAGAAAGCTAATGTAATTTCTGATTTTCCATGACCACCTGCTCCATATAAAACTAT
>Ga0164297_10002932_pt1 | contig 16341 bp, 12 predicted proteins | sample GEODES058metaG_FD_113539 | JGI IMG/M metagenome (GOLD analysis project Ga0164297, IMG submission 113539) | Dystrophic lake water microbial communities from Trout Bog Lake, Wisconsin, USA - GEODES058 metaG | ecosystem: Environmental > Aquatic > Freshwater > Lake | place: USA: Trout Bog Lake...
AGGAGCGTGGCGTGCCGCCAGGCATTTTCTGGACTCTTCCTGGTGAGCCGATGCCGCAGTGTACAGTCATCAATCTCACAGCCACTGTCCTTGGTGGACCACAGCAGCAGGCTGATGTCTCTGACCAGCCAGAGTTGCCTGCACCTGGTGGCTCCCTCGCGCAAGTCAAACAGCGAACAGCAGCAGATTTGCGGGGCCTTATGTGGGCGGCGTGGTGCTACAGAGCTGCAACTGTGACCACAGATGCGCCGCAGCCTGACAGGGACGAACTGGCAGACACTGTGTGGGCTGATGCCTGGGCGCCACGCACTGGCGGCGGGGCGTCAGCAACTGCGCTCGTGGCGGAGGCGCTGACTCGCGCGGTACCGTACAGCGTGCGTGTCTCTGCGCTCCGTGTGCTTGCGGTGCTGTCCAGCATCGCGACCCAGGAAGTCTGGCACGCACTCAATGCTTCCATCGTCGGCTTAGGCGTGTCGGCGCCAGACAGTTTCGTGCCGCAATGCCTCGGTCTGGCACTGGTGCGCTCGGCCGACCCGGCTGCCGGAACGCTGTACTTGCTCACTCCTGTGCCTGTGGAGGTCGCTGCCACTGCAGACATGCTCCTGCTTGGCAAACTAGAGCTCCCAACTGCGCTGCTGATGGCCGCGCCGTACAGCTCTCCTTATGTGACACTGGGCGCGCTCTCTGGGGCGGATGCAGCCGGGGGAGGCGCTATGAGAAGCCGCAACAACCTGCAACGAGGAAAAAGGGGGGGGAGACCACAGCAAGTACCGTGAGTGTCAACCTGATTTGCATCGCAATCATGCGCCCACGTTGCTCACGCGCATTGTCTGCAAGTCTGAGCTTCCGCTGATGGCCAGCCCGTTCTCGTTGGCGAGGTGCAGCACGCAGATGAAGGCCATGTGCACAGAAATGTCGTCCAGCGCGCCGGCGCCGCAGTCAGGCGAGATGCCTTCTATGAGCTCGCCGAAGGAGACGGAGCCGTCCTTGGAGCGCTTGGCGCCCGTCTGCAGGCCACTCCAGAGTGCCGATTTGAGGGCGCGCACATCCACAACCTTGGCACTGCGCGCGTAATTGACCTGGATCTTCTCCACACGGCGAGGAGCAGACAGCAAGCCATCACCGCTTGCAGCGGCGGCGTCGAAAGGCGCATCACCCGCCGCCGCCTCGTATGCGCCGGCATCAGGCTCGCCCCAGCCATCGTCATCCCAGCCGTCGCCGCCCATGGCGCCGCCGTCGTCATCGTAGACGCCGTCTGCGTCGCCTGCAGCCATGCCACGGGTCTCGCCTGCATCGGCGCTGCTGAAGCTCGCGGGTGTGGCCTCTGGCTTGAGAAAGAGGCGGGTCAGGAGACGGGCGCTGTATCGCAGGTCCGCAGGCAGCAGCGTGTCCGCCGCCGTGCGCTCCCCCACCAGCTGGGTGCTCTCCTTCTTGGACGGCGGTGCGAACAGCGCCGCGTCCAGCGCAGGCAGTGCGGCGGTGAAGTCGATGGTGAAGGGGCCCTTCTTGGCTTTGCGGCCCTTGGCCGGCGCCTCGCCCTCCACAGCAGAAGTCCCCGGAGCGTCGCCAGGCGCCGCACGGAAGCGCCAGTGAGAGGCACCCGCCCACGCGTGGCGTGTGACAACCTCTGCGCCTCCAGCGGCTGCCCACTCAAGCACGCCGGTGCTGCCCAACTGGAAGCGGCCGCCCTGGAGAACCCCCCCTCCACCAGGTGCCACGTTCTCCGCGTTCGCGCCGCTGTCGCCATCATCGTCGTCGTCGAAGCCGCCAAAGTCACCACCGCCGCCAGTGTACATGTCGTCCTCGAACAGGGCCGCAGCGCCGGCGCTGTGCTCTTCACCAGCCGGGCAGGCAAACAAGCCGCCCTCCGCCCACGCGTCCGTCGCCGCCGCCACATCCACACCTTGCGTCATCGGCGAGTCTGCCCCTGTGGCGCCGGGTGGCTCCACATCGCGGCGTGGCGCGCCCGGCAAGAGCGCCTCCAGAGCGCGAAGAGCCGGGGTCAGCCGCAGCCCACTCTGCACGCCATTGCCTCCCAGCGCCGCCTGCGCGCGAGCCAGTGTGTGCACCAACGCGCTGCAATCAAGCACGATGTCGCCCAGGGGCGCATCGCCAGTGGGCGCGGTGATACCCCCGTAGTCGGGCACCTCGTCGGAATCAAAGACCGTGTCGCAACCGCGGTGTACGCTGAGCGCGTGCATGAGCAGCCCCTTGGCGCCACCCTCATCGAACTGCGCGCTGGTCTTGTGGAACAGGGGATCAACCACAACAGCGCACTCGAGCTGCGTGCTTGTGTGGGCGTCTGCAGCCTCCAGAGTCGGCGCTGTCCCACGGCGCCCTTTCTTGCCCGCATCCTTCGCAGCGGCGCCCTCGCCGTCCTCGCCGCCTTCGCCCTCCTCACCCTCGTGCTGCTCATCGCCCTCCTCATCCGGAGCAGCCGCGCTGCGGGATAGGCCGCCCAGGACTTTGAACGTCTCGCTGTGCACGCTGTCCACGCGTGACGCGTAGATCTTGACGCCCGCGTCCAGCGTGCAGCTCGCTTTCTGGAAGTTGGTGTTGTTGTCCTCGTCCTTCTCCGTCTTGACGAGATCGCTCAGGTGGTCGATGAGAGCGAGGGACCACGTGTTCTTCGCCGTAATCTTGTTCTCGCTCGCCAGCTTGATGCTGCGCGCGCGCAGTCACAGGGAGTAGAGGCGGGGCGAGTCAGCGGACGTGTCCACGTCTGAGTGAGGTGCCCCTTGCCACAAACACACACACTCGACAGCTGCCGGCGGGGGAGCGCACCAGTTGGAGTAGAGCTCCAGCACCTGCGCGTTGCTCAGCGTGGCCACCACTCTGGCGCGGCTCTTCTCCGCAGCTCCGGCCTGACCCACCGGCGCGGCCGCGACGGCTGCGGGCCCGACGTCGTCCTCCAGCCTGAGAGGCCGCAGCAACAGTACAAACGTTTCAACTTGGCTCAGTGTCTCCACTCACGCGACAAGGGCCCCGAGCCTGCCCCGCGCGCTCGCGACGGCGACAAACAACACTGGGCGACATAAAGCGCACCGTCGGCGGTAGTCGTCGTTCGCCTGGCGCATGCTGAGCGCCCGCTGTTTTTCGACGGCGTCGTCATTGGCAGTGGTCTTGCCCAGTGGTGAATGCAGTGGCGTCTTCGACCCAGGCGCCCGCCCAGGAGTGCCCAGCGGCGAAACTGGGGCGCGCGTCATGGCGAGACCGTGCCCTGGCGGGGGAAATCAGAGCCAGCCGCGTCACGCTTGCGCGCGATGCTCTGCCGGACAATCTTGGTGTGCCGTAAAGCCGCGAAGCACCGTTCTGGCTTCCCGTATCTCTCCTGCTGCTTCACGCGGAGCTCCACGAGTGCCATGAGTCTGGACTCACATGCCTTTGGCCCGCACCGCATACGCCAGTCCGAAGTGTTTGCAGAGACTGCTCTGTCGCTGGCTTTTGTCAACCTGAAGCCTGTTGTGCCGGGACACGTGCTGTTCATTCCACGGCGGGTGGCAACCCGCGTGTCAGAGCTGACAGCAGCTGAGCTCGCTGACCTCTGGAGCCTGGCAAACGCTTGCGGGCCTACGCTTGAGCGGCACTACGGGGCCACAGCTCTAACATACGCCGTGCAGGACGGCGCTGCAGCTGGCCAGACTGTGCCGCACTGCCACATTCACCTGCTGCCGCGTAAAGGCGGGGACTTTGCGCAGAACGACCAGGTGTACGACGCGATTGATGACGGCGAGCGCAGTCTGTCGAGAGACCTGGACAAGGAGCGCACGCCTCGCACAGCAGACGAGATGGCTGCGGAGGCAGCGGTTCTGAGACGCATTTGCGCGCTGCCAGTCGCTACTCTCTCATGAGTTGGTCTGTGCCGTCCTCAATGCGGCCCTGGAGCCGCCTCCGACGCCCCCGGCATTGGTGTCTCGTCTGCCTGCACCGGGGAGAACGCTGGTGGCGGGGGTGTGTTCCCACCCACCCGTGTCACCTTGGTCCGGGGAGCTGTGCAGCCTGCAGCTTCGCCGGCGGGTGAGCGCAGACCTCCGGAGGGACTGATGCTGCGCGTCTGCCGCCGGTTGGGATTCGCAGCGGCTGTGGGTGATGGATCCACCTCAGCATCCACCTCCGTGCGGCGCTGGCGCTTGCCCCCTCGTAACAAGACAGTATGCGCCCCTTCAGTCGCGCCGGCATCGGCTCGCGTAGAGCGCACGCTGCGTGGCATGGCCTCTGCTGGCTCACGGGGCTCGATCAAGTCCTGCATCGCAGCAGATGGGTTTGTCCATCGCTGTGTGTGAATGCCCCGTCCCCCACTACGCACACCACGGCCCCGGCCCCCGAAAGATGTGCCACGGGCAGAGGGTCCGGCAGACACCGCCTCCTTCTCTGCAGCTGGCACGTCCGGCACCAGTTGCGCAGGCGGTGGCTGCACTGCCGGCTCCCCGGGTAGCGCTGGCGGCGGAGGTGGATGCGTGCCCATGAATGTGTGGCCGGGCCAGAGGCCAGGCTGCGCGCCGTTGTGGGCGAGCATGTTCTCTACAATGTGGAGGCGGTTGTTGAGGACGGTCACTGCATTCGCGGTGCTTATGCTCACGTGCTTGATGCGTACGGCGTCTGCTTCTGCAGAATTCAGGCGCGCCGAGAGCGAGGCTATTGATTCTGGCGCCGCATCTGCAGATGCACCCGCCTGCTGCACGGGCGTCACTTTCTCCACTTGCGTGTCGTAGCTGCACACACGATTGGGGTGTGAGTTCCATTCGATTGAGCACATATGCGAGTCCGTCAGACGCACGTGTTGATGCATGACATGTCATAGCAGATTGCATTCCTGCGAATCATAGGACGGAGCGTCAGATGGAAGCGAATGTAAGACGTGCAGGTACAGACAGACACACTTGAGGTCGTTTTGCGCTGTGAATTCTGGTCGGAAAGTCACGTATTGACGCCCGACGACAGATTGACACTCGGAGCACAGGACAGGTTGTCTTGCACTGCGCAACAAGGGAGTGAGAGCAAGGCTGGAGAGGAGGGCCATGAAAGACGAACCAGTAGTAGTCGGACAGCGACGTGTCCACGTGATGTGTGACCTGCGACGGGTCTGACGACACGCAGTAGTTCGTCGGCTCTGGTATACAGGTGCCGAACAGGTGTCAGAGGTGCGCCAAGAGAGACGAAAGCAGTGAACTTGACAGTGGCCGCACTTTCGAGCACCACGAGGCGCAGCTCTCGGTGCAGGCACCGCAGCGTGCTGGTGTCGCCCAAGATGGCTTTGCAGTGTAAACACTGCAAAACCTGAGGTCGACCACGGGGCGGGCGAGCAGGTCACGTGCAGTCAGTTTGGTGCGCCCAGCGACTCCGAGCGCGCGAATCCCGCGTGAGACGCACCGTCACTATGCGCCCCATCTTGTGCATCTTCTCGGCCACTTCGTCGACCTCCATGGTGCGCAATGGGCTTTGCGAACGCACGTCTCGGCCTTGAGTCTGGATGACGTTTGCATGCACACTGTGTAGGAAGCGCCTCGCGGGGCAAGTTGGTGAGGTGCACGCCAGTGTGCTGCACAGGGTTGCGGGGCCTGCTGCCGGTGCAGCCGCGGGACTGTCGCGGGGCCTGGGGAAAAAGCCTTGAGTGCTGTGACTGCCTTTACAGAGGCGCCTCGTATGGCGAAGCAAGGAAAGGTCGCGTACTTCTATGATGCGGAGGTGGGCAACTACTACTACGGACAGGTGCGACAACGTCTGTCCTTCCGTCTCACGTGGCCGCCAACCTTGGCGCAAGAGCCTCCAAGCAACCGGCTTCCGCCGTTGTGGGGCTCCTGCCCTGTTTGCACACTTGTACGCGGTGTACACACACGTCGCATAGAGCAGCTGCACCGCGCTGGTGTCGGGGCCGCGCTCGTTGACTTCCCTCTGCATCTGACGCTCTTCACGTGAACAGGGGCACCCGATGAAGCCGCACCGCGTGCGCATGGCACACGACTTGCTGCTCAAGTACGACGTGATTAACCAGCTGGAGGTGCGTCTCCCGCGAAGCAGGCGTGCCCGGCGACGCGACAGCGAGGTCTCAGTCGGGTCCCGCTCGTGTGTCAACACACACTGCTTTCTACGCACTTCGCGGTCTTGCGGCGCGTCTTCTTCAGTCAGACTCGCGTGTGTGTGTAGATCTGCTCGCTTGCTGTGCGAAGCGCCTGCACGCGCTCGTGCACTGCCACCTCCCTCGCGCGTCCAAGCACGAAGACTGCCGCCAAAGGGGCTCTCCTGTGTGTTGAGACCCACTGCGCGTGCCTGCGCTCCAGGTGTTCCGCCCAGTGGCGCTCACTGCGGAGGAGATGACGTACTTCCACACGGACGAGTATGTCGAGTTCCTGCGCCACATCACGCCAGATAACCAGGTGTGTGTGCAGCACAACCCCGCTGCTGCCAAGAACAGTGCCCAGCACTCTGACACCCCTGCTCCTGCTTGTCCTCGCGCCCACGTCCGTGTGTCACCAGCACGAGCACATTCGCCACTTGAAGCGCTTCAACGTGGGCGAGGACTGCCCCGTGTTTGACGGCTTGTTCCAGTTCTGCCAGACGTACTCTGGCGGCTCTGTGGGTGGCGCGGTTCGACTGAACCGGGGGGACAACCCGGCTGTCATCAACTGGATGGGTGGCCTCCATCACGCCAAGAAGACGGAGGCGTCTGGCTTCTGCTACATCAACGACATTGTGCTCGCTGTCCTTGAGCTCCTCAAAGTCCACGCCCGCGTCCTGTACATCGACATCGATATCCACCACGGCGACGGCGTGGAGGAGGCGTTCTACACGACGGACCGCGTCATGACTGTCTCCTTCCACAAGTTTGGCGAGTACTTCCCGGGCACTGGCCACCTTGCGGACGTGGGCCACGAGGACGGCAAATACTACGCCCTCAACGTGCCGCTCAAGGACGGCATCGACGACGCCGCATACGAGCAGTTGTTCAAGCCGGTGATGACCAAGGTCATGGAGTGCTTCCGGCCCGAGGCCATCGTCTTCCAGGCGGGGGCGGACTCCCTGTCGGGAGACCGTCTGGGGTGCTTCAACCTCAGCATCCGGGGGCACGCGGAGTGCGTGCGGTTCATGCAGACGTTCGGAGTGCCCATGCTGCTGCTGGGGGGAGGCGGCTACACGGTGCGCAACGTGGCTCGCTGCTGGGCCTACGAGACGGGGGTGATGCTGCACACAGAGCTCGATGACAAGCTGCCGCCCAGCGAGTACATCGAGTACTACGGCCCGCACTACCGGCTGCATTTCGCGCCGAGCAACATGGAGAACCAGAACAGCACGGAATACCTGGCCACAGTGCGCAACCGACTGCTGGATAACCTGAGCAAGATGAAGCCCGCGCCTAGCGTGCCATTCCACGCCACGCCCGGGGAGGCGCCGCGCGTAGCGGCGGAGCGGGAAGCAGCTGAGCGCGAACGCGACGAAGCTGACCCAGATGCACGTGCTGACGATGGGCATGTCAAGGAGAGTGCGCTTGCGGGCGGTGACAGGCCAGATCGCAACGCGTCTGCGCCTGCGGACGCAGCACGCGCGGGCGAAGCGATGGATGTGGACGGTGCATGATCCGGTCACCGACTTCCAGCTTGTAATTCGTGAGCTGTGGGAGTCAAATGTCGTCTGATCGCAGTCTCTTCTGCTCTTTTCGTCTATCTACCCGAGCGGCCCATCTTGCGGCCGGGCGACAGGACGCCCTCTCTGTAGAGCGACTCGCCACGTGGCGAAGTGTCTTCGCGCATTCGTTCACTCTGCGTGCGTTGGATCCGAGTAACCATGATCGGCAGCACATCCGCCTGTGCAGCTGCGCGTCGTCGCTTGCAACACATGAAGATGCCGATGCCGAGTGCTGCGCCCCCCAAGACGACAAGCACAACCACAAGCACGATCAGATTTGTTGACGACTTCTTGGCAGTTGGCGCAACGACAGATGTCGGTGTTGAGTTCGATGGCGGGAGCGGCTGTGTGGCTGCAGTAGTAATCGTCAGCGACGATGTGCTAAGCGGCGGCGGCGGCGGAGGCGGTGACACGGCGACGATCGGCGGCGGCGGAGGCGGTGGCAGTGGTACAGTAGGCGGACTCGCGCTCACAATGGACTGGACGACAAACTTTGGCGGCGGAGGTAGTGTAGCAGCCAGAATTTGCGGTGGCGGTGGCAAGGATGTAGCCCGAGTGGACAGCGGCATTGGTGATGGTGCAGATGCGATCTGGCCAGGAGGCGGCGCTGAGCGAGCTACTACTGTCAGTGGTGGCAGCGATGCAGGTGCAGGTGCGCCAACAAATACATTCACAACAGGCGGCCCAGCCATCGCAGATACGAGCGGCAGAGAAGGTGGCGGCGATTGCTGCCTCGACAGATAGCCTTTCAGTACTGACTCTGCCTGCGCGCTGATGACACCCAACGCTGCCAACCCAGCAGAGAGAACGCTTGAGTTTGCCGCCGCCGGAGGCGTGGATAAGCTGAATGTGGCAGATGCGACTGGTGTGCTTGAGTTCCCACGCGTGAAGTTGAACGTGTGCAGCGGTGATGAGGCATTGAAGATGGTGCGCGAGATGGCAGCAGTGTGACCAACAGCATCCGCTATGTTGCTGGCCACGTTCCACCGCCACAGAACGCAAGTGACATTACTCACGGCCACTGCTCTCCCGTCCCACGGTCCCAAAATGTGGCTCGTGTTGAACGATCCGACAGATGTCACCTCGGGAAGAACCGCCCAGAACGTCGATGAGAGAAGACTCGATGTGGGGAGGTCCAACACTGGACTGCAAGTAAGGAAAAGCTGCACGCTGTGAGCTGCCAATGCCGTGACCACATGCTGCGCGGCTGCACTGCTGGTGCTGTTGCCCAGCAGCGGAGCGACTGCCCCAAACAAAGCTGACAGCTGCACCGCGCTACTGTTCTGAGCCGCGAACAGCATCGGGTCCAGAACGGAGATGTTAACCGCACGGAATTCGGACCGCAAAGCCTTGACGGTAGCGAGAGCGCCTGTCACAGGAGTTGCGTTGAACACGCGCGCCCAGCTATTCGATGCAGGATTGCGGCCAGGAGGTGCCGAAGAGCTATTGCTGCCCGCTTGCCGCTGTGTAGTATTAGCGGCAGTCGCTGCTGCCTGCTGCGCAGCTAGTAAAGGCGCGCACCCAGGGAGCCATGAGATGACAGCTGAAGTCACATTCAGAGCCTGCAGCAAGGAGCAAGCCAACTTGTTGATGACCGCCGATGCACCCATGCTTGAGGCTGCAGGTAGGCAGATGCCATAGACGACGCTTGCATTCTGTGATTGCGCCGCGTTCGCTCCTCCAAGCGCGCCAAGGAGCGCAGACAGCGCACTCTTGGGCGGTGGTGGTGGCGGCACGGCCATGGGCGGGCTCGAAAGTGCATAGCCCTCGTTACATGTACTGCACGCAAAGATACCATTCGAACAGGCCGTGCAACCAGCGAGGCACGGCAGACAGCGACCATCAAGCGAAAAGCCAGGCAGATTTGTGAGTTGATTATACATCCACGTCGATGCCAGCTGCGCCTGCAGCGCCGGGATACCCGCATAGGTGGCAATGGCCGCTAGAGAGGGCTGGACGCGTGCACCGCTCCACAAAAACGTGCCGTTAGGACACCCGGTTGCACTCTTCGTCAAAGTAGCGCTCACAGCGAGAACCAACCAAAAACGGGAGGCGCGAGGCGCCATTGTGAAAGCCTCCAGCAGCGCCACGGGAAACAGGAGACACAAGGGTTCCGGGTTATGGTGTGGCGAGGCAACAAGTGAGAACAGCCTCGAGGGTGTCAGACGCGTCGGACGGGACAGCCAAAAAGCCTAGCAACCACCAGACTCTGACAGGATGGCTCAAGCACCGATTGAAGGTCAACTTGTCAGGCCGTCACGAGCGCGAATTCGTCTCAGCCTGGCATCCTCGTACGCCTGCTTCTTGCACGCCTTGTACCGGTCAAAGAAAGGCTGGCAAACAGACTTATTGCTGTAGTGCGCCTCAATACACTTGAGCGACTCGGCGCTCAGGTCAGCACACGGGTTGGGCGCTTTAGAAGAGCTCATGATGAAAGAACGATGAAGAGAGAAGGCAGCGATGCAACAGACTGTCAATAAAAAATCGGGAGAATACAGTCGGGGAGTTGGAGAAAGCAATGAGACTCCGCGAAGGAGGCAAAAAGTGCAGCGACAGATGACAGTACTGTCACACGGTGTTGCGCAAATGATTTGCATGCATGCATGATGTCTGTCACATACGTCGGGATGGCTACACGAACTTGCCGGTGCGAATCCAGATGGTGGCACTCCACTTATCGCCTTTTGTGACCTCGCATGAGCCGTGGATGGAGCTGCTATCCTCCTTGCCGCTTGGCGTCATGGAGTAGAACAACACGGCATCGCCCTTGCGTGGCTTGACAGCGAAGCCGGTGGACATTGCGCCTCCGCATTCGCTTTGGCCGCCTCCATTCGGGAAGATGGTCTCACCGCCGCCTTCCACATCCGTCAGGTACATCAGAACAGTCGCCGTACGCTGCCCACCCCTGTCAATATTCGTCTGGTCTGCAAAGAAATCCTGATGTGGCCTATAGAATTGCCCAGGCTTGTATCGCAGGATCTGGATGGCCTCCTGGTTCTCTTCCGGCAGGTGCACAATGTGTGACACCCGCTGCCGAATTGTGTCTATTGTCGGCGTCGTCTGCATGATGAACATGCCACTCGAAGTCCTCACCTGGACGTGCATAACATCGCGTCAGAGAAGAAGCAATGCGGTTGTGCAACAAGTCGCACCTGGCTGAGCACGCCCTGCCCGGTGGCGACGTCCACCACTGTCGACGCCTCTAGCTCCGGCCTCGCCATGGCTATCATTTGGTCACACTCCTCGTGTGTCAACAGCGCGTGCAGCAAGAACACTCGTGGTTTCCACAGCAGTGACTTCACGCGAGAGACTGGGCGTCAACATGCGGTTAAGTGCCGCCCTGTTCTGCGCCAACGCACCTCTACAAGGACCTCATTTAATCGCAGCTTCGTATGTAGTTGGCGCGCCTCAGGTGACAGGACCGCCAACGCGCTGGTGGGCTGTTGCGATGAAACGCTGCTGTGTATAACAACCGGGTGCGGCGCCGGCGGCGAGCCAAAGGCCGCAAACAGCAAGCCACCTGCGCAAAGAGGGCACTGTCGTCAGCTTGGCGTCTCTCGCACGTGAACAGATTGCGCACATAGAGAGAGGAGGATCAGCAGTAGGACGCCCGCAAGCGCCTGTGTGAAAGCATACGGTGTGTTGGCGCCCGGACGCGCTGCAGAACCAAGCTTGATGGGATGAGATGGGCGGAGCATCCACGCACGGGACAGAGGCTCTGCGGGAGGGGCACACAATCTGTGACATTGTGTGAAGAGAGCTGTTTCAGGGACAGGGACAGAACTCGCCATCGGTAAGCTCTCCTGATGTGCATACAATTCAACGCGCGCTCAAGATCAGATGGCTGCAATCCCCCTGCCGGCCAGTCTCTACGCCGTCAGCAACTCGGGTCTAGCGCTGCCTGCGCCTTCCGTGCCGCTCATGCTGACGCTGATGTCCACCGGTGGGCGCATGCTAGCGCACACAGCCAGCGCGGAGTGCACGGGGTTGTTCAGGAAGGAGCGCTCCAATTCAGCATCAACCGCAGGCTTCGCGTCAAAGGCGGGGTACGCCTGCTGGCTCAGGTTGTAGTCATAGCGGGGAGCCCACTTGCGTGAGCCCAGGCGGGCAGTGGTGCTGCAGTTGTCAACCATGAAGGCGACTCCGCGGGCGTGCATGTACGGGTTCAGGCTGTCCGTGGCCTCGATGACGGACTCGTTGCAGACCTCACTGAAGCTGTGGCCCTTCTCGCGCAGCGTGTCGATCTGAGCCATCATCATGGCGATGTACACGCCAGCTGTGAAGGGGTTGATCTTGATCGTGTGCTGGCCGCGCTCCGCGCGCACCTTGACGCCCACCTTCCACATCGGCGTGCCGTCAATCTTGCCCATGGGGAAGCGGTCGAAGCGGTCGCCAGCCATGACGACGGAGCGGATTTCGTTGACGCTCTGCACCTCCTCATAGCACTCGTAGTGGATGTCCTTCGCCGGCTTGTACGCGGCGCTGTAGGCCTGCATGAACACCTTCTTGTCCTCTGCGTTAAACTGGTCGTACACAGCCTTGATGCCCTGCGTGCTGATGATCTTGTTGATGGGGCCGGTGATGCATTCAACCGTCTGCCGGAATGCCTCCTCCTCGGACATGCCGCCGCGCACGTAGCGCCGCCACAGGCTCTCCACGATGCCGTGCACGCCGCCCAGCAAGATGGCGCGCTCGCCGAAAATGTCGGACCGGTACTCCATCTCCAGGGTGGTGAAGAAGGTGAACGGGCTGCCCAGCGCGATGCTCCACCCCAGGGCAATCTCTGTCGCCGTGCCAGTCGCATCCTGGTGCACTGCGAAGGAGGCGTTGATGCCAGCGCCGTTGACGGTCTTGCCCTGCTCGTAGAGGCGGCGCACAGAGGGGCCCATGCCCTTGGGGCACACTGCAATCACGTTTATGTCCTTGCGGAACTCCTCCCCATTGCTGCGCATCACGCCCAGCAAGAAGCCGTGGGACAGACCCAGCGTGGTTCCCGGCCGCATGGCCGCCAGCAGGCGGGGGTACATCTTGGCCTGGGCAGCATCACTGATGAGCAGAATCACGAGGTCGCTCTTGGCAACCACATCAAACGTCTCCCCCAGCGTGCCATCCTTCTCGGAGAAGCCTGATCAATGGGTGGTGAGAGCGGGGGTGAGACTGTGCGTGAATCGAGGAGTTTGGAGTGCGCAGGTGGACGCACCAGCCTTGCGCGCCTCCTCAGCGCTCTTGCTGTCCGGACGCAGGCCGATGGCCACCTTGACGTCCTTCATGCCGCAGTCGCGCAGCGTGTCGCGGATGTTCTGCGACTGCGCGGGGGCCTGGGAGCCCCAGCCGATCACACCGACGCTCTTGATGTTGGCCCACGCCTTGGGTAGCTGGCCGAACTTGTCGCGGCCTCCACGAACAATGTACCTGGACGCACGTGCACGTTCTGGAGTCAGAAGCGAGGTGTCGAGGGCCGCAATGGGCGGAGATCGAGCAGGTATGAGTCACAGCCACTGACTGGAGAGGGCCGCCGCAGCCGGCGCCGCGAGCAGACGTGGGCACACACTCCGTCTCGCCCGCGATGCTGACCGCCTCCTTGGTGAACAGCTTGGTGGTGAAGTCCGGCATGCGGTTCGCAGTCCCAGAGGAGGCGACGACTGCGGATCTCTTGTAAACTGGCCGGGGCAGAGCCGCACGCGGCGTGCTGTTGCACTTGACGCCCGCCAGGCTGAGTGGAGAGAAGGGCGGGGGGTGAGCGTAGTTGAGAAAGAGCAGGCCGCTTGGCGTCGAGTTTGAGACGTCCAGTGGAGGCATGTGAGAGCCGACACCCGGGAGACGGCGGCCCGGAACGGAAACAGTAGCAATGCGTCCGCAGCGCTGATTCTGTAGTCATCCCAGACACGCCGCGGCAAGCGCGCGTGCAACGGCACCGTACGCGAGCGCAGACAAGAGCTCGAAGTGAAGTGGTGGGCAAACGCACCGAGACGCCTGGGTGGCCACCATCGGGGCCTGCGTGGCGCTGAACATGATGATGCTCAACAGCGGCCTGCGGAGGCTCTACAAAAGGACGGATTTCGTCAGACGGGTTGACGAAAATGCGCGTTTGGTACTGCGCGGTCTCTCGCCAGGTCGACAGCTTGTCTGCGCAACAGAGGAGTGACAACAGGCCTGTCTGGGGTTATTGCGTTGGTGGGGCCCAGGGGGCGTGCAGCCGGCATGCGGCGCTCCGCGTGGGTGCTCGCTGTACTGTCCGTGTCGAGTTGTGCGCGGGCGCTCTACCTGCCGGGCGTAGCGCCCCAGGACTTTGCACGCGATGACTTGGTTTACGTCAAGGCGCGACTGTGGGCGCAGTGCTCTCCATGACGCGCGGCTGTGTCGCAGCTCAGTCCCTGACGCGTCGTTTTGGCGGAGCAGGTCAACTCGCTGTTCTCCACAAAGTCCGCGCTGCCTATCGAATACTACAGTCTGCCCTTCTGCAGGTGCGCGGCCGTGCTTGCAGGCCCGCTGTGCGCTCCTTTGGGCGCCGTGTTCCTGGTGCTGCACAGAGCTCCAAGGACTCACATTCTCTTTGTGTCCTGCCACTCTGCGCCGCGCCAGACCCGCCAAGATTGTGAGCAGCGCCGAGAACCTGGGGGAGGTGTTGCGCGGGGACCGCATCTATAACTCGCTCTATCAGGTGCGTCCTGCGCGCTTTCTGCCCTTGGGGTGTGTCAACGGAACCAACCCTAGGTGCTGAGCCGCTCTCCGCGCCCGCCTGGCCCGGAACAGATCCAAATCCGGCTGGACGAGCAGTGCAAGGTGCAGTGCAAGCTTCGGCTGACGGCGAAGCAGGCAAAGGCGTTCGGTGAGCGGATAGAGGACGAGTATCGGGTCACCATGATACTGGACAACCTGCCTCTCGCGCAAGTGCACTGGCGCGAGGTGGGGGGCAAGCAGGTGAAGACCTATGACCGCGGATACCCGGTCGGATTCAAGACCGCGTCGGATGGTTCCACTGGGGAGGGCACGTATTACGTGAACAACCACGTGCGTTTCACCATCTTGTACAACCTCGACCCGGAGACAGATCTGGCCCGCATCGTGGGCTTCGAGGCGGAGCCTGCGTCGGTGGCGCACCGGTACAAGAACCGATGGGACCCGGTGAGTCCGCAGCTGGAGACGTGCAGCGGTGAGCACCACCCGCTGGAGGGCCTGGCTGTGGAGCCTCAGCCTGTTGGCGAGGGCCAGGAGGTCATCTTCTCCTATGACGTGCGCTTCAAGGCGAGTGACATCCGGTGGGCGAGCCGGTGGGACACGTACCTGCAGATGAGTGAGAGTGGCAGCATCCACTGGTTCAGCGTCGTGAACAGCCTCATGATTGTGCTCTTCCTCACCGGCATGGTGGCCATGATCCTGGTGCGCACCCTGCGCCGCGACATCAGCGACTACAACGAGCTGGAGTCACCCCAGGAGGAGGCTGAGGAGTCTGGCTGGAAGATGGTCCACGGCGACGTCTTTCGCCCACCCCACGCCGCCGGCCTGCTGTCCGTGGCCACTGGGACGGGTGTGCAGCTGCTCGGCATGGCCAGCGTGACCATGTGCTTCGCGCTGCTGGGCTTCCTGAGCCCCGCTAACCGGGGTGGACTCATGACAGCCATGGTGTTGCTGTTCGTGCTCATGGGCACTGCTGCGGGGTACACCTCCGCGCGCCTGTTCAAGTCATTCGGCTTGACACAGTGGCGGGCCATGACACTGCGCACTGCGCTCATGTTCCCTGGCTTCTGCTTTGCAATCTTCTTTGTGCTGAACTTGCTCATCTGGGGACAGCGCAGCAGCGGCGCCGTGCCCTTCGGCACGCTCATCGCGCTCACTGCGCTGTGGTTCGGCATCAGCGTGCCGCTCGTCTTCGTGGGCTCCTACTATGGCTTCAAGCACCCAGCCTCAGAGCCGCCGGTGCGCACCAACAAGATCCCCCGCCAAGTGCCGCCGCAGCCCTGGTACATGGCTCCGGGCTTCAGTGCCCTTGTGGGCGGCATCCTCCCCTTCGGCGCCGTCTTCATCGAACTGTTTTTCATCCTCACCAGCCTGTGGCTGCACCAGGTGTACTACCTTTTCGGCGTCCTCTTCCTTGTCTACGTCATCCTCCTCGTCACATGCGCGGAGATCACCATCGTGTTGTGCTACTTCCAGCTGTGCAGCGAGGACCACCGATGGTGGTGGCGAGCCTTCTTCACATCAGGCAGCTCCGCCCTCTACCTGTTCGCCTACTCTGCCTTCTACTTCGCAACCAAGCTGGAGATCACCCGCGTGGTGAGCACATTCATGTACTTCGGCTACATGCTCATGCTCTCCGTCGGCTTCTTCCTGCTCACAGGCGCGGTGGGATTCCTCAGCTGCCTCGCCTTCGTGCGCGTCATCTACGGGTCAGTCAAGATCGACTGAAATAGCCATGCATCAATCACAACCTTCAGCTGTCTCTGCGTCTCATGCCGTTCCGTCAGATGAAGAAATTTACTTTCTGCAGATCGCATGTCCCCCTCCCTCTCGGCAGACGCGTTGTACCACACAGCGTCACACAATCACGCTGCCAGCGCGCACTTCAGCGTGCACATGGAGCCTCCAAGCCGCATCGCAGTCTTCTTCCACCCGCTCATGCTGGACCACGACACTGGCAGCGGCTTCTTTGAGCTGGAAGCGTCGCCGTTGTTGGAGGTTGTTGCCAAGCACCCGGAGAACGCAGATAGGCTCCGCAATATC
>Ga0164297_10002933_pt1 | contig 16339 bp, 4 predicted proteins | sample GEODES058metaG_FD_113539 | JGI IMG/M metagenome (GOLD analysis project Ga0164297, IMG submission 113539) | Dystrophic lake water microbial communities from Trout Bog Lake, Wisconsin, USA - GEODES058 metaG | ecosystem: Environmental > Aquatic > Freshwater > Lake | place: USA: Trout Bog Lake...
AGTATCGCAGATAGTCAGCAACCAAGACATCTATGATGCCAACGGTCTCAACCTCAAGAATACTCCTATCAACTGGAACGATCAGAACAATCCAGATTGGCAGGAACAGTTTACTTTGGTATTGAATGCATCTCTGAACAGCACCAACTACTTTGGCAATCCTGCCAAGAGTGGCGTGGTTAACAACATACCAACTGAACTGTATGCCCTAAACAACACAGCTATACCCACAAGCGTGGTGCCGTTTACTGCTGTTGTAGGCGGCAACAACATGAACTTTGAGCTGGCAAATCCAGATTTCAACGGCGCAACTGGCGGTAACGCTACAGTTTTGGGTACTACTGGATATTTCTTTGAACGCGATCCAAATCCAATCAACAGTTGGTACATCATCTACCAGAACGACGGCAATGGTTACGATAGCGCAAACACTGGATTCTTCCTGTTCTTCAAGCAGGGTACCATGGGGTTTGCAGACTATCAGCTAGATTTGCCAATCGCGAATAGATTGATAGACGTCAATGTCAGTGGCATTAACCAAACAGACGTTTGGGTACAAAACATCAACACTGCTGGGTTGGTGACGGCCAATTGGACCCAGGTACCAAATGTTAACGGTTTCAATGTAATTTACAACAGCATTAGCAAGAGTGTTAGAAACATCTATAGCGTGATTACCAGAGACTTCAACGGAGCTGATCAAATCAGTTTGCGTTTTGCCGATGGTAATTTTGGTACAGTACCGGTTGGATTGCTACGTGTTTGGTACAGGGTTAGCAACGGTCTGCAGTATCAGATACGTCCAACCGACATGACCAATCTCAAGTTCAACTTCAGTTACAACGATAACCTGTTTAACACTTATAGCGTGGCGTTTAACACTAACCTACAATATACAGTAGCAAACAGTCAAACCACCCAGACCAATCAGCAAATCCAGTTAGCAGCTGAACAGGTTTACTACACCCAAGATCGCATGGTCAACGGTGAAGATTACAATTTGTTCCCACTACAGAGCAGCCAAGCACTGAAAGTAAAGGCTATCAACCGAACCTACAGTGGACAGAGCCGTTACCTAGATATCAATGATCCAACCGGCACCTATCAAAACATAAACGTGTTTGGAACAGATGGAATATTATACGAGGAATATGATCTCAACGCGCAGGAAGTGGTTATCAATGTTGGTACGCCAAACGCAGTGTACGTAATCGATAACATACAACCAATGATAGATGGTGGCAGCAACAGCACGTTTGCTACCGCTGCCCAAGAATTGCAGAATTTCTTCTACAAGAAATATCCAAGATATACAGCACCTGGTGCTGAATGGTATCTGGTCACAGCCAATACTGGTAGCAGCACTGGTAACATTGCTATTGGAGGCGTGACCCAACGTCTGGGTCAGGATGCAACTGCTGGTAGCGGTTTGGCATATTTTGCTGCTGGCAGTGTGCTGCAGTTCACTAGTCCAAGTAACGTGACAACATGGACCAGCGTAGTAAGCGTGGTAGGCGACGGTACAGGAGTGAACAACACAGGTATTTTGGCCACAGGCCTTGGCGCTGTGACTCTCAGCAGCGTTGTGCCAAATCAAAGCACATTGAACTATATCTGCGCACCTTGGGAAACAACATTGACCAGCGATGAGCAGAATGCCATTGCTGCTGCCATGAATTACAAACAAACGTTTGGAATTGGTTATTCTGCTCTATATCAACAATGGTACGTGATTACCAACCCCAATCTAGCAACAGGACAGAGTTTCAGCCTGCAACATGCACAAGATACTACTGGTACCAATTCAGATGATAGTTGGTTAATCAAGGTGATTTATAACACAAACAGTTGGATCATCCAGACACGCGCACAGCGTTATGTTTTTGAAAGCGTTGATCAAGTTCGTTTCTATTTTAGCAACAGCGAAAAAACCATTGATAGCAGCACTGGTAAAGTATTGTACGATACCATCAGTGTTCTTGGGGTGAATCCGGCGCCTTTACCTCCTGCTCCTGCGCCGGCCTTGGGGCAGGATTATCTATGGCAGATATACGGACAGGAGATATATCCAGATGGTTACGCCGATCCTGCTAGCGTGCGAGTAACTTTTTGGAGCACTCAGGATCCGCCATTACCGGACAATCCAAATGAATTTGTTACCATCGTCAATCCAGATGTAACTCCGCCGAACAAATACGTTTTCTGGGTTAGGTATACCAGCAGCGAAGGCTATCAATATTATCAGCCTATTGATATACCAGACAACAGGATCTATAGCACACCGAGCACCGTGCCCGTACCGCCAAACGGCGATTGGATCAACGGCGAAGTGGCATATGTTATCTCAACTGGTACTTTCCTACAATATCAGAACGGGGTCCTGTCAGATGTTACAGCCGACTACAAAGTGCGCATAGGTCGTAACAACATCAGTTATCTATGGCAACATTATGCCACTTATGATCAGCGCATAAATCCTGCCATAATGAACATCATAGACACTTACATTCTAACCGCAACATACAATGCTGATTTAAGGAATTGGATAGCGATTGGCGGCAGTGCAGATACCAAACCACAACCTCCAACTATTAGTGACCTAAATGCAACCTTTGCCTATTTTGAACAATATAAGATGATGACGGATCAAATAGTATGGCATCCTGTTACCTATCAACTGCTGTTTGGTGCACAGGCTCAGCCAGAATATCAGGTCATATTCAAAGTGGTAAAGGTACCAGGCACCAGTTACAGTGACAACGAAGTTAAGAGCCTAGTGAAGCAACAGATAGACACATATTTCGATTTGGCAAACTGGGATTTTGGACAGAATTTCTATTTCACAGAGATAGCTACTTTCATTCAGATGAACCTGGCAACCATAGTGGCAACTATAGTGATGGTACCAACTAGTGGCAGTGCCAAATTTGGCGATTTATTTGAAATCATAGCCAATCCTGATGAGATATTCATCAGCTGTGCCACCGTACAGAACATAGTGATAGTAGCCAGCCTCACCGAGGCACAGTTGGGGATAAACAATGGTTGATAAGCGCAGGGTAATAAATCTACTACCTGGTGTCAATCAAACAGAGACGCTGACCAAATTCTTCGCCGCCACAGTTGATCACATGTTTCAACCTGAAAGCGTGGAATTTCTCAGTGGATATATCGGTACAAAGCCAGTTTATAACAATCCAAAGACTGATTATTACATCGGCGAACCAACAAAGAGCCGCGTTGATTATCAGTTACCTGTCACAGCAATAAGCAACAATACCTACAGCGGTAATGCCACCAACATCATGTTTTATCATGATTACGTGAACAATTTGCAGTTTCAAGGAGCTGTGGTTACCAATCAAAGCCGGCTTTTTGAACAGGAGTACTACAGCTGGTCGCCTCCTATTGATATAGACAAGTTGATTAACTATACCAAGTATTACTGGGTACCTAGCGGCCCTGATCCGATATTGCTATTGAGCCAGACCAATCTGTTAGTAGATGCAGTTGGACAGGCACAATACACGTATCAAGGCGTTTATCAACTCACCAGCAATGGAGAGATCAAATCCGGTAACTTGGTTTTTACCACCGGACTGGTCGTTCAAACCACAGCAGATGCCGATATCAACTTAAACAATGTGCCGTACATAGTAAACAACGTCGGTAGAGAAATACAACTGCTCTCGTTGTCAGGTTTCAATGATCCAAACTGGGAAAATCGAGGATGGGATACTGAACCATGGGGCGGCGATGCTGGAGTGTATCTGAAAGATTACATCACCATAGCACGAACCGAAAATCCCAGCAATCAATGGAGCGCCAATAACAGATGGTTCCACGAAGATGCCTTGTTGGCCAGTGGCACTGGGGCATTCCCACCTTTTCAAAGCAGAGCAGCTCGGCCTATAATTGAATTCCAAGCCAATCTTCAATTGTATAACAGCGGTTGGAGAGGCCGACCAAATGCCACGTTCATACTTGACAACATACCAGACGTGTTTGCTACCATAGTTGGACAAAGCAGCTATTATATAAATGGAGTACAGTTACAGGATGGCAACACCATACTGGTCACTGGTGACTCAGATCCGTTGGTCAACAACAGAGTATATCAAGTTGGTGGCCTATCAACACTAGGTGTTATCACGCTCACGCTTGTGGGTGGCGCTCCTATCTTGGGCGATGCTATCTTGGTTCTGTTTGACAACGGCAACGTGCAATATTGGTACAATGGTTCGGCCTGGGTCATAGCACAACAAAAGACACAGCTGTTACCATATGTTCCGCCGCTGTTTGATCTATTTGATTACGATGGCAATAACCTCGGTGATCCCAGCGTATATCCTGGCAGCACATTTGCAGGTAATTCCATATTTACATACGCTATAGATCCATACGCTGCTATAGATAGCGAACTGAATTTTGGTCCCCTCTTGGACCAATTTGGCGATTATGTTTTCAACAATACCATAGTGACTGAAACATACACCTATCAATATAATGCAGCAACCACACAAACCATTCAGGGATTTGCATACTATAAAGATAACTCTCTGCCAGTTGCTCAGTACAACAATGAATGGTATCGATCGCCAGAACCCAGCAGGCAATATATTGTCAATGATTTCACAGTATACTTGCCGACATACAGCTTTACCATTGATCAAATACCAGATCCAAATCCCGGTCTACTGCCCAGCATCTATGTTACACTGATAGAGAATCAAAGCGGTACACTATTGACCAATGGCGCGGATTATACAGTTAGCAATAACATAGTGACTCTGACGGTGCCTGCCACATCCGGTCAGCGTGTATTGATTCGCAGCTGGAGCCGAGGCGCTCCGATACATCTAACTGGTTACTATGAGCTTCCGCCAAACCTCACTGCTAATCCTAACAATGAACAAGTGACCACAATAAGTCAGAGCCAGTTTGCACAACAGTTTGAGAGCATTATCTTAAATCAACCTGGGCTGATAGGCACGCCGTTAGGTAACAACAACTATCGAGACACCCCTCGCATATTGGGGTTAGGGCAATATATCTTGCAGCACAAGGCTCCGCTTATCAAACCTATGATATTGAGCAGCGGCAACATCACGGTAGGCATCAACACTGTGTTGAACAACACAGAACCCATGCAGGCCATGCAATATGCTCAAAACCAATACACCAGATTCTATAATCGATTCATCCAAGCACTCTTTAATCTCAGTGCAAACGGCTACACTTCTGCTCAGTCACCTCAGACTTGGGTAAACACGACGCTTTCACAGATTAACTTGGGCAAGAGCCCCAGCAGTCCGTGGGCCAACAGCGGTATAGATGGACCTCAAGCTGGTTATACCTATTTGCGAAGCACTGCGCCAACTTACGTGCCACCAACTGGCACTCGACTGGGTGTTAGCAAGGCATATATGCCTACTGTTTACATTGAAGCATTGACTGTGGGTTACAACCTACTCATACAATGCCACGATGGTGCACGTTTCGTGATGGCCAAAGACGGCTTGCCTCTGGGTACAATAGAATATGGACTTGCCAGCACCAGCGATCCATTGTTGCTCACAAGTCCTGTGGCTGCAGCTTGGTTGCAGTGGGAATTAGATCTTTTCAATAACATGCCTGATGCCTACAGCAATGCTCAGGCCATAATGGCTTTGGACATCACTGCATACACTCCTGGTAAATGGAGGAGCAGCGATTATACCCTAAGCGAATATCTGCAAGTCACATATCCCATGTTTGATCGCTGGGTAATCAGCAATCAGGTAGATTATCGTGCAAACACCACATATGACCCAAACGATCCGTTCACTTGGAATTATTCTGCGTTGCGAGATAGCAATGGCCAGGCTGTGCCTGGTTATTGGCAGGGCATCTACCGTTGGTTCTACGATACTGATCGTCCACATTTAGCTCCCTGGGAGATGCTGGGATTCAGCCAGCAACCACCATGGTGGACTGCTGAATATGGTCCTGCGCCATATACCCGCGGCAACACCTACATGTGGTCTGATTTGGCTGCTGGCATAATCAGACAAGGTCCTAGAGCTGGTATCTATTTGCCAGGTGTGCGACCAGGACTATTAAATTGCATACCAGTTGATAGCCAAGGTAATCTATTGCCGCCAATCTTGGCCGGTACAGTGGTAGGCCAACCTAGCCAAGCGCAAGCATCGGCTGCCTGGGTATTTGGTGATGGCAGTCCGATAGAATCCGTTTGGATTTACAGCAATGATTACAGTTTTGTGGTGGCTCAATACAGCTATCTCATGAAACCGGCACAGTTTATAGAATACAACTGGGACACGTTGCGACAGCTCACTGTATTTCCAGACCAACCCACATCACAAAGCATCTACATTGATACCTATAACAGGCGTGCCAATAGTCAATTGTATATGCACCGGGAAAACCCCAGCGCCATAGGGGGTAATATAAACATACCAAATGAAAGCACGCTGACATACTATGGCAGCGGCGGCATACAGCATTGGATTACTGAATATGTTGTGAGTCAGAATCTCAATGTTACCCAATACTTTGGTGGCATAGTGCGAGGTACCAATGCTCAGCTGGCTCATCAGGCAGGCGGTTTCATTGCCAGCAATCTCTATCTCACAGCTGACAGTTTTGGACAAATCGGATACACCAGCCAGATAATACCAAGTGAAAATGTCAAGACATATCTTTACAAGAGCGCCAGCATCAGAGAAGCTTTCTACAGTGGTGTGATTATCACGCAAGTCTCAAATGGTTGGCGAGTGGTAGGTTATGATGGCAAGGATCAATTCTTCCTCGTGATTCCTAGTAATCTTACCGGAGCTAGGACCACAGTGGTCGTAGGCAATGATAGAGTGTATTGGTATAAGGTACCTGTCAATGCTGCACAAGAAGTGCCGTATGGCACTGTGTTTAGCACCAAACAAGAAGTATTTGATTTCTTGATTAGTCTGCAGAGATATCAAGAATATCAAGGTTTTATGTTTGACCAATACAACTCAGACAACAACAGCACCTTGGATTGGGTACAAAGTGGCCGCGAGTTTCTATTTTGGAGCCAGGGTAATTGGGCCGATGGTAATTTCATAGCTCTTAGCCCTCTGGCTCTTAGTGTCAAATATCATCAAACCTTTGGCAGTGTTCAGTTTGTCAACGCTGTGGTTGGCGGAACCTATCCAATCATTGATAAGACAGGGAATAGGATAGATGGGACAAATCTCACAGTGTTACGATATGACGATGTCATCACTGTGACTCCCACCAACACTCAAAATATCTACGGTATACGACTGTTTGCCAACACCATAGAAAGCGTGATAATCATAGATAATGAGACCAGCTTCAATGACACGGTATATGACCCGCTTTATAATCTCTATCAGCCGCGCCTCAAATTGTTCGCATATAGGACCAATGACTGGGATGGAAGAGTTGATGCACCTGGTTATTTCCTGTACCAAAATGGCACCGATAACCAATGGACGTTGGTAACCAATTTTGAAAAGACGGCCAGCGATTTCACCAAATACTACAACATTGATCAACCAAAAAATTACACCACGATTGATCCAATCACAGGCAACCTGACCATACAGGAGACCACGCTGGCGGCAGTTGACGTGACTGTGATAAGTGATATGGCCAAGCATCAGATTGGTTATCAGCATCGTCCATATCTAGCTAACCTGTTGTTGGAAGAAAGCACAGAGTTCCAGTTTTATCAGGGCTTCATCAAGCAGAAAGGAACTTTGAGTTCGTTTGATGCTTTGCTGCGTAATGCGGCCATAGTACCTCCTCCCAGCACCTATGAATATTATGAAGAGTATGCATTTAGAACTGCTCGATTTGGTAGCACTGCGCTGAACACTGGCATTGATTTCATCATTCCTCAGGACCAATACATCAATGATCCGCAACAGATTCAGGTGTTTGGCATACAGAGCAATGACCGAGAACTCAACAGCGTCATAACTCTTATTCCAAACGATCCGTTGATCTTGGTGCCGCCCATCAGCTACAGCAGCGAAAATGATCCTCTGTTTCCGCTAGCAGACACTACCGTACCAAACTATCAAACCGACTTGCCCACTGCAGGGTATGTCTTGGTCGGAGAAACAACTTTTGCAATCACGAATGCAGCAGTGCTCAGCACGTTTTGGGAAAGCCAAAACACCGCCGGTAATCCAATAGTCAATGGTGACACGGTATGGCAATACATCACAGACACTCAAACTTGGGACGTTTGGAAGTTTTCCACGGCCAACGTTAACATCATCAACACTACGCCAAGTATATCCACTGGACAACCCACTGTGATCAATTGCAGCGGCAATGTTGGACTGAACCCTGGCGATGTTGTGGTGTTGGATGGTATCAGTAACGTGAGCGTGCTGCAAGGTACCTTCACTGTGGGCAACATAGTTGGTAACGGAAACAGCTTCACGGTTGACGTCAACACATTTACTATAGGCGCCGGCGGCAATGTTACAGCATATAAATCAACAAGGTTTACCAACAACTATGAACGTGATCTGTATCCACCGCTTAACGGTTGGCAAGATGGCGATATTGCCTATGTGGATCAGACCAACTATGGTATCAACGGTTGGACTGTATATCTGCGTATGAATGACCAATGGATGCCTCAACGCAGTCAAACCTACGATGTAGATGCCAGTCTGATGCTGCAAGGTAAGCTTTATAGCGAAAGCCAAGGCACTGTATACGCCTATCTGGAATATTATGATCCGGCCAAGGGTTTCATACCAAGCCAAGCTCGCAAGAATCTAGATCGCATCAGTATCTATGATCCAGCCAGCTACAACACTGGCAATGTCGAGATATATCCACTCAATGCCACCCGTGCCTGGGGTCCAGAACACATAGGTGAGACTTGGTGGAATCTAGCCAGCGTAAGGTATTATGATTATGAGATCAGTGACAACAGCTATCGCTGGCAGCATTGGGGACAGATCGCTCCCGGTACTACAGTTGATGTGTACGAATGGGTTGAAAGTCCGGTCAGTCCTGACATGTGGGCAACGTATGTAGCCAATGGTATTAGCTTTGCGCAGTACGGATATAATTACACACCGACTGGTTATGTGTTAAATGCAAGTGATCCTGCCTATACCGCGATCACTCAATACAACGCAGCAAATATCGCCGTGACTAGATATTATTTCTGGGTAGCAAACGCAACGTCGTTGCCACTGCCTCCTGGTAGGACTATCACAACTCTTCAAATCAGCGACATCATAACCAATCCCACTAGCTATGGAGTCAGATGGTATGCTGCCATAGACAGTCGCACTATCTTGGTCAGTGGAATCGGTCAATATCTCAGTGGCACAGACACAGTGCTCAGCTTGCTGTACACTCATCAGCAAAACAACCAAGTTGATTACAAGCAGTATGACCTATTGCGACCAAACGACCCTGACAGCTTGCCCAGTGATTTCTTCTGGACCAAATTGCAGAACAGTCTCACGGGCAAGGATGGCCAAGATCAAAATGTGCCTGATCCATATCTCAGCGAAGTCATGCGTTATGGCACGCTTATACGTCCTCGTCAAAGCTGGTTCAAGTATCGCACGCTGGCTGCAGAAACCTATGTGGCCGAAGCCAACAAATTGCTTGGTACCATATTGCTGGTGCCTGACATCAATCGCAGCACCTGGGTTGATTATTTCTACACTGCTGAGGCACCTCCCAGTGCTGACTATACAGTTGGTACTATCAGCAGCAGAAATGCATTGGGTGGCAACATTCCTAACCTCAGCACAGTTTTGGTACTGGGCGGTGCCGACACTAACAATCTTTGGAAACTCTATCAGTACCAATTCAACGGTGGTAATTATCTATGGACTGAGCTTGCTGTGCAGGCTTACAACACACCAAACTATTGGTATTTTGTTGATTGGTACTTACCGGACAGTGGCGTAACTAGCCTTACCATACCAAACTACGTGGTACAAAACGACAGTGATCGAGAACAGTATGCAGGAGTGAACGGCACCATAGTCAAGGTGCTCAATCGCGGCGATGGTTATTGGGCTCTCTATCAATGGGTTGGCAGCACTATTGGTTCTTGGTTAACGGTTGGTTACCAAAACGGTACCATTCAGATCAGTACTGGTGTTTATGATGGCAGCATCAACACCATGCTTTTCGGTACCACACCATTCGACAGCACCGGCTTTGACGTATTCCCACATGTGGAATTTGCCAGCATGATCGATGGCCTGGTTAACGTGATCTTTGCCAATCCAAATCCAGCAGTGCCGGGCGAAAGCGTTTATCTAAATCAGCTGTTCTTTACCATGATTAATTACGTTGTGGTAGAACAAGGATTTGTTGATTGGCTGTTTAAGACCAGCTTCATTTACCTACGCGGATTCAATCTGCCGTTGAGTACCAGCCAGTTGTATCAGCCAGACTACAGTGATGCGTTGTTGGCCTATCTCAATGAAGTTAAGCCCTATCATGCCAAGGTGCGAGCATTTGTAACGCAGAGAACTTGGCAGGATAATGCCACTGTGTACACTACAGACTTTGACAACGATGCCACTGGTTCTACCAGCAACCTTGCATGGCAGCAGAATTATCTGACCAATCCTGAACTCATTAGGACTCTGAAGATCAGCCTGCTGTTTGACCGAGTGGCTAGCAATAGCGTGGGTTGGGCTAGCAAATCATGGAACCTGCTTGGTTGGGAATTTGAAAACAACACCTACGGAGAACCAACCTGGGGTGCGTTTACTCGTATCAGAGATTTCTATTCTCCTACCGCAGATATGATCCGCAAGGATGATCCTAATCTCATTCCAAACAGCGATTATCGCGGCATCATAATGGATGCATTGGGATTCCGTTTTGGACCAGGTTGGGACTTCATGCCCTGGGATGCACCAACTGGATTTGATGCTAACCAAACCACGTTCACCAACTATCTGGATATCATAGTCCAAGGCGGTCTAGCGCCTGTCTATGATCAGTTCTATGGCACAGGCACAAAACGCAACTTCCAACTCAGCAAAATCCCACAGAGCCCGCAGACACCAGTGGTATGGGCCAATGGTGTGCTTCAGCAATATGGTGTTGACTGGATAATACCAAACTGGGTAACTGATCTTTTGTTAGCAGCCGGCGGATCTGGATATGCCATAGGCGATCAATTACAGCTGGACATTAACCCCTCGGTATCACCTACAGTGTTAACAGTCACTGAAGTTGATATCAACGGTGCAATATTGTCGTGGACGTTGGACAGCAGCGGTTCTTATGATCTGTTCCCCAATGGACCAGTAGGTGTAGTGTATCCAGAATATTCAACTGGGGCTGGTCAAGATGCTCAATTCCAGCCTGTATGGGGAGGCAGTACCCTGATATTCTATGCTGCACCATTAAGCAATGCAGCTCCCAATGTTTTTGTGCTATATGTAGGTACTACGTTCGTTGCAGCACCAACAGGAGCAATAGATATCATAAATGACGGTAATAGATTTGCACAACCATATGTAGACGATGATCATCCTGAAGAATTGTATAAGTTTAGGACTCCTAGCAGCGTGAGATTAGACACCTATCAGGTAGCTGCGGGCGGAGCTCCTGTAATAATGATGCAGATATATCAGCTGGATGGCATGCGCGATCATTTCCCTCTGGGAATAACCCCCATGGATCAAGGCAGCGTGATAGCTCAGATTGACGGCACCATGTTGACGTATAGCATTGCAAACGATTATGTGATAAATTGGGCGACCAATCAGATGGTGTTCTTGGTCCCACCAACAGGCCAGACACTACAGATACTGACTATTGCCACCGGTGGTACTGGCACAGGTATGCAAACCATAATCCCAGTAACTAGTGGCATTAAATATCAACCAGGAGACATTGTAACTTTGGCTGGTGGACAAGATGTGAATTACAGTCCGGCTAGAGTGCAGGTGGTATCTGTGCAAGCAGTGAACGTATCAATCCAAACCGGAGGTGTTGGATACAGTGTAGGCGATACTCTGATACTGTCAAACGATTACGAAAGCTCAGAGACTAACCCAGTACAGCTGAGTGTAACTAACGTATCAGTGAGCAATGGTAGCATCACATCAGTCGAACTGGTTCAACCAGGACAATACACATTCACACCGCAGACCTATAGCTACGAAACTTCTGGTAATGGTTCAGGGGCCAACGTCACGATTGCTTGGGGAATAGACACTGTATCGGTGGCCAGTCCAGGAGAATACAGCACCCGGCCTTCTGCGCCTATCGCACAGGCCAGCACCAGCGGAAGTGGCACAGGTGCAACTTTCCAAAGCTTGTATGATAACCAGGTTAGCCAAAATCAATTCACCGGAGATGGAATCAATAATGATTTTGTGATTTCAGATGCTGTACCTAACAATGACGCTAATCTTTTGTTGATCACGCAGAATGGCGAAATCTTAAACAGCAGTAATTCTGATATTACTGTAAATGGCAAGATAATCACCATCACTCCTGTGCCACCTGCCAACAGCATTGTGACCATTACGCTGTTTGACAGCAGCAATTTTAGCATAGTGCACGACCAAGAGATCCAACTTCAAACCAGTGTCTATGTTTATGCTCTATCATTCCCGCCATTCAGCACGCAACCTCCTTATCTCAGCAGCACTTTGGCTAGGAATGGTCTGTATCTGAATGGCCCGCTCATGAGCGTGTATCTGGCAGATGGCAGTAGCAATAGTTTCTACAGTGATTACATGCCAGTTAATCCCAGCTATCTATTGGTATATAACGGCAATTATCTAGCTAATTACGGCATCGACTATACCATCAGCGGCAACGAAGTATTGTTCTTTGCGCCACCTGTAGCAGGCGTGATTATAGCTTTGGTAATCATTGATCCAAACTTTGGTTATGGATATCAGATCGTAGGTAACCTGCTGGAATTTGAGATTTCGCCTCCGATAGGTTTTGGCGAGGGTGCATGGAACAACTATTACGGTTGGAGCCCAAGTGAAGCTGTGCAGCCAGAAACTGGTCAAACTGTGAAAGTCATAACATATAGCCAGGACGTGAGTTATCAATTCCGCGCCCAAACCCTGCCCGGCCCTGACTATCCAAACGTGCCCGGTAACACACCGGGAACCTTTGTGTTGATAGATGCGCCATACGATGACAGCACCTTGATGGTCTGGGTAAACGATCAGATGCAGACTCTGCTGTATGATTACACTCTGGCAACTGTGTCGGCAATACCTGGTTGGGCCATCGCGGGTTGGGGCGAGTACGGATGGAACACTGAGTATGCCGGAGCCAAGGCTGTGGTGTTTGCATCAAATGTTCAGCTACAATCCAGCGATCTAGTAACGGTGCAATACATGCACGCGCTTCCTCAACAACCTGCTATAGCTTGGCGCACAATAATGAGTGACACCGCAGTTACAAGCACTGTGATCAGTGATGCTAACAAGACTCTGACACTTTCGGATGTCACTGTGTATAGCGAAAGCATAGAAGTTGCAAACTTAGCGGTATTGGACCAACCAACATTGACAACGCCTGGTACTGTTTGGATAGGCGATGAACGCATAGACTATTGGATGGTCACTGCTGCTCCGACTGCTAGCTTCCCCAATCGAGGCTTCTTGCAGCAATTGATTAGGGGAACATTTAACACACCACTGGGCAATGTCAGCACTCTGTATGACACGGTCTTCTATGACGGAGACGGTCAAACCACGTTGTTTGCCCCTGCTTCTGGTACGAGACCAGCAGGCGGTAATGTGGTTGTGAGCATTGGCACAGCTGTGCAGGTAGATACTGCCATCAATCCAGAGGTAGGAACATATACCATCGTGGAGAATCCAATTGGCGAACCTGCTGGAACCTATGTGAGCTTTGTTCAAGCCCCAGTGGTTGGATGGCGTAACATAAGATTGGCCAGCCCCCGTCTGGAAGTTCAGATCACCAGCCCGATTAGTCATCCAGCAGGCAGCACCGTGATAGCTGCTGGCACAGGTGAAACAATACCTGGCGGTTATAATTGGATATATGCTCCGAACGGGTTACAGTATAGCACAAGCAGCATGGCCAAGTACCTGCTAGAACACCCAGGAACCAGGACATAAATACATCATGTCTGAACAAAAACAAGATGACAAAAAACCAGAAAACAAGCTTCCAGCCGAGGACGGTACGGTGATGATCTACGGTTTTCTCCAGATCAAAGATGCTCAAACCGGGCAAGTGCTTGTGAACACGAGGGCCTGATTCCATGGCAATGATTGATAACAGTGATCAATGGATTCGAGGTCATGTCCTAATCAGAGATTATGCTACAGGCGAAATCCTAGTAGACAAGATGAATGCCATCAATTACGAAAATTTTTCTATAAGCCTTGCTCGTACCATAGCTGATCGTCCAGACAGCTGGATACAAGAGATGGTTTTTGGCAACGGTGGTGCAACTGTAAGCGAGATAGGAACGATAACCTATCTGCCACCAAATGTGGTAGGTCAAACTGCAGAGCTCTATAATGAAACCTATTACCAAGTGGTAGATGACCAGAGCCCGTTGGATCTAAACCCAAGCCAAAATTATATCAGCACAGCTCACGTCGACGGAACAACATACACAGACGTGATAGTCACATGTTTGTTGGATCTTGGTCAGCCAGCCGGACAAGATGCGTTTGATACAGCTACTAACATTGGCGGCACCTATGTTTTCAACGAACTAGGGCTCAAGGCATATAGTCCTAACGGACCAAACACCGGCAGGTTGCTAACTCATGTGATCTTCAGCCCGGTACAAAAGAGCTTAAACAGGCAGATACAGATTGTTTATACCATTCGCATACAGACGGTATAAGGAGCTGCTAAATATGCTTGCAATCATAACAGGTGGACGATATGTCAGAGAACATTTATCAATTTAACGGATCGCTACTGGTAAGTGTGGCCGACGGTGCTCTTAACACCAGTGCTGCGCCGATAGCATTTCCAGGAAGAGGATACACCAACTACGGGTCACCTGTGCTGCAAAATCAGCTCTGGGACATGCAGCATTTTGCAGGATCTGTGGCACCGACACCATTACTGCAAGGAGTGGTTTGGTACAACACCAATGCCAATGAACTGCAGGTTTATACAGGCACTGTGTGGTCGGCTCTGTTCAAGGACAATCAAACCAACGCGCCAGCTGCTAACCTAACCTATGATCTAGGTACTGCCAGCCTGCAGTTCAACAACGTCTATGCAGGCACTGTGCATGCAACAAACATCAACGCGTCTAATATCACAGGGGCCGGAAACCTTTTCTACACGACTCAGACCAATCTACCCGCGGTCAATAACACATACAACCTTGGTTCTGCTGGTTACAGATTTAACACAGTCTATGCTACCACGTTAGATGCAACCAATGTATCCGGCTTGACAGGCGTGTTTCTAACTAATCAAACCAATTTACCCACTGTAAACAACACATACGATCTCGGAAGCAGCAGCTACACGTTCAACAATGTATATGCCACCACATTCCATGGCACGGCAACTCAGGCCCAATACGCAGACGTTGCAGAACGCTATGCGTCAGATACAGAAATGGAAATCGGAGACGTTGTGCGCATAGGTGGCGACGCCGAGATCACGCTTACCACATCTGATTGCGACCTGTCTGTGTTTGGTGTGATATCAGATAAACCTGCGCTGCAAATGAACAGCCAAGCAGGCACTGATGCCACGCATCCATATGTGGCACTTTTGGGGCGCACGCCATGCAAGGTAATTGGCCGTTGCAGCAAAGGTGACAGGCTAGTGTCAAGCAGCACTCCTGGTGTGGCTAGAGCAGCAGATGGCGGCGAAGATCCTCACTGCATCATTGGTCGTGCCTTAGCTGACAAGCAAGTTGACGATGTGGGTTTGGTAGAGATTGTGATAGGACGCGCCTGATATGACCTATGCCAGCGGTGGCCTTATACAAGCCAGCGACTACGATGGTTTCGTGGGCAACACGGCGCCTAGTTCTGCCTATACCAGCTCATTAGCAGCGACCGATAAAGTAGCAGCTTTGATAGGTGTTGGATACGGTGATCGCGGCTATGGTCAGACCAGCACCAATGTCACACCAACCAGCACAGGCCTAGCAGTATCTGCAGGACAATGGAATAATCTGCTCTATGCCATGGGAACCATGAACACTCATCAGGGTTCTGGACTAACACTGCAACCCACGGTGTCACCGGGCGGTACCATAACCTATCAATCAAGCATACCCACAAACATAGCCACTCTGGATACCAACAGACTGAATGCAGATGTGACACAGATG
>Ga0164297_10002935_pt1 | contig 16333 bp, 19 predicted proteins | sample GEODES058metaG_FD_113539 | JGI IMG/M metagenome (GOLD analysis project Ga0164297, IMG submission 113539) | Dystrophic lake water microbial communities from Trout Bog Lake, Wisconsin, USA - GEODES058 metaG | ecosystem: Environmental > Aquatic > Freshwater > Lake | place: USA: Trout Bog Lake...
GGCGACGGCGAAGGAGCAGCCTGCGCACTTGTGCGTGCTGACATCACCGCTTGGAATTTACCGCTTAATCGATTCGCGAGATCACGGCATTGTGCATCGCAGTGCGTCTCTGAGGGCACTCGCAGGCGAGCGAGTTGCAGGCGATGGGCAACGCGATGGGTGTTCTCTGGAGAGCTGCGTTTGGTGAGCCAGTGCCGCCGTCCACCATCCTCGTGCCGCCTCTGTTCAAGCCCGATGGCGTGTCACAACGCAGTAGCAGCGCGAAGAGCGGCTACCAGGCTGCGTTTCGCCCGGGGCCGTTGAAACAGCTGATGCAGGACTACTTGCTGTCTTCTGGAGGCCTTACAGGTGCGCCCTCAACACACGGGGCCTCTGCGTCCGCAGTGACGCACAAGAAGTCATGCGTGCCACATGAGCAGCGCTGCACGCCCTGGCCTGGGCACTGCAGGTGGCCTTCATTTTGGTGAGTCCACAGCCAAACTACTCTGTCTCACTCCGGCACTGCCACACCCACCCTCGTCCAGGCAAGCTGCTGCTCACGCCACCAGGCAGTCCGGACGTCATCGTGTCCGCCCACGTGCGCAGCGCTGCGTCCAGCAGGTCACACTCAAGCAGCAAAAGCAGGAGAGGACCAGCCGAGGCAGTTGTCGCCTTGCGCTGGCAACCCTCACCCACGGACTGCAGCAACTTCGCGGAAGTGAAAGCTAGCGGCAGTGGCGTCACGGCCAGGGGCGCTGCGTGGCACGCAGCTTCGGGGGTGGGTGCCTTTGCCACAGCGGCGACAGCAGGGGACACCATGCTCGGTGTTCGACTCAGTCGCCGCAATGTTGGCCTCGGCTGCGCGCTGGTGGGCACCGCAGCCGGTGGTGCCACTCTTCGGAGCTCGTCGCGGGACATAGCTACGATGCCGGTGGTTGCCTGGGCCGTGGTCAGGTACGGCCGGTTCACGCTCGGCCTGGAGAAGAGACCAGTTGCAGAGGATCCATGGTCGCCGAAATTGGTAGCTGCGCAGAGACCTGGCGGCCTGCCGCCAGCGGCGCGCCTGGTTGGCGGCGTCGCTGGGGGCCAGCTGGGTGATGGACAGTCTATTCTGGCCAGGGCTCGTCAGGAAGGCATCTCCGCCGCTGTCGCGTTCCGGTCCGCACCGCCTGGGAAAGCAGCTGCATTCAACGCCATTCTGGAGGTGAGAAATACCCCGCATGCGTTGTCGGTTTGGCCTAACTGGCCTCTTATAAAAGCTCACCCGCCATGTTGTTGCCTTCCTACTCTTCTTGCACGCGCAGTTGACTCGCGGCGGTGACTTGGTGGTGTCCTTCGTGCAGCACATGGCCGTGCGGCGAAGGGTCAAGAACCCGTTCGAGGACGCAGATGTGGTCGGCATCACAAATTACATCGACCTCGGCCTCCGCCTCGCTGCCCCACTCGCCCGCGAACGCGCCCTCGCCGCCGCATCTGTCGCCGGTGGCGGCGCACCCGCATTCGAGCTAGCTGCCGCGTGGCAAATCAACAAGAATTTGCTCACAAAACTCAAAGTTGGCAGCCATGTGACGGAAGCCTGCGTGGTGTTCAAATCGTGGTGGCTGCCAGCATTCACGTGCGGCATGTCCGCCAGTAGACGCACAGGGGACGTGTCCACCCGCTATGGTGTCACCATGGGTCTCGACAACGTCGGCCGCCCGAGGTTTGAACGTGCAGACGCTGGTGAAGCTCAGGCGACAGCAGTGCGTCGGTACCTAGCCATCCAGGACGAGAAGGATGCCGCTGCGGGTGTGCGGCCGCTGGTGATGACAAGCAAGGAGGCGGCGGATGCATCGCCATGGACCGCCAGGAGGAGGGGCACAACAGTGGCTGGCGGCGTGAGTGATAGCGGCGCCAGAGCGGGCGCAGAAACAGACGCGTTCTCATCGCGTTTGTAATGCGTTGGGTGTGTGTGGTACATTGCATACAAGCTTGCGCTCCAGAGACTCTATTCGTCCTCCGTCTTCTTCGCTTTCTTCGCTTGCCTGTAGACGCCCACCACGATGGCGTGGTCGCGCTCATACGGCTCCAGCGTCAGCTGCTCCTTTGGCGAGAAGCCAGCCTCCTGGAGCTTCTTCACCTCGCGCGCAAACACAGCCTCCGCTGGGCTGGTGCTGTCAATGCAGTTCGCCTTGATGCTGATCACGAAGTTGCCACCAGCCTTGAGGAAGTAGCTGGCGTTGAGTGCCAGGATGCGCGCCTGGTCAGGCTGCGCGACGTCTGCGAACATGGTATCAACCATGCCGAGGAGCATGCGGTAGCGCTGCGGGTGGCGCGCATCCTCGATGATGGGGATCACATTCGTGCGCTTCTGCGCCATGGTCACCAGGTCACGCCCGCTACGGTGGGAGAACTCGACGGCGTACACGAGGCCCTCAGGGCCCACAATGTCAGAGCAGTGACTCACTGTCGTTCCGCTAGCGCCGCCCAAGTACAGCAGCTTTGTGCCCGGCGCGATGTGCACCTTGTCCAAGCCGCCCAGGATGCCAGCTGCAATCTTGCTGCGGAACGGGTTCCACACGCGGTACTCCACCTTGGGAGTAGGAGCACCGTCGGCACCAGCCTCGCCGCCCGTGCTGATGCGTTTCTCACCGTACACTGACTCTCCAGGCACCATGTTTCGCGTCACAAGCGCGTCCTCCTTGCCGCGAGCCACGAACACGCCGGGGTGGCGAGGGTGCGGCTCGACAACAACCTGAAGTGGCGATCACCTCGTGTGTCAATGCACGCGCAAAACAAGCGCGCGCGCGCCTCGTCTTCCGAGTGCAGCACCGCACAGTAGCTTGGCACCGCACTGCGAGCCGGGCCCGCACCTTGGCGCCGCCCTTCATGCCTCGGCCACCACGGCCGCCGCCGCGCCCGCCGCGCCCTCCAGGTCCGCCTCTTCCTCGCCCTCCGTCGCGTCCGCCTCTCCCACGTCCGCCGCCTCGGCCTCCGAAGCCGCCGCGTCCGCCTCCGTCTCCGCGTCCGCCGAAGCCGCCTGTGGAGTGTCCATGGCGGCTCTGTGTGAGTCGGAGTGTCTGTGTAGGTCCCCGTTCCGCGGCGCACGCACCACGTCCACGTCCGCCGTCACGGCCACCGCGGCCACCACCGAAGCCTGCTTGGTTGCACCAGCAGCGTCACCCACGGAGAGGCACGCAGCGCGTGGAAACGCAGCACACAAGGAGACGAGTCAGTTTTGGCACCTCTCGACAGAGATTCGTGGCCCTCGACACGGCGCACCGCCACGGCCGCCACCGCCGCCGCGGCCCATAGGTGCGCGCATGCTTGCTGCGCCTTCCCTGAAGCGCGCGGGGACCGGTTTGACTTGCACTGCGAAGGGGCGCACACGACAAACCTCACAAAGCGCTTTTCTGTTTCTGTCCGGAGCCGTAAGGGCATCCATCTACGCATGTGTTATGTCCCATTACTGCGGTGCTCCACTGTGGGCGGCAAGCGGTGATGATTCGCAGCAGCAGCAGCAGCAGCAGCTCCGCCATGCTGTGCGTAGTGTTTCCCTGCTCCGCCCGCTGCGGCAGCGTGCTCCATCTCACGCAGACTGCTACTGCTCAGCTTACGTGCGAGGGGCTCTTGTGATGCGGCGCCCACAAGGTCGACAGTCAGGAGCCGGAGAGGGACAAATCCCCGCTCAGCACTGCAGAAAGAGGGAGAGGGAAGCACCCTGCTGGGTCAGCAGCAGGGGATATACCGACATTCACAGCGCGATGCTCCGGCACACGCACCGTTGCTGTTGCACTGTCATGGCGCCCGACAGCGTCTCGCGGCTCACCACCAGTGCCTGCATGCCAGACCAGGTGACTGCTTTAGGCGGCCCCCCACTCAGCGCGCTCGTCTCCACCTGCAAGCCAGGCGCCACTGCTGCGACGAAGGCCAGCGCGCTGGCGGTGCGCACTTGCAGCGGCTCTACAAGGTGATGCAGCTTCTTGCTGTAAAGAAGCTCATCCACCGTCACCCCGACATACAACGTCCCCCCAGGCCGCGCGCATACGCATGCAGCCACGCACAGCAGCAGTCGATGGCCGCCTGTCATGCGAAAAAGGTGAATGGCAACGCATCTTAGTTCTCGTTGTGCTCAGCTTTCGTCCAACATCAATGCGCGCGCACGCGCACCATGCAATCTGTCAAATGTGCCACCTACTGCAACCGCGTCGTAGCGGTAACATCCATCCGGCGGCTCATCGTCATCAGCATCAGCTGCTGCTGTGGACGATGTGTTCACTGCACCTGCTGTTGCTGTTCCCCCATCCCCAGCTGACTTGTCCTCACCCCGATCTTCACCGCCAGCGCTGTGAAACGGCACTGGACTGACTGGAAACGCATGCGGTTGAGGCACACCTCCGCGTGGCGGCGAGCCTCCTCCAGCAGGCAGGCGTTGGACGTTCAGTTGCGGCAACGAAGCTGCTGCTCGATAGCTGCACACTTCAGCTGCTACATCAGCGCCGCTTGCACTAAGCGCAACTGCTGCGTCCCCATCGCCACAAGGTGGTGGTAAGACGAGGAGTCTGTCAATGTCAGGCAAGCACGACGCCTGGTGCAGTGACCAGCCGGCTGCCGGGAAGAGAGGGACGAGGTCAAGTCGCGGCGCCTGTGTGTGCGGTTGCCACGTGTTGGTGTGGGGAAGAAAGGACGCGCACGGGCGTCAGAGAAAGGGGGGTAAGGGCGAGAGGCAAGCAGCATCCTGGTGACATTTGGCATAGCGCGTCGTCTGGGCGCACCTCAGTCGCGAGTGCTTGGAACGCGCGTGTGGCCAGTGAAAAGAGGCGGCGGTCGGGTACGTCGCCGCCGCGCTACGTGGTCGGGGCGCGGTGCGTGAGTGGGTACAGGAGGCTGTGAAAACAGAGCGCCTGGAGAGCACACCTGGAAGAAGACGTATAAACGCGAAGTGGGACGCTCGTGAGAGAACGTGACGATTGCATGTTGCCACTCGCTGCTGCCGAGGCCGTCAGGCACAACCAGCAGCGCCGCTGCGGGCGCCATAAAGGCCCTCGCGGAGGAGGGGCCCAGTCAACTGGCCACGTGGACCGCGAGCAGTGATACAAACATCGAGCGCCAGAGCGCATGTTCATCATCCTGTTCACGTGAAGTGAGCGGTGGTTCAGCAGGCGGCGCTGTGCATCGTGAGCATCTTGGCAGCATTCAGCTGCAGCCTCCAGAATGTTGACTCTCATCGCCCCGGGCGGCCGCGGGACGGCTGCCACACAAGCAATCCATGGCATCAGCGTCCTTGAATCAGCAGGCGTGGCTACACAGCAACTGGGTGCAGGCCTCTTGTTTGACGCCGGCTTGGTAGAGTTGCGCCAACTCGACGACCACTCCGCCGTTGTTATCAGTCCTGCTTCTGAGCGGCAGTCCGGAGACGCGGCAGCTCCTGAGGAGGCGGACGTGTGCACGGTGTTGCCGCTGGGCAGGCAGCACGTGCTTTGGTCTGCCATCCCTGCGTTGAAGGCTCAGTTCGCGTGCTCCCCGCAGCCTGCGTCGCCCATAAAAGTTGCTGCTGTCGTTATTGTCGTCGACGACGCTGGCTCAGTGCTTCTTACGCGGAGAGCGGCCACGATGAGGTCCTATCCAGGGTGCTGGGTGCTGCCAGGTGGCGCCGTAGACGCGGGGGAGGACTTGGCGGGCGCTGCTGCGCGTGAAGTTGCTGAGGAGACGGGGTTGGTGGTCCATGCGCCTGGCATGCGTCCCCTTGCGGCGTGGGAGAGCGCATTTCCCCTGAGCGTGGAAGGCTATGCAGCGGCAAAGGGCCTCAAAGCGCATGTGTTGATGGTCGCCTTTGCAGCACGCGTGCATGGCATTGCACCAGCAGTGACGGCGAATCCAACCGAGGTTGATTCCGCGTGCTGGGTGGCACGACAAGATGTTGCCAACCTGCTCGATGGCAGTCTGACCACAAAGCATGCGGATTGCTGTGCTGCCAGCAGTGGCGCTATCAGCGTCATCATCACCCCGGGCCAGTTGACTGGCGTGTACCCCAACACGATGCAACCTGCACCCGAAGGGCTGGGACTCGCGCACCACTTCACCTTGACGTGCTGGTGTCAAGAGGGATGTCCCGCCGCGGCACCGCCACCACTATCATCGTGACATTGAATGTGACTGTAGTGCATCTGAATTATGGCAGGCCGTGCTTGCTGAGGTGGGTCCCTGGGCTGGTCACCAGCTTAGTAAGCACAACCAGGCGCTTCGCCAAAAGCACAGAGCCTCGCCATGGGGAAGTCTCGCCATGGCGACTCTCCTGGTCGCGGAGGCATCAAGGCGGGCGCGAAGGTCGCCAAGTCCGGGCCGAAGCATAGCATGGACCCCAACGGTAGAGCAAAGAAGGCTGCTAAAGGCGGCGGCAGCCAGCGCAGCGAGTCCACGGTGCGTGGACCACACGCCTTGCACATGATACTCCTGCGTGTCGGGACAAGCGAAAGGACACACAGGGCGCGGGGCTTGCTTCCTTTATAGGCCTGGCGGCTGTCCCACATCTCGCTGCAATTTACACGCCCTCACGCGCGTCCTCCCTCCTCATCGCCGCTTCGCTGCACGCAGGTCCGCCGGCTAGCTATGTACAAGCAGCGCCCCGTACGCGACGCCAAAGGCAAAGTGCTTTTCGAGCAGTACCAAAGCAGCGCTGCGCCGAACACTCGCATCGTGCCTGACCGCCGTTGGTTCGGCAACACACGCGTCGTGGGCCAAGCTGCGCTGGAGGCATTCCGTGTGGACATGGCTGCCAAGTCTGGAGACGCGTATAACGTGCTCCTCAAGCACAAAAACTTGCCGCTTGCACTGCTAGAGGATAGCCGACCCGCACCTACGAAGCGTCAGGCTGCATCGACCCCCAGCGCGCATCAGACACCCGCTGCGATGCAAACCAGGCTGCCCGGCTCTCAAGTGCTGCGCGCTGAGCCATTTGCAGCGACATTCGGCGGGAAAGCTCAGCGCAAGCGCCCTCGGCTAAAAGGCATTGATTCGTTGGAGGATCTGCGGATGCAGGCGGAGCACGCGCACTCCGCGTTCCAGGATGTTGCGGAAGCGGCTATAGGCGGCTCTGGACCTGGGGGCGCCTCCGCTGCGGCTGATGCTGCGGACGGTTTCCGCCCTCTGGCCCGGGAGTCCTTGTTCGCAAAGGGGCAGAGCAAGCGCATCTGGGGCGAGCTCTACAAAGTCGTGGACTCCTCAGACGTGCTCATCCAAGTGCTGGATGCACGCGACCCGCAAGGCACGCGGTGCGCGCATCTCGAGGCGCACTTGAGGCAACGGCAACAGCGCCATCGGACGCTCATCTTGTTGCTCAACAAGTGCGATCTCGTCCCTGCGTGGGTCACTCGCCGCTGGTTACACACACTCAGCCGGGAGCATCCGACGGTAGCGTTCCACGCGAGCGTGACCAACCCGTTTGGACGTGGTGCCCTCATGTCGTTGCTGCGCCAGCTGGGTCGTCTGCATGCGGACAAGCCGCAGCTTGCAGTCGGTTTTGTTGGCTACCCCAATGTCGGCAAGTCATCCGTCATCAACGCGCTGCGTGGCCGCAAAGTGTGCGTCGCTGCGCCGCAGCCTGGTGAGACCAAGGTGTGGCAGTACATCAACTTGACGAAGAAGATCTGCCTCATCGACTGCCCCGGCGTCGTGTGGCAAGGCGGCAGAGACACGGACACAGACGCGGTCCTCAAGGGCGTCGTCCGAGTAGCTAATCTTGCAGACGCTGCCGAGCACGTGTCGCAAGTCCTGGAGCGGGTTAAGCCGGAGTACCTGCGTCGCGCGTACAAGCTCGAGTCGTGGACCGACTCCACTGATTTCTTGACTAAGCTGGCGCAGACGACTGGCAAGCTTCTGAAAGGCGGCGAGCCGGATCTTGACACTGCAGCCAAGAGTGTCCTCCAGGATTGGCAGCGAGGCCGCATTCCTTACTTCGCGCCCCCGCCGGCGCTGCCTGAGAATGCAGCGTCAGCGGGAGGCGATGTAGCGCCAGCCGCGAGGGCGGCAGACACTGCTGCCAGGAGGAGTGCTGCTCAGGCTGAGACACAGGCGCAAGCGCTGCTTGCCACAGCTGCTGCGACTGCAGCTGCGCGCCAGTCTCGGCGTCACATGCCCTCTGCGCGTGGCATGTTCGGGCCAGAGGATGACGCGGACCCGGACGGCGATGACGGCGGGTCTGAGGAGGAGGATGGAGAGATTGATGACGAAGATGGCGATGTGATCGATGGTGACGATGACGAAGAGGAGGAGGGCGGAGGAGAGGAGGAGGAGGAGGAGGAGGAGCAGCCTCATGCTGCTGGTGGAGGCCATGGGTCCGACTCTGACGATAGTGATGGCTATGGCGAGCTGACCTGGGACGCTGTGGTGCAGGACCTGGAGACGGAGCAGGCACCGAGCAAGCGTGGCGGCGCCGCGGCAGCGGGGGGGGCTCTGCGCGATGGCAAGAAGGCGAAGAAGGACAAGACGCAGACGGAGCCTGTGAAGAAAGGCAAGGCGATGAAGGGGCGGATGTACACCACAGACTAGACTAGAGTAGGAGCTACAGGGAGGATGAACGCGTCTCTCTTCTTCCTGCAGCCTAAGTGCCACGCTGTCCGCCTCATCGCGCCTTCGCCTGGCGCATCCTCGCACGCGACCTCAAATACAGGAGTGTGCTCAGCATGCGCACACTGCTTCAGCCGCCACTGCCCAGGGCTGCATTTGCCGCGCCCCGCCACCGAACTCCAGCCTCTCCTCGAAGCGCAACGACAGTGTCCGCGCTGCCCACAGTTTTCATCGACGGCGAGGCAGGCACGACCGGGTTGCAGGTCCGTCTATGTTCAGTGCGCTGCCGCGCACGTGTGTGTTGACTCACCGAACTGGTTGTTGTGCCAGGTCCGCGAGCGCTTGGCCAGCCGCACCGACCTGCGCGTCGTCTCCTTGCCAGACGCACTGCGCAAAGATGACGCTGCACGCAAAGACGCGCTGAATAGCGCCGACGCCGTCATCCTTTGCCTCCCCGACGACGCGGCGATCGCCGCTGTACAGCTGCTTGAGCCGAGCAACACGCGCACAGTCGTCGTGGACGCCTCCACCGCGTTCAGAACAGCAGAAGGTACGGTGACAGTCAGCTGTGCACATGAAGCTCTTTCCGCTGAGAATTACATGTTGTGTGTCAGGCTGGGTGTACGGGTTCCCCGAGCTGTGCCGCGAGCAGCGCTCACTTATTGCGTCCAGCAAGCGTATCAGCAACCCAGGGTGCTATCCAACTGGCTTCGTGGCCCTCACCCGGCCACTCGTAGACGCGGGAATCCTGCCCAGGGGCAGTGCTTTGACGGTGCACGCCGTGTCGGGCTACTCTGGTGGCGGCAAGGCCCTCATCAAGGTGTTTGAGGAAGGCCCGCATGAGCCGTGGGGTGGCTACGGATACAATTTGAAGCACAAGCACTTGCCTGAGATGGCAAAGTGGTCATGTCTGGGAACACCACCGGTGTTCTCGCCTTCCGTGAGCGACTTCGCGCAAGGCATGGTGGTCACAGTGCCGCTGCATTACACGCAACTCGCATCGGGGAAAGCGTCTGGCGCAGCTATCCACGCGGCATTGACGGCGCATTACGCAGGGTCCAGCTTTGTGTCGGTCATGCCGCTGAACGACACCTCGCGGCTTGAACGGGGCGCATTCCTGCGTCCCGACGCGGTGAACAACACGAACAGCTTGCAGTTGTTCGTGTTTGCGGATGATAGCGTCGGCACTGCGATGCTGTGCGCTCGGCTGGACAACCTAGGGAAGGGGGCCTCTGGGGCGGCTGTGCAGAACCTGAACCTTGCCCTGGGATGTGACGAGCTCGCGGGCTTGACACGGGCATGAGTATGGATGTGTGTAACAAGTTGTCTCATGCAAGCGCTGAAGCCAAGGCCTCTGCCATCTCAGCCCCTTTAGGCAAGCCAACCTTGTTGGCCACGTCTCTGGCGGCGGCGAGAGCGCCTACTTCAAGCAGCTGGGCACGCATTGCGCTGCGCAGCTGCGCGGGTGGCGCGCCAACGCCAAACACGTTGCCAGAAGGAGGCTCCCCAACAGCGGTGCTCCTGCCATTGTCGTCGTCGCCCGCCACGAACGTGCTCAGTGCAAGGGCTGTGAGCGACAGCACATACAGCGCCGGTCCAGCCCTGTCACGCACAGGTGTCGACGGCGGAGCGCTGTACGTTCCTGCGACGGCGAACATCTCGTGGCTGTTCTGCACGTGCCCTTTCCACGGCGGGAAGATGCCCCCATACGTTTTCGTCAACGTACGGAGCAAATCTGCCAACGAAGCTGGCACACGAGATGCAGCCATCGCTTGCACGCCGGCCGGCTGCGTGTAGCCCAGCTTCCGGACAATGAGACATGCCAACCCCGCCATCGAAGCATCGGTTGAAGCAGCTGCCGTGTGAAGGCAATCGGTCAAGCATGACGCAAGGCCAGCAGCCAAGAACGCGGTTTGCGCGTCTCTGCGGAGCAGTTCAAGCTCCGTGCACGAAGGGGCGCTGCTATGTCTGCCGCGGGTCATCAACGTCATGATGGCCTCCATGATGGGAGCACACGCTGTCGGCTGTTTATTGAAACTGCGGAGGCAGGTGACGAGCCAGACAGGTGCGCCAGAAGCGAGCCAGCGGGGCGCCATGCCAGAGTCAGTTTCGGTGTCGCTTTGCAGACAGGTGGCAGTGACTAACTCCGCAGCCGCGATGGCAACATCCATGTCCGAGCAGCCGGACTGCATGACGAGGTTGCTGACGACAGTGTAGCCCTTCTGGGTGAGGAAGAACTTGCAGCCTGCTGTGCTGCCACCAGCATCTCCGCCAGGTGCACGACCCTTGCCGCCACAAGCGAGACGGAGCACCGCAAGGGCAGCTGCACCGATGGCGCAGTCACGAGGGTTATTCTGCAACGCGAACACTGCGCAAAAGACATCACCAGGCGCATCATTTTCCCCTGGCAGCTGCCGGCAGCGCATCAGCGTCCGCAGTGCATGCAGCTGGACATTATACGCGGCGACGGCGCCTTGATTCGAAGGTCGCGAGATACGCAGCGCGGCACGGGCAGCGCGTGACGCCGCCTGAGCGATGGCCTGTCCATCTGAGGTGAGCACGGGTCCATCAGCTTGAAAAAGCGTGGCGAGTGCCTTGCATGCGGGGGCCGCCACCGCCGCGTCGCTGGGATACGTGTCTAGCGCTTTGCACGCAGCTGCATAGACCAGTGGCATGGACTCTGTGCTGAAGTTGCCAGATTGCGGCTTCGCGGCGCGCAACGCATCCATCGCGGCCACACCCCACTCAAGCGCAGCTTCTGTTGTAACCGACAGCAGACGTGCGGCCGCGGCAATGACGAGTCGGTGTTTGGTGTCACTGCTGCCGCTTGCATGCACGTTGCTTTCCATCAACGCCGCAATCGCCCTCTGCGCTGCGTCGTCCAGCACAGACGTGCGCTGAGGCAGCTGTGGCGGCGTCTGCGGCTGTTCTACCGGCTGCTGAGAGCCCATCTGGTCATCAGGTCGACGCGTTGCCACACGAAGCGCCTGCACTGTGGCCGTCAGCAAGTCCAATGCTGCAGCGCGCACGGCTGCATCTTCGGGGAATCTCTTGTACGCGACATTGACCGCCGATATGCTCGCACCGCAAATCGTTGCTCCCAGCTCTGGATAGCCCACCAGCAGCGCGAGCTGCACCAGCCCCGCAACAGCGGCGTCAGCAGTGCTGGCGGCAACGAGTTTTGGGACGAGCATGTGCAAATCTGCAGAGCTCGGCATCTCACCAGACTTCTTGCTAGAAGCAGCCAACAGCGCCATCTTCACCGCATCAGCCTGCGCAGCCTGAAGCGCAACCTGCACCGCCGCCAGGTGGTCGTGCACTGCGGCCATGTTGTGGGCTGCCAGCTGGGAGAAGTGCATAGATGCACCACAGCCAGGCACGGTACACTGGACCATGCGGCTGGCGCATGCCGCTGCATGTGCCGCCGCCTCCTGCGCAGGCAGCTTGATGCCACACCCGCGGGGGCACTCCACGAGGCGGAAGGGGCACACCGCTTTGTGACTGTCCAGATCGCGGCGGCGGCATCGGTGAACGCACACGTCTTCCTCCTTATCCTGCCCACCGTCAGCCAGGCGCACAGTAAGCACCGCGCGAGCGCCGCACTCCACAATTTCATGTGGGCAGCTCTGTTCATGCGCCTCAAGCATCGAAAGCGGCATGGCCGCTTCCGCACAGCCAGCTGGATCCGCCTGCCAGGCCTGCTGGCTTGTACCGCACTGCCGGAAGCGGCAAAAGACGAGCAGCTGGTCGCGCTGGCCCTTCTGTCGTGGTCGAGGAGACATGAACACGTCCACCCCGGTGGAGCTGCGGAAGTGGGGCAGTCGTACAAAAGGAGGAGGAGAAGTCAGGAGAGTCGGACGGTTTGTTGGCTTGCGCCTCACAGGTGTTTACGCGTACCTTGTCCCCAGTGGCTGCGTCACTGGCGCTGCACCGAGGGGCTCGCCACAGGTGGACACAGGGCAGATGTGTACGCCGGTGCGCTGCACAACCTCCCGCAGACAGGGCAAGCAGAATTCGTGGCCACACTGGATGCCCACCGGCTGCGCGTGGAAACGAGTGCGACGCGACGCCGTGTGCAACGCGAGTCAGGGGCGAGGTTGGAATGAGCACGAAGAGAAAGAGGTGGAGCGCGGCTTGCAGGCGGGTGCCACTGCTCGGCAACCCTCACTGGAAACACCAGCCATGCCAGCGCCCCGGGCTCGCGAGTGCACGCACGCACCTCGCCGTGGAACACGTCCTGACAGACGTCACAGAGCAAGTGCGACGGTGGCTGGGCGGCCCAGTTGCGGAAGCCCGCAGCCGGTTGGAGCTTGGTCTCGCTTTGTCTATTCTCCAACTCCGGCGCCCACGCTCCGTGCTGCGCGCTCCGTGCAGCTGCTGAAGCGCCAGCAGGGCCTCCGTTGCCTGCACCGCCACCTCCCTCTTCTCCGCTGCCGTCCCTGCGCCGCTTCTTGCCAGCAAGGCCGGCAGCGTCGGAAGCATTCGGCGGCATTATTGACGGGTGGGGGTGACTCGTCATGGTGTGGTGCGTGCCTCTCCTCAGACAGAACTTCTTTGGCGGAGGGCAGACAAAACTGTGCGCACAGCGTGACGCGTCATCGCAGCCGGGCACGGGCATCTCTGTCAGAGACGACCATGCTTGTAATGTTTTCTTTTCTTTTTGCGTGTCTGTGTCCTCCTCATTGGTGTACTGCGCCGTCCTCTCCCTCCGCTTGGGCAGCAGCATCCATGGCGGCCAGCTGTGCTTGCGACACCGCCATCTTCGCCTTAGCAGCCGCATGCGCAGCAGCCGCTTCCTGCGCGGTGTCGTGGGTGCCCATGTAGCAGATGGCCATCATGCCCTGGCCCAAGCCATTGGGCACAGGAACAGCATGGTAGTAGCCGTGCTGACCCGGGTATGCGTACACGCCCGTGAATCCAGCCACTGGAGCCGGATTGGGATGCATGTTCGCTGCGTCCTGCGCGCCAGCAGCGTTGCCGACAGGCGCCATGGCAACCTGTGCAGCCGGCTCAGGCATCGCCTTGGGGCGGGCTTGACTTGCGCCACCGCTCTTCGGACGGCCTGCACCTCGGCGACGGAAGACCTTGTCTGCAAGTTCATCGTCTTCGGCCATGCCACCGTCGTCCTCATCGCCGCCAGCAGCAGCCTCTCCATCGTCTCCATCACTGTCGTCCTCGTACATGGCGCCCTCCTCATCCTCCGGCCCGTCCGCCTTGCGCTTGATGAATTTCTGGCGCTGCACCATGTACGTGCGCGCCGCACGCAGCGTGAATCCCGCGCTCGGGTCCACATGCAGGTTGATCATCTGCAGCAACTCCTCATCGGACACGGCGCGGCCGCTGGAGATCAGGCCGCGCATGGCGGCATAGAAGCGTGCTAAGTACGCCTTCGGGCCGCGCTTGTTATGAGTCTGGACAGCGCCTGGTGCGGCTGAGCCTGCCCGCAACACGCCCGCCGCCCCAGCGACCAGGCCGTCGTCCCACCCCGCTTCTCCACCGTCCGCCATCTCGCCAGCCGTGGCAAGCCCAGCGCTGAGCGCACCGCCACCACCACTCGGGGGCACGTAGTCGTCGTCGTCGCTACCCCTCCTGGGAACAGGCAAGACGGCCCGGCCGCCCTTGAGGGCGCGCATGAGTGTCTTGCGCCGTTCTTTCGCGTACGCCTTCGCAGACTCGAGGTTAACACGTCCGGCCCCGAAGCGCGCGTTGATGTCGATGAGGACGTCGTCGGAGGGGAGCGTGACAAGGAGGGCGCCGCTCTCATCCTGCAGCACTGTCCTCATTGCGTCATACCACGCCTCCGGCTTGCGGTCACGCTGGAAGGTGCGGCCGTCCGCGTGCACACGGGGCGCTGCAGCTTGTTTCTTGGCCGGGGCGGCGCGCACGGTGGTCGCAAGAGGTACGTCACTGGGTAGGGCTCCATACCCTTCCCCACCGCCGCCTGCGTACGCATCACCTCCGCCGTCGTCACCTCCGCCCTCGCCTTGGCCGACGTAGTACGCGTCGCCGTCGCCTCCGCCTGGGGAATACGTCGGGTCGTCGTCTGCCTCCATCACCACGGCTGGGTGGTTGTTGACAGTTAGCTGGACCACACCGAGGCGGGTGCGCCCCCCCGAAAGCTCACGCGCTCCCCGCCTGACGAGAAGACGCAGACGCTCACTGCGAAGGGGGCGATGGTGTCTCTATTTCGAGACACAGAGGGGGGTAGCTGCGTCAAATTGCACTCCCTCGGCAGCGTGTGCTATTGCTCCACGAAGGTTGCCTTCGCGAGCGACATCTCCAGGGCCAGCTGGTCTGCAGCCTTGGTCAGCTCCAATGACTCGTGCAGCCGCCGGAAGATATCCCGACGTAAGCAAGCTTCAACGGAGTCTGTGATCAGAGTCTCCCGCATCAGTTGGAAGTGGCGGCACGAGTAGCCGCAGCGCTGCGCAGCTGCTATGGCTGCAACTACGTCACACAGGGGCGGGTCCACATCCCTGAGGAACGCCTCCACGGACGTATACTCCACCACTGCCGCTGCAGTTTCATCCTCAGCATCCCGCTCTACAACCGCCGCTGGAGCCGCTGCCTCCTCCTCAGCTGGATGTGGTACTCTCGGCGGCGATGGCGTGCCGGCTGCGCGCCATGCATCGCCGTTCACGTGAGTCTTCTGCACATCCTCCTTGTCCGTGCGATGCACTTTCGCGACAGGCTCATCCACCTCCACCACAGGCGGCTGAGGAGCAGCAACCGGAGGCGGAGGATTAGGAGGAGGAGCGACGACTGCTGTGTGTGTTGATTCTGCCCGCGGACGCTTGTTGCCCACCACGACTGCCGCTTGTGCGCCAGGTGGCGGAGCTGCCCTGGTCTCCGATGGAGCTCCTTGCGCGTTGCTGAGCGTGCCGTTAGTGGCGGGGGTCTTGAGGAGGGAGAGCATGAGAACACGTGGCGGCGGCGGGGGCGGTCTCAGAAGGCCAGTTGCCACTGGCACGAGTCGTCGTTGTATGCCCGGCGGCGGGAAGTTCAGCTCCTTGTCGGAGAAGGCCATACGCTTCGCGACGACGTCGTACTCCAGCGCAGCGGCCTCAGGCGAGCTCGCGCCCACCGTGCACGCGGGGTAGAGGAAACCGTTGGCGCTGTTGTACACGTTGCTGAAGAACTTGTCGCCCGGGCCTTTAAAGACGCCGAAATACTCGCTGCCGTCCTCGGCCTTGTACGAGAGCTCAGTCAACTTGTCTGGGAGGGGTGCACGCGAGGCGTGAGTTCGGACACGGAGATGCAGAGTCCCAGAGGGTGTGGGCCCCGCCCGACTGCAACTCTCTCGCCTGTCGACAGACTCACGGCGGGCGAGCACGCACCTGCTCCTTCCACCACCAGTGGCTGCACTTTGCGCAGGTACTGCTTGCGGCGCTCGCTTACGTACTCACGCGCAGACTTGAGGGTAACGAGGTCCTCACCCCACTCCGCGTTGATCTCCTCCAACTCCTTGTTACTTATCTCGTGCCACGGCTCCCCGTTCTCACCACCCAGTGCTCGACGCACGGCCTCATACCAGCCGACAGGCTTGCGGTTGCGGGGCCGTCCTTTGCCACCAAAGGCCAAGAGCTGGACGCCGTCGCCACTGCCGCCGCGTGCTCGGGGCTCAACCTCCTGCTCAGCTGCAGGCTCTCGACCACCGCCATCATCATCCTCCATTCTGCCTGCGAGGAGGGCGCGGGTTTGGGCGGTCGGAACTTGCCTAGGCACTGTCCATATAGTCGTCTCCCTTCCCCGCAAAAGTCTAGTCGCACAGTCGCGGCCGTCGCCGGCAAAAGTCGCCACGTGGCAGGCA
>Ga0164297_10002936_pt1 | contig 16331 bp, 3 predicted proteins | sample GEODES058metaG_FD_113539 | JGI IMG/M metagenome (GOLD analysis project Ga0164297, IMG submission 113539) | Dystrophic lake water microbial communities from Trout Bog Lake, Wisconsin, USA - GEODES058 metaG | ecosystem: Environmental > Aquatic > Freshwater > Lake | place: USA: Trout Bog Lake...
GAATATGTCATTCTTATTTCCTGTTATTATTTGGTAGCAACAATCGCTTCCACGGTGCCTAGACCTGTGTCTAATTTTTCTACTAGTGCGCGGCCAATTACATTAAATGCTGTAGCTTCGCCAGGTTGAGCGGCACGGGCAACACCGTTGCCTGCTGACACTAAACGATCGCCTTTGCGTACTACGCCAATAGCACGAACTTGAACACGCCCGGTCATAGCGACTGGTGGGTGAGTTTCGTCGGAGCCTGCGCCACCGTTCATTAGATATGCTGCTTGTGTACTTATGACGCCAAACACAGAGTCGCTTAATTCTGTGTTAGATTGTGTGATTTCTGCTGTGCCACCTAGCTCAACTACAGTACCAGCTTCGTAGATATCGTCAGCGGCAAAACGTTCTGCTACGTCGGCGTAGAGTGCTGTAGTAGCTTGAGCAAAAATTCTATTAAAATATCCAGTGGAACTACCAATATTACCAACTCCATTACCAGCTGAATTAATAATTGCTATTGGTGATGCCGAAGAGTTAACAGAAATGGTTCCAACACAGCTTGTGCTTGTATCAGAACGCATAAATTGACCTGCTGTTATGCCACTTAATGTTTGTGCCGCGGTGGCGGTGCCTTGGAATAACGCACTTGCATTAGCAGCCGAGGTGCTCAGTTGTAAACCAGGATTAATATTGGCAAATCCACCAATGGTGGTTTGCGGAGTGTAGGCAGGATAGGTAGAACTAAAAATACCAAGTAAATTATTGTTGACATAAACGTTTGCAACAACGTGTGATATTGACGTGTTATCAACAATTTGACCAGGAATAACACCTGTAAGTCCGGTGCTTGAGTTATAAATAGGACCAACTAGTAACCAAGTGATTGATGGCGTAGTTGCCGAACAAACATTAAGTTGTTGTAACGAAGTATTGTACCATAAATCACCAACGTTAGCTACAGTTGGAGCGGAAGTTGATGCAGTAGAAACTGCTAACGGACGATATGCTGTCCCATTCCAAACTTGTAAAATGCCGGTAGTAGTATTATACCATAACTGACCTGTTAACGGTGTAGTTGGTGCTGTAGGATTTGCGTAATTTTCTAAAAGATGTACAAAATTGTCATCGAGGAATTGACCATAACCAGCATAGTTTTTGCCGATTAAAACTTGTGAACAAGCTGATGTGTTAATAGTACCATCTGGGATAGTACATAAAACGTTACCGTTTGTTAGGTTAATTGTGTATGACATTTATAGTTTACTCCATCCTTTATATTTATTGCTTTTTATACACTTATTTATGCGGCTGTTAAATTTGTTAAAGTCTGTATTCTAAGCGTATAATCTATTTGAATCTGGCGATTTAAACTCTTTTGTACAGGGTGAAAAATAACGTGGGTAATTAGGTATAAATTTGTCGAAGATCCATTCCAGCATTGTAACCCTAGTTCATCAAAAACGTATTCGCCGTTAAAATTGGTAGAATTATCAAAGGCTTGCTGACCTGGGGGCTCGCCGTAGTCCAGTAAACAAGTTACTAAAATGTCAGTATATGGATTACCCGAAGTATGCAATACTGTCATGTTGTTATTTGCTGGGTCTAGGTTATTGGCAGAATTTTGATCTACTACCTTGGCATAAGTTTCGTTATATAAACTAGCATTTTGACCTGTTACATTAGGCGGCAAGTAAGTAATTACACCTGTTGGATCAACTGCTGAACCACCATTACCAAATGCCATGGTATAAATCCAACCTGTGTTTAATTGATTGCTAAGTGTGTTGGCCATAGCAATACTAATATTTTCGTAATTTACAGCATTTTTCTTATCCACTAACACTTCGCCGGTAGTTGGATCTGTAATTTTAACAAATCCTTCAATTTTTGCTAGACCTGGTTGAATTATCATGCTTGTTGCTCCACAAATACTTTACGAGTTTTAGGGTCAAAAATCTTTACAAAGCCCTCAACTGCTACAGAACCTGTGTCATCTGGACGTTTTTGCTGTTCAGGCTGGTGTTCTTGTTGATTAGTTGTCTTATTATCCATCATCACTTATTTACCTTGATTAAAGGCCCCGGAAAAACCTTGCGGCTATAGTTTCAGTTTCCTGCAAGGGGACTCCATTGCTAGCTGTTCCAGCTCCTTGTTGGTACCATGTTACTCCCCGTTTTATTAAAATTATAACATCGCTGCCGTTAGCAGGAGCAGTTGTAAATTCAATAGTTACTGGAGTAAAACTAGTAAATGCATAACCAGATGTTACTAATGTTCCGCCTACGTAAACTTGAACCGCTTCTTCCAGCAAAGCACTATCACTAAATGTTTCTGTAATATTTTTGGCTATAAATGTAGTAGTTGTACCATCGGCTAGAGTAGTATCAGCAATAATATAATTTTGATATTCAGCAGGCAATAAATTACCAACGCCTAAGTTATAAACATTGGTGCCTGCTAAATGTGATGCAGCACCAGTACCGGCGGTGCCACGTAATAAACTACTTACTGTATTGGCAGTAAGATCAATGTCGCGATACATAATACGCTCGCCATTAACAGTTAAAACTCCCCACACATTAGCACTTACATCAGGAATACTTAATGCGCTGGCATTCTCAACGTGGATGGTGTCTGCGGTGGCTGATAAATCTTGCGTCAATGTAGTTGTTGTATCCGTAGTTATGCGATAAGTTAATTGTTGACCGCGCATATCTTGGAATATACGGAACTCTAATGCCTCTGGTACTACAGAATTTGTGACCATGGTAACTATTACGACGTTTGTATTTTGTAACAAACCACTGGACAAAATAATTTGTGAACCTAATGTTAAATTACTATTATCTAATGTATAGTCAACATTGGCTGACAAACGGCGTCCTCTGGTGCCGGTCGCAGAAGTATCTAATGTTACCCACAAACGACTTGCGTCGTCAATAATGCGTCCTAAATATAAATTATTTTCAGCAACAATGCCGCCAGCGCTATAATCATATGAACCAGGTTCATTATCTGTAGTACCAGCATCAAAAGTTGTAGTATCAAATCCTTCGGTAACCGGTACTCCTACACTAGCCGGGCCAGTAAATACCAAAGTTTCTAGACGTTGTTCACGGGTGTCGTTCCAAGTTGTAACTGAGATAACAGAGCCTGCAGCAGGAGCTGTAATAAAGTTTACTGTACTAGTAATTGGATCAATAGTAGCTTGCGCATTTGACAAATATACAACATAAATTCTGCTTGTAGCTATAGGCGCTGTAGTAAATCTTATAGTACGTGTTGTTCCGGCACCTAACCAAGGTTGTAACGAATATAACGATGAATCAATTAGTATTTCATCAACATACACTGCAATATCAGTTAAAATCATTGACTGTTGTAATGTATCTTCGGCTGACTGCGGAGCCGCTAAACGATTTGGTACAGCAAATACTGTAGTTGCTCCGTCAGCAACATAACCCACTCCGCCTGGAGTTTGTATACGTTGACCGTTAACGTTAACTATAGCGTTGACAGGATTATTATATTCTAGCGAATTAGCTAAATCAAATACCGTTGTTGAACCATTACCTGTAAAATATTCAGTTAGTGGAGTACTCCATGAGTAATTTATAGCATTGCCATTAATATTTGTAGGGCCAATAGCTGTTAATGCTATAAAATCAGTTGAAGTATAACTGTCTGTAAAAGTTATTAAAGTTGTACCATATTCATTAGCACCGTTGTCACTAAACGTAAAGTTTGTAATTGGAGTGCCGTTTACAAATATAGCAAATTCTTCAATTAAAGAATATTCAACAGGCACTACCAGAGTGTTACCTGTAATGTTATATATGTCTTTTAATAACTGATTTCCACCGCCTAACTCATAAACATAGACTGCAACTGTTTGCCCAACAGTTAAAGCTCCTGTACTATTAAAAATAATTGTTTGATTAGACCACTGAATATTATAATCTACTCCTTCGTTTAGCATTGCCTGAGTAGTTTGATTAAGAATTTCAACTGCAAACGGGTAGGGTAATTGTCCAGCAAAACTAATTGGAACATTGGTATATGTTGTACGTAGAACATTTAAAGGAAAACCGTGTCCAAGACCTTGCCAATCGGCACCAGGAGTAGTATAGACACGCATATCTAAAGTGTCAAACATTGCGCCGGGTACCAATTCCTGCGGAGCGTGGCTAGCGTACTCACTAATATATTTCCAACCGCTGACATTAATGTCAGCTGGACGAGTACCTAAGAAGGTATCCCGGTAACTGCTAGCATAGATAGTGTCAAGTAATGTAGGCGAATATGTTGGCTGACCATTAGGACCTATAGCATAGTTGTCCCATGGTGTATCATCAAATCCGCCACGACTAAATCCAGTATCTTGGTAAAATGATAATCCAGCAACTTGTACCCCAGGGTAATCAATTCCATCAATTAATAAAGGCAAGTTGAGACCGGGTTCGTTAGCAGTTGACACATAATAACCCATTGTACGATTTACGCCACTTAATGAACTTGCTGGAACAAAAGTCCATTGATTTGGATCAAAAATACTGTTTGTAACTGTATCGTTGGCTGACCATACTTGATTTTTGTAGCGCACTTCTGTGCCTGCGTTGTAGGTTGTATTTGCTACCCAATCTACAATATTGGATGAATATTCATAGCGGTCATACTTAATAGTAGTTTTAATTGAACGTACCAATGGATTACTCATTTGTGGAACTGCAACGGCACCATTGCCGTTACCACCTACAATAGTAATAGTTGGAGTTGTAACATATCCGGATCCTGGATTGGTTACAATAATAGAAATTACTTGTCCTGTTCCGTTAATAATTGCCGACATCACAGCTTGTGTTCCGCCAGCTGTTGTTGGAGCAGAAACTGTTACAGTTGGATTTACGGTATATCCAGACCCACCACTAACTAGAGTCACTCCGGTAAGGCTCAGCAAGTAATTATTATACCAGTAGCTCCAAGGGCGCTCTAACCATATTTGTGCGTCTGAGGCCGCATCACTTGCTGTAGAGTAGTGCGGCGTAATCGCTGTGTCGTATGGAGTAAGGATAGGACTTACATATTGCGGAGATTCTAGCGCAAGATCATAGTAAGATGGTAAATCATAATCAGTTAAGTCACCTAAGAAGGTATCGCTACCTGGATAAATCAAATTAAATTGCCGTGTTTGTACGTGATATGGTTTTACTTCTTGGAAGTAATCTGTCACAAATGTTTGATTATCAGGAGCATAAGTCTGGTATGGTAGTAATTGACGAATAGTATGATCAACATCAACATAACTAGTTTTAATTAACCATTCTGGATTGGTTGATTCAGAGAATGCGTAAGTAAACATCAACATCAAACTACTATTGCGTTCCAACAACAATTCATCAATATAAATTTCTTCATTAAGAGCGCGAATGATATAGCGTGTTTCTACAGTTGGTTCTTGATCAAAATATTGTGCGTCAAAAACTTCGCCAGAGAATCCAAATCCACCAGCGGAATAGTTCCACAATTCTTCAGAAAATTGAATAGTCCCGTCTTCTAATCCAACACGAATCCAATCTGTAGCAGGATTTGTACCTGTGCGCTGATAAATTTCCCATTTACCAGAACCATTGTTTGTAACTCGAGCGCTGGCTCCAATAGGTACAGTAGTATAACTTAAAGTAGACAACGCAGCATAGTTAACAACAGCAGCTTGTGTAGCTGTAGAGCTGTTATAGCCAGGAAGATACCAATTGATATAATACCAGTAGAGTGGAGTGTCGTAGCTTTGAACTTGAATTAGTGTCAATGTTTGATTAGCACCTAACTCATATATTGTCCAACGACCTGCTTGCGAACTGTCTGACAACACAAGATACTTGTAACCTATTGGAACAATAGCAAGATTTTGATAACCTAATATTTCAAGGTTAGCTACCTCCATGTCCCAAGCCCCTGTTCCGGCAGAAGGAATAGGTTGAGTAGAGTTAAGCAGATTAAAACTACGCATTTCTCTGATAGGGTATTGTGCCAATACTGTATTAGCACGGCCAAAATAATTTTCTAACGCAGTAAAGCGATTCAAGAACATTGTTTGGCGTGGACGGAATTGTACACCAATTTGCATTCCTGGGCTTAACGTAGGATCAGGAACTGCTTGGCCAGCTGTATCCGTGCCGCATAAGCTATCTTGAAATTTGCGGTAAAGATTTGGATTTAAGAAAGCACTAGCTACTCCGGCTGGAATAAGTTGATATTCTTGATGTACGTTAGCGTCAGTTAATTGTTGATCAAAGCCTACAGATAAAATAGTTGTTTGGGCAGATAACAAACTACGAGCATTGTAAATTGCTATGGTTGACGAATTTAATGCCGCAATGTAAGGTAATCCTGAACTACGCGGATCTGTAATATAACTAGCAACACCACTGGCACTAAGAGTTTTTCCAGCACCGCTTGCGATTGTAGTAATGCCACGTACCCAGAAATAATATAACGTATTAAAAATATTATTTTGACCAAGTTGACTAGATACTGTGTAGCTAGTAGTAGATAATGGAGTTCCTTGACCTGTATAACTTGCTGGTGGGTTAGAGCTTTCAACCCATTGATAAATGTCTACACGACTTCCTGGAAATATTCCGCCCCATTTACGACTGGCATAAACAATATCATCTTGATTAGGATCAATAAAACGTACTGTATCGGTGTCCCACCACATTTCGCCAATGTGTTCTGGGCCCCACGAATTGCCATTGTTGTGCACTGAACCAGCATTGTAATCAGCGGGATCTACTGCGCCAATGTAATTAATATTACTACGAGCAACACCTAATATTTTTCCTTGTAAAGGGTCAAAGAAATCAAAATAAGTTTGGGTACTGTTAAGTAATTTGTTATAACTGAATACACTATTAAGTTGATAAACATCAACTACTGGTTGTTGTATGCGAATTTGTTTCCAACTTGGACTATCAGTTGGATTATCAAATAGATTTACATAGCCACTATGTCCTGTAGCTGTGCTGCCTAGGGCGCCGGTCATTAATTTACCTGTTGTGAAGTTTACAGAAATACCAAACCGATCACCTTGTTGTACTAACGAACTATAAATTTGTTGCCCAAAAGCAAATTGCCCCGGATTGTTAATATTATTTGTTTTACTTGGGAAATAATCATAGGTATAGGCCACGCCACCATTCAAAACTGGATTATAAAATGTTGTACTATGTTCATCAAAATAAGTTAATCCAGCATCAAACGTTGTTGGCTCATATACATTTCCGTTTGGTGAACCAACAATTAAATTAACAGCACTAGTATCAATGCTTAGACTTGTACCAAACTGTCCACTTACTGTTGGTGCTGGACTTAATATTTGTTGGGTGAATACAAATGTATCAAATCCTACTAGATTAAACAAATTACCATTGGTTCCGGGCAGTACTGTAAGCATATTAGCAGTCGGTGCGGCGGCTCCATTAATCACTGATATGGTTAATCTGCCAGATACTACTAAAATTTCAGTTCCAGAGTTTGGAGCAACAACAAATATAATTTGCTGAGTAGATGGATTATAGGTATACTGTACACCTGGGGCCTGATAAGCTCCATTTGCGTATACTAAGGTTGTGTATGAGGCTGCCGCAGAGTACAAAGAACCAATATCAAAAGTTTGAGTGTGCCCATCGGCAATAAATGTAGCGTCTGGAGTTACAGTAGCTATGACATTAGGTATATTAGCGTTATTAATAACATTGGCTAAGTCAGCCACAGTACTGCCAGTGGTGGTAACTTCAATGTCGTTAATTCTTAGAGTATATCCTGTTGGCAATGTTGGATTTGCTATAGTTGAAGTTGTAACTCCATAGACTCTTGATTGATTTACAACATGATCAACTGAACCAGCCTGCTCAAGGTAAGTGCTATCATTTGGCGCACCAACATAAATGCTACAATTAATTGGACATGAATCAACGACGTATCCATAGGCAGCTCCAGTATTAGGAGTATAGGAATTTAATTGTTGTATTTCTGTAAATTGATTAGTTCCAATTTCAATATTATCGCCAACAGTAAATGTAATATTAGAAAACAACACGTTGCTACCGCTAATAGTATATTGACCATTAATTGATTGCTCTGTATTCAATAAGAATGTGCCGTTGACTGATACTGCTATTGGGCCATTTACTGGGCCAGGAATATTATAAGTTGTAGTTGCGGTATTAGTTACTTGATAACGAACAACACTACGGTCATAAACATATATTTGACCTGCGCCAACATAAGTTCCTGTTTGTGTCCCTGGAGCTCCAATTATAATTTGGCGACCGTCTGTGGTAGTAGACAAACTATAACCTATTTTATCGCCTGCCATAGCGCCGACAGGAGCAATACTAGTAACATATTGCCAGTAGGTACCAGAAGTTACAATAATTTTAGCTCCAGGCGCTGGTACGGCCCCAGATGCAAATGTTAATTGAGTTGTAGTAGGGTCAAAAGTATAATCAAGATTTGGCCTTTGCGTTTGTCCATTTACAGTTACGCTAAACGAATTTATACTGGTAGCAGTATACAAAGATGCGCTTAGTGTAAATGTAGCTTGATTGCCTATGCCGTTGCCGCTGCTGGTGAAGGCAGTTATTGCTCCATTGAGTGTATTAGTTACTGTAATAGTTATATCATTGGCAGGAGTAGCTCCGCCTATTTGAACCCCGTCAATAGTTAATACGTCACCTGGGGTGTAATATTGTCCGCCGACTACTAGACTGGTGTTATAGACTCCACGAGTATCAGTTACTGTAAAGGTGGCGCCGACACCAATTCCAGTAGTACTATTTTGTCCAACGCTATAATACGTTGTTTGATTCAACTGTGATGATTGATTACGAGCTATTGTTAATGTTTGTCCAGTTAATAAAGGAGCATCAAACACAACACTTGTATTGGTAATAGTATAATCAATATTATAGACTAGTGCGCGATTATTAAGCGTAACTAATAATTGGTCTGGATTGGCATAATTTATTTGTATTGTATTAGAGTAATTAAACTGAGAAGTCGCACCGTCTGTTTTATAACTTACAGTTTGAGGCTCTATATCAACTCGTTCATAAGCATAAACTTTATTACTGCCTGGAGCTCCAATGTACATCCACTGTTCATCTGTACTGACTACCCCGGAAGTGCCAAAGCCAGAACCTGAAGTGCTTCCGGTAGGTTCTAATAATAGTTGGCTAATAACAAAATTGTTGGTATTGCTATTGCGATAAACCACAGCAGCGTAACCAGCACCAGACAAACTACCGCTGGCTCCAATTACTCCCCATGTTTGATTGCCAATACTCATCATATTACCAAACCCGCTGGTAGCTTGTGCTCCTAAAGATAATGTAGTGTTGAATGTATAATCAAGTTGAGGATTACGAAGATAGGTATAAATGAGTCCAGCGCCGTTGTCCTGACCAGGGGCACCCACCATTGCGGCAAAATTATTAATAGTTTGAGCTGTGCTGGCTCCAAAAAGTGCGGTTGGTGACGCTCCTAAAGTCAAGATTGAAGTTGCCGTAAATGGAGATTGTTTTTCTACAACTTCCCAAAGACCAGATCCATTATTGTCAATCCAAACTTTTTCGCCAGGAATTAAATTGTTCACATAGGATAATGTACTGATATCACTGGCTTGACCTACACGAGCATTTTGCAATTGAAATACAACGCCAGTTCCTGTTATTGTTGTTTGATTAGTATTTGTAAAATTATATTCTACAGTAATAGTAGTAATACTGGGTACTGTTAATACACGATATACGCCATTTACACTTGAATTAAAATACTTGATAACAATTAAATCACCGACTGACAAGCCATGTGTGCCATTAAACGTGGCTACCGCTGACCCTTTGAGATTATTTGTTAATGATATCAATTGCGGAGCAGCTTTGTTTACACGATATACACCCCAATTGTATGGATTAATTTTAGCAATCCAAACATAAGTGCCAATACCAATCTGATCAATATATTGATCTAACGCGGTTGGATTTTCAATACTGAATACTGTAATATCAACATCATCTAAACTAACATACCCGGCTGTAGGTAATCCGGTAGAAGTGCCTGACCCTTCTAATGTTGTAGGTAAAATATTTGTTGAAGTTATGCGATAACTTTCTTTCCATAAATCGTTTAGGAATACTGTTTGATTTGCTTGACTTGTATCGCCTGGATTAATAATTTGTATGGTGCTAGGATTGTATTGTAGCAAGGCTTCATTTAAGGCAATTTCAAAGAAACTACGATTAGCTTGGGCGCCATAGGTCCCAGCAAGTATTGCCCAGTTTTCGTAAATTTGATAGTCGCCAGATTCCTTGCCTAACTGCGCTTTGTTAAATAATTCAGCGGCCTGTAGTGTTCCTTTAGTACCAATAAATTGTTGATAAAGTTGTACCTGTGTGATAATATCAAGATTCATATCTGTCATGTACTGACGAGGTCTAAATCCAATTAATCCAAATGCAAATAAATTATCATCTGGTACAATATTAGCATTGTATACATTGTAAGTATTGGCTAATTGATTGGCTTTGTTAGCCAAGTTTACTAATAATCCTTGATCAACTAATTGGTAATTACTTGGTACCCAATAAGTTTGATTGAAAACTGTCACAGGTTGAACAATGTCAATGGCCTGCCAATATGTATTTTTGTACAATACAATTTCGCCCTTGGTATATTTTGTATTTGGTTGCCATTGTTGGACATTGTTTAAATTAAGAATAAAGCCCTGGGCATTTAATTGTCCATCCCACTGTGTGGTAGTATAGGCTCTCAAGTTTAAACGAATTTGTCTAGCTGCAGTTATTGGATCATAAATTAAATCATTGAATTGACTGGTATTATCTACAACAATCATATCTTCGTAGTTTGTGAATTTCAAAGTCAAATAACTAATTGTCTGACCGTTAGTTGTTGTAACTGAAAATTGATCGCCATCACGATTGACTATCATATTGCGTACATCAAGAACGTGTTGATATTGATCCAACAACATATTTTCTGGAGTAATACTAGCAATAGTATCTACAATACTAATAGGTTGATTTGCTTTTATTGTGGTAGCACACGGATTGAGATTAATTAATGTGCCAGGAGTCCAACCTTGACCAGCAAAGTAAAGGAATTCATTGGCCATTTGTTTCCAATTTAATGTATAGCCATTATAAGTGTCGTCAAATATTAAACCTTGACTTTCAAGATAAGCGCCATAACTTAAAATAAAATCACAAACGCTTGCTGGATTGGTAAACACGTGTCCATAAGGAATTTGCGTTACATTAGTTGTATATTGACTTGGTACCTGTACTGTTAAATTGCCAGCACTAATTGTTTGATAAATGCCAACTGGACTGCTTACTAAAATTTCAAAATAAGGTTGGACATTACTGTAACCATACACAGTATAACCTTGTGCGCCATTGGCCAGTTGGGTTTGTTCAACAATTACCGCACTATATGTAAGTTGATTAAATGGTTCATTTTTATAAAATAATACATTGTAACTGCTAGCAGGAATAACAAGACTGTTATTTGTTGATCCAGGGCCAGCACGTTCTGTAGTTAAAGTAATGTACTGTTGATCAGAGAAGCTAGCCATGCGATAGCAAAGGCGGACATCTAAATTAGCTAAATCTGCTGTAAGAGCTGTAGTTGAATTAATACCAGATTGGCGATTATAGTCTACTATCCAATTGATATAAGAGGCTTTACTAACTCCGTTACCGTATACTTGTACACCGCTTGCGTCTAAACGATAACGGCCGTTATAAAGATATTGTCCGAGGGTTGTATTATAACGATATAAATCACGATCTGCGTATAAAGCAAAAAATTGTGCTGGCTTGATCAATGCCAATAGGCGCATAATAGCAAATGGATAAGAACTTGAATTCCACCAAGATGCTTCAGTAGGGCCACCATCTCCTGCCGCCCAAGATTGTTGGAACCCGTATGGATTATTACGCCCCATTACACACTCAGATGGTGGCAGTAAATTACCTTCTGAATCAGCTGGAATAATTCCTAACAGACCAGGGCGAGCATATTCAACAAGAATGTAAGGGCCTGCTGGATCAGCTACCAGGCCAGCTGCCAAATCATCCCATAGTACAGTATTGCCTGATGTATAAGGTGCTGGACCATAACGTTGCATCCACCAGGCTGGTTCTTCTGAAAAGCCTAACATTTCCCATGGTGTTGTAGTTGGGGTTTCTGTGTCGTAGAAATAGCGATAAATTCCGCGCCAGTTGCCTTGTAAGAATGGTTCTCCATTAATGCGGTTGGCCGCTTGACTATAATTCCAGGTAAATGGATTATTAGCTTGATAATCTTGCGTGGTATAATCTACTTTATTTTGCCCAACCCAGGTCAGGAAACTTTCGCTTAAAATTTGATTAGTTTCTTGCCAAGTATAAGGAGTTGTACGGAAGAAGCCAGGCAATAATGCTGTAGTCTGTGCTGGGAAAAAGTTAGGGTCAATTTCTTCAGTAGTTAAAGGAATTGGATTATCATCTACTTTAATATTGTCGTAGATACGTTTTTCAAATTCTAATAAAACTTGATCGCGAATGTCACCAAAGGCAATAGTAATTGATCCATCATGGCCGCGTATTACTGGGGTTGGATTGACATAAGTTTCGTCTAAATAAATCTCAGGTTCATATTTAGGATACAGCCCCATTTTACTTGGCGTATTAGGAACGTAACTACCATAGGTTGCTGAATATTCATTGATTGTAACTATATCGCCAACATTCAAAGGAATTAAAATGGTAAGTTTAGGGGCAGTAGTTGATACAGTATATTGTGTACCACGCAATAATAAAACGCCGTTAACATAGACTAACAAACCTAAATAATTTGATGTAGTAAAATCATACATCTGCGTTGTGTTAAATGTAGCAGTAGTTATTGGATTAACTGTGTACGAGTTAGAAGTGTATGTTGTGCCAGATGGTAACATATCGCTCCAATAAAACGGAGCGGCACTTGTTAAATTTTGTGTAATGTTTAATATTGTTTGATCAAGAATACTGCTGATAGATTGACTTGGTTGAATGTCAAGTTGAGTTACTGCGGTCAATAATTTATTTTTGTATTTGATATATTCTCTGGAGTTGTACTCCATAGCATAAAAAATATTATAGGCATTGCTACGCAAGAAATAACCAGCAAGTGTAAGTGGACTACTTTGTTGTAGAATCTGCTGACCATAAGGAATAATGTTGCCTAGGTCACGAGTATTATTCTGCCCGTTAATTTCACCCTGGAAGGTCAATAAATTTTCGCAAATAGTAGCATAGTGACTGCGAACGGTACCTAATGTAAAAAGTTTACTATTTCCATTGAAGGGATTATTTTCAAGATTAATAGGCACTTCATAAAATCCTTTGGTACTTATTTGATCACTTAAAACTAATACTTCAATAATATCGCCTGTATTATATCCTGACCCAGTAAGTGTAATTACTGTAACGGTACCTTGCGGATTAGTGCCTACTGTATAAGTGCTGGGTGGTTGAAAAGCATCATTAATAAAAACTTGTACAGCAGGAACTGGTGTGTTGGCCGTTACTAAAATATCAAGTTGTAGAGGGGTACCGTCGTAACTAAACTGAAACTGCTGACGTTGTTCGCTTGGAATAGCCGCTGTTTGCCAACCTATTTCTGTAGTAAAAGTAAGACGATCTGAATACTGGCGAACAAATCCTGAACTAACTTCAACTGTAACTCCAGCATTGTTAGGAGTGTATATAAATGTATCGGTATAAAGATTATTTGTAAATTCTATATCGCCAATATTATTAATATAAAAGAAAGATAATGGAATGCCTAACACTGGATCTGTTGGGTTATCTGGATTTTCGGTATAACTTATTAATTTACAACCTGTAAAGTTTGAGCTTGGATATTGTGTGGTATCACCAAAACTATAACCGCTACTGTTATAGACATCAAAAAGTGGGGCTTGATTTACCGCTGTTTTTTGCTGTGTTGCCACCCAGGTAGTGCCGTTGTAAAGATAGCTCATACCTGTTTCAGTAATGCCGCTTAGGCACACAGTAACTTGATTAGGCAATGCTGGGCTATAGCTTGTTGGAACTAAATCAATAATAGGAACAGTTGATACCTGTGGATCAGGAACGATAAAATTAACAGTATAAATTTGATTACGAACTTCTGGATCGTTATCTACAGCAAAAATAATTGTACTACCTTGACTTACTGTGTATCCGTCAGTTGAATAGCCTAAGCTGCCATTGACATTGCGCAAGGCATTGGTTTGTGAAAAATCAATAATGTCAACCGCTGGAATGCCTTGTGTTCCAAAATTAAATAAATTTGTGCCGGCCCTAAATTCTAAAATAGGCCGGTTAGCACGATTAGCTTTGATAAACAACGGGGCAGTATTATTATAGGCGGCCGACTGAAGAATAACGTCAATGTGGAACCAACGATTGCTACGAGTCCACGGATTAAGGTCTGGACTGGCGCGATTAATTGTTAAGTAATCAGGCGACAACGGACTTGTAACTGTTGGATTGTATGGATTACTGTCGTATGGAAATTCATCGTAGGGTACAGAAAGGGTCTGTGTGTAAACTTCTGGCGTAGCAAAATCAGTTACCGGCAATAATTTAATACCACTTCCTACGCCTTCAACATAGTAGGCATTGTTTTGATAACTAGTAGGAATAACGTTGCCACTAAAAATAACCTGTAGACCGTTGGTAAATTTTATTCCGTCAGGACTGGTGTAAGTTGCTTGCCCAAGGATATCTGTGTCTACATTAATTTGGGCGGACAAATTTTCATTTATTAAATTGATTGTGCCAAAAATATTTGGATCTTCACTATCTTGATAAAACAACGTGTTGAGAGATGCTGTCAATAACGGCATCTGTTGTAGCAGACCGTTAGAATCTTTATACCAGTTGGTATTTACATAGGTGGCGCCTGAACTAATTGTAAATTGAGATAAATTTTCAATTGGCGCAACAGGAAGCAGTTGAATAATTTGGCTGCCGCCAGAATCTGTAGTATAAATTATTTGCCAAACGCTGTAATAGTCAGCTGGGTCAACTGGAGTAGCCTGATCAAAAGACCATGTGTCAAACGCACCTGGCTGATTATCATTTGCGCTAGGTGTGCCTGTTACAGCTTCTGTAACAGTTTCAAAAGGAACATTATCAAACGGCTGATTTGGAAATCCAGAAGGTGTACCGGTAACGTCAAAACTAACATCCTCCGAGTATTGATTGCCACCAGTTCTTACTAAAGGATCAAAAGGAGTGTCAGTTGACCAGCCATTTTCTGTTGTAAATACAATCGTTTTGCCATTTAATGTTGTCACTCCGTCAATGCCCGATGGATTGGCGGCAAAAAAATTATTAACTGTTATTCCAGAAATTTGATTAAATTGTATAGAGGTTGATACAAGATCTACTCGTCCGTTTGTTTGTCCAGGTATTGAAACTGGATATTGAATCAGCGGCATCGAAGTATAAAAACTTTGCGCATCAGCTGACGGAACCGCAAACGTTACTGTGCCAAGATCGATACCGTTGTTGGTTACACCAAATACGTTGCGATCTGAAATGTTTGGCGACCAAGGTAGTACGCCGTTAACCCCAGGTTGTGTTTGAATCCAAAATTTAGACCCTGAGCCAGGAGTGCCGTCAATAATGTTTAAGGTTCCGCGTAGATTAAATTCAGTATCATTTACATAATACAAAGTATCTGGAGCATCTTGCGGAACAGTAAATGTAACAAGTCCTGCTGAGCCGCCATTATTAACCACGCCAGTATTATAAAGATTAGTAGTTCCAAAAGTTTCCGCTGTTTTAATGTAAAACTTATAAGGAAAGGTTTGTCTTAAATTAAACGAATAAGTATTACCACGAGTCAATGTAAGTGTTGGATTTGGCTCGTAATCAATTGACCAGGAACTGGCAGCGTTGTTTGTAACTCGATATTCAATAGTGGCTGTGTTGTTTTGAGCAATATTAAAATTGTATGAGCCGTTACGAGACAATGTTAATGCTGGATTAGCACCGCTGTATCCACTAAAAGTATAAGCTCCGTTTTCTTTAGTAACAGTAAATGTTTCTTGTGTAGGAACAGATGTAGGACTAACATAGACTGGAATAGGACCGTTAGGCAGCCAGTAATATTGAGCATAGTTAGTAAATTTATCAAAATCTACAAACGGATCCCAAGCATAATATTCACTTTCAAATAAACGACTGTTGTTGTTTGTGATAGCACCTTGAAGGGCTAAC